>Ga0302326_10001279_pt1 | contig 64683 bp, 50 predicted proteins | sample Palsa_T0_3_FD_202264 | JGI IMG/M metagenome (GOLD analysis project Ga0302326, IMG submission 202264) | Peat permafrost microbial communities from Stordalen Mire near Abisko, Sweden - Palsa_T0_3 | ecosystem: Environmental > Terrestrial > Soil > Palsa > Peat permafrost | place: Sweden: Abisko...
CCTGCACCGCAGCTCCCACGAGAAAAACTGCCGTGTAAATCTTCAGACGAGCCATGGCCAGACGCCGATCCCGGAAGAAGGCCACACCAATACTCATGATCATGGCGCCCAGAAACGCGATTCCGACGGATGCGGTCATCAGGGAAGCAGCGACCAGCGCGGCCAACAAAGCTCCCCACCCGATGCGTGTCGTGGCGTGCGTCGCGTGCTCGAGTTTCCAAGCGGCCAAGAGGGCGCACGTGGCCACGAAGAAGTACGGGTAACTCGGCCACACTTGTTGGGTCACGAAATCGAAGTGGACTCGAGATGAGATCAGCAGCAAGCAGGCCGCTGCGGCAACACCACGCGGCGCCTGGCATCGGAGCAATTCGTAGCTCGCCAGGAATCCCAGAGTTCCCAAGACCACCATCACGCGCAAGCATGCGACGTGACCGGTAATACGTAATACCGCGAGGATCACCGGCAACCCCGGCGGCATATTTTTTTCGACATAGCCATTGATGCCGTAGTAGCCGTGATCGACGAGCGACCGTGCCGAATCGGCCCAGAATACATCGTCGCCCGAGAAATCGGGCGCCCGCGAAGTGTAAAAGAATTGTACCGCGCCGATGCCCAAGATCAGGGCGAAGATGAAGATGTCAATTCGGCGCAGGCCTGAAGACTCCTCCTGGAGCTGTGCCCAAATGCGACTTCGGCTTGAACCAAGTGCGTGCACAGAACCGAGGTTGCCTGCCATGAGGCTCCTACTCACCGCTTGCCGTTCCAAACCGCCCAGGGCGCTCGGCCCTGCGCATAAATATCCTCCAACTCCTGCTTCTCTTTGAACGTGTCCATGCATGCCCAGAAGCCGTCATAAGGATAAGTGATCAATTGTCCATCGGCGATCAGGCGCGTCATCGGACCCGCACCCAAATCTTCGCCGTCCCCCAGGTATTTGAAGATCTCTCGTCGAAACACGAAAAAGCCTCCGTTGATGTACAGGCCCGCGTTCGAGATGTGCTCGAATTTGCGCACGATTCCATCGGAGCCGGACGTGATGAGATGGAAGCTGGCTCTGGGCTTGACGCTCACCAGGCACGCCACCTTCCCGGACCGCTTGAACATGTCGATCACCTTCGGCAGATCCACGTCCGACAGGCCATCGGAGTAGTTGGCAAGAAACATTTCATCCCCCTGCAAATGGTTCTCGACAGCCTTCAGCCGCTGCCCAACGTTGGAGGTCAACCCGGTGTCCACGAACGCGATGCGCCAGTCGTCAATGTCCGTGGTCAACAACTCGAGGTTCTTGCCACTCTTGGAAAAGAGAAAGTCGTTCGAGAGACACTCGTTGTATTCGAGAAAGTAACGCTTGATGACGTCGGCCTGGTACCCGAGGCACAGGACGAAGTCGTGATGCCCATGGTGGGCATAATACTTCATCACATGCCACAGGATCGGCCGGTAGCCGATTGGCACCATCGGTTTGGGAATGGTTTCCGAGAAATCCCGGAGCCGCATTCCCATGCCACCACAGAACAGAACAACCTTCATAGGTTCCACCCTTCGTTCATGCTTTCTCGAATCGCTTGCGTCTGAATCAGGTTTCTCACACGACTTCAACTTCCGGTATGGGGATCACAAATCGGCATCCCCATTCACGTACATAGGCAAGCTGCGCGGTGATCTCGTCCCGCAGATTCCACGGCAGGACCAGCAGGTAATCCGGCCGGGTCTCGCGGATCCTCTCCGTCGGGAAGATCGGAATGTGCGTGCCGGGCAGGAATTTGCCGTGCTTGTACGGATTGCGGTCTACCGTGTATTCTAAAAGATCGGCGCGGATGCCGCAATAGTTAAGCAGCGTATTGCCTTTGCCCGGCGCGCCGTAACCGGCAATGCGTTTCCCTTCCCGTTTGGCACGGATCAAAAAATCTAGCAGGTCGCGTTTCGTAGCCATCACCTTTTCACCAAACCCGCGATAATATTCGAGACGGCCCATGCCCTCCCGCTCCTCGCGCGCCTTCAACTCGCCGACGCGCACATCCACCGGCCGGTCCGGATCATCGGAGTGACAGGCATAAATTCGCAACGATCCGCCGTGCGTGGGCAGTTCCTCCACGTCGAAGATCTTCAATCCGTGACCAGCAAATATTTTCTCCGTGGTGAATAGCGACAGGTAGCTGAAATGTTCGTGGTAAATGGTATCATATTGGTTGCCCTCAATCAACCGCAGCAAATGCGGGAACTCCATCGTGATGACGCCCCCCGGTTTCAGCAGGATCTTCATGCCACCTACGAAATCGTTGATATCCGGCACGTGTGCCAGAACGTTGTTCCCCAGCAAGAGATCCGCCCGGTGTCCCTTCTGGAGCAGGTCATACGCCAGCTTTTGGCCGAAGAACTCCGTGATTGACGGGATTCCCTTCTGGATGGCGACCTGGGCCACGTTCTTCGCGGGCTCGATGCCCAGCACGGGGATGCCTTTCGCAACAAAATTCTGAAGCAAATAGCCGTCGTTGCTGGCCAGTTCCACCACCAGGCTGCCGCGCCCCAGCCCGAGGCGACTCGTCATCATTTCCGCATAATTCTTCGCGTGCTGCAACCAACTGTTGGAATACGAGGAGAAGTAGGCATACTCGGTAAAGATGTGCTCCGGCGTTACGTACTCCAGCAACTGCACCAGAAAACACGCGCCACACACAAAAACGTGCAACGGATAAAACGGCTCCATCCGATTGAGTTGATCGGCCGCAAGAAAGCTTTCGCATAGCGGCGACATCCCCAGGTCCACGAATGTGTGCTCCAGGGAATGGCCGCAAAACCGGCAACATCCGGCAATCTTTTCGGGTGCTCGATTCATCGCTTGCTTCCGGGTTTGATGGCCGGCCGGATCCTCACGTCCGTAATTTCCGCCTCCGGCCCCAGGGTGAGTGCGCCGATTATGACGGTTGCCACCTGCTCCGGCTGGATCAATCGCGCGGGCCGGTACGATTTCCCTTCCCACTCCTGGAGTTTGGCCTGCATCGGGGTCGCTGTCCGACCCAGAAAAACGCTCAGCACCCTCACGCCGTGCGGGTTCACTTCTTCTCGCAGGCTGTCAGCCAATGCCTTAAGACCGTGTTTCGTGGCGGAATATTGGGAGAGAGCCGCGCCGCCAACCAGACCCACCGTCGAATTGAGGAAAACAACCTGGCCCCTGCGCCGTTTCAACGTCGGTAGAAAAGCCTGGGTCAACGCGAAGGGCGCGCGCAGATTGCATTGGTATTGCCAGTCCAGATCGGCCAGAGAAGCGGCGTCAACATTCGATCGCGCGATCGCACCAGCGCTGTGAATGAGGATGTCCACACCGCCAAAGTCTTTCGTGATTTGCGCCTTCAATTTCGGGATCGTCGTCTCCCGAAGCAGATCCACTTTATAGCAGACGGCTTTCGATCCCGATTGACGGCACTTCCCAGCGACGGCGCGCAACAGGCTCATTCTCCGACCGAGCAGCGCAACATCCGCGCCCTGTTCTGCCAATGCCAGCGCAACAGATCGGCCAACGCCGCTGCTGGCCCCCGTCACAACAGCAACCCTCTTATGCAACCGTTTGTTTTGCCCTGATGTCATCTGATCCTCGTAATCTGCTTTGGTTCTTGGAAATATACTTGGCGGTGCTACTGCGCCACGACACTGAGTTGATGTTTCGCGCCAGTTGCGTCCTTCCCTCTGAGCGTCAGCGTTTGCTTCACGAAATTGAGCCTGCCAGTATAGAAGCTGGCGACCGGTCCCGTCGGAAGTTGCCGCACGATGTACGCGGTCACGAGGTTGCGGGAGGTAACGATGAGCGCACCCGTGAGTGTGTAGGTCGCGTCAGCCGACTGACCCTGAATGCTGTACAAGCCCGGTCTCGAACCCTCAGGAGTCAGTTCGTAGATTTCCGCCATTTTGGTCTTTTTGATTTTCAGGGTCCCCCCCCAGTCGGCGGCCAGCACTGGGAAACTCGGGTTACGAACTGCGTTCCACCGGAGCGCTCCCATGATGTCCCGTGCGGTCGCGCTGACCGTGGTGCTCTTGCCCGGCCTGGCAGCGAATGTGCCATCAACAGTGGTGCCGTGCTGGCAATTCGTATTCGAGAACGTCTGGTCAAACGTGCCCGACAACAGCCCCTTCAGATCCTGCGACCACGTACCGGTCATGGTGAACGCCCCGCACAGGCTTTGCTCAATGCCGTAGCCGCTCACTGTCGAGTCCGCCGCGAAATTCAACACACAGGTCGCGCGCGGCACACCACTCACGGTAACCTCCCAGGTGGACGCCGTGGTATCGGGCGTGCCCCCAAGCACCAGCATCCAGTCGCCGTCGCCGTCAGCGTTGTTGCCGGTCGGCGTGAAGTCCTGTGTGCCGGAATTGGCGAACGGCGATCCCGGTATCGCCGCATAGACGCCGCTGCTCGGGTCGTACCATTGCGCCGTCACCGGGCCGCTCAACTGTGACAGATCAACCGTGATAGTCTGAAGCGTCGGCAGATAGACCATCCCGAGTGTGCCGTCGGCGGTTTGTGCCGCCGTGGCGTAGTCGCTGTCGTTGACGCTACCCGTGCTGGTGAAAGTGCCGTAGCCCGCGGTCACCAATGTGTGATGCTGGTCAGGAACCAGATCATACCAGCGTTGCGATCCGAACAGCGCTTTCACGTAGCCCACTTGAGTCGAGCCGGACGTGTCGAGGTTCGTCTGCCAACCACTCAGAAACTGCCACGTGTAATGATTGCCGTAGAGTTGGCCGCAGGCCCCGCTCAACAGGCTCCAGTATTCCTGACGGCGCAATGTGGAGTTGCCGATCCAATCGTGCTCGAACTCGTAATTGGCTTCGACCATGAAGGTGGGAAGAAAATTGGCGCGGTTGTAATCCGTGAGCACTTGCGCGTAGGTGGGGTAGTAGGTGTAGGTCGCGTTCAACTGGATGATCGATGCCCAGTTCGCGTCATCCAGTGAGCCGCTGACCGGATAGCCCAGTTCGATGGTCTGAATGTGACGCGAATCGTTGTTTTGAATCCCCAGAGCCACCTGCTGGACAACAGGATCCACACCGCTGTCGGACCAGTCTGTATAATCGTTGCCGTTGAGCCAAATTATGTTGTCGAAGTTTTTGTAACGGTTGCCCAGGTACTGGCCGTAGGCGCGGCAGTTGGCAGCGCCGTTATCCAGGATCGTGTTCAGCCAGCCGCCGGTTTCGATGGGATCGAATACCACCAGAAGTCCCAGTTGCGCCGCGTTACTCAACACACGATCCACGCGGGCGAAATACGCTTCGTTGGGAGTCGTAAGATCGTAACGGGCTGGTGTGTAGTTGGAAAGCACATTGCTAAACGGGAGTATTCCATCGAACGTGCTGCCGTCGGCGCGCCCGCCTGTGTAATCATTGCACAGCAGGTTGATCCACATGGTATTGAACCCGTTCGTCGCGCGGTTGGCTAAGAAAACCTCGGCATCGGCTTCGGACAAATTCACGATCAACGCCTGTGGAGAATCGCCCGTGATCAGGTAGGGAACATTGTTCTGGTCAACCAGGTAGCGCCCGTTCGTGCTTTTGGCGAGCGGGTACATCGGTGCTGCCGTCACCTGCGATGCCACCGCGAAGGTCAGCAGCAGGGTAAAAAACGCTTGCGCCGCCACCCAGCACTGTCGCCGGCCAGCCTCGTTAATCAAACCACAGTCCCCATCCCCCTTCAGGCGGTTCTTGCGGCTTGCTCTCATAAAGCTTCTTCCACTATTGACGAAGTGTGTCATACCATTACGGCACAAAGCGCACGCGGTAGAAATAAGCCGGGGCATTGGTTGCTCCGCCGACATCGACGTAGCTGTTCGTCTGGTCCCCGCTACCGGAAATGACGATATTCGAGCTGACGCTTGAGTAACTGTTGGTCAGATTCGACGTGGTTTCGACCACGTTCGTCCGGCCGCCGGTTGTGGTCCACGTCACATGGATGTCGTTGCCGTCCTGTGCCACCGCGATAATGCGAAAGGCCGACGCGCCGTTGGTGGGATCCGTTCCCGCCAGAAACTCCGCCCAGTTATCTTGGCCGTCACCGTCCGGGTCAGCCGTGGCCGCTGCCTGCGGGCAGGTGGTGCATTTAAAGTATTGCAACTGCCATAGCTGAAACGGTGTCAGAGGAGGCGTGCCATCGACCAGGCGCACGCGGTAGAACCGCGTCGGGCCGTTGATCGCCCCGCCGACATCGAGATAGCTGTTCGTTTGGTCCCCGCTACCGGAGATGACGATATTCGAGCTGATGCTTGAGTAGCTGTTGGTCAGATTCGACGTGGCCTCGACCACGTTCGTGCGGCCGCCAGCCGTGGTCCACGTCACACGGATGTCGTTGCCCTCCTGTGCCACCGCAGTAATGCGAAAGGCCGACGCGCCGTTGGTGGGATCCGTTCCCGCCAGAAACTCCGCCCAGTTATCTTGGCCGTCACCGTCCGGGTCAGCCGTGGCCGCTGCTTTCGGGCAGTTGGTGCAGCCGAAATACTGGAGCTGCCACGCCTGGAACAACGTGTTGGTAGACTGAGGCGCGTCCTCAAGCACCAGCACCCAGTCGCCGTCCCCGTCGGCATTGTTGCCGGTCGGCGTGAAATCTTGCAAGCTGGCGTTGGCGAATGGCGATCCCGGTACCGTTGTGTATACGCCGCTGCTCGGGTCATACCATTGCGCCGTCACCGGGCCGCTCAACTGCGACAGATCAACCGTGATAGTCTGAAGTGTCGGCAGGTAGACCATCCCGAGCGTGCCGTCCGCCGTTAGCGCTGCCGTGACGTAGTCGCTGTCGTTGACGCTGCCCGTGCTGGTGAAAGTGCCGTAGCCCGCGGTCACCAACGTGTGATTCTGGTCGGGAACCAGATCATACCAGCACAGCGAGCCAAAGAGAGCCTTCACATAGCCCACTTGAGTCGAGCCGGAGGTGTCGAGGTACATTTGCCAGCCACTCAGAAACTGCCAGGTATAATGGTTGCCGTAGAGTTGGCCGCAGGCCCCGCTCAACAGGCTCCAGTATTCCTGACGGCGTAGTGTGGAATTGCCGATCCAATCGTTCTCGAACTCGTAGTTGGCTTCGACCATGAAGGTGGGAAGAAAATTGGTGCGATTGTAATCCGTGAGCACCTGCGCGTAGGTGGGGTAGTAGGTATAGCTGGCGTTCAACTGGATGATCGGCGCCCAGTTCGTGTCGTCCAATGAGCCGCTGACCGGAAAACCCAGTTCGATGGTCTGAATGTGACGCGAATCGTTGTCTTGAATCCCGAGAGCCACCTGCTGGACAACGGGATCCACGTCGCTGTCGGACCAGTCTGTATAGTCATTCCCATTGAGCCAGATTATGTTGTCGAAGTTCTTGTATCGATTGCCCAGGTACTGACCATAGGCGCGGCAGTTGGCCGCGCCGTTATCCAGGATTGTGTCCAGCCAGCCACCAGTTTCAATGGGGTCGAGCAACACGAGGAGTCCCTGCTGCGCCGCCAAATTCAGCATCTGATCCACGCGAGTGAAATATGCTTCATTGGGAGTCGTAAGATCGTAGCTGCTTGTCTGTGGAACCATGTTGGTGAACGGGAGTATCCCATCGAATGTGCTGCCGTTTGCGCTCCCGCCTGTGTAGGTGTTGCACAGCAGGTTGATCCACACGGTGTTGAAACCGTTCGTGGCGCGGTCGGCCAGGAATGCCTGCGCGTCGGTTTCGGACAAATCCACGATCAACGCCTGCGGAGAATCGCCCGTGATGAGATAGGGCATATTGTTTTGGTCAACCAGATAGCGGCCATTCGCGCTCTTCTGGAGCGGGTACACCGGTGCCACCGATGCCGCCGGCGACTGCGATATCGCCGCGACAGTCAGCAGCAGAACACAGAATGCTTGTGTTGCCCGCCAGTCTCGCCGACAGCGATCCCAACTGACTACCCACCGGCCTTTATCACCGCCCCGGCCGCTTTTGAGGTTTGCCCTCGTAAAACCTCTCCCAGTAACGAACGTTACAAATTATCCAAAGGCACTCTGCGATCGCTTCCGTCGCGACGAGGCCAATTCATATTTACTCATGCCGTTCACATCGGTCCTACGCTTCTGGAATGGAGCGGCGCGTCAGCACCGCATCAAACTCGATCACGTGACCCGTCTTCTCATCATGACACACCGGAAAAACACCGGTTAATTCGAACCCTAAACTCCGAAAGATACGCAGAGCCTCGACGTAATCGGGCATACCCTCATATATTTGGATTACTGAGAGCTCGGTTTGAAGGCCCAAAACATGCCGTAGCGAATCGTTCGCGCCCGCAACTACCTCCAGGTCGTAGCCTTGGGTATCCAGTTTCAGGAAAACTCGTGGCGGCGCCAGCCCCTCGGTTACCTCGTCAAAGATTGCGTCCAGCCGTTTCACCGTCACGACCTGAGTGTTCGCAACACAAGAAGTGCCCGTGCTTTGCCACTGGCCGGCCACCGGATTCAGGAAAGAACTAAGGTCACGATCCGCGAAAACGTTGAATGTCTTCTGTTCATCCTTTCGGCCCAGGGCAATGTTCAGTGTTTGCCACGACGGATCGCCCTCAGCCTTCTTGCTCAGTGCGGCGTACGTGTCAGCCACAGGTTCAACAGAAACAATGCGGCCCGTGTATCCGGAATGCCGAATCATTTGCGCAAATTGGCCAAAGTTGGCCCCGACATCGACAACGCAATTGACTCCCAGCCTGTCAAAGATCGCCTTCAGGTGCCCAGGATGAAAGACAGACGGATTTGTATCCTTCCGGAGATCGAAAACATCGTAACCAAGTTTTCTTGAAAAACCTCGAACGATAGATTTCCATCCAACCCGGTGATTCTGTGGTTTGTTCATACTCACCTTATGACCGGGGTGCGACCGGCGCAAAACTGTTCAATACGAATCGGATATCGGTTCATGATATGAATTCAGTCGGCGCCATCGGCCATGGCCATTGCGGCCCGTTCCTGCAGTCGCGCTTCACGGGCCTTCATGGCCGGGGTCGGTTCGAGGCCGGCGATGGTCAGGATTTGTTTCCAGCGGTACACCCAATCATGGCGCAGCAACGCTTCGGCGGCATTTCGCCGGCTGATCCGGTCGAGCGCTTCGGGCTGCGCAGTGAGTTTCGACAATACCTCGACCACGTCGGAACCATCCGGCTGGACTTCGATAACCGCGTCCGGCCAGTTGAGCATCTCCCCGAACGAATCACAGTCGGGAGCGCTGCCCAGAAGAACACACCCGGCTGCCGCGCCCTCAAAGTAGCGAAAGGGTACTTCGATCTGGCCCCCTGTATGTGCCTGGAGGTCGACCTTCGCCACCGCCACCATGAAGAAGCGGCTGCGTTTGGCGACGTTGGCATAGAGATCGCGGTGTTGTCGGTGATCCTGCATCTCAACATCGCCAATACTTTGGAGCGTGTCGTGCACGTAGAATATTTTTTTGTCGCGGGCCAGGTTTAGAAGCCGCTGGTGAACCCCATCGTATCGGCGTCCAATACTGTATACGTCAATCACCCGCTTGGGAGGATCAGGATAGGGACTGAACCGGAGCGCGTCCACGCCGCCCCGAACATAATGACAGGTGCGCCCCAGTGCGTCGCTCACGGCCTTCACGGAGCCTTTCAGCCCAAGCACGACGTGGTCGAACTCGTTGAGCAATTGCAGCCAATACTTGTAGTCCGGGACCGTGTGGGCCCACAATTCGTCGACCCAGCAGACGCTGACCCGGCAATGCTTTTTCCATTCTCGAACGGCGTTGATGTACCGCACATCCCAGCACAGCGGGCAGACGAGCAGCAACAGGTCGTAGTGCCTGGTTAACCGCACCGGCTTAAGCCCCGGATTGAGGAAGGCCAGTTTTCGCGACACATCATGGTACAGAAGTCGCCGGTGCAAGCTCTCTTTGAACTTAAACCCGCCGGCCAACTCAAGGGGGACCAGGTCCACGTCATCCGTGGCCGCCAGCACGTCCTCGGCTTCGCGGAAGCCGCCCTGATAGGCCTTGCGCGCGAAACCGGCAAACGTCGGCAGGCAAATCCGGGGAGTGCGCTCGCTGTTCAATCCAGTCACTTGGTCCTAATTCTCAAATTCCTTCCGCGGATTCCGCACGGGCGGCCCGTTGCCGCCAGGCGCTGATCGGCCAGAGACCGGTTTCTCGGACAATATTCATGTAGAGGGCCTTTTGTTTCATTGCGAAGAGCAACACGATTGCGTAGATGCCGAGGAACAAGCAGGATTCGATGACCAACCGCAGAAACACTGGTTGGATACGAGCCATCACGCTGGCCGCCGCCAGCATTACCGCTGTGCCGACGAGAACGGACACGAACGGAGGTTTCAGGGTGGTCAGAATATCCATCCCGGAAATGGGCAGGCCATGCTTGGCCCAGACCACCACGGGAACGATCACGAGCACCATGGCAATGGAGTATCCCGCGGCGACGCCTTGCGGCCCATGGCGCAGGCCGATGACGTATCCCAGGATCACAACCGGGGTAATCAGCAGCGCGAGATTGAAATTCCGCACCACCCGACCGGTGGCGAGCAGCACAGCACCGAGCGGATTCATCATGGCAACCGCGACGACGGTCGGCGCCAGCAGGCGGAACACGGGGGCCGATTCATGCCATTTCGCTCCGAGAAAAACCCGGATCAGGTCGTCCGCGAACAGCACACACGCCATCGCAATGGGTATGACGAGGGACAAGAGCAGGCCGTAACCCTTCATGAAATAGCTTCGGAGCCGCGCTGGATCGTTTTGCACGCGCGACAGGGCCGAGAACGACACCGAACCGATCGTTTGGTTCAGCGTCTCCGTCGGCAGGTTGATGAGTTGATACGCTCGCCCGTAGATTCCCAGTGTCTCCGCGCCCCAGTAGCGTCCGAGCAGCACTTTTTCCATGTTGTAGGCCATGTAAATGACCACCGAGTTCAAGGTCAGCGTGCCACCGAACCAGAGCATGGAGCGAATTCCCGACCGCCGCTGCGGCAAGCCGGGAATCCATCCGGTCGCGAACCAGACTCCCACCGTGCTGACAATCGGCGGGGTGATGGCCATCACCACCAGCGCCCAGTATTTTCCGCCAGCCACGGCCATCCCGATGCCCAGCGCGACGCTCAGCACCAGACCCACCGTGTCGATCACCGATAATGTGATGAACCGCAAACTTCGCTGCAGTATCGCCCGATGCTGCGCGCCCGCCCCGTTGAAAAGAAAACTAATCCCCGTAATCACCGTCACCCATACCAGGCGCGGTTCGCCGTAAAATACGGCGAGCACCGGCGCGATTGCGGCGCAGAGTAACGCGAGCAACACACCCACTGCCAGGTTCACCCAAAACAGCGTCGAGGATTGTGCCGGTGTGATGGAATCACGCTGAACCGAGGCCATCGACAGGCCGCCGTCTCGAAACAGCCCCAGAAATCCGGTGAACGCGGTCGTCATTCCCACCAGACCGTAGTCGGCCGGCAACAGAAGCCGCGCGAGAAGCATTGTCGAACCCGTCCGCAGGACCAACGCGGCCCCCTGGGCCACCGTGGAGACCAGGGCTCCATGCGCCGTCCGGCGTTTCAACTCGTGCCGGGCCGGGTCTGCCGTGACCTGCGGTCCTGTGGCCGTGTCATTCATCGGCACTGGTATCGGCTCACCCGCCTCGGCCGCCGACGTTGGAAAAAGCTCGCTCATTTGTTCGGGTCCAAAGTCAGTACCCCATCCGAAACAGCACCTCGTCCCACGATCGAACGAGCAACCATCTCAACTGTGAGAGCCAGGTCTGTGCCCGCCGTGCCACGTCCCAACCAAGCGTTTTGCGCATCCATTCGTACTTCCAGGATAATCGCGGGGTCGTCAACCGGCCGCCAAGACTGATGGCGAGTTCCTCCAATTCCTTGGCAAGGTCGAGACGCTTCGGATAGAAGGACACCAGCCAGCGTTGCAAATACTCCACGCAAGCCGCATGCACCCGCTCACTGTCCTCCAATGACCGGAGATACGCCACATGCAATTTCATGGAGAGGCACAGCGATTCCAATTTTTTGTCCGACCGGTCCACTCGGCTCAAACTGCCGAAACCTGTACTGCGATAGTACACCCGGGCTTCCGGAACAAATCGCACGCCATCGCACGCCCGCAGGACGCGGCAGAAATACTCTCCGTCGTCGTCGAGGCTCAGGCGTTGGTCCCACGGCCCGGCCGCGTCGGACAGTTGCCGGCTGACGAGCCACGTGGCCGGTTGCATGTGGAGGTTCAGTTCCAGCTTGCGATACAACCATTCCGCCGGCGCAAGGTCCTCCCACAGCGGCGTCGCGATGAATTGGGTCTTGCTACTGCGCAACACGAATCGTCCCCAAGCCGAGGAGAACAGCGTGCGATTGCTCGGGCTGGAACTCACCGCGTCCATCTGTCTCTCAATCTTGTCCGGGGCCAGAAGGTCATCAGCGTCCAGCCACTGCACATAATCTCCCCGGCTGATCGAATAGGCTTTGTTCCTGGCGGCGGACGCCCCTTGATTTGGTTGGGTGAGGACGGAGACGTTCTGGGACGCAAACTGCCGTGCAATCGCGAGCGTTTGGTCCGTCGAACCGTCATCAACAACGATGATTTCAGTCCTCGGCCACGTCTGGGCGAGCGCGGAGCGGATTGTATCCGCCACCCACTTCTCCGCGTTGTAAGCGGGAATCAGTATGGAAACCAATGGGCTCATGAGCGGGTCTGGTTTTTCACTGTTTGGACAGCCTCGCATAAACTTCGCAGGTGATCTCGCCGACTGTTGCCCACGAATACCGTTGGTTCGCGTAGTCTTTGATGTCCTGACGGCGCTGCTCCAGTTCCCGGTAGAGATCGCTGTCGAAGTACTTCCGGATCGCCCGCGCCATGTCCTCCGGATCCTTCGGGCGAAAGAGGTAGCCGGTCTCGTCTTCGACGATGTCTTCGCGCAGCGATCCAACATCCGCGGCGATGACCGGTAACCCGAAGTTGTACGCCAATACCAGCACCCCGCTTTGGAAAATGTCTGTGTAGGGCAAGACCAGGGCGTCCGCGGCTTTGAAGTACAATTCCGTGTCGTCGTCGGGGATGAACTCGATGCGTTCGATGGTGCGGTCGCGCACGCCCCGGCGCGAGATGTCATCCTGAACCTGACGCCAATAGTCCGGGCAATCCTGGATGCCGCCGGCAATGATCAGGCGGCAATTCCGGTTCGTTTTCAAAACTTCTGCCAGCGCCGCGATCGCGTATACAAGCCCTTTGTAGGGCACAATCCGACCGTAAAACAGTAACGCCCTGTCGTCAGGACCAAGGCCCATGCGTTGCCTGGCCTCGGCGGATGTCAGGTCGCTGTTGCGCACTGAATTATTGATCCCCAGCGGGATGACACTGATGGCGTCGGAGGAAACGGCAAAATCATGCGCAAGCTGGTTTTTCATTTGGGCTGTATGAACGAAAAAATGATCGGTCAGCTTGTACTGAAACCATAAGGAAGCTCTGTTCAAGCGTGTATCGTCCGCGTCTCTTTGGCCGGCGTTCACATTGTGCACGGTCATCACAATTCGTTTGCCGAGCGCCCGGTAATAGAGCATCAACACGGTTCGGTCGAAGAACTCAAACCTGTTGTTCCACAAGATATGAAACACTTTCGCCTTCGCCGTGGCGGCGTATCGAATGAGCCGGCCGTAGAAGGCCAGGATGCGGACCATCTTCCTGGCAAAACCGACCTTGGGAGACAAGTTGCCCCGTAGATTCAGGAAATTCACGCGCGGCTCGTCAAGCAATTGGGGACACTCCAACGCATCGCTGCCAATCAGATCCACAACCACACCTCGTGAAGCCAAAGTTGTTGCCAATCCCACCACGTAAGGTTTGTCTCCGCCGCCGGTGAGCAGACCAATGCGCAACGACTCGGTCGCATGGGAAGACCGTCGCGGAGCCGGCGCACAGCCTTCCGTCACGCGATTTGCCCCGTCGATCGAATGCGTTGTGCTCAGTAAGCCCACGAGTCCGTCACTTCCTTTCCGCTCCACTCGCGACGCCACCCGTTGGTCGCAACACGGCAACCAGTGGCCCCGATCCACACGAGTACTTCTCGATGGTCGCACACCGGTCTCGGAGACAGTCCATAATGCCCTCGCCGCCCTTTGTAGACCAATGCCTCATGATAATGACTCCATCCTTCGTGAGATACCGACAGCACCTGTCTATCATCTGTTTGATTTTGCGGCGTGTCTGGTAGTAAATTGAATCCCTGAATAGGATGACCTCGTACGGATGATCCGGAATGTAACTCGAAATATCCCCTTGAACGAAGTGATTCTTTTCGCCCCGCTGGCAAGCCATGCTTTTGGCCCTGGCCTTCTCAATCGCCACATCCGAAATGTCGACGCCGGTATACTCTCTATAACTGCCTATCGCTAGTTCAACGCCCGTGCTGCCCGAGCCGCACCCGAGATCCAGGATGCTCCCACCCCCCGAATATTTTTCGATGTATTGATACACGGGGTCGCCGACGCTCGCTTCGAGACAATTCCAGCGTCCCCCGGAGAACTCATCGTTCCAAAGCGCTTGTTTGGCCGCGGCAGTCCCCCATCTCTGTTTTGCGACGCGGATGAGGTTCTTGACCTTGATCACTAGATACATGGTGATCCTTTCCGCCTCTGCAATTGCTGTTCCAGCTTTCTTTCACTCTCCCCGCCCCACAGGCCGCCGCCTGATATTGATGAGATCATTTTCGGTCGTCACTCTCAATGCTACGAGTTGAGCCGCCAACCGGGGCTGCCAGTTGACGCAGTACCGCCCCTTTCACTTCGTCCACACTGATTGCTGTGGTCGCGCGCGGGTCCAGACCGCGCTTGTAGAAGAATTCGCCCAACAGGGGTGAAACAATCTTCGTCTGCAAGCCATAGTCATGGATTTCCCACGGGCTGGTGCAGGTAAACAGGGTCACGCACCGCGTGCTGGTGCCCAGCGCCAAATGCATGGGCAGGCTGTCCCCGCCGACCAGGCACCGGTGGCTGCGCACATCCCCGATATGTTCCAGGAGCGATGCTCGCTTCGGGAGCACATTGACCGTCAGCCCCTCGGCTTCCAGCTGTTTTTTGAGTTGATCGTAGTACGCCCAGTTCTTCATGGGCCAGACCGACCCAGCCTCCGGAGCGATGGCGACATCTCCCGACAAACCCAGCGCCACACCCTGCGGCAGGACGTACGGTTCGCCCTCAAAGTGGAGGCCAAGCCCGTCAAAAATCAGGTCCTGGTACGTGCGGCGGTTTTGGAATTTCAGTTGATCGGCATTCTCGCGCCCATGGACGCTGATCAGGCTCAGGTCGAACCAGTTTCGTGAATCCTTGGTGTAGTGCAGCACGTTTTCAGAATCGACGTAGGCCCCGAACCGTTGGTTGAACTGAAGTGTCTCGATGAATCGGCCCACCTCGACCGTATCCTCCAAATTGATCACCAGATCATACCGGCGGTCCCTGGCGACATCACGCTCCTCCCAACTGAGACAACGCAGATTGTCGCGGACGCCCTGCACCAACGCGGCGTTCTTCGCTTCCGTGATCCAGGTCAGGTGATCGCGAAACCGATTGAGCAAGGTTGTTGTTCGGACGACGTCCCCCGCCGCGCCCAACTTCATAATCAACATGTTCATTGATTGTATCTAACGGTCTCGGTCCTGCAACCGGACCAGCCCATCCAGATGAGCAACAGATTGTCGCATAACGCGTGCCGAAACCACTGTGCTGCCAACACAGCACTCCCTGTCAGTGTACGATAAGATTCACAGGAGGCACCGGCGAAGCAACGGCGCCGGACGGTGGGTCGACCCCAAAATAGAATCGGTACCCGGCCGGAATGTTCGTTGGGGTAGCCGCCGCGGTGCTCGATGGATCATACGGCGGCCATGGACGATCTCCGAACCAGGCCGGCTTGCTCGCATATGCGTAGCTATTGGAGATTGTCTGCACGGCGTTCGTACCCCACACGACAGCGTTGTTCACGGCATCCCAGTTGCCGGCCCGGAACAGCGTGTTGGTCACCTGGGGGTCCGTATTCCGTGTGTCGTTCCAATTCACATCTCCCCAGCACCAGATGTCGTTGCCCGTCGTCCCTTCATAATCCATGCCCACTCCCGCCGTTCCCAGCACGTTCCCAACCGCGCTGAAATAATACGCCCGCTGCAACATGCGGATCGTCCAACCGATATTCGGGTTTTCGTACCCGACGAGCCGATTCCGAAACGTCGTGTTGTAGGTGCTGTTGCCGTAGAGACAGTCGAACGTCTGTGCCCGCGCATAGTTTCCTTCCACAAGGTCGTAATGTCCGTGGCCGACGTGTGGGAAGAAATTCCAGGTCGGATTGCCCACCGCGGACCCCACGAGGTCGTTCGCAAAGAAGTTGTAGGCAAACACGGAACCGCTGGTCGCAACGAAATTGACCGCGTTGATGTAGTTCGAGAAGATATTGTCCTCGAACCGCAGAGCACTCGAATTCCGCGGCTCGAAGCCATAGACGCCCGTGGCGTTGGGTAGAAAATCCGTGAAGAAGCAATGCCGGAACTCGCAGTTCTTGGTAAACGTCGTGCCCAACTGCGCCTCGCGCGGCAGGCGCAATTTGACGTCCTTGGCCCAGCAGGCATACGTGTTTACAAAACACAGGCTGAATGTGCTCAGGTCATTGCACTGGATCGTCATGTCTTCCACGCCGGTGAATTGCACGTTCCCGGAAACACCGGTCGACCAAAACGCCTGGGGCGAGAGTGACGCGCTCCAGAATGGCGAGTAAAGTCCCGGTTCAATGGTCACCGTATTCCCGCTGATCGCCAGCACACGGACGTACTGCTGCAGCACGCGATCTCCCGCGCCGCGATTCGCCCAGGTTGAAGGACCGTCCCCACGACAGCCGGAGGAAAACACATTCGTGCCGTCCGAGGCCTGGTCCAGGCCCAGTAACTGGCCAACCGTAAGGCCGCTCGTGCTCGACAAGGTGAGGTTGGTCGCGCCCCGGGCGTATCCTCCGGTCCAATTCACTGAATAGTTTGCTGTATAGCCCGAGGTGCCACCATTACCGTTCTGGCTCCAAAATGATCCCGTCGTCGTTGCGCCAACCTCGACCGCGGCATCGTCCAAGGTTGGTTGAAGCGAACTGGACAACAACGTTTGATCCATTCCGGCTCCCCGCAGCACCACTGCATTATTTCGCACACGGAGCATGGCCGTTAACGTATATGTGCCCGGTGCCAACAGGACCACTTGATTGCTGGGGCAGGCATCCAACGCGGCTTGAATGGTGGGGGTGGACGCGCCCGCCGGTATGTTCGTATAGATGGTCGTCACTACCGGAATGCCGCCGGGAACTCCCGCCTTCGTCCAATCGATGAGCCGCCCAGCGGGAATGACATCGCCGCGCGCGGTCTGCGAAACCAACAGCAAGACTGCCACAATAATGCACCCGCTCGTACCTAGTACGCGATGGAGCATGGTGTTTTTCATCGCCCGGCAATTATGGAGGAAATAGGCCAAAAAAATCAAATCCTGGCAGACCTTCTGATTGGGGAGTCCTGCACAATCTGCCGAAAAACCGTCTTTCACTTCCTGCTGCGTTCCGCCATCGTCCAGACCCCAATCAGCGCGCCGCTCCGGTTAGCCATCATCTTCAATCGAGATGGCCTGGAGCCGCCGCGCTGCCAACATCGCACTACCGGTTATTGCACGAAAATAAGATTTGCAGGGGGCGCTGGCGGCGTAACGACGCCGGCCGGTGGATCGACCCCAAAATAGAATCGGTAGCCGGCCGGAATGTTCTGCGGGTTGGCCGCGCTCGCGCTGTTCGGGTCGTAAGCCGGCCATGGCTCGTTGCCCCACCACGCGGGCTTGCTTGCATAAGCGTAGCTGTTGGAGATTGTCTGCACGGGGGTCGCACCCCAGACGACGGCGTTGTTCGCGGCATCCCAGTTGCCCGCGCGAAAGAGGGTGTTGGTCACCTGCGGATCGATGCCGCGGGTGTCATACCATTGCCCGGCGCTGGCAGGGTTGGTGTTCGACGCGTAGCACCAGATGTCATTACCGGTGATGCCCTCGTAGTCCATCCCCACTCCCGGCGTACCCAACACATTTCCCACCGCACTGAAATCATAAGCCCGCACCATCAAACGAACGCACCAGCCGATATTGGGGCTCTCATAGGCAGTCAATCGATTGCGGACGGTCGTATTGTAACTGCTGTTGCCGTAGAGACAGTCAAAGGTCTGGCTGCGGGCGTAGTTGCCCTCGACCAGATTGAAATGGCTGTGGCCGACGTGCGGAAAGAAGTTGAACGTCGGGTTACCGACGACCGATCCGACCATGTCGTTGGTGAAATAGTTGTACGCGAACACCGAGCCGCTCACGGCCACGAAGTTGACCGCGTTGATGTAATTGGAGAAGATGTTGTCCTCGAACCGCAGGTCGCTCGAACTGACCGGCTGGAAGCCGTACAACCCACTCTCGTTCGCCGGGAAATCAGTGAACGTACAATGCCGGATTTCACAATTCTTGGTGAACAGCGTCGTGGCATGGAATGCATTTGGATTATGCATCGTCACGTTCCGCGCCCAACAGCCGTAGGCGTTGACCATGTCAATGCAGGCCGCCTGGTCTTTGTTGGCGTTGATGTCCAGGTCCTCCACGCTGCTGTACTGTATATTGTTGAAGTTGCCCGACGCCCAGAATGCCTGTGGCGCCAGCGCGCCGCTCCAGAACGGTGAATACAAGCCGGGGCTAATGGTGACGTTGTTGCCGTTGATGGCGGTCACGAGGACGTATTGCTGCAGCACGCGGTCGCCCGCGCCGCGATTCGCCCACACGGATGTCCCGCCGTCATAGGGGTAGCGGCAGCCGATAGAAAAAGTGTTAACGCCGTCGGAGGCTTCATCGAGGCCGAGAATCTGACCGACCTGGAGACCGCTGGTGCTCGCCAGCGTGAGGACGGTCGTGCCCTGAGCATAGCCGCCCGTCCAGTTCACCGAGTTGTTGACCGTATAACCGGATGCGCCGCTGTTGCCGCTGGCGCTCCAGAATGAGCCGGACGTTGTGGCGCCGATCTCGACGACGGCGTCGCCGCTGTTGACTGTGCTGGAACCATAAACGAGATACGTATTGGTGGAACCACGCAGGGTCGTGAAGCTGTTCGGTATCTGAAGTTGGCCGGAGAGCGTGAAGGTACCGGAGCCGAGCTTCACCACCTGATTGTTCGGACAGGAGTTGAGCGCATTCTGGATGACACTTTCGGAGGCGCCCGCGGAAATGTTTGTATAGATCGTGGTGCGCGTCAGGATTCCGCCGGGAACTCCCGCCTTCGTCCAATCAATGAGCCGCTGGGCGGGAATGACGTCGCCGCGCGCAGCCTGTGAAACTAAAAGCAGGATTGCCAAGATGGTGCATCCGCTCATACCCAGTACATGGTGGAGCTTCGTGTTCTTCATCACCCGCCGATTATGCAAGAAATGGGCCAAAAACATATAAACTCTAGGAGACCGTCTGACTAGGGAGTCCTACACAGTACTGCCCGACTACTGCCACCCGTCTTCACAACTGAGCGTCGGAAAACTTCTCATGGTTGACCAAGAGGGACTTACATTTGCGGGCGGTCTCAAAGATGCCGTCGCCCGCAGGGCCTACTTACATGAACTACTTCCCATCAAGTCGTTTTCAGTTCGTGAAAGTCTCCTCCTTTCATACTTCAATTCCCCCCCTCGGCTATGCCTTAAGATAAAACCAATTTTACTAATGTGCAAGAAGAATTGCCACATCGACCACACCGTCCAATTCTCGCTCAGGCTGCCTCATCGAAAACACGTTCGCCAATCCAGCCGGCCCCGGTCAAGTCGCGACCGCTGAATATCGGTCGGCCTCCTCCGTTTCGTCAAACGATTCCGCCTCAAGCGGTCGCTCCATGAGTACGAGGAGCAACGCGAAAAAGATAAAGCTGAACCTGAAGACAGCCTCGGTCATGCCGTACGCCACGGTGCCGAGCAACAGGCCCAACCGAAGCGCAGCAACCGTTGATCCCGCTACGGCTGCTCGTTTAATCTTTCCGGCGCCAGAGATCAGCACCATAATCAAGAGGAACGAACCGATCAGCCCGCTGTTAACGTACACCTCCAGGTAACCGTTATGCGCCTCATTCAGCTTGAAGTAGAGTCCTTGCGAAAGCCTCTCGACCCTGTCAGCACTCAACCAGAAGCTGGCATGACCAGCCCCGATGAGGGGGTTGATGTTCTCCTTCAGCACGGCCTTCCAAATATCAGTTCTCCCGGTGAAGGTTGTGTCGCGTCCCAGGGCGCGCATCAACAGCTCGTCGACGTCGAAAGTTGTGTACAACAGGGCCAATAGCAGCGCCAGGGCGAAACCATACGTCCCGAGCCGTTTCACCCGCCACCGGATGGCGAGTCTCATTCCCAAAATAATGCAGATTCCCAGAACCGAACAGCCGATGGCCGTCGCGCTATGGGCTTTCGCCAGGAGATAAATGGTCATCAGCCCCAGCACCAGATTCGTAAGCACCCGCGCCTTGTTAATCTCTCCCGTGTCTTCGTCCCGGAAATCAAAGGCCGCCCATGCCAGGAACAGCCCGCACACGAACAGCGCCATCCCCAACATATTCTTGTTCGTTCCGACACCGCAATAGTACGGCTGCCCGTCCCAAATATCGTACGATGAGCCGATGTAGGGAAAGCACTTTACCAGGAGGACAGAGGTCGGAATCAGCAAACACGTGCATCGGAAAAATGTCGCCCTGATCGCCTGCGCGGGTTCATCTTCGGTGAGGACCACCAACACCATGAGAACACTGCCGGCATCCTTGATCCATCTTTTGAAGGCGACGTCAGGAAAATCGGACCAGAGCACGCTGATGCCGAGGTACAGAAAAAAAATGAACAACCACTTGTTCTCGGCCATAATGTCGTGCCAATCGATTCGCCTCTTCGACAGGACAAATGCCGCCGCAATGATCAGCACCAGAAAAATGCTCGCGTCGACCGGGCTGCCCTCCAGATCAGCGCGTGCGGCGTCCACCGCCGTTCCGGAACCAAACCACATGGAGACCGGTCGCGATCCCAGAATCGCCATCCAGATTACGGGAATCCAAAGCCCGTTCGAGACGCCGCCCCACCATTTCCGCTCCAGGAACAGGAGCCCCGCCGCGAACAGTACCACGAGGAGTACTGCCACAAGCTGTATTTCCTGATGAGACATACTATCGCTCGATACCCAAGACGAATTTACTCCACGGGCCGTGCAGCGCAAGCCGTGGCCAGTGATACAGTACGGTCATCTCCAGCCCCGTCGTGACTCCCGCCCTGTTCAATGAATTGTCTCTGGATCAATTCCACGGTGAGAAGTTTACTGATCTCGACGGTATGATTTTGATTCCCCCGCAGGTGGCCCTTGATCGCCTCTTCGAGGCGGCTTCGACAAAAGTACGGTCTGCCAAGCGTACGAGAATCCAGCAGAATCTCTTTAACGTACCGCGAGAGTTCATCTCGGTACCAAACGCGGAAGTGGCCGATCTTGTGTCGGCCAAGGAAGAGCCGTTCCAGATGGAGCGGAGCAAAAGCGCTGTCGACGCCTGCCAGCCACTGGGGCATGCCGTAGTCATACGCGTACTCCGCCCGAAAGGTGAATTCCTTGTAAAAGTTTGCCGCCCGCGTCAGCCCCGGAATCGGCCGCAACATCACGCCGCGATCCGTGCGAACGTTCTCCAAGGCCGGATTACCATCGGCAATCAGGCGCAAGGACGGTTCGATACTGGGGACCACGTCGGGAGGCGCCTGATAGGCGAGGGCCACCAGTTCGTTGCTAAAATACGGTGTGCGAATGGTCACTTGCGACCGTTCCAGGGCAAACTTCCCCGTCATGTACCACGGCGCTTGTTTGAAGGCCGTAAACGAAAGCCGGTGGCCTTCCAATTCCCTGGCATACGTGGCCGCCGTCGCCTCGACGGACTGCGTCAATTCCGGATCCAAGATGCCCGGCTTCGTCACCCGCGGTTTGAACATCACCAGACGCCGGAGGATTTCGCCGCCGTACACCCCGCTCAGGCGAACAGGCGCAATCTGCCGGGCCATCTCCTGAACATATAGGTCGATCGCACCGGTAACGTCCATCGCGCCGTCGCTGATGTAGACGGCTTTCTCCGCGAGGGACGAGAATCGCGACAGGAACTCCGGGCCGAGAGTGATTACCTCGTGCGGCTGGTGGCAAATCCGTGCAATCTCCCGCGAGATCGTCACATCCGCGCAATCGCGATAGCGGCTGCCAAATGTGTAGCAGGGCAGCGCACCCGCCGCACACTGCGCCCAGGCCAGAATCATGCGACTATCCACCCCTCCCGTCAGGGACAGGCCCGCGCGTTCCTTCCCGCGGAAATATCGGGGCAGAATCTTCGCCCAGGTTTCTTTCAGCTTTTCGTAGTAATCGGCCCCACTCAAAAGCGATTGCTGTTCCCACGAGTCCTTTTTGAAATAGACGTTCTTGCGTACCGGCCGTCCGGGCGAAAACTCCCAGGCCGAACCACCGGGCGTCGCCGAAACTCCGGTAAACGCCGTCCGGTTTTGCAGGATACATCCGCAGGAAATGAATTCGCCAATGCTGCGGAGGTCCAACTGACGGACATCGGGCAGAACCTTCAACAGGGACTTCGCTTCGGAGGCGAAGTACAGGTTATCGCTGGTCTCGTGGTAGTAAATCCGATTCACCCCGTATCGATCATTGAACAGGATGATCTTGTGTTCACGCAGGTCCACCAGCAAGCCGCTGAACCAACCGTCAATCTGCGCCAGGAATCCAGAGCCCATCTCCTCGTACTGGTGCACCAGATAACTGGCGTTCTCCCGGTCAAATACGTGCCCGTTGGCGCGTAGCGCATCGATCGCGGCCGGATCGGCAAAGTCTTCGCCGGAAAAAATCAGGCAGATGTCCTTCCTTTCATTCCAGACCGGCATGCAGTCCGAGAAAGTCCCCTTCGGGCAGACCCAGCCAGTCCAAAGCCCCAGATCCTCATTTGCATAGGTGCCCGAGGTGTAAAAGCGCTCGTGCATCATACACTTGACCATGGCGTCCACCGCCGACATGCGCTCCGTCCGGGGACTGACTCCAATTATTCCGGCTATTCCTGGCATGGGAACCCTGCTACGTCGCCGCAACCGAGATCGAATCGGAAGCGTACTTCTGCTGTCGACACTGCTCCTTGAACAAATTGGAGCGGGCGGGAGGAATTGAACACTCCATCGTTTGGTTGGAAACCAACCGCTCTAACATTGAGCTACACCCGCACATCACGAAAAACTCAGGAAGATGATTCTGCGGCAACAGCCGCTTTCCGACTGGCGACCTGGAAAAACTTCGCACGGAGATCCAGCAAAACGGCCACCAGACGCTTCGGCAACAGGTTGCTCAGGCCGTGGTGCAGGTTGAGTGCCAGGACGATCCTGCCCTTCATCGTCAGCGGTACATAATACCGGGGATACAATAGCTTCTCGAATCCATTCCGCCGTTTGAACTCCGTCAAAGGACTCCCGTCGTTCTTGCCGTAGACGTACTTGCAGTACGTGACGTACGACAAACCCCGTTCCGCACAGATTTCGACTGCTTTTGCCACCAGGGCGTTGCTCGGGCGTTTGTCCGTATGCTCATTCTTGGAGAGAATGTGGATGATGTTCCCGTATTCGTCCGAATAGATCAGCTTGCAGAAGCCGATAAGGGCGTTGTCATAGTACGCGCCGATAAACGTGCTCCGTTCCAGATACGTGCCCGTCTCCTCTTTCACGGCGTCGAAGCCCTTCCCGTAATGGTAAAACCGTCTTCCCTGTCGAATGGGAGTCTCGTTGTAGATTTCAGTAATCCCGCGGACCAACTCATCGTCAAACGGGACGACTTTGATGTCGACTCCCACCTTCGCAGCCCGCCGCACATTTCGCCGCGTGTCCTGGGACAGCGCGGCCAACCAATCCGCGTAGCTTTTGAGGGAAATGACCGCCGCATTGTCCCATTCCATGTGATAGTCGCACTTGGGCTCGGTTTCCACCGGCTTCTGCGCAAAGGCGAAGATATCGGCCTTGAGTCCACTGGCAGTCAATTGCGCAACGAACGCGCCGGGATCAGCGACGGGATTCCCCTCGAACACGTCCTCATCCTTGACCGCCGCCGTCTTGACCCATTTGCCGGTGACAATTACCGTTGCCTCGTTGATCCGCGTCGCAGGCACCCGGAACGTCTTGCCGCCGATGCGATTTTCTTCATAATCGATCTTCATAAATGACCGGGTCACCTTACAGCATTCCAAATGTACCCATGGTGACATTCCGTTTCAATTCCAGGAACGCATCGCTCATCAAATAGGCGTACTCGTCCGCGACATTCGGATGTGTCATCAGCTCCACGTTCGCGGCCCCGGCCAATTCCGCCACCCGCTCGAGTTTCTTCCATCGCAAGCAGAGCCCCAGTGAGAAAAAAAAGTCGGTCACGTGGTACCGGCCCGCGAGACGATTGTCAACCAACCGGCGGTAGGCCCGATTGACGACCCCCTTTTCGCTGCGCCAGAAAGAGAAACTCCGCCGCACCTTCTCGCCGGGCGGAATCACGCCGTCCAAGAGCATATTGGCGCAGAGATGCATGTGATGATGTCCATCGACGTGCGACGGCCGTCGACCGTACAGCCTTTGAAATTCGTCGGCTTGGGCCTGGTAAACGCGCCGAAAAGATTTGCGCAGGCGGGGATTGTAGAACAAGCACGCGTACTTGCTTCGTTTCAGGAAGCGGCGAATCCGCGCGTGGTGCTCCCGCACGTCCGCCGGGCAATGATCGCCCGTGAACTCGGCATCCAAATTCAGATGCAATCCCACGTCGATGCCCAACTCCTTCGCCAACCCGGCCGCCCTCTCGGAATCGGCCATGAACACCATGGCGGTCACCGAGGTGATACGCCCCTTCGCGAAACACGCCAGCGCCGCGTCGGTTTCGGCCTGGGAACTGCCCCAATCATCTGCGTTTACGATCAGCATGACGGGGAATCCACACCAAGACTTTCACCGGTCCGCTGCGTCGTGCCACGACCCAGCCAGCGCCTACAGATCTTCTTCAACCGGCCCATCTGTTCTTTTCGCCGGAAGCGGATCAACTCTTCCGACGCCGGCCGATCAATCCGCTTGATCATAGACCAGATGTATCCGGCAAACAACAGGACGCCACCAACAATGTACGGTCTCCGCCTCATCCGGTACACGGCCCGAAAGACCTCCCAGAGCGGGTGGCCGCCGAGCATGTAGTCGCGCCGACCATCATGGAAATTAACCATCCAGCGCCGGCTGGAAGCGGTACCCTGGGGTCGATGGTGGATCAGGAATTTATCGGTAAAGGTCCTTGTTTCCCACCCCTTCATTCTCGCCGTGTACACTGCCAACGAGTCAATCCCGCCCCCCTTGACGGGTTTGTACCCGCCGATGTCGTCGTAGCACTCATGCCGAAACAACTGGCAGGCCCCGGCCACGTCCTCAATGCTTGAAAAGCGATAATCGAACACGAGCGAACCTTCCCAACGATTTGTCCCGGCGACCCCCAATTTGCTGTTCTCAGAAAACTTGGTCAACAAAAACTCAACATAATCTGGTTCGAAAGAAACATCCGCATCCAGATTGCCGATGATGTCATATTCCACATCGGCCATGGTGTCGAATCCAGCCTTGAACGCTCCGACCTTGCCGGCGAAGTGACGCTCGGTCCGCTCCGGCATTCTCAGCAGCCGGATCCAGGGGTGGTCTGCAAGATACCTCTGCACGATGGCATCCGTGCCATCCGTCGAGCCATCGCTGACAATGACCCACCGCCGCGGCAGAACGCTCTGCGATATGACCGACCGAATCGTCTGCTCGAGGAAGTCCTCTTCGTTTCGCGCCGGTGTGATCAGCACATATGCCAGTGCATTCTGCTTCATATCGTTCGACCGACCTCATTCAGCCAGAAGCGGGCCAGACGGCGCACTTCCGTTCGCTGTTCCCTACTATAATGCACAAACCTCATCCAATGAAAATGCCAACAGACCAGGGCGCTCAATGCGCCGGCCGGCGATTGATCTTGAAATCGCAGGACGGGTCTACTGCCTGGTCTATTTCAGCAGCGGGTGGTCCACTGTAAAGACACGGACGCAAGCCAAAGACAATTCCGTCGACGCGCCATGGCACGTGGTTGACATACGGTCGTCTTTCTATGCAGTCGCATCGGGGTCCGCGTTACAGTTGATGATGTGCGCCACGTTGCCTGGGAACTGCCTGACCAAACTATCGGTCACACCGGCAACGGGGTGGCGAGCGCCTCGCTATGGAGGCGCGGGGGGATACGTCAACTCGTACGGCTCAACTCCAATCGAACAGGTTGCACCAGTTTGTCGGCGCTCACCACGAAGCATCCCACGTTTGGGTTCATCCCTGCCGCTGGCCAAGCCATTTGGATTGCCGTGGTCATGACAACGAAGCGTACGCCTTTACCAGATTCTTGCTGACGACCGACCATTGTAGTTCCTTCTCGACCCGGTCCCGGCCGAATCGTCCCATCTTCTCTCTCAAATCAGAATCATCCATGAGTGTAGCGATCCCCTTGGCGAACGCCATCTCGTCGTTACAGGGGACGAACAGGGCCGCATCCTGGGCGGAGAATCGCGTCTCCTTGAGATCGAAGGACACGATGGGCTTGCCGTACGCCATGTACTCCATGACCTTGATCCACGTCGAAACGTCGTTGAGCGGGCTGGAAGGATCGGGGTCGACGCAAATGTCCGCGGCGGCGAGGTATTCCTGCAGTTCCTTGTCCGAGACGTAACCCGTCAACTCGACCTGGCCGTTCAACTGCAACTGTTCCTTCAGCTCACGGAGATCTTCCAACGAATCGCCGGAGCCGATGACGACGCAATGGAAATCGTCCCGTTTCAAGTCGTACGTGAGATGCCGCAGCGAACGCAGGAGATAATCCACTCCGTCCTGCGGATTCAAACTGCCGATATAAACAAGGATTTTCTTCGACATCTGGCGGAGGCGCTGGCTCGGCGGTGTCACCGCCATGCGACCGCGATTCGGCCCGTTTCTCACCACAAAGATCGTCTCGGGGTTCCGCCCGCCACGCTGGATATGGATTTGCTTGTACGACTCATTGGTGGCGATCGTCACGTCCGCCAATTTCAGGTTGCCCCATTCCACCCACTGTAGAACGGACGCCAGAACATCGTGCTTTGCGCCGTACCGGGATCGGTACAGTTCCGGACAGAGATCGTGATGGTCGAAAATATATTTTTTACCCACCAGCTTCCAGGGCAACGCCACCAGAAACAGCGTGTCCGGCGGATTGTGCGCGTGGATCACGTCGAACCCATGCCGCGCCGCCACGTACACACTCATCGTAAAGCACGCGCTCGTAAAATAGACATATTCACTCACGTAGCCGAGCAACGACTTCACTTTGAGAGAAACTCGCTGGAACCACGTCGGGTTCTCGCGGGCGGTCTTCTGGAACAGTTCCAGTCGCGGAATCCGGTACACCCGGACCCCGTTGATCATCTCCGCGCGCGATTGATCTGCCTTCCGCAACGCGACCACGGTGATTGCGTAGCCGGCTTCGCTGAGCGCGTCGCATTCGTTCTTGACTCGGGTGTCATTCGGGAATGCGTTCTCAACGAACATCAAAATTCTATCAGCGCGCGTCTTCATACTGCGGAGAAGGTTTCATTGAAATCGTCATCGGGCGCAGGAGATCCGGTGGCGATTCTCCAAGCCCCGCGATGGGGAACGCCCCCGAAATTGGGCGTCCCTTAGTGAAGGCCCTGACGCAGACGCCGGGGCACATAGGTGCGGGTCTTGTTCAGCACGGCACAGACGCCGGCTTTTGTTCCCGTCAGCAACGCGCTCGCCTGGCGAACAAGCTCCCCGTCCGTTTTCTCCGATTCGATGACCAGCAACACCTGATCCATGAAATTCGCCAGACGCGGCGTCACGCTGGTTTGACTGATCGGCGGCATGTCGAAGATGATGTAGTCGTAATTGCTCGCCTTGAGTTTCGGCACCAGCTTGGTGAATTGGCGGGGAATATTACGGGGACGGCTGTCATCATCCGTTCTCTCGGTCACGACGAAGAGGTTCTCCTGGACCTGGGTGCGGTCAGCTTCATACAACGCTTCGTGCAGCCCGCACACGGACTTGCCATTCGAGAATTGATGCGCCGCTGCTTTCTCCTGGGTCATGTCAACCAGCAGGACGTTTCCATCCCCGGTCTGCGACAGACAGGCGGCCAGGCCGCCGGCGACCGTGGTTGTGCCGGCGCCGCGGCTGCAGCTTGTCACCGCGATCAGTTTCGGTTTGTGGGTGAGGTTCCGGACTTCGAAATCAACGAGTAACCTGTCCCGCAACGCCTCATAAAAGTGATGCAAAGCAGAATTGCCATTCCACGGAGTGACCTCAGACCGGTGGTTGCCTTCTGACGATTCGTCCCCGACAGCGGCAGGCGCCGCGCCGTTTCCCCCCTTATCTTTCAGGAGCAGCGGCTCGCCCTGCCCCGCGCCATTAAGGTGGCGGTGCCCGTTCCTGCCGATGTGCGGGATGGACAAAAACAGGGGCAGGTGTAGCTTCGCTTCGATGTCGGCCGGGCGCCGTACCGAGGTATCCAGTTTGCGTTCGGTCACAAACGCCAGGGCCAGTCCCGCATAGAACCCGGCCATGACAACCAACGCCATCAACTTGACGGTTTTGGACTTGGCTTTCGCGGGCGGGGACGGCGCCTGGATCACGCTGATATTCGACACTTTCCCTTCTCCAACCGCTTCATCGATACGTGATTGCTCCAAACTGGCGGAAAAGTGTCGATAGTTGGCTTCTTCGAGTTCTTTCTGACGCTGCAACTCCTGAAGAGTGGCATCACTCGCAGCTGCGTTGATCGCTTCGTTGTGAAGCTGATCCAGTTGCGAATTTAACACCTGGATCTTGGATTCGAGCGTGTTTACCCGGGCCAATTCAGTGGTCGCATCCACGGCGGGGCCGCTTTGCTGTCCAATCGCCGTGGGGGACGAACTCTGGATGCTCGTTAGTTGCGGATTCTCTTCCTCAAGCTTCTTCTTGATCGCTTCGGCCTCAGCAATCTGGTCGCGGACTTCCTTGACCAGCACGCTTTCCTCCGTGAACTGGGTCAGAAGCTCCTGTCGTTTTTTCCATAACAGATCGAGGCGTCCGGAAATGTTTTTGTATGCGGCCACCGCCTCTACGGGCGCCTCCGCGGACACGACAGCGGTATTCGACGGCGCGGCGTTCAGCGGGACGGGTGCGGACTTGGTCAGGTCCTTCAATATCGCCTGATGCTCCGCCAGTTCGGCTTGCGCATCAAAAAGCTCCTGGCGAATCTTCGAGATCTGGTCCGTGTACACCTTCTTCGTATCCGCCAAAGACAGGACCCCCGCGCGGCTTCTCGCCTGTTGCAGTTCCTGCTCCGTCCGCGCGAGTTGCTTTCGCAAGTCCTCCGTCTGCCGCGTCAGAAAATCATCGAAGACACCCACGGCCTGATGGATGTCGACATGCTTCCTCAGGTACTTTTCGATTAATTCCCGGAGGACAGGCTGAACGAGTTCAGGATTGGAGTGGCGAAAAACGACGCGGATGACACTGCTTCGGCCAGGCACTTCCACGAGCAGACTTTTGCTTACGACCAACGCGGCCGCGTCTCGCTTCCCCTCCTCCGGCGAGTTGGGGAGGATCTTATCTGGCCCGACGGTATCGACCACTTGTTGCGCGAGGTCAAAGCTCTGCAGGATTTCGACCTCCGTATTGACAATGCTGTTGCCCCCCTCATCCGGCGATCGGATCTGCGAATTGGCAGAAGCCGGACTTAGCGAATTGCTGTCCATCACATAGCGGATCAGCAGCTTGGCTTCCGACTCATAGACGGGGCGCCGGGTGACGTACAGTGCTCCCGCCGCCAGCATGCCCCCCACAGAACAAGCAATGATCTTCCACTTCTGCCGGAACAGGATGTAGTAGATATCCCCCAAGGTTAAGCCAGGGGCTCGATCTGATGTTTGTTTATTCGGCATGAGGGTCGCAGGTTGTTCTCTACGCTGAGGTGTGCGAGATCTCGTTGGGGAGTGACGGTATCGGGGACTGGCAACGGGCACCCATGAAAAACGGTTCGGCACTTATGTCGCGTGTTCGCAAGCCGACAATCCATGGAACACACGCTTGCGCCGGCCCGATACCTCCTCCCGAAGCATCACAAATCTGCTCACTTGCGCATCGAAACTGCATATAAAATATATTCGATCCGGTGATCCCCGGTACCCCCTAGTTTGAATCCCAGCAGGCTTTCGTTCCGCACCTACGTCCAGATATTTCGCACATACTGCCCAGTAGGTTACCACATCATCGCGAGTTTGTCGTCCCGCAAATGTTGAAATCCTTCGTCAGGCCCGCCCTGCGAATAGCGTCTGCCGTGACGACCGCGCAGAACTCAAATACGTCTTCAGTTCCGAAGCCACGACGTCGATTTGGTCGGGTGTCAGCTCTGGAAACATGGGCAACGACAGGAATTCGTCGGCGCACTGCTCGGCCACCGGAAACGAGCCGCGTCCCAGGCCCAGGCTACCGTAGGCCGCCTGGAGATGAACGGGAATCGGATAGTGGATTCCGCACGACACACCCCGATCCGCGAGAGCCGAAAGGAGTTGGTCCCGGCCCTTCACCCGGAGAGCGTACACATGGTACACATGCGACCCGTAGTCGGCCTCGTGCGGCGTGATCACGTCGTCCCGGCCCTCCAAATGCTTGCGGTATCGTCCCGCGTGAGCGCGTCGGGCCGCGTTGCCCCGGTTCAACCCCCGGAGTTTTATCTGCAACACCGCCGCCTGAATGCCGTCCATGCGCGCATTCCAGCCAATGGCGGAATGGTGATATTTTTTATTCTGACCATGATCGCGCAGCACCTGGATCTTCTCTTGGAGCGCGCGGTCATTTGTCACCACCGCTCCCGCCTCGCCAAACGCACCGAGATTCTTGCCCGGATAAAAACTGAAACAGCCGGCATCACCAATGGAGCCCGCCTTCTTTCCCTTGTATTCGGCGCCGTGTGCCTGGCAGGCGTCCTCGATCACGTACAATCCACGCCGGCGGGCGATTTCCATGAGCGGATCCATATCCGCCATCTGGCCAAACAAGTGGACAGGGATGACAGCCTTTGTCCGCGACGTGATGGCCCGTTCCAGCAACTCGGGATCCATGGCGTAGGTCCGCTCGTCGACATCCACAAAGACGGGTTTCGCGCCGGTAAAACTGATCGCTTCGGCCGTGGCCAGAAACGTGCTGGGCACCGTGATGACCTCGTCGCCGGCGCCGATTCCGAGCGCGAGCAGCGCCAGCCAGATCGCCTCGGTCCCGCTGCCGACACCGACCGCGAACTTCGTCCCGCAATACGCGGCAAAGTCCTCCTCGAACCTGGCCACAAATGGGCCGCCGGCGAAGGCTCCGCAGTCGATGACCTCTTGGATGGCGACCAGAATCTCCTCGCGGAGAGGTTCGTGGTGCGCCTTCAGGTCAAGAAATGGCACTCGTATGTTGTTCTTGCTTGTCACGTAATCCCACGATCCGGGCCGGGTTGCCGGCCACCACCACTCCTGGTTCCACGTCTTTGGTCACGACGCTGCCAGCTCCGATCAACGCGTACGCCCCGATGGTGAGGCCACAGAGCAACGTGGCGCCGGAGCCAATCGAGGCGCCGCGCTTGACCACCGTCTTTACGCACGCCCAATCCGCCTCGGTTTGCAATTCTCCATTCCCATTCGTAGAGCGAGGATACCGGTCATTGATAAAGGTGACGTTGTGGCCGATGAACACTTCATCCTCGATCGTCACTCCTTCGCAGATGAACGTATGGCTGGAGATCTTGCAGCGGTGGCCAATCCTGACCCCCTTCTGGATCTCCACGAAACAACCAATCTTCACGTCATCCCCGATTTCGCATCCGTACAGGTTGACGAACCCGAATATGCGGACGCCTTTGCCCAAAATGACATCCGCCGCGATCTGCTGGTGTGGCGATTGTGGCAAATTCATGGAAGCACCTGATTCACTTTACTGCGGGATTGTTTTTTTACGCGGCCGTTGGATCGGCTGCGGGTTTTCTGCGGGACTTCTGTCGGCAGAACCGGGCCCGCGCTGGCGACGCTTCTGGCCTGGGACTCTGCCCCGTTCGGACGGACCTCAAGACTAACGGGCGCACCGCTCCGTTTGAGAGATTCGGAAGATGCCTCGAGGATCTGCACGAGTTCCAACCCCTTCTCGCCGTTGGTCAGTGGCACGGAACCCTGCCGGATGCATTCGATAAAATGCTGGCATTCGGCCTTGAGAGGCTCCTCTTGTTTGATATAGGGAACATGGATGTCCCCGTAATGGTAGGCGTAGTGAAACTCGCCGAACGTATCGTAGTGTGGGGGTCTCTCGACCCGTACGTCAAACACCTTGAGCTTCTCCTGCTGGGCCACATCGTCATAGACGACCATGCGTTTGCTGCCGACGATGGTCATCTCCCGGACCTTCCGCGGATCAAGCCAACTGCTCAGGATGGTGGCGGACCGCTGTCTGCGAAATTCCAGGCACATCGTGGTCACATCTTCGATCCCGGGTGTAATGTGCGCCGTACCGCGGCAGTTCACGCTGATGGGCCGTTCGCCCATGATGTACAGAATGATCGAGAGATCATGGGGAGCCAGATCCCACGTCACATTGATGTCCCGCTGGAACAAGCCCAAACTCAAGCGCCGCGCACAGATATAGCGGATATCACCAATGTCACCCTGGCTGACAATCTCTTTGAGTTTTCGCACGGCGGGCGAGTACAGGAATGTGTGACCGATCATCAGCACCACTCCCTGCTGTTTCGCGATCTCGATCAACTCTTCACACTCGTGGGACGAGCGCGCCATGGGCTTCTCAATGAACGTATGTTTACCGGCCAGCAAACTCGCCTTGGCCATCGGGTAATGCAGGTGAACACTCGTGGCGATGACAACTGCGTCCAAGCCGGCGCCGTTGAGGAGGTGTTTGTAGTCCGTCTCGCCGGCCACATCGGGATACAGGGACCGGAGATGGTGCAAGCGCTGCTCGTTGGTGTCACAGACCGTTGTGAGGTTGCAATCCGGAAGCGATCGCAGATTCCGCACGAGATTCGGACCCCAGTACCCGCATCCCACAACTCCCAACCGTGTCGGTTTGTTCATACTCGTTCCTCTGTTGAAGATTGCGCCAATTGCCCGGACGGCACCGCCTCGGTCCCGTCCTCCGTGTCGGTCGCCCCCACGTCCGTAGAAAAATGGTCTGCCGGCGACAAGGACGCGGTCGCGCGGCGTTTCCGCTCGCGGCGGGTATCTTGAACCTGAATAATCAGCGCCGGAATGGTTTTGAGAATGATCTTCACATCCAGCCACAACGACTGGCTGCGGGCGTAGCGAATGTCCAGCCGCATCATTTCATCGAAAGTGGTTCGGTTCTTGCCGCTGACCTGCCACAGGCCCGTGAGACCCGGCAGGGCGTCGAATCGTTCCTTCTGCCAGGCAAGGTACTGGTCGTATTCGTAGCTCATGCATGGGCGCGGCCCCACCAGACTCATATCGCCGCGCACCACATTGACGACCTGCGGCAACTCGTCCAGCCCCGTGGCACGGAGCAGGAGACCGATGGGAATCAGCCGCCCGTCACCTTTCAGATCCATCTTCGTCATCGGAGAATTCGAGCCGATAAGACCCCGTAAATGCGTCCGGTGAACCAGACTGTCGGAGCCCACAGCCATCGTTCGAAACTTGAAGCACACGAATTTTCGTCCCCGGTAGCCAATGCGCTCCTGCTTGAAAAGAACCGGCCCGTCCGACACGATCGTGATCAGCAGCCCGATGAACAGCCCCACCGGCAGCAACAGAGGAAGCGCCAGCAAGATGCAGAGGAGATCCAAGGCTCGTTTCCACTTTGGAACCTGCCCGTGATTGTCGACGGAACGTCGTTCTGGAGCGACGTTGCTGTTCGTGTGATTCATGTGTTTACTGACCGAAAACGAAATCTTCTCCAAACTCGCGTACCCATTATGAACACCAGCAATTGGCGTATGGAGCGAAGATCCCGCCTGTGTTGCTTTCGCAACCTGCGTTTTTTGAGACTGATGATTCATCGTGTACAAGGCTCCGCACTTGTTGGCCAAGACAGTTCTTTACCAAACTCGCTCTCTCCCTCTTGCAACTGCGCCCAGAGGTCTATTTTTTCCACCACTCGTACTTTTTCACGCCCGCACCAATTCTGGATGCGGTACTGCCAAAATGGGCACCAGATCCCGCAGATTCCATTGCTCGAGAGCCACCGAACTCCGATTGATCTCCACCGGAGTCGGCCGGCCGAGCACGCTGAGCAAAACCTGGACGCGTTGTTTCGCGGGCAAAACACGCAGGACGAGCGCCTGCATTCCCTCAAAAGCTCCATCCGCGACAAGCACTTCCATGCCAGGCACAATGCGCTCCCTCGCTGTCAACGGTTCTTCGCCTGCGAAACAATTCTGCAACTCTTCAATGATCGGGTCCGGAACCGTTGGGATGTTCGTGCTGAAATGTACAATCGTGCTGATCCCAACGCTGTACTGAATCTCGTTCAAATTCTCGGCGAGAACGCAGCGGACGAAAATATAACAGGGAAAGAGCGGCTCGACGACGCGGACCATACCCCGTTGGGTCACCCGTTCCATTCGCAAACGCGGATAAAACACGTCCAACCCCAGCTTTTCCCGCAAACTGGCGGCGGCAATGTGCTCGTGCTTCGGTTTCGTCCGAGCGCAATACCAGGCTAAATCAGTGGTGTTCATCTTCGGAATTCCAGATAATTGCGACCTGCGTTTGGGCCGCTTGTGGACAAAGTGTGCATAACTTGTGAACAAACCCTAAAACTTGGCAAGGGAAAGCAATGTGTATCTGGCAACGGTGGTGTCAGATACAGTGTTCGGCCCAATATGGGGATATGCGGCTGCATACCTACCCTTTTCATTCGCGGAACCACCCTTTCGTCCCTGGTCCGACTGGCATCACCTGAAACTCGCCAACCGTGATACCGGTCCTGATTTCCCAAACTTATATAAACTGTTGTTCCGCGACTCGGCGGACTCCCACACTCAATGGGCCAGATGGTAGCACCACCTTCGCTGGTTGTCTGTCATGCGAATCTGTAATCTAGCGTAGCGATAATCTTTACTGGCGAGAGTGCCCAATCACAGGGGCAGCGGCAGATGGGGACCGATGCGCCCAGGTGATTGCCCGTTGGAGCAACTCGGATGCCCCTTGGACGTGCAGTTTACTCTTGATGCGCGCCCGATGGGTATTGACGGTGCTGATCGCCAACTGCATCCGCTCCGCGATCTTGCGGCTGCTGAGCCCGCAACCAATCAACTCAAACACCTCGAGCTCCCGGTCGGTCAGCCGACCCATCCCTGCTGAGTCAGTCGTCACAGAACCATTGGCCAAACGCGCCACCACGCACCGGGCCAGAACAGAATTCAGGTACACCTTGCCTTCGCGGACGCACCGAATCGCGGGGGCAGCGAATTTGGAGGCCTGTCGTCTGGTGATGAAACCACGGGCCCCCGCCAAAACCGCGCGCTCGGCATAGAAAGAAGAATCAAACGTCGACACGACCAGCACAGGCACCCTCGGAAACCGGGTCCGCAGTTGCTTGATCAATTCCAGACCGTGTGACCGTTTCAGTTGGAGACCCGTAACCACTACTTCCGGCTGGCAACATTCCACCAAGCGTAGCGCGTCGTCAAAGTCCTCGGCCAGGCCGCAAATCTTGAAGTCCGCTTCCGCGGATATAATGCGGGCCAAACGCTCCCGATGCAATGGATTACCATCCACCACCAGAATCTGTGTGACAGATTCTTTCACGGAGACTTCCTTCACGGGAAGATTATCTCGCCCTGCAAAAATCACTGGATTGCTCCAAACTGGACGGGTCCCGGTGGCATCTCTCCGACAGGAAACAGCCTGCCGTAGCGGTCACGGTTTACCGCCCACAGGGGACACTCACGTAATGACGGAGACACACTCATGATGAACTTCTGAGACCTGGTCTTGACACCGATACTGCTGCTCCAAAACCTCGTCCTCGCACCCAAACGATCCTCGGCTACACGGCGTTTCCCAATCAAACTCCACGACGATCCTACGGCGTCGGAAATGACCATGGGACTTTGGGAGGAACTCGAAACCGACCACCCGTGGCACCACTTCCTCCGCACGCTCGCTGTTTGGTAATCTGCCATAAACACAACCACTCTGTCTGTCGTGTCAATCTGGAAAACACTGTGGCGATAATCGCTACTCGCTCGGCTCCTTGTTCCCTTTGGCGGACGGAGAGCCATGAACCCAGGTGATTGCCTGCCGAAGCAATTCAGACGAGTCCTGAACACGCAACTTGGTCTTGATATGGGCCCGGTAGGTATCCACGGTGCTGACGTCTAACCGCATCTGCTCGGCGATCTGACGACTATCGAGTCCAAAACCGATCAGCTCGAAGACCTCCAGTTCGCGGTCGGTCAAATTGTCAGGGCCGGTCGCGCGGTATTCCCGAGCTCCGGCGTTTGTCAATGTGGCATTCATCTTCTGCGCAAACGTATCCGTCAGGTAAATCTTGCCTCGCAGGACAGAACGAATCGCTTGGACGATCGTTTCGGCGGTTGCCCGTTTGGTGACGTAGCCGCGCGCGCCCGCGCGGATGGCCCGCGCCGCGTAGAACCAGGAATCGTGCGTCGATACGACCAGTATCAACGCCGTCGGAAGCCGGGCCTGCAGGTCTTTAATGAGTTCCAATCCATGTGATTTTTTCAACCACAGATCCGTTATGACCAGCCCGGGCTTGTGGACCTCAGCCAGTTGCACGGCTTTCGCCCGGTCTTCGGCATGTCCGCACACCGCCAGGCCATCTTCCGCGGTGATGATGTGCGCCAGTTGTTCACGAAGCAATGGATCACTGTCGACAAGCAACACGCTCACCGGCGGTTTCTTCACATTGTCTTTGCTTCCTGTTGACCGAGCCATTGGCTTCCTTTCCCCAAAATCCAAGACGTGCGCCCACGAGCATCATGCCGTGATCCGGCATTGTGAAGAAGCGCCTCCTTTTCCCCAGAATAACACAGATGGTTGTACAGTCCAGTAGCGATAATCTTGACTGAAAACAGGACGGACAGGCCCGGCCGATACCGTTAGCGGTCGTCGGCGCGCGTGGGCTTGGAGTGTACCCAGGCGATCGCGCCTTGGAGGAATTCAGAAGCGTTCTGCAGCTGCAGTTTGTCCTTGATGCGGGCGCGGTACGTGTCGATAGTGCTGATGTCCAAGCGGGTCGTCTCCGCAATCCCCCGACTATCAAACCCAAAGCCCACAAGCTCAAAAACTTGGAGTTCTCGGTTGCTCAGTGCATCAACGCCCAATGCGTAACCGGATTTGCCGCAGCGAGTCAGCCTGGCCGCCGCGATTTGCGCGAGCGCCGGATCAAGATACATCTCGCCGTCCAGCACCTGGCGGACTGCCTGAACAATGGTTTTGGGGGCTTCTTGCTGCGTGATGAACCCGTGCGCCCCGGCCCGCATGGCGCTCGCGGCATGAAAATATGTGTCGAACATGGAGACAACCAGCACGGCAACATCAGGGTAACACGTCCGAAATTCCTGGATCAGGTCGACTCCCCACAGTCCGCCCAACCGCAAACCCACAATGACCAGATCGGAACGCCGGGTCTTGAGCAATTGCAACGCCTCGTCTCGATCCCCAGCCTCTCCAGAAACTTCGATATTGCGTTCGGCGTCGATGCGCTGCTTCAAGCTCCGGCGCACCAACGGACGGTCATCAACAATGAAAATGCGGGCTGTCGGTCTTCTCATAGCTATCAACGTGGGCTTAGATCGTAAACTCGAGGAAACAACAACTCCCCTGTAGCACCATGATCCAATTCACTTTGGTGTCTACAATCGACTGCCAGCCATATGTGTGAGCAACTCCTAGCCTAGCGCGGACAAGACGCCTTTAAGGCCCAATAAAGTAGGCCTCTGCAAGCCGATATGCCATTAGAGCACCCGAGCGCCAAGATGGCAAGCATTTTCAGGTTACGGTCGTTCAGCAAATCTGCTACCAGTTTCATGGTTATGACTTTAAGTGCTTGGTGCCAAGACGATTACAGTGTAGATTTGGTGAGAATGGCCAGCACCAGCGTGAATCTCCACTTCCTGCACATCAGACCCGCCACACAGGGGCTCTGTTGGCCTACTTCGCCGTGCCAGTCCTGTTTGCTGTGGCAGTGTAATGCAGTGGCTTATCGGCCATGAATACTTCATTGCTGATCGCGAGCGTGACAGGCAACGTCACCGAAACACCCGGCCTCTGAGTGTCGGCATTCACAAGACCGTATTGCGCCCACGCATCCTGCCATGAGCCGTGGCTCAAGGTTGCCGTCAATTGGCAGGTGCCGAGGCGCTTGTTATAGGCAAAGCGGCAGGTGCCGTTTGTACTGACACCCCGGCCCTTCGCGTTTAACGTGAACGAGACCTGGGCTCCGCCAACGTCGAGCGTGACGGTCGTGCCCAACCAGTTCGTACATTGGCTCGGCTGCGGCACGGCCTTGAAATTGCACTTGTCATGGTCCGGATTGGGAAAATTCAGCGACGCACGGAAGTTGGTGACCGACATCGCGCAGGGAACGGCCACTGTGGAGTCTACATTCGTCGAAGTGATACCGTCGCTAATCGTCACTGTGACCGTATGCGGACCGCAATCTGCGAATGCATGCTGGGGGGCGCTGTCGGTGCTCGTGCTGCCATCGCCAAAGTTCCACGCGTACGTCAAGGGAGTCGTACTGTTATCGCCTGTCCCTGCATTGAAACTGACGGTCTCATCCGCCATGACAATCGGCACTCCTCCCACAGTGCTGACGGCATTGGTGATCGCCACTCGATGCACGACCACACCGCCTTCGACCACGGTAAATGTCTGACCCGCGATCGTGACCGTACCGTTCAGCCCGTTGGTGCTAGTGTTTGCGGCCACTGAATAGCTGACCATCCCATTGCCCGTGCCGCTGGTGCCTGCCGTGATTGTGATCCAGCCGACGTTGCTGGCGGCCGTCCACCCGCATCCACCCGGAGTCGTGACGCCGACCGAGCCACCGCCGCCGCTAGAGGGGTATGAGGCGCTCGTCTGCGACAGCGCGGACGTGCAGGGCAGGCCATCTTCCGTCACGGTAAAGGTTTGGCCCGCGATAGTGACCGTGCCGGCCAGCGCGCTGGAACTTGTGTTGGCCGCCACCGAGTAGCTGACCGTCCCGTTACCCGTACCGCTGGCGCCCGCTGTGATCGTGACCCAGCCGACATTGCTGGTGGCCGTCCACGCACATCCGCCCGGGCTCGTCACGTTGACCGATCCGCCGCCGCCGCTGGAAGAGTACGAGGCGCTCAGTGCCGACAAAGCGTATGTACAGGAAACGCCGCCTTCCGTCACGGTAAAGGTTTGGCCCGCGATAGTGACCGTGCCGGTCAGCACGCTGGAACTGGTATTGGCCGCCACCGAGTAGCTGACCGTCCCCGTGCCCGTGCCGCTGCTGTCACCCGTGATGGTGATCCAGCCGACATTGCTGACAGCCGTCCAAACGCAATTGCTGTCCGTCGCCACGGCCACGGAGTCCGTACCGCCATTGGAATCGTACGTGGCGCCGCTCGCCGACAGCGCGTACGTGCAGGAGACACCACCATCTTCCGTCACCGTAAACGTTTGGTCCGCGATAGTGACCGTGCCGGTTAGTGCGATCGAATTGGTGTTGGCCGCCACCGAGTAATTGACCGTCCCGTTACCGTTGCCGCCGCCCCCGGACGTGATCGTAATCCAATCGACGGTGCTGCTGGCCATCCATGCGCACGCGCTCGTCACCGTGACACTGACCGAGTTGCTGCCGCCGCTCGCCGGCATCGCTGCCGCCGCCGGCGTTATGCTGTAGCTGCAGCACGGATCGCTGGCCGGCCCGGTGATATTCGAATAACCTGACTCTCCGGCCGAGTTGTAGGCTTGGACCGCATAAAAATAGCCGACTCCACAAGTATTTGAGTTATCCGTATAATTCGTTGCAGTCGCCCCGATCGTCGCAATCTGGGACCATGGGCCGCTCGAGGAAGTGGCCCGCTCAATTTGGATGCCCTGCGCATCCGAAGAACTATTCACCCAGTACAAAGTGATCGCCGACGCGCTCGTCGAAGCGGCCAACCATGCCAGAACAAAGACCGAGATTGCTGTGAGAATGCCGCGGATGGGAACGCATGTTCCCAATTTCTTTACTTGCAGGGTGTTGACACAAGGGCGCATCCGGTTCATCAATTCCCACCAATTCTCAGTCTTCTCGTAAACGCTGAAGCTTCTTACCTGCACTCACCGTTGACAAAGAACAGCAGCCCACATGCCAAGCATGCCATTGAGGAAGGCGACCGAGACACCATCAACGCCTGCCGCCAAATGATTTCCTGCCGCCGGCGCTAGCAGCAGTGACTCGGAATAACTGTCCTTCCAGTCTGGTTGACCTATTTCGCCAGCCCGGACTTGCCGGCGACGGCGGTGTAATGCAGCGGCTTCTCGGCCATGAAGACTTCGTCGCCAATCACCAGCGTGACCGGCAGCGTGACTGCGTCGCCAGGCTTGGGGATTGTGGCGTTCACAAGACCGTACGCCGACCACGCTCCCTGCCACGAACTGTGGCTCAGGTTCACAGTCAACGTACAGGAACTGGTTCTCTTGGTGTACGTGAACCGGCACGTCCCGTACCCATTTACTCCGCGACCATATTGATCCAGTGTGAAGTTGACCTGAGCACCCCCGATTTCGATCGTGATAACTGTCCCCAACCAGTTCGTGCACTGGCTGGGCTGCGGCACGGCTTTGAACGTGCACCTATCGAGGTTTGTGGTCGCGAAGTTCAACGTCGCCTGGAAGTTGGTGACCGACATGGCACAGGGAACGGCCACTGTGAGGACTGCATTCGTCGTGTTGACGCCGTCACTGATCGCCACCGTGACCGTCTGCGGACCGCAATTCGCGAATGCATGCTCAGGGGCGCTGTCGGTGCTCGTACTGCCGTCGCCAAAGTTCCATGCGTACGTTAGGGGAACGGGACTGTCATTGACCGCGCCCGCGTTGAAGCTGACGGTTGTACCTGCCACAACAACTGGCATTCCTCCCACGGTGTCGACTGTGTTGGTGATGGTCACTTGATTGGCGACCAGTGGGCCCACGGTCACGGTGAATAGCTGCCCGGCGATGGTGACGCTGCCGATGAGCGCGGTGGAGCCGGTGTTGGCTGGCATTGAATAATAGACCGTTCCGTTGCCTGTACCGCTGTTCGCTCCCGTGATCGTGATCCAACTGTTACTGTTGCTCGCCGTCCACGCGCAGCCGTCAGAAGCCGTGACATTGACCGAGCCGCTGCCGCCGCTGGAGGGATACGAAGCGCTCGCGGTCGAGAGTGTGTACGTGCAGGGATTGCTGTCCTGGATTACCGTAAACGTCTGCCCGGCAATTGTGACTGTGCCCGTGACCGTGGTGAAGGTGGTGTTGGCCGCCACCGAGTAATAGACCGTCCCGTTGCCGGTGCCGTTGCCCCCGTCGGTAATGGAGATCCAGCTATCCGCGCTGGCGGCCGTCCACGCACAGCCGTCAGGGGCCGTGACACCGATCGAGCCGCTGCCACCGCTGGCCGAGTATGAGGCATTGATCGCGGACAGCGTGTATGCGCATCCTACGCCGTCTTCGGTCACGATGAATGGTTGTCCAGCGATGGTGATCGTCCCTGTCTGCGCGCTGGAACTGATGTTGGCGGCCGCCATGAAATTGACTATCCCGTTACCTGCGCCATTGCCCCCATCGGTGATGGAGATCCAGCTATCAGTGCTGGTTGCCGACCACGTGCAGCCGTCAGGGGCTGTGACCGTAACGGAATCCGCGCCGCCGCTGGAAGAGTAGGCGATATTGGTCGCCGACAGCGTGTACGAGCACGGGGCGCCGTCTTCGATCACGGTGAACGCCTGACCCGCCACTTCCACTGTGCCTGTGAGTGCGCCGGAACTGGTGTTGGTCGCCACCAAGTAATTGAACGCCCCATTACCCAGGCCGCTGCCCGCAGTGATCGTGATCCAGCCTTCGTTGCTGTCCGCCGTCCACGAGCACCCGCTTGACGCCGCCACATTCACCGAGCCGGTGCCACCGTTGGAGTCGTACGTGGCATTGGTTGCCGATAGCCCGTAGGTGCACTGCACCCCGCTGACAATGATCGTAAACGTCTGCCCCGCCACCGTGACCGTGCCCGTGAGCGCGCTCGAACTGGTGTTGGCCGCCACTGAGTAGCTGACCGTCCCGTGGCCCGCGCCGCTGCTGCCCGCCGTGATCGTAATCCAACTGTCGTTGCTGCCGGCTGTCCAGGCGCAACTGCTTCCCGCCGTCACGTTCACCGAGCCACTGCCGCCACTGGAAGAGTAGGAGGCGCTGCTTGACGACAGGCTGTACGTGCAAGCGCTACTGGTCTGTGTCACCGTGTAGCTTTGCCCGCCAATGACCATCACGCCGCTGCGCGCGGCCCCTCCGCCATTTGCGGCCACCGAGAAATTGACCAACCCGCTGCCTGAGCCACCGCTGCCGGCGGTGATCGTGATCCAACTGTTGGTGTTATTGGCCGACCAGGCGCATCCGCCGCGCGAGGTGATGTCTACACTGTACGAACCGCCACCGGAGTCAGCCGCCATGCCGCTCGCCGATAGTGAATACGTGCATGAGGCGCCCGCTTCGATTACGGCGAACGTCTGTCCACCGATGACAATGTCGCCAGCGCGTCCCACAATACTGTAATCTGCGGAGACTGAGTAACTGACTGTTCCGGTGCCCGCGCCGCTGCTGCCGGCGGTGATGGTTATCCAGCTATTCGTAGTGCTGGCTGTCCAGGCACAACTGCTGCCTGCCGTTACATTCACCGAGCCACTGCCACCGGTAGAAGGATAGCTGACCGTGGTCGCGGACAGGGTATATGCGCAAGCGGCACTGCTTTGGGTTATCGTATAGCTTTGTCCACCAATGAGGACTATGCCGCTACGCATGGCACCGCTGCTGTTCGCGGTTACCGAGAAGCTGACCGTCCCATTACCCGTGCCGCTGCCGCCGCCTGTGATGTTGATCCAGCTGTTCGTGTTGTTGGCCGTCCAGGCACACCCGCTGGGCGCCGTGACGTTCACACTGTACAAACCCCCACCGGGGGCCGCTGCGGTGCCACTTGCCGAAAGTGAATACGTGCAGGCACCTGCTCCTTCAGTTACGGTAAAGGTTTGGCCGGCAATGGTGACCGATCCCATAAGCGCACTAGAACTGGTGTTGGCCGTCACCGAGTAATTGACTGTCCCGTTGCCGGTGCCACTACCGCCACTCGTGATCGCAATCCAGCCGACGTTGCTGGTGGCCGTCCACGCACATCCGCTCGGCGCTGTGACGCCGACCGAACCACTGCCGCCGCTGGAAGAGTACGACACTGTCGTCGCCGACAGCGAATACGTGCACGCAGCCCCTCCTTCAGTTACGGTAAAGGTCTGACCCGCAATGGTGACCGTGCCTATAAGTGCACTGGAACCGGTGTTGGCTGCCACCGAGTAGTTGACTGTTCCGCTGCCCGCGCCGCTGCCGCCACTCGTGATGGCAATCCAGCCGACGTTGCTGGTTGCCGTCCAGGCACACCCACCCGGGGCTGTGATGCTGACCGATCCGCCGCCGCCGCTGGAAGAGTATGAGGCTGTGGTCGCCGACAATGTGTACGTGCAGGCGCTCGCTGCTTCAGTTACGGTAAAGGTTTGGCCGGCAATGGTGACCGTACCGGTCAGCGCGCTCGAACTTGTGTTGGCCGCCACCGAGTAGCTGACCGTTCCGTTGCCCGTACCGCTGTTGCCCGCTGTGATCGTGATCCAACCGACGTTGCTGGTCGCCGTCCAGGCACATCCACCCGGGGCTGTGATGCTGACCGAGCCGCTGCCGCCGCTCGCTGGCATCGCCGCCGTTGTTGGCGTGATGCTGTAGCTGCAACATGGATCGCTGGCCGGCCCGGTGATATTCGAATAGCCTGACTCTCCAGCCGAGTTGTAGGCTTGGACCGCATAAAAATAGCCGACGCCACAAGTATTTGAGTTATCCGTATAATTTGTTGTAGTCGCCCCCACCGTCGCAATCTGGGACCATGGGCCGCTCGAGGAAGTAGCGCGCTCAATTTGGATGCCCTGCGCATCCGAAGAACTATTCACCCAGTACAAAGTGATCGCAGACGCGCTCGTCGAAGCGATCAACCCTGCCAGAACACAGGCCGAGATCGCAGCGGCAAACCTGCGGGTGGGGGTGTATGCTCGTAAACTGACTGCCTGTAAAATACTAACCCTGACATCCGTCCAATTCATCCGCTCCGATCCGACGTACAACAGTTACTTCCCATGTTGGGCTCTGGCACATCTTGCTTGACACAACCTGCTTCTTCCTTGGCGTCGACAGGTTTAGCTTGGGGCGCGCCAATGATCGGAGTGGCCGAAAAATCGCTATTTTCCTCGAAAACTGAATAGTTTCAGTCGTGGGCCAGAACCCGACCTGACAAGTAACTTGCCACTTGGAGGAAAGCCAGTTTCACTCTTCAGTCCGCAATGCAGCCAGGCTCCGGCAGTGTTCCACCGGGATGTCCGGCGAGTTGCCCGAAACGGCTGCGCGACTGCTGGCGATGCTCGGGATGCTGCTGGCCCTTGATCACATCCTGAACGAGCAGGGTGAATTTAGTGTGCGGTGCACTGAACCGACTGTCGCAACCGGATGTTGCATGAACAATATCTGGTGGGTGTAGAAGGCTGAAATTCGCTTGATTTCATGAGCATAATTTATTTCAGTAAGGGTTTCGTCATGAAAACGCTCCGTATATTCGCTGTAATCATCCTCGCTGGTTTGTGTGGTCGAATTGCCGGCGCGAACACAGCGACAATCAACATCCTGCATAGTTTCGGTATCAGTAGCAGTATGTACGGCAGCTACGACGGTTCAAACCCCGTGCAGCCGCCCATCGAGGGCACCGACGGCAATTTCTACGGGACGACGTATGGCGGCGGCACGAACAACGACGGCACCGTGTACGAGATGACGCCGGAAGGCACCCTCACCACCTTGTATAGTTTTCAAGGTTATGATGGCTACGGCCCGCGTGGCCTGTTGTTCGAGACGAATGGGGTATTCTACGGGACGACGCAAGGTGGCGGCGCCAATGCTACTGTGTCAGACCCGACATGCTGCGGCTCGGTGTTCACCATCACTCCGCAGGGGGTATTGACGACGGTGTACAGTTTCAGCGGTCCTGATGGCTCAACCTCGGATTCCGGGCTGGTACCGAGCGGCGACGGGAATTTTTATGGGACGACGTATGGTGGCGGCGCCACGATCACACCGTATAATGGCACCAATACCGATAGCTACGGTGATATTGTGCAAAATCCACCCGGCACGGTCTACAAGATCACCCCAGAGGGCACATTGACGACCCTCCACAGTTTCAGCGGCCCCGATGGTGCCAACCCGGGCAAGGAAGCTGTCGTTGGCACTAACGGCAATCTCTACGGGACAACTTTGTTCGGCGGCGCCTTTGATCATGGCACGGTCTACACCATCAGTTCCGCCGGCACATTCACGCTCCTGTATTCGTTTACCGACGGGGATGACGGCGCTCATCCGAAGGCGCAACTGACCCAAGGTCCGGATGGCGATTTCTACGGAACGACGCTCGATGGCGGCGGACAGGCGGGCGCGAAACAGTGCAGCCAATATGGTTGCGGCACCGTCTTCAAGATCAGCCCGCAGGGCACTCTCACCACCCTCCACGACTTCAGCGGCGACCAGGAGCCGGCCCATCCGGGAAGCTTGACTCCCGGTCCCGATGGCAATTTCTACGGGACGAGCTATACGGGCGGCACGAATGCTCAAGGTACCGCGTTCATGATCACGCCCCAAGGTGTCGTGACCACATTGTATCAATTTGACATTTTCCACGGCTCGCTGCCGATTGCCGGTCTGACACTGGCCAGCGACGGCAGTTTCTACGGGACGACCACGGAGGGCGGGGCCTATGCCCAGGGCACCGTGTATCGTCTGGTGGTCAACACCAACGCGACCAGTAGTTGCACCTTTGCACTCAGTGCCGCCAGCGCCTCACTGCCCGCAAAAGGCGGCGCCAAGAACGTGAGCGTGAAGGCCAGCAGCACCACTTGTGCTTGGACAGCAGTGAGCAACGATCCATTCATCACGATCACTTCCGGCAGCGGCGGGACGGGCAACGGCAAGGTCGATTACACCGTCGCCGGCAACACGAACACCGCACCTGTGAGTGGCACGATGACAATTGCGGGAGAAACGTTCACCGTCAATCAACTGACGGGTGGTTGCACCTTCAAACTAAGCCCCAAAGCCGGCAAAATCAAAGCCACCGGCGGCACCGGCACTGTGAACGTGACCGCCAGCCTCAGCGATTGCGCGCGGACCGCTGTCAGCAACGATCCGTTTATCACGATCACGGCGGGCGAAAGTGGCACCGGCAAAGGAAAAGTCAGTTATACCGTGGGGGCCAACACCAACACCACGGCGCTGACCGGCTCCATCACCATCGCGGGCGAGACATTCGCCATAACCCAGGCGGGGGCGAAGTAAGTCCGGCAGACCTGCACCGGGTCCGTTCTGGTTCAGCTCTTTTCCGTTCCCCAACGGCGGTAAAGGAAACGCTCCCAAGGGGAGAAAAGTATCTTATCGGCTAAGAGGCCGATGACGATGATGACCAGCATGATGCCGATGACCTGGTCCATCGCCTGGAGTTCCCGACCATAGTTCAACAGACTACCCAGCCCGAATCCTGTCAGGATCGTCACGTAAATCTCCGCGGCCATCAAGGAGCGCCACGCGAAGGCCCACCCTTGTTTCATGCCGCTGACGATAAACGGGAGGGATGCGGGCACGATCACTTTCACCCACGTGTGCAATCGCTTCGAGCCCATCGTGCGCGCCGCGCGGGCGTAAATCGGCGGCACCGTGCGCACGCCGTTGTCCGTCGCGATGATCACCGACCAGAGCGTGCCCATGATGACGACAAACAGCATCGCGGCCTCCGTCTGCCCAAACCACAGCAGCGCCAATGGCACCCAACACACACTCGGGAGCGTCTGAAACCCCAAGGCGATGACGCCCAGCGTGTCCTCGCAGAACTTGAAGCGCGCGGTCAGCAGTCCTAAGGGCAAACCGAAGACCAACCCGAGCGCGTAGCCGATCAGCAACCGCCGCATCGTCACCCACGTGGCGCGGATGAGTGTGCCGTCCTGAATCGCCCCCACAATGTAATGGTATACACTCACCGGCGACGGCACGAGTACCGGCGACCAGATCTTCATCCGGACGATCCATTCCCAAGCGCCGAGAAGCAAAACAAAAAACAAAATGACCACCAGCAGCCGCCTCACTCCGCCACCTCCATCAAGCCGGGCTTTAGGTGACGCTTCAGCGCGCGCGTGATCTCCGTGGAATACTTAGCAAGGTCGACGCTGTTGATGTCGCGCGGTCGCGGCAACCCGATTTCGAACTTCTCCTGGATCCGCCCGGGATGGGGCGAGAACAGCACCACGCGGTCCCCCAGACAGACCGCCTCGCGGACGTTGTGCGTGACGAAAACGATTGTTTTGCGGCGCTGCTTCCAAATCTCCTGAATGTCTCCGTAGAGTTGTTCGCGCGTGATCGCATCGAGCGCCCCAAACGGTTCATCCATCAGCAACACCCGCGGGTTCGGGGCCAGGCACCGGGCAAGCGCGACGCGTTGTTTCATGCCACCAGACAATTCGTGGACATTGGCATGCACGAATTTCGACAATCCCACCAACTTCAAATAGTAGCGCGCCACTTCGACCCGCTCGTGTCGGGTAAGATTGGGCTTGAGCTTGAGTCCAAACAGCACATTGTCCATGACATTCAGCCACGGAAACAACGCCGACTCTTGAAACATCATCATCCGCTCCCGGCCCGGGCCCGTGACGGGTTTGCCGTCCGCCATTACCTGTCCACGGTCGGGCTTCTCCAACCCGGCGATGATGTTCAGCAGTGTGGACTTGCCGCAGCCCGAGGGGCCGACCAGGCACACAAACTCACCTTCGCGAATGTGCAACGAAACGTTGTCGAGCGCGTGCACGGAGACGCGGCGCATGCGAAACCATTTCGACACGCCGTCCACCACCAGTTTTTCAGGCGCGACATTTCGCAACTCATCCTGAATCGCCATCATTTGATTTCCGTCAACCCTTTGTCGCGGAGTGTCTCGTTCAGCAGCTTCAAATCGTAAATGTGTGACAGGTCGGGCTTTTCCCGGAGGAACCCGATACGATACGCATCCTCAGCCGACTTTATCAACGAGGCGCTGATGGGATCATAAGTGACTTCCAGTCGCTTCCAGGCACTGTCCAATGTGGCCTGCGGAAGCGACTTCGTCGTCTCGGCCTTGAGCTCGTCATTGAGGATCCGCTTCGCCTCATCCGGATGGTCGTTAATCCATTTCGTCAGCTCCACGTGAGCCGCGATCCATTTCTTCACCAGTTCCGGCCGGTCTTTCAAGAATTTCACGCTGCTTACCAAATGCGTGGTTACGTACCTGCCCCCCGTCTCTTTCCACAACGAACCTTCATCGAGATACACTTTCCCCCCGGCTTCCTGCACCAGCCGGCTCACCCATGGCTCGACTGTCCACACCGCGTCCAACTTCCCGCCCTGAAACAGCGAAAGCTGGTCCGGATTCGCTGTCGGAATCACGAAGGCGTCCCCGCCTGTCATTGTGATGCGCAATCCTTTCGACTGCAGCCACGCCCGGCACGCCACATCCTGCGTGTTACCGAACTGTGGCGTGCCAATCTTCTTACCCCTGAAATCAGCATCCGTTTTGATGGGGCCATCGGACTTCACGACCAACGCCGCGCCGCCACTGCACGCCCCTGCCACGATGCGGATTTCTTCGCCCTCCGACCTCAAATACGCGTTGACGGCCGGATTGGGGCCGACATATGTCATGTCAATCGAGCGCGCGAAGATCGCTTCCATCGCGCTCGGCCCGGCGTTGTACACGAACCACTGCACGTCCACGTCCGGTCCCAGTCGTTCCTCGAACCACCCCTTCCCCGCGCGGCTCAGGCCATGCGCGATCAGACCCTGGGCATGCGTCACGTTCGGGAAATGGCCGACACGAATGACCACCTTCTCCGCGTGAGCCGATGCGGCCCACCAAAGAACCCCTACAAGGAACACAATGGGCGTCAACCGCTTCATTTCTTCGACTCCAGAAATGGCAGTTTTATTTTGTCCCGCCGCATTTTGCGCAACGTCACGTCCACCGTGTCCGCCAACGTGTACCGATCCAGAATATTGGCAATCGCATTGCGGACGTCCACCATCAACAACCGCAGCCCGCAGTGCGCCTCGTCGGGACATGAGCACGGATGGTACGCCGTCACACTCGCGCATGAGATCGGCGCCAGCGGCCCGTCAATCAACCGCACGATCTCGCCGATGGTGATCTTGTTCATCGGCTTCTTGAGAAAATAGCCGCCGCCCTTGCCGCGTTTGCTATTCAGATAGCCCGCGCGATTCAGTTCGAGCAGGATGGCTTCGAGAAACTTGACGGGAATGTTTTCCTTCTCCGCCAGTTCACGGATTTGCACCAACGGCCGCCCCAGTTCCTTGGCAATTCCAAGATTGATCAGCGACCGCAGGGCGTACTCGCCTCGTTTCGACACCCTCATAGCGACCAAAGTCTACGAATTTACTAGAGAATTGCAACCATCTTTTGCAGAAACCAGTGTCGCGCCAATCAGAACATGAATTGAACGCGGCCAATGCCCACTTGCTCCGTTCGGCGATCCTTTACCGTGTAGGCGCTGGCGCTGGCGGTGCCCGCGCCGCCATCGAAATACGTCACGTCGTAATCGAGGACGAATTTGATATTCCGGTTGAGGTACCAGTTGAGACCCACTCCCCACTCACGCGCTTCCTGGGCGGCCGTGATCGGACTGGCGAACCGCGCTCCCGCTGCCGCCGGGCTCGTGTTGAACGCGCTCGGGTCGAGGTGCAGATCCCCATAGCGGGCGGCGATTTCAAACGCTCCCCAACCACCCGATCTCAGGTCAAATGGATGACGCGGTGTGACACCGTTGTAGCTGGCATCCTCGCCCGTGAGGACGAATGACGCGTCCGTTTGCCAGGCGCTATTGCGCATGTAGTGGCGGTACGCGCCGTTTTTCAGGTCCTGGTCGGCAATGACATACTCCGAGAGCAGTCCCACCGGGCCCCAATAGTAATAACCTTGCGGCGACAGCCGATACTCCAGTCCGTCGGGAGCCACTCCTTTGCCGAAGCTGAAGAACGTGTTCTGCCCGACCGTCTTGTACGATGCCAGATTCGTGGTGGTGCTGGAGGATTGCTCGTCGCCGATCGATGCACCGGCGCCGAAACCAAGTCCCTTGAGCGGGTCAATGTCCGTCGTCCGGAATGGCTGGATGAAGATGTGGGCGACACCGTCTTTCGAGTCTGATGTATCCACGTCCGCGATGCCTCCATCCACTACTCCGTTGTAAACACCGACGGCGTAACTGAAGACGCCACCGAACAAATCACCCGATAACTGGACGCCGACATCGCGCTGCGGCACCAGATCCGAGGGCAACCCACGTTCCGCAAAGGCCGTCCACGTGTCCTGCTGCAGCCATTCGAGTCCGACGGGCACCTTGGCTTTGCCCGCGCGAATTTTCGCCCATGGCCAATAGTGCCATTCCACGTACGCGTCCTCAAGAACGGTGGACCCGTTTCCAAAATCAGGCATGATGCGGAAGTCGAAATCCCGAGCCACCGTGCCTTCCAAAATGGGACGAACCCGCCGCATCAGGAATGTGTCCGTTCCGAGGTTGGACTTGTCATTGAAGTAGAACCGTCCGTCGGCTTGCGCGTATCCGCGGATCCGCAGTTCAAAGCTGTCGTCCGCAGACTTGAAGGCGAATCCTTCTGGTCCGGCCGTCACTATCGTTGTCTGCTTCGCCGTCTGGGCGGATTGATTCGCTTGCTGCTGCACCTGTTCCTGGTCAAGTTCGCGCTGGCGTTTCAAGCTCTGTATTTCCTCGTCCAGTCGCTCGATTTTCTCGTCGACAGTGCCCGCCGGCGGCGCGTTCGTTTCCTGGGCGAACAGGGTTGTGCCCGTGATCGCGATAATCGCCACGACGATAGTGAGTGACCGTTGCCGTCTGCTCATGATTCCTTTCTGTTGCGCTCTTTCTTCCTGACTCATGCTGATCGCATGCGGTCTTAAAGCCTACTAATTTAGTAGACATTACAAGTCTACTAAATTGATAGACTTCTGCAAGCACTTTTTTTAGGAATTCTTCCGGGGCCCCTACCGGCGTCGTAACTACTTGCGCCGCAATGTTGCACGTAGCGGAATCAGCCACGTTGTGACACACTCATGCTCGGTACGGCAGCCGGAATCATGAGCGAAGAAATCAAGCCGCGCCTCATCACGCCACGCGTCGCAGTACGCGCAACCGCTCCCGGCCCTCACGTCCGCTAAAGGCCACGCCCGGCACATAATCATCCACGATTTCGTAACCGTCCGCAAAGAGCGCCGTCAGTTCAGCGACGCTGAAAGGATACGGAGGCCCTTCCTCGCCCGGATCGAGATCCGGATTGATGAACCACACCCCGATCAGCAAGCCCCCGCGCCGCAGCGTCAGGTCAATGCCCCGCCGGTAGTCAGCGCGCAGCGCCGGCGGCAGCGCGCTCATGCACGTGTGCTCCAGCACCACGTCATACGCGCCGCGCATCTCCGCCGGCGGATCAAACAAACTCCCCACCACGAAGCGCTCCGCCAGTTGCGGATACTTCGCGCGCGCCTCCGCCACCGCCGTCGGCGCGATGTCCAGCCCCGTCGCATCCAACCCGTGCTCCGCCGCCAGCGCCACCTCATGCCCGCGGCCGCAGCCCGGCACCAGCGCCCGACCCCGCACCGGATGACGCTCCAGATACTGCTTCATCGCCGGCGACGCCTCGCCCTTATCCCAAAACACCTCGCCCTTCTGATACAGTTCATCCCAGTTCACGCACCCCATTCAACCAGTCGTCTGCGCGATGTCAATTACGAAGGGCAGCCTCCTCCTCGTGCCCTCGCACCCCGATCATCTGTATCATCCAACAACCGCGCCTCCTCTCGTACGTAGGAGCGATTTGCAATCGCGACCGGCCCGTTGCGCCGGATCCTCGCCCTCACTGTAGCGGCGGTCTATGACCGCCGGTCGTTCGCCGTGCGGCCGATTTGTCACCCCGAATCCTGTTTCGGGGTTCCCTTCGCACCGACGGCTCGGCAAAGGCCGCGGTGGCGGCGTTGACAAGCAACTCGCGGATTTGGCCGGGCTTCAGCTTGTACGCTAGCGCCGCCTCAAAAATCACGGTGCAAGGGGCTAGGGGCCCAGAAAACCGGGAGAAAATAACCGGTCGTTGAACGAGACGAATGAGTGCTATTATCAACAAAAGGAATTCGAGATATGGAAATCAAACGAAGTGGCTCGCAGCCTTCCACCAAAGGACCGGGCGATTGGTTTACCGGCACGGTGCGTATCGACCCTCTGTTTCAGGCAACCGCTCCGGGACGTGCGGTTGGCGCCAGTGTCACGTTTGAACCTGGCGCTCGAACAGCGTGGCACACCCACCCGCTGGGGCAGACGCTAATTGTGACGGCCGGTTGCGGTCGGGCGCAGAGCGAGAGCGGCCCGATTGAAGAGATCCATCCCGGCGATGTGGTGTGGTTTCCGCCGGGACAGAAGCACTGGCACGGCGCTGCACCCACCACGGCCATGACGCATATCGCCATTCAGGAACAGCTCGAGGGCAAAGTGGTTGACTGGCTGGAAAAGGTCAGCGACGAACAATACCAAGCCTCCAAAGCAAACCAATAGGAGTGAAAATGGTCGACGCTTTGCTTTTCACAACACCACCAGCCGTTCCAGCATCTCCCGCCGTGCCGACGGCTCGGCAAACGCGGCATTCGCCGCATTGACGAGCAACTCGCGGATTTGGCCGGGGTTGAGGGCGTACTCCCGCGCGGCCAGTTCGAATTCGTCCGTCAGCGTGATGTTGCTGATGGCCGGGTCGTCAGTGTTGAGCGTGACACGCACCTTCTCATCAAAGAACTTCTTGAACGGATGTTTCTGCGCCGATGGCACGCTGCACGTCTGGAGATTACTCGTCAGGCAAATCTCGAAAACCGTCCCGCGATCACGCACCTGTTTGAGCAATTCCGCGTCCCGCTGCAGCGCTATCCCGTGACCGATGCGGGCCGCGCCGTGGTCGAACACCGCCTCGCGGATGTTTTCGGGCATGTCCCCCTCGCCCGCGTGGATGGTGATGGGAATCTCCAGCTTGCGCGCCAGCGCGAACGCCTCCGCGTGCGGCGCGGTGGGGTAATGCAATTCGTCGCCCGCCAGGTCGATGCCGATCACGCCCTTGTCGCGATACTTGCGGGCGAGCTTCACCGTGTCGATGTTCCGCTGCGGCGTGGTCGAGCGATAGCAGCAGAGAATCAGCCCGCAGCGGATGCCAAAGTCGCGTTGACCGCGCCGCAATCCTTCCAGCGCCGCAACCACCGCATCCTCCATTGTGAATGTCTCGTTGCAGGCCAGCACCGGCGCGAACCGCGTCTCGAAGTAAATCACGCTGTCGCGCGCGCAATCCTCACAAAGTTCGTAGGCGATTCGCTCCTGCGTTCTGGCGTAGGGCAGGATGGGATAGAAGACTTCGAAGCGCTTCAGAAAATCCGTGAGGCTGCGGCAATCGCGATTCACCTGCACGAATGTGGCCAGCTTCTTCGGATCGCTCGTGGGCAGCTTGATCTCGAGTTCGTCTCCCAATTCCGCAATCGTCGGCACCCGAATCGCCCCGTCGAGGTGCAGATGAAGATCGATCTTGGGCAGCGTTTTGAAGTTCATTTGCCAGGCAGCACTAACTCGTTAGTGTAACATAATTCTTGGCATTTGTCACCCACGTGGGACGCGGGGGCACTGTCCGAATTTGGAGGGCACGCTCCGTCGTGGCCGCATTCTGCGAATGGACGCGACGGAGCACGTCCCTCCGAACGGCCAATCAGGACACTACCGGTGCCGAATAGGCAGGTTCCTTCCCGCATTGCCTCCGCCGCGTCTCTGGCATATCATTCCTGTGATCGGTCGGTGACAGGCTCATGGTTACGATCAGACGCTACATTCTTCTGACCCAGGCGGAATTGGACAAGTCACTATTGGAGTCCGAAGGCATCCGCGCTTTCATCCCCGACGAGAATAGCGCCGCGATTGGCTACGCGAACGTGCTCAGCGGCATCCGACTTCAGGTATCGGACGAAGATACCGGCCGCGCGCAACAGATTTTGGGCGAAGAAAAAGAAGCCACTCCCCTGTCCGACGACTTCGTTCCACCGCCGGAGGAAGCGCCTCCGGAAGAACCACCAAAGAAGCCAACGCCCGATGATGGGTTCTCCAATGCCTTCTTCTGGGGCGGCACCGCTGGCCTGGCGGTATTTCCGGTGCTCAGTCTCGTGACCCTCGTGTTCGGGGGTCTCATATTCGCAACCTTTGGCGGCCTGATCCTCTTGTTCATCGCCGGCGGGATTGTCGGTTTGCTCGTGCACGCCACGTTTCCCAAACGTCCGAACCCTGGCGCGTGATTGCACGGCGTTGGAACACTACCCCTTCCGAAACGACGTGCCGATGGCTTTCGGGGGCCGTGAGTGGCCGACAAATCCGGCGAGGACGAGGACCGTCGCCAGATAGGGAAGGATTTGGATGAACTGCACGGGGATCGGATGGTCGCCCCAAACGGCCACACCTTGGAGGCGAATCTGCACGGCGTCGGCAAATCCAAAGAGCAGGCAGGCCAATGCGGTTGGAAGTGGTTTCCATTTTCCGAAAATCAGCGCCGCCAACGCCATGAAGCCGCGGCCCGCCGTCATGTCGCGTGAGAATGATGACGAAAGGAAGATCGACAGCGACGCACCACCCATTCCCGCCAGCGCGCCGCTGACCAATACGGCGGCCCAGCGCACGCGATTGACCCGGATGCCCGCCGCGTCGAGTGCCTTGGGGTGTTCGCCCGCAAAACTCACCCAGAGACCCGTCGGCGTGTACTTCATCCAGACAACACAAACCGCGACCAGCGCCCAACCCAGGTAGAGCGGCGCGGAATGAAATCGCTCCCCGATGGGGATCGACGGCGTCGAGCCGGTCACGTCATACAGGATCTTGCAGAAGAACGGAGTGAGGCCCATCGCCAGCATGTTGATTGCCGTGCCAGCCACGATTTGATTGGCGCGCAAGCGAATCACGAACAGTGCGTACACAGCGGCCAGCAGGACGCCCGCCGCCATTCCGAATATGGAACCCACCCACGGCGAATGGGTGAGCAGCGTTCCCACGGCGGCGGCAAATGACCCGATCAACATCAACCCTTCCAGCGCGATATTGATCACACCCGACCGTTCGCTGAACATCCCGCCGAGCGCCGCAAAGATCAGCGGGGTCGAGACGCGCAGCGTGGAGGCAACGAGTTCGCCTGTCATGCTTCGCTCCGTTTCTTCATCCAACTCCACAGTCCTTCAGCGGACACCGACAGAATGATCAGCGCCTGAAGGACAAGCGATAATTCGCGGGTCACGTGTTCGGTTTCGAGGTCTAAATCCGAAGTGCCTTTGTGCAGCGCGCCGAACAGCAGCGCAGCAGCGACCACACCGCCGGGCTGGTTTCGTCCGAGGAGCGCCACGGCGATCCCGATGAATCCGTATTCAGGTGAAAATCCGAGCCGAAATTTCCCGGCGTTGCCCAACACCTCGCCCACTCCCACAAGCCCGGCCAGTCCGCCGGCCAGGCACATGGCGATGATTCTCATCCGCCCCGTATCGATTCCCGCAGCGCGCGCGGCGGATTCATTTTGCCCCACCGCGCGCAGTTCGTAACCCAGGACTGTTCGCCACAATAGAATGGAGACGAGAGCTGCGGTGACGACAGCCAACGGTAACGCCATGCTTACAGGCGCGCCGTTGAAAAAGCCGAATTGCAGAAGGTGGTACCCCGGCCCGATGGGTCGTGTTTCGGGATTTTGCGTATCAGGATTCTTGAGAAGATAGAGCGTCACATAGCTGGCAAGGCCGGCGGCGATGAAATTGAGCATGATGGTATTGATAACCTCGTGACTCCCGCGCCTGGCCCGCAGCCAGCCGGGGATTGCCCCCCAAACCGTCCCGGCCAGAATGGCGGCCATCGTTGCGAACGCCGGCGCCAATGGCCATGGCAATCCCGGCCAAAGCGCGCCGACGGATGCCGCCGCGAGCGCGCCCAGTGTGAGTTGGCCCTCGGCCCCGATGTTGAATAATCCGGCTTGGAGCGGGACCGCGACTGCCAGGCCGGTGAAAATGAGCGGCGTCGAGTAAAACAATGTCATTCCCAAATCGTAGCTCGAACCAAACGCGCTCTTCCCCAGGATTTGCAGGACATGCCACGGGCTTTCGCCGGCAATCCGGGTGAATCCCAGTCCCAACGCCAGACCGAAGACAACGGCGAGAATGGGTTGCAGGAACTTTCTCATGAACCAGCCATCTTCAATCCCAATTCCCTCTCGGTCACATGGTCACGATTGAACTCGGCAACAATGCGCCCCTCGTACATCACCAAAATGCGGTCGGACAACGTCAGAATCTCATCGAGTTCAGACGAGACCAGCAACACACCGGCTCCTTCATCCCGCGCACGCACGATGCGATTGTGGATGAATTCAATCGCGCCGACATCCACCCCGCGCGTCGGCTGCGCGGCAATCAACATGCGCGGCTTTCTCTGAAATTCGCGCGCCACGATGAGTTTTTGCTGGTTGCCACCGGAAAGTTTTCCCGCGAGAATCGCCAAATCCCGCGGTCGCACATCGTATTCTTCGACAGCTTGTGTGGCTGCCATTTGCAGGGCCTTCGCATTCAAAAAGCCGGCGTGGCTGAACGCAGAGCTTCTTTGCAAGCCGAGGAGAAAATTCTCACTGACGGGACGCTCCAGCAAAAGACCTTCCTGTTGCCGATCTTCGGGAATGACTGCTACGCCAAGGTCACGGATTTTCCACGCCTCCCACGATGTCACATCTTCATCAAGAAACCTTACCGTCCCGGAAGTGCGGCACAACGGATCACGCGGGTGAAGAATCGCCTCTAGCAACTCGGACTGGCCGTTGCCTTCGACACCAGCGATGCCGACAATCTCGCCGCGCTTGATTGAGAAGCTGACCTCCGAAATCTTGTGACGGCTTCCCGCCACCGCACCCGCCAGACTCAAGCCCGTAACATCCATCGCCAGTTCATCGCGCGGATGCGCCGGCGGGACGTCGATACTCAATACCACTTTGCGCCCCACCATCAGGTTCGCGAGTTCCTGCGGATTCGTTTGGGAGGTCTGCATTTCGCCGGTGACTTTACCAGCGCGAAACACCGTGACCCTGTCGGTGAACGACATCACTTCTTTCAGCTTGTGCGTGATGAGGAGGATCGTTTTCCCTTCATCGCGGAGCTTCTTCAGATTGCGGAAGAGTTCATTTGTTTCCTGCGGCGTGAGCACCGCTGTCGGTTCATCCAAAATGAGGATGTGCGCGTCGCGATAGAGCAGTTTCAGAATTTCAATCCTCTGCTGCACGCCGACGGGAAGCTCGTCGATGGCCTCGTCCCAATCCACGGGTAGACCGTATTGGCGGGCCAATGCTTCGAGCCGGGCGCGGGCCTTTGTCCGTTCGATCACACCCAAGCGCACCGGCTCGGCGCCGAGCACAATATTATCCAGCGCCGAGTACGGACCCGCCAACATAAAATGCTGGTGGACCATCCCGATTCCCGCCGCAATGGCGTCCGATGGCGACGTCCACACGCGTGTCTTGCCGTTGATGAAAATCTGACCTGCATCCGGCGTGAGGATTCCGTAGAGCATTTTCATCGCGGTGGATTTGCCCGCGCCGTTCTCGCCGATCACACCATGAATGGTGCCGCGCTCGACCCGCAGATCCACGCCCGCGTTGGCCACCACGTTGCCGAAGTGTTTCGTCAACCCGCGCAATTCCACTGCTGCCGTTGTCTCCGCCGACATAAGATTGTCGCAGTGTCCGAATTTGAATCCAGAGAGTCAATGCTGCTGTCAGTCCTTTCCACCGGGCTCCGGATAAGATATTTTCGAGCGGAATCGAGACCGCTATGCACAATGTATCGCTGCTCGTGACCGTGGCGCTCTGCTTGACGACCGCGCTCGCTTGCGGATTCGTCACGCAACGGCTCGGCCTGTCGCCGATTGTGGGTTATCTGCTGGCGGGAATTGTCGTCGGCCCCAACACCCCGGGCTTGGTGGCCGACGTCAACATCGCCTCGGAATTGGCCGAGATCGGCGTGGTTCTGTTGATGTTCGGCGTGGGATTGCACTTTCGCTTGAAAGACCTGCTCGATGTAAAAGGCGTGGCAATCCCCGGAGCCATTGGCCAGAGCCTCATCGCCATCGCGCTCGTCACCGCCCTAGAAATCATGCTGGGCGGCAAATTCATCGGTGGCCTGATCCTCGGCATCGCTTTTTCCGTCGCCAGCACCGTGGTGCTCGTGCGCATGCTGCACGACCATCAATTACTCAGCACCAAAGAAGGGCACGTGGCGGTCGGCTGGCTTGTCGTCGAAGACATTTTCACGGTACTCGTACTGGTGCTGCTCCCCACGATCACAAACGCACTCAATGGCGGCCAAGGCGGCTTCCTCCCGGCGCTCGGTCTCGCCGTCGGCAAATTGATTTTGCTCACCGTATTGCTCCTCGTGCTCGGGACGCGGGTCGTACCCTGGTTACTGAAACAAGCGGCGGCGACCCACTCGCGGGAACTCTTCACCCTCACCGTCATGGTGGTCGCGCTGGGAGTGGCACTGGGCGCATCGAAATTCTTCGGAGCTTCGATGGCCCTCGGAGCATTTCTGGCCGGCATGATTACGGGGCCATCCGAATTCGGCGGTCGAGCCGAGGAACGAGCCGAACCGTTGCAACATGTGTTCACCGCCCTGTTCTTTGTCTCCGTGGGGATGCTCTTCAATCCGCGATTCCTGGTGGAGCACCCGTTCGGCGTCGTCTTCGCGCTCGTCATTGTGGTCGTGGCGAAACCATTGTCGGCGCTGATCATCGTCGCGCTCCTCGGTCAGCCCGTCCGCACCGGACTGACCGTGGCCATCGGCCTGGCGCAAATCGGGGAGTTCTCGTTCATCCTCTCCGACCTCGCGCGCTCGCTGGGCCTTCTGGAACGAGTCGGACACGATGTACTGGTGGTCGGCGCGCTCCTGTCCATCATGGTAAACCCGCTCCTCTTCCGCAATCTCGACCGGATCGAGCGCGCCCTGCAGCAACAGAAATGGCTCTGGCGCCTATTAACTGCCCGCTGTCCGTCCGCAACACAAACCAAGTCCGTCAAGACAGCTACTTGATCTTGTAATAATCCGGCACGACGATTTTGCCGGCGATGATGTCGGCTTTCAGGGCGTCGGCGCGCTGGCGGACGGAGTCGGGGAGGAGTTTTTCGTTGTATTGGTCGATGGAATAATCGACGCCTTTGTCGGCGAGGCCGAAGCGTTTGATGCCGCCGCTGAACTTGCCGGCCTGCGCGTCCTGGATGACGGAGAAGACCGCCAGATCCACCCGCTTCAGCATGCTCGTCAGGACCAGGCCCGGCTTGGTCCAGTCCTGATTGGAATCGCAGCCGATGACGAGCTTCTTTTTGTCCTCCGCCGCGTCGAAGGCGCCGAAGCCCGATGCGCCCGCCGCCGCAAAAATCACATCCGCGCCACTGTCATATTGCGCCATGGCGAGTTCCTTGCCTTTCGGCGGATTGTTCCACGCCTCGCTGGTCACCCCGACGTAATTCGCCATGACGGAAATGTGCGGGTTGATCTCTTTGGCCCCGGCCTCGTACCCCATCTCAAATCGACGGATGAGCGGCACGTCCATCCCGCCGATGAAGCCGACTTTTCCCGTCTTGCTGGTCATCGCGGCGATGGCACCGACGATATATGCGCCCTCATGTTCCTCGAAGAGCAACGAGCGAATGTTGGGGACATTGACTTCGGCGTCGATGATCGCGAAATGCTTGTTGGGAAACTGGGCGGCGACTTTCTGAATGGCTTCCTTTTGTGCGAAGCCGATGCCGATGATCAGATCGAAATCCTTTTGCGCGAACGCCCGCAGCAGCGGCTCGAACGCATTGTCGTCGCTGGCCTCGACATATTTCAGCGTGATCCCCAACTTCTTCTTCGCCTCCATCGCGCCCTCATACGCGGACGCGTTGAAGGATTTGTCGTCCTTGCCCCCGCGATCGAGAACCAAGCCGACTCTGAACTCCGCAAAGGCTGACGGCGCTACGAGAACAATGGCCGCAACCAGTGAAAGCACCGCGAACCAGTATTCCCTGAGACGCGCTTGAAGGAAGGTTGACATAATACCGCCTCTTGTATGCGGAAAATGCCGCACGGTCAAGGTGCGGATGTGTCGCGTTTTAAGACTACGATCTGTCGAGGTAGCGAAGCGAACACCGCTCAGGCCGGGCGACGAAAGCCCTCGCCTCGATCACGCCCGCTTGCGTTTGAGGAAGGCCCACAGGCTGAACGCACCGAAACCGGTAAGAAGGAGCGAGGACGGCTCGGGGATGAAGTCGATAGTCATGTTGTCCATGACAAAGTTGTATTCAGGGCTAGGGCCAAAGGCTACCTCACCGCCGTAAGAGTCGAAATAGAGACGGTCGATGTCGAGATAGTTGAACGTGAACAGAGTGGGACTGGTCGCACTGACGACCACGGTTGTGTCGTACAGCAAACCTCCGGTGCCGAACCCTTGAACTTCAATGTTGAGATTGCTGTTCCACGCGCCGGTAAAGTAGGCGCTTAGGAAGTCGAAATTGCTGCCGGGCGAATCAATCTCAGCTGGAAGGCCGAAGCCGTTGTAGGCGACGTTGGAAGCAGACATCATTCCATAGTAATAGCCGTTCGTTCCGTTAGCAGCGGTATCCCGAACGGCGTTTACCACGAACATATTGCTCCATGTCGTCAGGCCTTCGTAGCCATTTGGAATGTTGGTGCTGACCAGTCCGGTCGACGTTTGAGACAGATCGTCAAATGTGATGAGCGTCTGCGAGCGCCCAGAAATCAACGGGAGGCTTACGAGGGCGAATAAGGCGAGCGGTAGTGGAGATAATCTATTCTTCATATCAAACGTCCTTTCGCTTTCTCCATCAGAACGGTACCAGGAAACGCTCCGCAAATCCAGACAATTCGGGGATCTCCGGCGCGTTTGGGGCTACGAATCCAAAGCGAGGGCGGGTGGTGCGCCCGCTCTCCAGTGAATTCATTGTGTATCCGGCTCACTGAATCTTACCTACAAGTGAGAAGCACTGGGCGGTGGGACAAGGAGCATTCGTGATATTGAGATTCGCAAAAGAGCAGTCCACCTGATTGGAAGTGACGGGGTTTATGCCGTTCGGGTTAGCTTGGTCGCCCTGGCTATCATACGTGCAGAAGCCGCTTGCATTGAAGATGTAATTGCTTCCAATTGTCACGGAGCCGACAGCAACTCCACTGCTCACGCTTGCCGGTACGTTTGTCGCGAGGCTGCCGAACGTGACATTATATTGTCCTGTACAAGCGTTAAAGTTGTCCGTGTTGAAATACAGATACAGGGTGCCATTGCATTGCGCCGTGAATGTGCCGTTGGTTCCCAACTGGACGGTGCGCTGGCAGCGGGTACAGAACTGTACCGGCCCCGCCGGCATGTACTGACTGAGTTGGTTTGTCCCGCCCCCACCGCTTGCGTTGCCAATCTGACCGTAGCTATTGTCACCGAACCCCCAATAATGATTCGTCCCCTGATCTACCGTCATCACCAGACTATGCACGCCTCCAGAATAATTCATACTCGTAGTGTGGACAGCGTCTAATTCATCATCGGATCGGGGAGCGCTGACCCACACGACGTTGCTCATGCCTGTCACCAACATCGGGCTGTTCGTGAACGCGACCGTGTTGGTGTTGGTGCCCAGCTCGCCGAACGTGTTGTCTCCCCACGCGTAGACCTGCCCGTTGCTCGTCACTGCCAACGTGAATCCCAGTCCGCCAGCAATAGCCACGACATTCTGGTTGGTCAGCGCGGTAACAAGCCCTGGCGACGGATCAAAGGTGCCAGTGTTGCGCCCCAGTTCTCCAAACTCGTTGTCGCCCCACTTCCATACCCGCTTGTCTGCGGTTAGGGCAATCGAGCGTCCACCTCCTGTGATGTCGCCATCGTAACTGGAGGCGCTCGCGCCCGCCGCAATCGCAATCACGTTGGAGATTGGTTACACCCGCTTACGTTTTAGAAGCGGCCAAAGCAGCAGCGCGCCGACGGTGGCCAGCGGCAACGAGGACGGCTCGGGGATGAACTCGAAGGTAAAATTGTCCATGACAAAACTCTCACCGCCGCCGTTCGGAAAACCGGCGGGCTGGCCGCCAAACGAATTAAAGACAAGCTGGTCTATGTTCGTGTAGTTGAAGGTAAACAAGGTCGGTGAGGTCGCGCTGGCGACCACGGTCGTGTCGTACAGCAAGGTTCCGCTCCTGAATCCCTCGACCTCGATGTTCAAGTTACTGTTCCATGCGCCCGTCAGGTAGGTGCTCACAAAATTAAAATCGGTGCCGGCCGAATCAATCTCCGCGGGAGTGCCACTGCCATTAAAGGCCACGTTGGAAGCCGACACCATTCCGTAATAACTGCCATTGGTCCCGAATACGCGCGCTTGAGCCGGTCCGCTCAAAGTGAAAAAATTATCCCAGTCCAGTCCCCCGTAGTCGGCAGGTACAACTGAAATAACCCGCGTGCCATCAGCATTCGTGCCAGTCAGAAGATCATCGAACGTGATTAGATTTCCCCGGCTGATGGAGCCGGTCGAGAAGATGAGCACCGTGAGGAATGCGACCAGCAGCGGAAAGAATTTTTCTTTCATGGCAAGCGCCTGTCGGACGCTACACCCGCTTGTGCTTGACAAGCGGCCAGAGCACCAGTGCGCCGAATGTGGCAAGCAGAAGGGACGACGGCTCGGGGATGAACTCGAAGTCGAAATTGTCCATAGCAAAGCTCTCACCGCCGCCATTCGGAAAGCCGGCGGGTTGGCCGCCAAACGAATTAAAGACAAGCTGGTCTATGCTTGTGTAGTTGAAGGTAAACAAGATCGGCGAGGTCGCACTGGCGACCACGGTCGTGTCGTACAGCAAGGTTCCGCTCCTGAATCCCTCGACTTCGATGCTCAGATTGCTGTTCCACGCGCCCGTCAGGTAGGTGCTCACGAAATTAAAATCGGTGCCGGCCGAATCAATTTCCGCGGCCGTACCACCACCATTGAGGGCCACGTTGGAAACCGTCACCATTCCGTAATAATAGCCGTTCGTCCCAAATAGGCGTGCTTCCGCCGGCCCGCTGACCGCAAAAAAATTCCCCCAGTTGAGCCCTTGGTAGCCATTTGCTATGGTTGGTGCGTGCAGCACGCCATCAGCATTCGTGCCAGTCGTAATATCATCAAACGTGATTAGATTTCCCCAACTGGTCGAACCGGTCAGGAAAGTGAGTACCGTGAAAAATGCAATGGGAAGAGAGAACGGCTTCAGTCTCATAACAGTCTTTCCTTTCCGTTGCCCAAGTGAGATCATAATAGAGAACTGGGTGCAAAGCTAGATAATTCAGTTATTGCAGGGCAGGTGCTCTGCCTGCCAACAATAACTTGGGCGCTCGTTCGTTTCATTCGATCTTGCCCACGAGTGAAAAGCATTGCTTGCTGGGACTGGTACAGACGAAAGGCTCCTCGCAGCCTGTGCAACTTTGGAGATTCTCCAAGTGGTCCTTGCCGTCCGCGTCGGTGTCGTAGTTCGGGTCACCCGAAACCTGATTGTTGCAAAACCCGCTGGCGGTACAAGTGTACACACCTCCATTGGTTACCGCACCGGCGACAGTCCCGGCGGGATTGATCGCCTGCACAACCACCGGCCCGGAAGTCACTCCGGAGACCGCGGCAGTGTAGGCTCCCGAGTTGTCACTGAAATTGCAGTCGTTGAAATAAAGCACCAGGGTGCCCGAGACTTGTGCCGTGAAGACGTTGCTGGTTCCCAATTGGATGCATGCCACGCACGGGTTGAGGTGCACAAACGGCAGCGGCCCCGCTGGCGCATACACCGGACTGGCATTGGTCCCGTTGCCGACCTGTCCCGAAACATTCTCCGCCCATGCAAAATACTGATTGGTTCCCTGGTTCACTGTCACCGCCAGGCTTTGTGCGCCGTTATAGACGTCTGGATCGTTAGGATCGGCGGTCACGGGGGCGCTGACCCATACCGCGTTGCTAATGCCCGCCACCCGCGTTGGGGCGCTGACAGCGGCTCCGCCGGTGTTGGTGCCCAGTTGCCCGGTACTGTTGGATCCCCAGGCATAGACCTGCCCGTTGCTCGTCAC
>Ga0302326_10001283_pt1 | contig 64620 bp, 54 predicted proteins | sample Palsa_T0_3_FD_202264 | JGI IMG/M metagenome (GOLD analysis project Ga0302326, IMG submission 202264) | Peat permafrost microbial communities from Stordalen Mire near Abisko, Sweden - Palsa_T0_3 | ecosystem: Environmental > Terrestrial > Soil > Palsa > Peat permafrost | place: Sweden: Abisko...
TTTTCAGCAGCCTTTCACCACTCCTGCGGACTGATCACCGGGCTCGGTTTTATTTCCAACGGATTGTGCGCAGTAGATTCCATAGACTTTCAGACCATCGGAGTAAAGACAATTTATAGCCCTGCCACCCCCCCTGGCTCCCCGGCCCTCCCCTGACCCCCAACCCTCCGCCCCTGACCCCCACCTCACGCCCCTTACCCCCCACCTCACGCCCTTTACCCCCGCCTCACGCCCTTTACCTCACGCCCCCCGCCCGGACTGGTTAACCCAGCGTTAAAGTTGAATTTTCCCCTTCCGAAATGACAATTTTTTTTTATTTTGAAACTGGGCCCTAACGGCCAATACAGCCAACACAATGAATACATTTGTAATTTTCGATAATGGAGGTAAGACTACAGACAGGTTTACGATCATAAATAACGAGACGGGGGACGTTTTCGCGGCCAGTGAAAACCCGACCGCACCAAACGGTGTCGGTAAGTTCTGCGGCAACTGCGCCGATCATCATATTGTTATGTACGGGGCCGGATGGAGACAAAGGCGGCCCTCAAAGAAAATTATCAAAGCGGAGGTGAGCAACTATATCATCAACGCCAAACTTGACCCGGATTGGCTCGGTAATGAAGTCGAATTTACCAGCTTGCCCGAAACTCTCCGGGAGTATATCTCCGGGCTGGAAGCTCATAGCCGCCCGGAAGATTACTCAAAAATCAATGTCGTATATATGGCAACGCCTTCGGATGAACCCTCTTCCAGACCCGGCATCCGTTGATCCCCTGCAAACGCGTTACCACACATTAAATGCACGAACATTAACGCGTGACGACTACGCTGCTGATCTGCAACACCTTCTCTGCGCTGACGATCTGTACAAAGTAAATCCCCGCCGCATAGTGCTGCACACTCATCGTCGTAACCGACGCACCCGTAGTTCCCGGCGAGACCGTCTGCAACACCTGTCCCGAAAGACTGATCAGTCTTATACTAAGCTCAGGGCTTCCGCTGCTCAGGGATATATTGATCCTGTCCGTAGTGGGGTTGGGATATATGCCAATCGCCGCAATGGTCGATAGCGATACAGACCTTATAGGAGTAAAAGTAACGCTGCCGTCGGCATTTTGTACCAGTAACCGGTAGTAGTTCATGCCATTGACAGGGCTTACATCTGTAAAGGAATAATTGGTTCCGGCATCGCTGCTGACTGCTTCTACGGTTCCGATCGTTGTCCAATCAGTTGCGTCTGTGCTCCGCTGTACTTCAAAATCGCCGACCATCTGGCCGCCCGATAGGGTCCAGGTCAACCCGACGGTTCTGTTGTCGTTCAGCAAAGCGTTGAAATCGGTAATGACCACCGGCAACGCAAAGTTCTGCTCGTCCACGAGGAACTGCGTAAAAGTACCAAAGGAAGACGTGGCAGAGGTGGTCGCCACATTGCCGCTCCCGGTAGCCGTTTGCCACCCGCCGCCCGAATATTGGGAGATGCCGATATTAGTCCCCGCGCCGACAAACGAAGACCCATCCAGCGCCGTGCCGGAAGAAGCCCAGTTCAAGCCCAGGGTAGCATTCCCCGAACCCGCGATCTGACCGATATTCCAGACCGCGTTCAATATCCCCGCCTTCATGGCCGCGCCAAAAAGAGGACCATTGGAAACGCCATTGAAAGTGGCCGGGGTAAAAACATATGCCGAATAGCTGTTCCCGACGTTTGCACCCGGATTAAGAGTTGCGGGAAAGTAATAAGCGGCAGTCCCGACAGGGAAAATAGTCGACGTATTGGCAGGAAGATTGTCGATGTTCAAAAGCCCGGTGGTGCTCACCCCATTCCCGGTGATGATATAGCTGTTTGAGGACGCACCGGTTATAGCGACACCCGAAGTAATGGTCAACGGAAATTTCGAGGCGTCCATCATCCCAAGCGTAAAAGCAAGCTGATTGGCCACGTTTGTGGCGATCCCCAGGATAACATGACCACTCGAATTGGAGATCGTTAAATTATTGAATGTGGTAGAGGAACTGCCGCCGATCGTTTGCGCAGCAGACCCGCTAAAAGTGACCGTCGTGCCGCTGGCCGCCGTAAATCCGCCGCTGTTATTGGTAAAATTACCACCTGCTTTCATATTCGTCCCGGCTGTAAAGGTTCCCGACGAAAGAACGACGTTGCCGTTTACATTCAGGGTTGCGGGAGCGGTTATATTGCCGGTCGTTTCCGTCAGGTTGTTGACAACGAGCGTAGCCAGGCTGCCCCCGGTACTGAGAGTCTGTCCGGCTGTGAGCTTCGCCGTTACATTATAAAAAGACTGAGTAGCTACCGTACCGTTGATGATATCACCGCTCGCGCCCTTAAAATTGACCGTGCCCGTACCGGGGGTAAAAGCCCCGCCATTATATGTCCAGTTAGCACTTTCATTAACAGTAGTCGGCACAATAAAAGTCCCGGCATTCAGGGTCATATTGCCGGTGATATTCAACGTCGTCATGGTACCTGCTGTAAACGTTCCCGAATTAATCGTCAGGTTCCCGGCTGCAGTGAGCGTAGTCAGCGTTCCGCTGACAGAAGTCGTCGCCCCACCCAGGTTAGCGATCACCACATTATAAAAATTCTCAGTGGCAATGGAGGCGGAATTGATCGGCTGGTTGACCGACGCGATAAAGTTGACAGTGGAGGTTCCTTCGATAAAACCACCTTCATCATCAAAAGCCCAGGTGCCATTATTACCATCGATAAACATATTCTTCGTACTGTTCCCGGTCAGATAATCCGCCACATTAAAGGTCATATTGGCATTAGCCGTCAGGCTGTAGATCCTGAAATCACTGTTATTCAGCGGCTGAGCTACTTTAGCCATCCCCGATTCGAAATCGAAATTTGGGTAGTTGGTGGTAGCCCAGGCCTCGAAGGCAAAATAAGTTCCTGCATTCGCCGTCGACGACGAACCGAATTGAACGGTGCCGCCGGTAACCGAATACAAAAGGCCGGAGACATTTGTCCCGCCAAGATCGATATCCGGATAATCGCCCCAGGACGCATCGGTCAGTTCGATCAGCCCACCACTCATCAACGTTTTCCCACCCGATACGTCATTGAGCTGAAACGTTCCCATATAACTGGAACCACTCAGCGCAGCAATGATCGTGCCTCCCGTCATCTCAAAGTCTACGTAGTCCGCGGCCCGGTATTCATCAAAGCCTGAGCCAAGATTTAAATTCCCGCTGGTCAGATACAATTGCGGCGTACCGCCATTGGCATAATACTGAAGGTCGACCCCCATGGCCAGGGTTTGGCCACTATTGCTGCTGGCAGGTTGCCCCATCGCCACATCGACCGTTCCTCCATTGATAAAAAGCTTTCCGGACAAAATAACATTAGACTGGCCATAAGTAGAAATCCCGTTGCCGATCGTTGCCATCGTCCCGTTTTTCGCCAGGTTCATCGTGCCATTATCGGATTCGATAACGACACCGTAAGGAATGGTAAGCGAATTGGTGGAACCGCTATTATAGCTATCGTTCAGCGTACCGGTATTGTCCATTTTAAAAGTTCCACGTGTAAAAGTGAAGAAGTAATTGCCTCCGGAATTGATCCCGGCAATAAAATTGGGGTCCTGTACATCCAGGAAGGTCGCAGCCGCCCCCATATTTAAAACAATAGTGCCGGCAATGCTATAGTTGCCGCCACCCGAAATGATAGAATTCGAAGATCCGTTAAAGGTAACCGTCGAACCGGCAAGAGCAGTGAACGTGCCGGCGTTGGTAAGACTTCCGCCGATTGCAAGGCTTTCGTTGGCATTTATATATACCCAACCACCTGAACCTGCAATATTCAGGCTTCCACACACATCGCCCGTAGCGGTTATCGTTATCTGAATCCCTGCTGGGACTACAACGTTGTCTGTTGCTGTTGGCGCGGCGCCGGTAGACCAGTTAGAACCGGTTTCCCAGTTGCCCGATGTAAGGGCCGTATTGTTGGCCATCGCCAGACGCGAAATAAAAAGCGTCATCGTCAATAAAATGGCCTTCGTAAGGTTGCTCTTCTTCATAACATATAGGATTACATTGTTATTCAAGGGTAAAATCCATCGATCCGGTCTCCAATGACCTGGTAAATCGTCCCCAGATCTGTCATTTTTGACCGCATCAATCCTATAGCTTGCCGAAAATATGCCAAACGATAACTATCTGATAATGTTTAAGTTATGAAGCGACTTTCAAAAAAAAATTCCCTTTTCGGGAATAAAATATCAGATGGGGAATTCTGCGGGGGCCAGGGCCAAATCCCGCCAGCCACGCCAGGCTTATACATAAAGGGGGGGTAACATAAAACAAAAAGCACCAAGTCTATTTCAGTAGTCTCGACCGAAGTCTCCCCCACTTACTGACCCGATGCTTTTGTGAGTCGTTTCCACCCTTTCGGGCTTTCGCTCCTCGATGAAAAGCTTCCATCATTTTACTGACTTTCGCCTTTCGATTGTACATCTAAGATACTATCATCAATACCCTGATTCCAAATTTTTACGCTTGCACTTTTGCACCCGTTAAGCACATACTTATCCACAAATACTCCTGCCGATAAATCACCGCTTTCTCCTTTCTTACATAGTCGAGACAGGCTTGAGTATTTGATCCGGCTTCTTTTTTCCTAATCCCTTTCTAACAAATTTTTAATCCCGCTCTAAGCTGAAGTGTATACATTTGCCGCAAATATTATCTAATTATGATGATAAAACTCAACCCTGTCTTGTCTACCCTCGGCGCAGGGCTCCTCTTTTTCAGCGCTTGTGTACCCGTCAGCAAATTCAACGCGGCGCAATCGGCCCTGTCATCGGCCCGGTATGACAGCTCACAGCTGGCCAACAAAGTAAAAGACCTGCAATCTTCCCTCGCCCAGGCCAATCGGCTGGCCGGCGATCAGAAGCAGCAGATCGATTCGTTGTCACAGCAAATAAACAATCAGCAGCAGCAGATTGCCACGCTGACCCAGCAGGCTGCCGACCTGAAACAAAAGAACACTGACCTTACCACCGACGCCGCCAACCGGCAGGCATTGCTAAGCAAAAGCAAACAGGATCTGATCAACCAGCAGGTCAAGCTCGAGCACCTGCAGGAGCTCATGGACCGGCAGAAAAAAGCCATAGAAGAGATCAGGAAGAAAATGACCGATGCATTGGTCGGCTTCAAATCCAGTGAATTGTCGGTGGCCATAAAAAATGGAAAGGTCTATGTCAGCCTGCAGGAAAATCTGCTGTTTCCCTCCGGCAGCGCAGTAGTCAATCCCAAGGGGAAATTAGCCCTGGGCAAACTGGCGGACGTTCTTAATCAAAACCCGGATATCACCGTCGATATCGAAGGACATACCGATTCCATCCCCATCCGTGGAAAATACCAGGACAACTGGGATCTGAGCCTCGCCCGGGCAGCATCGATCGTACGTATTCTGACAACGGATTACAAAGTCGATCCGATGCGGATCATCGCTTCCGGTCATAGCCAATATGATCCTGTTCAACCAAACGCTACACCCGAAGGAAGAGCGTTGAACAGGAGAACGGATATTATTTTGTCACCCAAGCTGGATGAGCTCTACAAATTGTTGCAAACGCCCGATATGTAACGGCTCTTTTAATACCCTTTTCGTCCGAAGGCCTACTGCAGTAGGCCTTCATCGTTTCTCCCCTTCCGGGCCAGTCCCTGACCAATCAGTTCCCAATAACATTTTATTTGCAAAGTACTTTGAATTACAAAGCAGTTGCATTTAACCTCAAATTCTACAACATCTTACGTCCCCACCCCCAAATTCTACAAGAATCCCCCCACCTTCCATCCTCAAAATGTCTCCAGGATCAAAATAAAAACTTATCTTAGCGGCTAGTTTAGAACAAAGGTATAATGGTTAACAAGTCTCGCCTTTTCCAAGGCGAGGCTTCCTTTTTTAGGCGATCCCTCACTGCAGCGATCAACAGGTCATCAACCTATTCAACTCCGCATATTGTAACAGCAGGATCGTTTTACCGTCTTTTATTTCACCGGTCCGCACCATTTGCAGCGCTTGGGCATAGGGCATTTCCAAAACTTCGATATCCTCCTCTTCCTCTTCCAAACCACCGCCTTCACTTACCTTCATCTCTTTGGTATATTCAGCTACAAAAAGATAGAGGATTTCCGTTACAGAACCGGGAGACATATATGCTTCCAACACTTTCTCTACCGCCCGGACCTTATATCCGGTCTCCTCTTCCGTCTCCCGCCTGATCGCCTCTTCCGGATTATCCCGGTCAAGCAGACCCGCACAACATTCGATCAACATCCCAGTCCCATTGCCATTTAGGAAAGTAGGCATCCGGAATTGCCGGGTCAGGATCACAGACCCCGCGGTTCTGTTATACAACAAAATAGCCGCACCATTTCCCCTGTCATACACTTCCCGGACCTGCGTTACCTGCTGCCCGCTTTTCCGTGTCTTATCAAAAGTCACCTTTTTGAGGGTATAAAACTGATCGGAAAGAATCTTGGTATCTACTATTTTTATTGTCGCCATAAAATTTCGAACATTTAAACCGTCTTTTTGAGCGTAATCACAGTGATTTCCGGCCAAATGCCCAGGCGGCCGGAAAAAGCCAGGAATCCAAAACCCCGGTTGACATACAGATACCTGTTCTTTTCATTCACCAACCCAGCCCAATCCAGGTACCGATATTGCACCGGACTCCATCTGAATTTATCCGTTTCCACTCCGAACTGGGCCCCATGGGTGTGGCCGGAAAGCGTTAAATGAATGGTTGTCGGATGATACCTGATCTTTTCTTCCCAATGCGTAGGATCATGCGAAAGCAATAACTTGAAGGCGTCCTTGTCTACACCCTGCAAGGCCTTATCGATGTCTCCTAGCTGGATAAACCCCCGCCCCCAATTCTCGACACCGATCAGGGAGATCTCCTGGCCGCCTTTTTCCAGCGTAACATTTTCGTTCAGCAATAACCGATAACCCAATGTCCGATGATGGGCCTTTAATTTTTCAAGATTAGCCGCTTTTTCTTCGCCGCTCCCCCACTTGATATAGTCGCCATAATCGTGATTTCCCAATATAGAAAATTGCCCATATGGCGCCTTCAACTGACTGAAATCAGAAATATACGGCTCTATTTCCCAGGCTGCGTTGTTGACAAGATCACCGGTGAAAACAAACAGGTCGCTTTTTTGCGCCTGCGCAAGCCGGATTCCCCTTCGCACAGCACCGCTATTGTCAAAACTGCCCGAATGAATATCCGACACCTGCGTAATCGTAAATCCATCGAAAGCATCGGGAAGGTCATCGAAATACAGCGTCTCCCTATGCACCCGATAATCATATTTACCCTTCAACATGGCATATAGGAACGCCGAAAAAGGAACGGCAGCTACCAGGATAGCGGTATCGACAATGAATTGGCGGCGGGCAGGCAGAAAGGAGCCGCCGGCTGAACTTTTTGGTTTAATCAGCAAACGAACGATCCCATATAAGAAACGCCCGATATCGCCCAGGAATAACACCAGCACAAAAAATAGCTTGGTGATTAATAAAGCCAGGAACAGGCTGAGCACCCACTCATGATAAGGCATCATACCCCTGGCAGTAGCAAAACTACCGATCCCTACCACCAGTAAGAGCATCAATCCAACGGCAAAAAATAAATACCCGTAAAGGAGGCACTTTCTAAAGAGCGCTGATTTCCAATTAGATGTAAAAGTTTTTAATCCATTGAACGCATACACATCCAATAACAGGCTTGACACAATAAGGATTAGAAAAATAGTCAGAAATCCACCTCGGTGCATTACATTAGAATAAGATTGCAATTTAAGGAAGGAAAGGGAATGTTGGGAAATCTCCTTTTTGTCGCACAATTGGGCAATTTCGTCGCATTCCAAAAGATAGCTCCGTACTTACAAACTAGGTTTACAAATCCGGTTATAACCGCTATACAGGAAATATGATAAAGATCAATCCTCAATGGTATACAAAAAAATGGGTCGTGGTGCTGCTGCACGTAGCAGTTTGGACCCTTTTTTTCTCCCTGCCTTACCTGCTGAGCCCTCCCTATGAACAGAAAAAGGCGGTAGCCAATAGTTTCGATGAAGGAGCGCTCGCAGCCATCCATCGAATCGATGACTGCTGGCTGATCTTTTCCTTTTATCTGAACGCCCTGCTATTGATCCCCAGGCTGGTATATACCAAACGCTACGGGGCCTTTGCCATTATCCATTTGTTGCTGTTTGGCGTATTGCCGCTCGGCAACTGGCTGCTCTTCCGGTTTGTGGCCGTCCATACTCCTTTTGAATGGCGGACCACTATCCTGTTCGCCTTCTTCGGGTATATCTTTATCCTGGCGTCGAGCACTGCTTACCAGATGATCAGGGATAAGATCAAAAGCGAACGCCTGGCAAAAGAAAAAGAAAACGAAAATCTGAAGACAGAACTGTCTTTCCTGCGGAGTCAGGTAAGCCCTCACTTCATGTTCAATGTACTAAACAATATGGTGGCCCTGGCCCGCAAACAGTCCGATCTTTTAGAGCCATCCCTGATAAAATTATCCTCGCTGCTGCGCTATATGCTTTATGAAACGGATGAAGATAAAGTGCCGCTCGAAAAAGAAATCGATTATCTGAACAGCTATATTGAATTGCAAAGCCAGCGGTTTGGAAAGAAAATAATAATAACTACTTCTTTCGAATCGGTATACGATGGCTATGTCATTGAACCGATGCTGCTGATACCTTTTGTGGAAAACGCCTTTAAACATGGAACCGGCCTGATTCCCGATGCCCGCATTGATATCCATTTAAAGCTGGAAAAGGAGCAGCTGAGTTTTGTCGCGCGCAACCGATATACCGATACAGCAGAGACACCCAAAGACAAAACTTCAGGAATCGGGCTCAACAATGTAAAAAGACGCTTAAATTTATTATATCCGAAAAGCCATTCTTTACGCATTGAAAAGAAAGACGGCTGGTTTTCCGTATTGCTTCAACTTAACCTGCACTAATGCTACGTTGTATGGCCATCGACGATGAAGAGCTAGCCCTGGAGCTGCTGGAGGACAATATCCGAAAAGTACCTTTTCTGGAACTGGTCGCCGGCTGCAGCAATCCATTGGAAGCGATAAAAGTCATCCGGGAACATCCCGTCGATCTGATATTCCTGGATATCCAAATGCCCGGATTGACAGGCCTCCAGTTTATTCAAAGCGGTCTTGCCTCCGCTATGTTTATCCTTATTACCGCTTATGAAAAATATGCCCTGGAAGGATTCAACCTGGATGTGGTGGATTATCTTGTAAAACCGGTACCCCTGGACCGCTTCCTGAAGGCCTGTAACAAGGCTCTGGAACTGCATGAGCTAAAGACAAAAAGCAGGGCGGGAGATCATATGGCGCCGTTGGCCGACTACTTTTTCGTCAATGTGGAGTATAGCCTGCTCAAAATTCAAAAGTCAGATATTGCCTGGATCGAAGGGTTGAGGGACTATATAAAAATACATTTGCAAAGCACCCCGAAACCGGTACTTACCCGGATGAGTATAAAAGCTATAGAAGAACAATTGACCGGCTTCCCCTTTATCCGCATCCACAAATCATACCTGGTATCCCTCCCTTCCATCACCTCCATCCGTAAGAACAGCGTTTTTATTCAATCCATGGAACTTCCCATCGGTGACAACTATCGGGAAGCCTTTTTCAACCTCATCGGCAAGACGAATTGAACTTTATCCGGACCCTAAAATCACATCCGCCACCGCCCTGCCTGCCACCCTCCCCGAGAACAGGCACCCCCCGAGAAAAGATCCCTCCAATGCACTATACCCATGCATGCCGCCGCCACCGAAACCGGCTACTTCCCCGGCAGCATAAAGCCCGGCTATAGGTTGACCGCCGGCATTCAATACCTGCCCGTTCAAATTTGTTTCAAGGCCGCCTAATGTCTTGCGGGTTATAAGATGCAGCCTGACGGCTATCAGGGGACCGGCGGCAGGATCGAGTATTTTATGCAGGGGAACTGTCCGGATTAGCTTATCGCCAAGATACTTCCTGGCATTACGGATAGCACCCACCTGCCAATCCTTGCCAAAGCTGTTTTCCACCTCCCGGTCCCGCGCCGTGATTTCTTCCAGCAGAGCATCGTAGCTCAAAAGCGGCGACGGGGTCAACGCATTCATACCCTCGACCAGCTCCTTTAGATTTTCTTTGACAATAAAGTCTTCCCCATGCTGTTTGAAAGCCTCAACCGGCCCCGGCGCCCCTCTGCCCCAAACCCTCCCCAGCATCAACCGCCAGTCTTTATTCGTCAGATCCGGATTCTGTTCCGAACCGGATAAAGCAAACTCTTTCCGGATGATCTTCTGATTCAGGATAAACCAGGAGTAGTCATAACCGGTAGCCCTGAGATATTCCAGCGTTCCCATCGTGTCGAAGCCAGGGAAGAGTGGCGCGGGCAGACGACGGCCCCGGGCATCCAGCCAAATGGAAGATGGGCCAGGCAGGATGCGGATGCCATGATCCTTCCAGATCGGGTTCCAGTTCTTAATACCTTCGGTATAATGCCACATCCTGTCCGGGTTTATAAGATTTCCTCCTATCCGCTGTGCAATACCCAGCATCCGGCCATCGACATGTTCAGGTACGCCGCATAACAGGCTGGAAGGCGGCTCACCCAGGCGCTGCGGCCAGTTACCCCTCACCAGATCCGGATTGGCGCCGATGCCACCGGAAGTGACGATAACGGCCTGTGCGGTAAACGAAAAATCGCCAATGATCTGCCGGGAGCTCTTCTCTCCCCTTTTGATGAAAGCGGGCTCCAGGATGCTGCCGCTCACCCCTGTAACAGCCCCATTGGAAACGATCAGCTCATCCACCCGATAGCGAAATTTCAGCTGGGTACTACCGTTTTTCACTGCTATATCGAGCCGGGATATAAATGGCGCAAGGACTCCGGGACCGGTACCCCAGGTGACATGGAAGCGCGGCACCGAATTCCCACGTCCGGAGGCCTTCCCGCCGCCTCGCTCGGCCCAGCCTACGACCGGAAAAAAACGGATCCCCAGTTGGCGAAGCCAGGAGTATTTTTCACCTGCCGCAAAACCAACATAGGCTTCTGCCCATTTGCGGGGCCAATCATCTTCTTTCCGGTCAAAACCGGCCGTCCCCATCCAATCCTGTAACGCCAGTTCATAGCTGTCTTTAATGCCCATCCGCCGCTGCAACGGCGAGTCCACCAGGAACAATCCTCCCAGGGACCAGAACGCCTGACCTCCCAAACTCTGCTCCGGTTCCTGCTCCAGGATCAGGACCCGTAATCCCCTGATGGCTAATTCACTTGCCGCAACCAGGCCGGATAAGCCACCGCCAACAATAATGACATCAGCATCCAAAGGCATATTAAACTAACTTTAGTATCTTAAAGTTAAATGAATTTTCAGGAGATAATTTTGTCCCCGGAAAACAATCCATATGACCAGATTACTCCCTAGTGGTACCCGGTGGATTTCTTCCGTCCTGTTTTCAATGGGATTGGTCCTCCTTGCAGTTCCCCGTTGCCATGCCCAGTACCAATACGTGGCGACAATGAACTATTCCAGCCTTTCGGTTAACCGGCTGGTTCATGTTCCGGGCATAATGTGGGTGGTTGGTGACAATAGTACCTATGACGCCAATCATCAGCGTTTCTTTTTCCAGGGGAATGCGACAAGAGTAGCCCCCTGGAATCTCTATACCGTCGATGTGGCGGCCGGAGTCATTCTCTATAGTCCCGTATGCCCATCCACCAATAGCACGGCCGGCAATATCTTCGGTCTTCAATATGACAACGCAACCGATACCTTGTACGCCCTTTACCTCACAACCACCACAGGCTCTTTCTGCTGGATCGATCCGGCTACAGGCACAGTAAATATCATCCGTACCATACCTGGCCTTAATAATTACATTGCCTGCACATTCGACACGCAACATCATCGGTATATCGTTGTATCAAATTCGCAGCTTTGGGTCCTCGATGCCGCAACCGGGGCCGTCCTGTCCAATCCGATCTTTTCTCCCGCCACCGGACAGGTAAGCCTTCCTCAGTACGACAACCTGACCGGCCACCTATATGCCATCTGCAATTCAGCACCCTTGTCCCCGTTTCAATTCGATTCGGTGGGCCTGAATAATGGAGTCTTCTATCCAATCTCCGCCATCCTCCCACCAATGACGCTGCCATCAGGTCTCGGTACAGTGACTATCGACGAAACAGCAGGCAAATATATCTTTCTTGGCACCGACCCACCTTCCGCCTGTATTTATAATAATTTGTATGTACTCGATATCGGTACCGGTGCCATTCTATCTAAAACACTATACCCGTACGCACAGGGAACCTCCGTCCCTACCGATGAAAACGTGCTCGAATACAGTTTTGACAATCAGCGGGAAACCCTCTATGCCTTAAACTGGTACCCCCCGCCATCGACATCGTTCATCCAGATCACGGCTGCCGATAGCCCCGTCTGCGCGGGTACCCCGGAGACCTTTACCGCTACAACCACTCCCGGACTAACCGACCCCGGCTACCAATGGCAATGGAATAACAATGACGTGGGTACCAATAGCCCCACCTATACCAATGCCGGTCTGGCCGACGGCGATTCCGTACGGTGTATCCTGACACTCGACTCAGCCTGCCAGACACCAGTGCTGGATACATCCAACGGCATCCGGTTGCATGTAGTCATTCCCCCAACCGTGTCAGTCACTATTAACGCCTCGGAGAACAATGTCTGTGAAGGAGATACGATCTTATTCACAGCAACACCCGTCAATGGCGGCAATGCTCCTGCCTATCAGTGGGAGGTTAATGGAGTAAAGGAAGGCCCTGATTCACCCGCCTATGGCACAAACTCATTAGCCCCTGGCGACTCCGTCAACTGCCGGCTAATTAGCAGCGAGGTCTGCGCTCAACCCGTTTCTGCTGCAGCTATCGGCCCGCTGATCCGGCCTTTACCGGCGATCACGCTTCAGGCTGCCGATACAGTGATCCCCTATGGCAAGGAAGTACAGTTACAGGCCGTCGCAGATACGTCGGTTACGAGTTATCAATGGACGCCGTCAGCCACCCTGAACAATCCCTCCATAGCCGATCCCGTCGCCAGCCCAATCGCCAACACCCTATATCAGGTGTCGGTGCTCGGCTCCGATGGCTGCTCTGCCAAGGCAGCGATAGAAATAAAGGTGTACAAGGTTTGGAAAATGCCAAATGCGTTTACGCCAAACGGCGACGGCAGGAATGATATATTCGGCGTTCCGCCTTCCTTGCAGATAACCGTCTTGAATTTTTCGGTGTATGACCGTTGGGGTGAGCGGGTATTTTCCGCGGCTGGCAGCACCCAGGGCTGGGATGGAAGGCTAAATAACAAGCCCCAGCCCGCCGGCGTTTATGTTTGGCAACTGGAATATGTGGACGCCCTGACAGGGAAGCCCGTCTCCGCCAGCGGCACGGTAATGCTGGTCCGATAGCCATGAGCCCCCAACCATGAGCTAACAACGACGAACCCACAACCGGCTAAAAATAAGTAGAAAGGCCAAGACTGAACCCGGCAGTGGGTCCAATGGACGCACCAATAACACTACCGGTAATATCCCTCGCCTCCTGATGACGATAATTGAACCGCAACACGGTCTGTGGAGTCGGCCTGAAACTGATCGCCGGCATAATACTCCACAGGTCATTGTACATCCTCGTACCGGTGGCGACAAATTTTCCTACATTCCAATCTACATATTCCCCGCGTATCGCTAAATTGATACTGGCATTGTTCCAATCCAGGATCTTCCCCCTGATGATAGGCTGTACGATGTCGATAAAGCCGCCAAACTGCCGGCCGCTGTATTCCGGAGTGTAATCCGGCGGCAGTTGAACAAAGACCCAGGCCCATTCAGTGATGATATTGGTATGCCACTTAGGTAAAGTCGTATTAAAATCGATATCGAAGACACTTGCATTCCTTTTGTTATCTACCGGCGCACCCTCTATCCGCCACGTATTATAGACACCCCCCATATAGGACAAGCCCAATTCACCGATCTGATCATGCCGAAGAGAAATTTTCCCGGTGTACAAAGGTTCGCCGCTGGCGCTGGCGGTAAATCTCGATGGGTTGCTCTTGGCCGCAGGCAGAAAGGTTTTACCCTGGCTGTTGTCGATGATAGAATCATTAAACCCACCCGTCAGATAAAACTCATATCCGAACATCCAGTGATTGATATATTCCTTCCCATAAACCCCAAAGCCGGTATTGCTCCAGATATCCGGCAGCATTTGCGTCATTGCGATAGGCCGGTCGGTGAACTCCCATTTCGGGCCATCGTGATTCTGATTAAACGCGCCTATCGGGTTCACGATCATGCCGCCACGAAGGTTCAGCAACGGATGAAATTCAAAGTCCAGCGCAGCATACTCGACCTCGAACTGGCCGGCAGTGGCATCCCCCGGATCACCCGTCGGGTCATTCTCATACTCTATCTCCGACAGAAATTTTATATGTTTTGTGATCGTAGAGGCGACAAAAAGACTAAACCGCCTGAACTGGAACTGGTTACCGACCGTAATACCCGAAGTGGAAACATATTGCCAGTCGGATTCGACATAGCCGCCAATAGAAACCGGCGATTTACCCAGTTGGAGGAAAGGCCGGTTATAAATGGCATCCAGCGTGAGGCTCCGACGCGTCGTTGTATCCACAGGCCCAGCCGATTTCAGCAGGCTGCTGTCGATCTGAGCCTGCAACGGATGACCATAAAAGAAGAAGATCGCAGTCAGTACCAGTACCGTAATTTTCATTTCAAAGAAATATAGAGTTGATTGTTATGCTGCGTTACCGGGAAGGTCCGCAGATTGGTATCCGCAGGGCCGTTCTGTACCACCCCCTTATTGCTGAACTCACTGCCATGCGCCGGACATTGCAGTCTCGAACCAAACACCTGCAATTCTGTGCCCTGATGCGTACAGCGCATCAGTAAAGCGGAATAGTTCGTTTCGCTGAAGCGATAGACACAAATGGGATACTTCATTTTTTCATGCTGTACTACCACATACTTCCGGAAAGAGTCCTTTTGCTGAAAAGCAGTCACCGGGATCACCAGGTCCGACTCCTCCAGCGCCCCCTCAACGGACTTGCTGCTGCCACAGCCTTCGAGAACAGCGCCCAATAAAGATCCGCCAAGGCAGGCAAAACCGCAGGTCTTCAAAAATTCTTTCCTTTCCATGCTCTAAAGTGATTTAAGGAAGGCAATAAGGGCATTTCTGTCTGTCGTAGATAAGGCGCTAAACCGGTTCTCGGCGGCAGCCGCCTCTCCGCCATGCAGCTCAATGGCCTGTTCGATGCTATGCGCCCTGCCATCGTGCAGCAAGTAAGTATTCCCTCCCTGAACATTGGGAGCCAGACCCAGCGCCCATAAAGGTGCTGTCCGCCATTCCGAGGTTTTTGCATTGCCTTCTGTATACCCGTCATCCAGCCCCGGACCCATATCGTGTACCAGCAAGTCGGTGTATGGATTGAAAGTCTGGTAGGACAGCGCATCGATCGGTGAATAACCGGTCGTCAAAACCGGCTGATGACAGGTTGCACAACCAATCTGAACAAACACCCTGCCACCGTAGGTGACTGTCGGGTCAGTAGTATTTCGCTGTATGGGCGTCTGCAGACAGGTCACATAAAACACAACAGAATTTAGGGTCGTATTGTCTACTTCGGGTACCGACGGTGCGGCCGGTGCCATCTGATCCAGATAATTAAAAGGATTGTAAGGCATAAAGGTGGACGTTATCCCCATATCGTGATTGTAAGCAAGCGTTACCTGCTGCAGCAGGCTGTATACAGCCCCCTTACGGCCAAACCGGCAGATATATTTTCCATCACCCCGCGGATAAGACCCGTTTAACACCGTAGCATAAGCAGGAATACTGTCGTAATTGGGATGACCCCTCACCCCGTCCGGATTGTTCTCGTTGGCGGCGGCCATGGCCAATATTTCAGAATCAGGGACGGCTTCCAGGAAACCAACCCCGGCAGTGATCGGAGCAATCAGTTTGCTGCTGGTAGCGCCCGGAGGCAGCTGTTCCGGCATAAACCCGGGGAGACAAAAGGCGCCGAGCTGCGGACCACCTTCAGCTAAAAATTTGTTCCCCGTACTGTCCGTCTGGCCAAAACGCGTGAGGATGGTAAAAGGATGACCGCGATTGTCGCTGGAATGACAGCTTCCACAGCCCGTAGCCACGAAATAAGGGCCAAGCCCCGTCGCAGCCGTTCGGTTGGCAAAAAAGGCATCGTTGCCCGCTGAAAAAAGAACGGTCTGCGCGTTGGAAAGACTTACTGGCCCGCATATGCCTATGGACGGGTTGATCATAGAAGGCAGGAGCTTTGAACAGGCGGTAAATGCCGCAACGGCAAGTATGATAATGCCCAGGACGATAGAGGTATTTCTTTTCACGGCACAAAATTATCCTTTCAACCTCCCCGGCATCGCCGAAATCGGGAAAAGCGATTACGAAATAAGGAAATTGAAGATTAATTTGCAGCAGTCCAATCTTTTATCATGCACAAGTCAGATGGGATCGTACTGGCCGTCCTGCTCGCAGGGACCCTCTTCAGCATCGGCAAAAAAAAGCTGACGGCGCCGGCAGCCCTGACAGGTGCCGTCCTTGGTTGGATCATCTATGCCGGCGGAGGCTATACGGGACTGGCAATGATGACGGCATTTTTTATCCTCGGAACTGCTGCCACCTCCTGGAAAAAAGAAGAGAAGAGGGAAGTCAGATCCCACGCCGCACCCGAACAGCCTCGTACTACAGGACAGGTGATCGCCAACGCCGGTGTCGCCGGAATAACCGGCCTCCTAAGCCTTCTCTGGCCCGCCCATAGACTCCTGTTACTGGTGATAATGGCCGGCAGCCTGGCCTCCGCAACGGCTGATACCCTCTCTTCGGAACTGGGAATGGTATACGGTCACCGATTCTTCCATATCCTGACAGGACGGACGGAACAAAAAGGACTGGATGGCGTCGTAAGCATCGAAGGGCTGCTCATCGGCGCCATTGCCGCCGCCAGCATCGCTCTCATATATACCCTGGGCCAAAGCTGGGACTGGCGCATCTTTATGATCATCACTCTATCCGGAACCCTGGGCAATCTCACCGATTCGATACTTGGCGCCGTATTCGAACGTAAAGGGCAAATGTCCAACGATACCGTCAATTTTCTCAATACGTTGGCTGCTGCGCTAACGGCAGGGGGGCTGATCGCAATGTTTATACCTGTTTTTGGGTAAATCCGGCTTTGGGCTTCATGTGGATTTTCGCACAAAACCCTTTGTCAGTAAAGGTTTTATATTTTTTATGCCCCTTTGAGATGATAGAATTAACACTAAGTTGTCCGTGCAGCGCTAAAAATGCGTCCTATATTTGTATCGTCAAAGCAAAAATATCAATAGCTCAAATATAGAGTTCAGAGATTAAGATTTTCATATGGCAAGCAATCGTTAGAGGTCGACTGTTTCTACAGTTGACCTTATTTTTTTGCACCCCCGGCCGTCAACCGGAACTTCGTCAGAGCTTCGTCCCTCGCTCAGAGCTTCGGCAAGGCTTCGTCCCTAGCCTTCCCTCGCTCGTACCCTTCGGTTCCCTCGGGTACGTTCGTACCCTTCGCTCCGCTCGGGTACCCCCAAACACAATCGGACATGTCCAAAAACTGAAATCCGCGAACGATGTCGCGGACTCAGCTTCCTATATGTAACACGCGCAGTAAACTAAACAATTTGTTCCTTAAGAGGAACCGGGTGGCCTAGAAGAACCAGCTGGACAGGTGTGACCTGCTGCTCTGAAGCCAGTTCTGCGAAGGCTTGGGGGTATTATCAACAAACTCGGTATCTTCAATCTTAACCATAATACCTATCGACTTCTCATCACTCATTTTTTCCCGCATGTCGGCAGATACACCCTCATAGCTATTGATCATTGCAGCATCCGTTAACAGCGTAGCTACACCTTTCACCTTTACAAAAAAGTCCTTTCCTTTCTTGAAGAAATCCAGCTTGGCAAGAACTTCCTTTTCAAAGGCATCGATATGCATCGTGGGCCTGGGAACAGCGAACCATATGCGACCTTCATTATCGACTTCCACATCGGTAATAACATGAGTGGGAAGCTTTACGGGCGATACGGACTCGGTATAAAACAAGGCAGTCTGCAATTCGGTAATCTTACTCTTCAAAACGTCCATTTCTGATTCCTGTGCGGTTACGGTTGTCATGTCTTTGGTATTTGGGTACAAGATTAATTTTCAATTTCCAAGAACAGTATGGATAAGACAATTGGCATACCAGTTCATAACTAATTGATTTTTAAATATTAAAACTTGGGCCTACCCCCTATTTACGTCCCAGATTGGGACGGCCTTTCCAAAATCAGCGATCTTTTCACTTATTACCCCTTAAGGGTTTCGCTTTAACCCCACAATCCCGACGAGGATAAGACCTATATATAGGAACTGATAGACATCATAATTCCCTTTTAAAAAAAGGATTTCAACCAATTTAACGCCGACAAGAGCCGTCCCCATCCAAACGGCCAGCGCGGTAGATGCCGGTATATCCTTCATTGCCAGAGAGATACAATAGACATTCCCCAATCCGAATACGATATAGCCGACAAAGGGCCAGAGAATGGCCCAGTTACCGGTCTGCGTAAACAAACCCTTCCAGTGAAGGGCCTTAAGCTTCTTCACATTCATAAACCGTAACGAAAACGTCCAGGCCATCTCGAAGACGGCCCCGATGAACAAGTAGATCCATGCCATGACAGTCGATTTAATTCGCTTCATTCTTTACCCGCAACCACAGCAGACCGCCGTAACCGCCGCAATCTCCGCAGCCGGCCCAGGATCCCGCTCATCAGGCCGAGCCCCCCCTCTATCAGTCGCCGACGGGAAAGATGATAGACCCTGAACAAAGGGCATTTGCCCGCCAGCTTTTTCTCGTCAACCTTTTTTATGGCGAAAAGATGCTGTAGGAAATAGTCACTGGGATAGTCATAGGGCAGGCCAAATTCTGCCGGCTTTTTCCGTCCGGGCAAATAGGCCGTACCAAACAGCCAGTCCCATATGGCGAATTTAGTGGAATAATTGGCATAGAATACCGCCCTGTCATTCGAATGATGCCACCGATGCATCTCCGGACCATTGATAATAAACCGTAGTTTACCGGAACACACGTCGATATTGGAATGGATATACATCCCCCATACCGCATCCAGCAAGGCCTTGATCGGGACGACTACCGGATTGGCGCCCAGCAGGACGATTGGCGCAAACTCGACCGTCTGGTTGATCAGAATTTCGAGCGCATGAGACCGGGTGCCGGCAAGCCAATCCACCTCTTTATTCGAGTGATGGGCCTCATGCGTCCGCCACAACACTTTGGAATGATGCTGAGCGCGATGAAACCAATAAATATAAAAATCATGTACCACCAGGAAAAAGAGCACCTGCAGCGCCACCGGCCAGTGCGCGACCAGCTGCAGAGCCGACAAATGCCAATGTTTGTCGACAGGCTCTATGATAAAATCGAAGATTACGATCTTCAGGAAATAACTCTGAATAAAGGTATACCATACCAGATCCACCCAGAAACCATCCCGGAAAACAGGCATCCCCCTGGTATAAGGAGATCTTCTTTCCAGCCAGATGAAGAAGAATACAAAAAGTACCAAAAGGCTGGTTGTATACACCACAATCATTTGCATCATATTGTCCCGCTTATATAACCGGCTCCGCAGAACGGACTCTTCTTAATCGCTTCATGGCCCCTAGTTCGCTATCATACACTCGCTTGACCCCATCGCCAAATGCCAGCTCCACATCCCGTATATCACGTACGAGCTTCTGCATACCCTGCGGTTCGACACTGGCGGCATGATCCGATCCCCACATAGCCCGGTCCAAAGTAAAATGCCGCTCGACAAAGCTGGCGCCCATGGCCACCGCTGCAACCGTCGTGGCCAGCCCGGTCTCATGGCCTGAATAGCCGATCGGCGTATCCGGGTAAAACCCGGCGAGGGTGTCGATCATCCGTAGATTCAACTCATGCGGCGGACAAGGATAGGCTGAAGTAGAATGCGCAATCATCAGGTTGTCTGTACCAAATTTGCTCACCGCCAACCTGATCTCGTCCATCGTAGACATACCGGTGGATAAGATATAGGGTTTGCCCGTCTGCCGGACTTTTTCGATCAACACATGGTCAGTCAGCGAAGCGCTGGCGAATTTATAAACGCCGGGTTGAAATTGTTCCATAAAGTCTACAGCCACCTCATCCCAGCAGGAAACGAACCAATCGATCCCTTTCTGTTTGCAATAGCTATCTATTACCGCATATTCATCATACCCCAATTCAACCATATGCCGATAGTTGATATAGGTCATCCTGCCCCACGGAGTATCCCTTTCGAGATACCATTGATCCTTCGGTGTACAGCGTTCCGGTGTCCGCTTCTGGAATTTGACAGCATCGCAACCCGCCAGCACGGCTTCATCGATCAGCCGCTTGGCAAGGGCAAGCGATCCGTTATGATTAATCCCGATCTCAGCGATAATGTAAACAGGGTGTCCCAAACCGATAGCTCTTTTTGAGCTGACACGAAAAGACTTGCGCCCGATCCCGCCGGTCCCGCCAGTCCCGATAAAATGTTCCCGAATGATGGTATTCATAAATTACAATTTTTATTATCATATTGCCGTCCATCCTCCATCCACGACCAGGTTAGCTCCCGTCATATAAGCCGAAGCGTCACTGGCCAGGAAGACGATTGCCCCCCTATAATCCGAAGGAACAGCCATCCGCCCAAGCGGAGTCCTGTTCGCATAATTTTGTTTGAACCATTCCTCCTGGCTATTCTCTACTCCGCCAGGTGAAAGAGCATTGACACGCACATTCCGCTTGCCCCAATAAGCAGCAAGAAACTTCGTAAACCCGATAACCGCCGACTTCGTCACCGGATAGGCAGGAGATTTGTAAAAGCTCTGTTTGCCCGTAGCATCCCGATAAATACCCTGGTCGGGCGCTACAATCCCATAGGTGGAAGCAATATTGATGATGCTGCCACCATCCCGCTTCGCCATCACTCCCCCCAATACCTGCGAGCAAAGGAAAACGCCGCTGACATTCACCTTCCACGAACGATCCCACATCTCCAGCGGATAATGCTCGAACATCGATTGCTCCGCCGCCAGCAAAGGGTTTTCAAACATGTCGTTGATCGCCGCGTTGTTCACCAGCACATCGACCCGCCCGTATGTTTCCAGAATAAGCTGCCTTGCGGCTTCCAATGACTCCCGATTGGTAACATCCAGCCCTAGCGGCAGATGCCCTTCACCTATTTCTGCAGCGACCGGGGCCGCCGCCGACTCATCCAGGTCGGCTACGACCACCTTCGCCCCCGCTGCCGCCAACGCCGCACAATGCTGCCTCCCCAACACCCCGCAGGCCCCGGTCACAATGGCAACCCTGCCCGCTAAAGAAAATAAATCCATATTTATAGCTTTACAACCGGCTTCATTTCACCACCGGCTTCATATTGAAATGACTGACCTTACGAAAGACCGGCTCTACCGGCACACCTTTCAGCCTCGCCGCAACATCCCCGGCCGACACGGCCTCTTTCAATAATCCCAGCACGGCACGATAAGCCGCCAGGGTATAATCCACATCGTTGTCCGTATGACTAAAGCTCATATTGTGAAAACCCGACCACAGAATGCCCCTTTTGATCAGTTCCTGTTGTACATAGGATTTCAGCTCCAACGGATTGCCGGCGGTAGCGTCAAAACTCACCAGCGACCGGCAATCATAACCCGTGCATCGCGTATAGCCGGCTATATCGAGCTCTGCCGCCAGGGTGTTGTAGCCATCCTTCAGCTTTTTTCCTTTTTCCGCGAGATATGCCGGCACTTTCTTGTCGATCATCTCATGGATCGTCGCAACAGCAGCTGCCAGCGACAGCGCCTCGCCTCCGAATGTGGTGAAGAAAAAGACCTCCTCCCGGAATAAGTCCATGACCTCCCTTCTGCCAGTCAGCAGAGAAATAGGCATGCCATTGGCACAGGCCTTTGAATAGCAGGCCAGATCCGGGATTACTCCAAAGTATTCCTGGGCGCCACCCACCGCAATCCGAAAACCCGTCCACATTTCATCGAAGATCAGTAGTGTCCCATTATCGGCACACAACGCCTTCAGCTCCTGCAGGAAGTTATTTTTTGGCGCCTCAAACACGAATGGCTCCAGGATCACACAAGCCGTGTCCTCATCCAGCGCTTCCCTGACAGAAGTAATATCATTGTATTCAAAAGTGGCGCTCAGCTCTTTTACCTCGGCGGGTATTCCTCCGTTGCGGCTGGTTACCGCAATATACCAGTCATGCCAGCCATGATACCCGCAGCATAGCACTTTATTCCGCTTTGTAAAGGCCCTGGCTACCCTGACGGCAGCGCTGGTCACATCCGCTCCGGTCTTGCTGATCCGGATAGATTCCGCATTGGGGATCACGCGATGGACCAGCTCCGCCAACTCCACTTCCAGCTCATGCATCATCGAAAAGGTAATGCCATCTTTCAGCTGGGCGATGATCGCCTCATCGACACGCGGATAAGCATAGCCCAGAGACAAAGGGCCGATCGCCATATTGTAATCGAGATATTCGTTTCCATCCACATCCCATACATGGGCGCCTTTACCACGCTTCAAATATTTCGGGGCGACACCGTTGATATATTGACCGGGGCCTTTAGCCAGGGTCTGCGTCACCGGCGTCATAATGGGCTGGGCCCGTTCGTACAGCTTGTCAGACTCAGCTATAACGGGATAGTCTTCGTTGAATGCGATCTTATTTGACATATGAAGCTATTTTTTTCGCTATCTTTTCCGCCGTGAACCCTTCGGTCTCCAGCACCTCACCAAGAAGGCCGGGACGGAACCACCGCTCTTCCAACGCCAGGGGCACCACTTCCACGCCCATCACCCGACGCCGCAACAGCACTTCCGCCAGAATAGAATAAAGGCCGCCCGTCTGCAGATGATCCTCGATCGTCACTACCAGCGCCGATCCCTGCACAGCACGCAGGATCGCCTCTTCATCCACCGGTTTAAGGGACCGCATATTTATCATACCCACCGACAGACCTTCTTTTTCCAGCAGCGCCTTAGCCTGCAGCACATTTTCGAAAAGAAACCCATATACCAGCAACGTCAGGTCTTTCCCTGTTGCAATCACTTCTGCCTTACCTGGTTGATAAGGCCGATGCACATAAGTTCCCTTCCGGTGATTGACCCGGACATACGCCGGAGCCGGCGCGGCCCAAATAGAAGGCAACATTTTCACCAGATCATCCTCATCCGCCGGACTATATACTTCCATACCGGGTATACCCCGCATGATAGCCACATCTTCAATAGACTGATGCGTAGGCCCGTTGCCATCGGACAGGAAACCGGGAATATACCCGCTGAACTTGACCGGCAGATTGCCGATGCCGACATCGGTCCGGATAAATTCGAAAGCCCGCATCGTCAGGAATGGCGCCAAAGCATGAACTATAGGAACGCGTCCCCGCAACGCCAGCCCTGCCGCCATGCCTACCATCGTCTGCTCGGTAATACCCGTGTCGACAAACCGATGACCAAGCAGCCGGGGCGCATTGCGCACAAGGGCCCGATTCTCCGCCGTCATCACTATTATCCGCTCATCTTTTAGCGCCGTCTCTATCAATAGCTCTTCGTATGTCATATGTTGCGTATTACCGTACTATCAGTGTTTCAGATTCGATGACCGCCTCTATATTTCCATGCAATTCCTCCAGCAGCTGTCGCACTTCCCGGGCCGTAAACGAACAGAACCAGCGATCTGCCCTCGCCTCGATACTTGGAAGACCCTTACCGCGTACCGTATCCGCGATAATAACCTTGACCTTGCCGCCGGACCCGTGGGATAATGAACCAAACGCCTTTTCCAGCTGATTAAAATCATGGCCATCGATCCGAAGAACTTCACAGCCAAATGCCCGGAACTTATCGGCCAACGGCTCCAGCGGCACCAGGTCCTCCGTCCGGATATTAGCCTGAAATTGATTGCGATCTACCACCAGCGTTAAATTGTCCAGGCCATAGGCATTGGCCACCAGCAAAGTTTCCCATACACTGCCTTCATTCAATTCGCCGTCGCCGGTGATCACGACTACCCGGTTATTGCCGCCACGCAGCTTACAATCGAGAGCAACCCCTGCTGCAACAGCTGGAAGATGCCCGAGCGAGCCGGAGTGAAATTCGACACCGGGGATCTGACGGTTCGGATGCCAGTAGATACTGTCTTTTGTAGATAAATGATTGGCAAGACGACCGGCATCCAGCAGGCCCATCTCGACAAAAGTGCCGTAGAGGGCAGGCACATCATGGCCTTTGGAAAGAAAAAGATAGTCGCGCTCCGGATCCTGCGGATGATCTTCATTCCGGCGGATAACCCGCGCATATAGATAAACCATTATTTCAACACAGGAGAGAGAAGCCCCGATAAAGCACCCGCCTCCTTCGGCAAGGCGGATAATATGCTCCCTTACCCGCAGCGCGGTAGCTTTCAGGGTATCCGATAACGTATTTGTCTGATTCCTCCCAACCGTCTTCAATTCATCCAGATGATGCCTGTACCAGTTGACTCCCGCCAGCCCGGCATTGATCGTATAAATATCAGGTCTCCTCTCCAGCAGCGAAAGAATAGCGCTGACGCCAAACACCGGATCCAAAGGATACAATTCATCGAATACAGCCCGGATAAAGCGATAGTCTTCTGCATAATCGATGGTGAACCGATGGGTCATGGAATAATCCGCTCCGCCCCCCATCTCTACATTGCCGATGCGGAATAAATCCGGTCGTTCCCAAATAAAGGGAGTAGTGTGCTCTCTTTCCATTGGACGCTCAGCTTCACGCCAGGCTTGAGCCAGAACATCCAGCGTCATAATCTCCACGTCATTTCCATCCGGCCAGGTGGCGGGATGCAGATTGCTGACAAAATCATATTTACCGGCATGATCTAACCAATACCCGATTATTTTGTCGATGAGGGCAGGATCTATCAGGGGACAATCGCTGGGGATCTTGATCACCGTATCCGCTGCATAGTGCAGCGCCGCCTGATAATGCCTGTCCAGCAGGTCCTGTGGATGACCCCGGTAATAGTCGAGTCCTTCCTGCCGGCAGATCTCAACGATAGCGTCATCCTCCTGCTGCACAGTGGTGGCGATGACAACCCGCCCGCACAGCCTGGCGGCCTTTACCCGTTCAGCCTGCCGGACAAAGAGCGGCTTGCCCTGCAAGGGCATCAAAACCTTATCTGGCAGTCGGGTAGACCCCCTCCTGGTTTGAATAATGGCAAGGATATGCTGAGCTTTCACGTTCATGCAAATTGTTTATGGGGACGGCGATCCGCGCAGTACGAAAGAATTCCTCTTTCGTGCCCCTGAATTCCAAATACCGGCGGCATAGGTCTGCGATCAAAGAAGCCGATATGCCCACATTCTGTAACGGGGCCAACTGTTCCAATTCTTCCACATCGAAATAGGAATGCACTTTTTTTCCCAGCGCAATCCCGATATACACCACCGTAGAATATTGTGTGATCAATTCGTCGCAATTGGCAATCATATGCTCGGTATTACCTTCCGTAAAGATCAACGCGCCCGGCGGCGCCTCCGATCGGATCTCACGGATAGCCCGCTCCTTTTGTTCATTGGGGTGGAGCTTGAAGACCATCTGTCGGCCGGCAGCAATCTTAACACACCGGCGGATAAAGGCAGACCGGTCGTCTTTTCGAAAAGTCTCCCGGATATCCGAAGTGGCGACGAGCACATATCCGTTGTGCGGAAAAGTGTTGTCCAGATAAGCAGCAGCATGATCATAATTTGGTATCCCGGTTACGAAGATCTTCGAAAGATCCGTCCCCAAACGGCCGAATTGTCGCTTATAACCCTCCGAAGCCGCACAGTATACATCACAAATATTGCTGGACCCGTTGAAAGCCGTATTCATTGCCAGATAAGCCGGCAGACCCAGCCTACGGGTCAATTTGCCCCAGGTAGTAACAGGGTCGGTCATACCTTCCTGTACCCAGACAGTCTTCATCTGCCTTAAATCCCTGCTGACATGCAAGTCCGTGCAGAGCACCGCCATATCGTAGCGGTTACAATAGAGAGTGCGGGCATAATCATTTCGCAACCCATGCAGATCGAGATAGACATCCGCCTTTTTCCTGAATTCACCGGCAAAAATGGTCGTGTCCAGTATACCGCTGCACACAGCCTGCCGGATAAAAAAATTCTTGCTGTAGACCTGGCTGAAGTAACAATCATACTCCGGTAGCTGAGAAGCCACCCCGTGCATTTGACTGGTCTGGTTAGGAGATCCGATGATGAACAGGATCTTCCTCCTTCGAAAAGTGGTTTCCTTGAACATACTTTCTTTAGACCTCAAATTTCCCTGAATATCAGGTATAAGTTTCAAGGAGGAACCAGAAATTACAATTCCTTAATATGCGTTGAATTTTCCGCCATTAATGATGTGCTCAGCAAATCCCATTGTACTTATTCACTATTTATCCAGATAAGGCTGCAGAATTTGCTGCCAGACTTTATACCCTTTTTCATTCATGTGGAGTTTGTCACTAAGAAAAAAACTGTCTATCGGCTGACCTTGCGGGTTTAACATGGAATGATACACATCGATAAAAGCAGCATGACTATACTTGGCCATAAAATCTCTGATCATGTCATTGGCTTCCTCCATCCGGGGCATCAGCTTTTGCCGGCTGGGGCTTGGCTTGATCGAGATAAAATCGATGTCGACATCTTTCAGCCGGCCGCGGATAAGATCATATAAACGAACAAAACGATTGTATACCATGGTAGCCGTTACCGAATCGGAAAAAGCCAGATCATTGTCACCACAATAGATTATGATTTGTTTGGGCCGGTAAGGAAAAATAATTTCTCCCGCATACCGGATCACATCCGGAAAACTGGACCCGCCAAAGCCTCGGTTAATGATCGCATAACCCGGAAAATAACTCTGGATATTTGGCCATAATCGAAAAGAAGAACTTCCGACAAAAAGAATAGCACCGGAAGGCGGACGCTGGATGCTGTCCTGCCGCTTGAACTCGGCTATTTCACTCCAAAAAGGCGGTTGTGGGTGTACTGCGGCCACAGCCATCGGTGTGGGTTCCGCATGTGCCGGAACAGGAGATTGTGCAGCCGACCGTAAGGAGGCCGACAGGGTAAGCAAACAGGTAAAGCAGATGGTAAAGCGTAGGCCGGTGTTGTTCATTTCGTCGTTTTGCCAAATCTACGAGGGAAAACTTAAATTCCATAGTTATCCAGAATTTCTACAATTTTATCCTGAAACTTTGAGGATATTCACCGCACATGAAGATCCTGATCATAGAAGACCAGCAGGAGTTATCGGATAGCGTCCGCGACTATCTGAACCATGAAAACTTCACCTGCGAAATGGCCTATGACTATTATGGGGCTATGAAAAAGGTCCATCTCTATGACTATGCCTGTATCATCCTGGATATCAACCTTCCTCATGGTAATGGCCTTAACATACTTAAAGAGCTGAAATCCAACAATAAAGCCGACGGGATACTCATCATCTCAGCCAGAAACTCCCTCGACGACAAGGTACTGGGGCTCAACCTGGGCGCCGACGATTACCTGACCAAGCCCTTCCACATGCCCGAACTGGCCGCCCGGGTAGCCGCCATTATCCGTCGCAAATCCTTTGAAGGGAGAAACCGCATCGTGTTGGATAAATTATCGCTGGATCTTCAGGAAAAAATCGTCAAAGGCGCCAATGGCCGCGCCGATCTGACAAAAAAAGAATACGATCTGCTGGTATATTTCATCGCGAATAAGAACAAAGTCGTCACAAAAGAAGCGATCGTCGAACATCTTTGGGGCGATAGTATCGACCTGGCCGACAACTATGATTTTATTTACACCCATATCAAGAATCTTCGGAAAAAACTCCAGCAGGCAGGCTGCCCGGATTATATCCATGCCGTTTATGGGATGGGCTATAAATTTTCCCCCTCGGAGGGGCGGCGACCATGAAGCTATTCACCAAATATACCCGCATTAATCTGCTGGTTATGGTCATTGTATTCCTGTTGTCGGCGGAATCCACCTACCTGCTAACCAACTATGCACTGATCCGCGAAATGGACGCCGATCTGTCCGGTATCCGCGAACGGATAAAGGACTATTATGGGCAATATCATCAGCTACCCGGCGGGCATGTCCTCGATGAAGAGCAGGTGACCTATGAGCCGACAGCACAGGAAATGAAAGACAGCGAATTCAAGCTGGTGACCCGCTACAGCCAACGGGAAAAAAAAATGCACAATTTCAGACAGATCGTCTTCACCCTGCCTGCCGCAGACCATATCTACAAAGTGACGGTTGCCAAACCGCTGGAAGGCATACACCATCTTTTCCGGGCTATACTGGTCGTCTCTCTCGCTACTATTTTGATTACTATCCTAGCCTTTCTCCTGACAAACCGTATCCTCCTGCGCAGACTGTGGCAGCCCTTTTATGATGCCTTGCACGCCATGCAACACTTCAAGCTGGGTAATACCCGGGATCTGCACTTCCCTTCCACTACTACCGAAGAATTCGCCTTTATGAATGACAGCCTGGGAATGGCCGCCAGAAAGGCTGAAGAAGACTACCTGCTGCTAAAAGAATTTACGGAGAACGCTTCCCACGAACTGCAAACCCCCCTCTCCATCATCCGGTCAAAACTGGAAATGCTCATCCAGGATGAAGATCTTTCCCACCGCCAAAGCGAGATCGTACGGAGCGCCTTCGCCGCCATCAAAAAATTATCACGTCTCAATCAATCCCTGCTGCTGTTGACCAAGATCGGTAACCAGCAATTCAACGATCTCGAGGAGATCCCGCTGGACGAAAAGATAGAAAATAAACTGGGCCAGTTCCGGGAACTCTGGCAAACAAGTGGTATCGAAGTATCTTCCAGACTGTCACCGGCCATCATCCGGGCAAGCCCTGAACTGATCGACATTCTGCTTAACAACCTGTTCAGCAATGCCAGTAACCATAACATTCCCCATGGCGTTATCGCTATAGCGCTGGAGCCCCGCCAGCTTACCATCAGCAATACCGGCGTGTCTGTCCCGCTGGATCCCCGCCGAATGTTCACCCGCTTCTACAAAGGCGAACAGCATACAGGTCATAACGGTCTCGGACTTTCCATCATCAAACAGATCTGCGAGGTAACTACGCTGAGGCCTTCCTACCAGTTCTCCGGCAACCGGCATACTTTTATTTTTACCTGGTAAACACCCCCGCCCCCAACGCTACCGCTCACCGACCCGATTTTCCGGGCACTTTAGCGCCTTCCTTCCGCGCCTCGGACAACCCAATAGCCACCGCCTGCTTGGGGTTGGTAACCTTCTTACCGCTGCGGCCGCTCTTCAGCTTGCCTTCCTTCATTTCGTGCATGGATCTCTCCACTTTGTTCTGCGATTCTTTTGAATACTTTGCCATAAAAGATGTTTTATTTTACAACAAAGCGAATGCAAAACGTTTGCCACGTTACCCCCCGACCTATCTCCGCCCGCACCCACTACCCCGACCCACAACAGCCGCACCCGCCCGCAACGACTCCCCTACCCCCGCAATTCCTCGATCGCTGCCGCTGTCTTGGCCAGCGGCTTACCCAGCAAACGGCTGCCTTCAGCCGTCACCAAAAGGTCTTCTTCGATACGGATGCCACCAAAATGCCGGAAAGCGGCTAATTTGTTATAATCTATAAAATCGGCATATTTCTTTTCCGCTCCCCAGCGGTCCATCAGCTCAGGTATAAAATAAAGCCCCGGCTCGATCGTAACCACAAACCCCGGTTCAAGGCCCCTCGCCAGCCGCAGAAACTTCCATCCAAACTCCTTGCTCTTTTTCAGCTCATCCGTATAACCGACATATTCTTCGCCAAGGTCTTCCATATCGTGCACATCCAGCCCCATCATATGACCGAGCCCGCACTGAAAGACCATCGTATGAGCACCAGCCGCCACTGCCTCCTTAGGATCGCCCTTCATAACACCTGCCGCCTTCAAACCCTCCACCAGTTTTTCAGACGCTAGTGAATGTACATCCCTGAAAAGAACTCCAGGCCGCAATGCTGCTACCGCTGCCTCTTGCGCTGAAAGGACGATATCATACATCTCTCGCTGCAGTGTAGTGAACTTTTTGCCAACCGGGAAGGTACGGGTCATATCCCCCGCATAATGCATTCCATTCTCGGCGCCGCTGTCACAGATAGCGATCCGCCCTTCCTTCATAACCGTGTTACCATAATGATTGTGCAACACCTGCCCGTCGACCGTCAGAATGGTCGGGAAGGCCAGATTGCCGCCCGCGCTGATCGCAATGCCATGCAGGACGCCGGCCAGCTGCGCCTCTGTCATTCCGTCCCTGGCGCCCTTGATCGCAGCCAGGTGCATCGCAGCCGTAATGTCTACCGCCGCCTCGATCTGCGCAACTTCCTCCGCTGACTTTATCGACCGCTGTTCGACTACTGCTTTTATAAGCGGCACGGAGGCATGCCCCTTGACAGCAGCAGGTGCAAAGCTCAGCCAGCCGCTGAGCTTCAGGATGTTTTCCGGCCGGTAAGGTGGCAGAAAATGAACGGTCCTGCCGGCCCCACGGGCCGTCACCAATTCGGCCGGCAACGCAGCCGAAGGCCGGATGTCGGAGATGCCCGCCGGGTCCGCCTGCTGTGCCAGCGAAGGCTGAGGGCCCATCCAGACAATATCATCCAGCGTAAGGTCATTACCAAAGAGGATCTCCTTATCATTGTCGATGTCGATAAGGACCGCCAGTCCGGGCCGGTCCAGACCAAAAAAATAAAGGAAGCTGCTGTCTTGCCTGAAATGATACAGGTTGTCCTTATAATTCATGCTGCTGTCCTCATTGCCAAGCAACAATACCAACCCCTTGCCCAACTGTTGCTTTAATTTTCCCCTGCGGGCTTTATAGATACTTTTATCGAACATAATATAAATTTATAAATCATAAATGACCTTCTTCAGGTAGAAATCCCGCGTATCGATCGATGGCATCGCCACACTCGTCACAGTAACCCCTTTCTTATCCACCATCATCCGGCTGGTCCCCGCATCCGTGCCGATCTCCAGTGGCAGGGACATATCCATATTGAGCAGCTGCACCAGCCAATGATTGGCATCCATCGGTCTTACCCGGATCTCCAGTTTGTTGGTCGTGTACAGATAAAGATGAAACAATGGCGACAGATCCATACCGGAGGCCTGATCGAATATCCGCTCCACATCCGCCGTGCTCGTTGTATGCGTATACGTATGGTTGCTGTCGGTAGCGACACGCCGGATCGCAGGAAAGAAAACGCTGTCGCCAAGCATATAGCGTAACGTGTGCATAAAGAACGCCCCTTTGGGATAGATATCGGGATGATAAGCAGAGTCTTCGTCAATATCCTTTCCCAAAACGATCGGCTTGTCATTACGGATACGATACACAGAACGTTGGAAGATCTTCTCATAAGCCGCCTCGCCTTCCATATCCCGCGTATACAGGTCGTCGCCGAAAGTGCCGATCCCCTCATGTATCCAGTAATCAGCCCAGTCCCCGGCCGTCACCTTATTTCCCCACCACTCATGACCAAATTCATGATTCATCAGCCAGTCGAAGTCCTGGCCGCCAACCTTCGTATAACGGAATTTATTCCCGTATGCATTCATCGTCTGATGCTCCATACCCAGATGCGGAGTCTCCACGATCCCGATCTTCTCTTTTACCCAGGGATACTCACCAAAATATTTCTCTTTCACCTTCGCAAACTTTTCCAACAACTCCAGCTGATGAGGGGCCATGGCCGCATGTTCCTTCAGCACGTAGAACTGCATCGGCACTTTGTTGCCGTTGATGGTAGTATACGTCCTCGTCACCACGGTATAATCCCCGACATTGAATACGATGCTGTAGTTGTTGATAGGGTAATTGGTCTTCCAGTGAAAGCTGCTGAAGCCTCCTTTCGTCTTTACCTCTGCCAGCAAACCGGGGCCGGCGACGACCAATCCTTTCGGTACCGTGATGGTCATGTCGACGCCTTCATCCGGCTCATCAGAAGGATGATCCTTGGCAGGAAAAAAGATTTTCCCGCCTGTCCCCTCTGCCGTCACCGCCACCCACGGATGACCCGTCGAGTCCTGCGTAAAGGTAAAGCCATCATCCCAGGGCGGACGTATAGCGATCATGGGATGACCCGCATATTGCACTTTCACCGTGACCGGGCCGGCAGGCCAGGGCTGCTCAGCCGTAATATGCAGTTCGTGATGGTCATGGGTAAAGGCAGCCGCCTTGCCATTCACCGTCACTTTCTCCACCCGGAAAGAGTCCATGAAATCGAACAACAGCGACGCCGCCGGCTGTAAAAGATTACAACGGATAATGGTATAGCCGGCTAATGATCGCCCCGGGATATCCAGCGCCAGATCGATGGTATAGTGCCGGACATCCATATTGGCCTGTTCCGGCTTTAACTTCCCGCCATAAGAAGGTCGGTCGGTCGGCGGACGAGTCGCCTGGCCAAAAGCCGCGCCGGTGATCAGCAGCAGCACACAACAGGTGATGGATCGCAGCATAACAGTAGACGTTGATTTCAATCGGCAATATAAAGAATTAACCCCGGCATCGGTTAACGCTCCCCATACGCGAGCCCCCACTGCACCCCCCTCAACTCCGCCAACCCGCGCAGCCGCCCGATCGCACTATACCCCGGATAAGTCGTTTTATGAAGATCGTCCAGCATCTGATGCCCATGATCGGGCCGCATGGGTAGGGAGATTTTCCGCCGCCGCTGCACTGTCAGCAACTCCCTGATCACGGCCACCATGTCAACATCACCGCCCAGGTGGTCAGCTTCGAAGAAATTGTCTTCGGCATCCCGCTTGGTGCTGCGTAAATGAATGAAATGAATATGATCACCCAGCCGACGAACCATGCCCGCCAGATCATTATCGGGCCGCACCCCGTAAGAACCGGTACAAAAACAAAGCCCGTTGGCAGGCGAAGGTGCGCAATCCAGCAACTCCCGGGCATCCTGTTCGGTGCTGACGATACGGGGAAGTCCCAGGATCGGAAAGGGCGGATCGTCGGGATGGATAGCGAGTTTCAATCCTTCGGCCTCCGCCACGGGAACCACCTGCTGTAAAAAATAAAAAAGATGTTGTTTGAGCTTGCCCGCGTCAATGCCCTCATAGGTCTTTAGCGCCGCCAGGATCTGCGCTTCCGTAAAGCGTTCCTCACTACCCGGCAGCCCCAGCAACGCATTGCGATAAAGCGTTTCTTTTTCCGCTGCCACCATCGTCGCCAGCCTCCGCTCCGCCCCATCGATCTCCGCCGCGCTGTAGTCCTTTTCGGCGCCAGGTCGTTTTAGCAGGAAAAGATCGAAGGCAATAAAAGCCGATTTTTCAAACCGTAACGCCCTGCTGCGGTCCGGCAATTCGTAGGCAATCTCCGTCCGCATCCAGTCGAGGATGGGCATGAAATTATAAGTGACCACTTCCAGGCCGCCCTTCGCCACGTTGCGAAGACTTTCCCGGTAGTTTTTAATATATCGCTGATAGTCCCCCTGTTGTTTCTTAATGTCCTCATGAACAGGCAGACTTTCAATCACCGTCCAGCGCATACCCACTCCTGCTACTTCCGCTTTCCTCTTTTTAATCTCTTCAAACGTCCACACTTCCCCCACCGGTATATGATGCAAGGCCGTCACAACACCCGTACAACCCGCCTGGCGGATATCCCACAGGCTGACCGGGTCGTTGGGCCCATACCACCGCATCGTCTCTTCCATCAAAAAAGGTCTTTCCATATTTTATCATTTTCTACTTCCCCGCCACTTCGATCTCCGCCTCCACCCCTTTGGCCGCACCCAACTCTTCACTCCGCCTTGTCGGCAGTGACCCGGCAACACTGATCCTGATTTTACCAAAAGGAACTATACGCTGACCCTTCGCATCCACCACTGACAGTTGCTCGGGCGTCAGGATAAAATGAACGCGGATAGAATCACCGGCAGCCAAAGATACACGCTGAAAACCTTTCAACGCAAAAAATGCCGCCGAATCCCCTGCATTTTCGTGCGTCAGGTATAACTCCACGACCTCATCGGAAGCATATTTGCCGGTATTGGTCAATGTGACGTCTGCCGTTATCGTTTCATTCCGGCGGATTTTCTTCTTCGATACCGTTAGCCCGCCGTAGGCAAAGGTTGTATAGCTCAGTCCGAAACCGAAAGGATAGAGGGGTTCTGCCGTCATATACCGATAGGTCCGCCCTTTCATCGAATAATCCTCATAAGGAGGCAACTGATCGTATGATCGCGGGAAGGTCACCGGTAACTTGCCGGAAGGAGCGGTTTTCCCAAAAAGAATATCCGCTACCGCATTGCCGCCCTCTTCGCCCGGATACCAGACCAGTAGAACGGCATCGGCCAATTGCTGCACTTCAGCCAGATTCATGGGGCTGCCACCGGTAACCACAACTATCACCGGGTTTTTGTTGCCTGCCTTCAGTTTACGCAGGTATTCGATCTGGGCGGCAGGAAGATTATAATCCAGCCGGTCACCAAAAGAAGGCGAAGCCAGCGATTCACCCTCTTCTCCTTCCAACAGACCGGAAATACCCATGACACAAATGGTCGCATCAGCCGTCCGCGCTTCGCCGGAGGCCCAGTCGATAGGATTGACATTCGCACGATCGAGCAATACCCCCTGGCGATAGGTCATCTGGCTGCCGGGCTGAACTTGCGCAGCCAGCCCTTCCAGGATAGTCACCAGCCGGTCGTTGACACCATAATAGTTGCCAAGCAGGATGTCTATGCTGGCAGCATTGGGACCGGTGACAAAGTATTTCTTCAACCCGTTGGATAAAGGGAGCGCCCCGTTGTTTTTTAACAACACGATGGTTTTCTCCGCTACCTTTCTGGCCAGCGCCCGATGCTCGGGGCTATTGATAACAGACTCGGGTATGCGGTCATAAGGATTGCTGCCTGCCGGGTCGAAAAGACCCAGCTTAAACCTTGTCCGCAGCAGAATAGCCAGCGAACTATCGATCTGCGCCTGCGTGACCAGCCCCTGCTTTTCCGCATCCGGCAGCGACAAATAGGTATCTCCGCAATTCAGGTTGACCCCCCTTTGCAGGGCCAGCGCCGCAGCGCCGGTCTTGCTGCTTACCAGCTTATGGCCATCATAGATATCGGCGATCGCGTCGCAGTCGGATACGACATGACCTTTAAATCCCCATTGCCCGCGCAGCACATCATCCAGCAGGTAGGTATTCGCACAGCAGGCTTCGCCATTGGTCCGGTTATAGGCGCACATCACCGCCTCCACCTTCGCATCGACCAGCGCATGAAACGCCGGCAGGTACGTGTCCCAGAGATCATGCATCGAGACCTCCGCATCGAACCGGTGACGCAGCCGCTCCGGTCCGCTATGTACGGCAAAATGTTTGGCGCAGGCCGCCACTTTAAGATACTGCGGATCGTCGCCCTGCAGTCCCCTGATAAGCGCAACACCCATGCGCGCCGTCAGGTAAGGATCTTCCCCGTAAGTCTCCTGCCCCCTGCCCCATCGCGGGTCACGAAAGATATTGATGTTCGGGGTCCAGAAAGTCAGGCCGCCGAACCGCGGGTGATAGTCCTTTTTCATGGCGGCATTATACATAGCCCGCGCTTCATCCGAAATGGCATCCGCCACCTGATGCACCAGGCTGTCATCAAAGGTGGCCGCCATACCGATCGGCTGGGGAAAGATCGTTGCAATACCCGATCGGGCTACCCCATGAAGAGCCTCATTCCACCAATCATATTCGGGTATGTGCAACCGGGGAATAGCCGGCGTATTGTTCATCATCTGATAAACCTTTTCTTCCGGCGTCAGCCGCGAGATCAGATCATGTACACGGGTATCGGGAGAAAGAGCGGGATTCAGCCAGGGTTCATTCTGTGCCTCGGTCCGCGAAAGAAAGAGACAACAGCCAATCGTCGCTAAAAAAAGGAATTTTTTCATATAGCATCATTTAGGGTCACTAATGTAGCCAAAAAAGGAGATAATTGTAACCGATTACAATTTTAAATTCCACGCCCCATGGGTGCTACCGCCCTCCCGCTACTTAGGAACCTTCCTCGCCTCGAAAGGAGACGCCGGCAGACCATCGTTAAACAGATGATCCCGGTTGTAAAGATTCGCACCCTGCGGATTGTCCGCCCAGCCATACCGGACAGCCAGCGGGTGAGGCACCTCGTCGCTCCAGGCAATCACTTTTTTCCCTACGATCACCGCCTTCGCCCAGACAAAATGATTGTCGGCGCCAGCCACCGCAAAACCGTGCAGCTCACCGCCACCCTTGACGATCAACCCGCTCTCAACCGCATCAAAGCTAATTTTAACCTTGTTATGCCCGATACGGACGGAATGTAATAAAGGACCGGAATAAATGATATTAGCCTTGCCATACGCAACATGATCGGCCGACAGGAACAACCTTTTGCCCACATCTTCCTTATCCGGGGGATGAACATCGCTCCATACACCCAGGTCGAAGGCAACCGCCATGCCCGTCAATGGAAGCGCCAGCGTCAACCGCTGGGCTTCGCGCAACTCCGCCCACTGACTCTCGGATGGTTGGTCTCTTACCGGCATAAATCCCGCCAGTTGGACGAAGAGAAAAGGCAATTCAGCCTGCCGCCAACGCACCCGCCAGTTATTGATCAGCGTGGGAAACATCCGGCGATATTCATCCGCACGCGAGGCATTCGCTTCACCCTGGTACCAGATCACCCCTTTGATCGTGTAATTGACCAGGGGCGCCAGCATCCCGTTGAACAATACCGTGGGCTGATAAAGGAAGGAAACGGTGGAAGGCAGCGGCGATGTCATCATCCCCACCTTATACTTCCAGCTTCCGGTAAGATCGATCGTCTGCCCCCCGGCTATCAGCGAATACGTCTTCTCCGGATCGAACCCGCCCCGCCCGGAACTATTGATGACGCGAACAACAACGACATTTTTACCGGGCTTCAACATCCCGGGCGGCAGTTCATAACGACGGGGAAGCCACTGATAGCCGGAGGTCCCGGCCAGTTCGCCATTGACATAAACGGAATCCCTGTCGATGATCCTGCCCAATAACAGCTTCGCCGGTTGCCCCGTCATCGCCGCCGGCACATCGATCTCCTTTCTAAACCAAACCACTCCGTTTTCCGCAGGACCGCCCTGATCGGCCCAGGAGAAGACCGGTAAATTCATCGACTGCCAGCTGCTCGCATCATAGGCGGGATCGTACCAGGGCTTTTCCTCATGCAACCCCTTATCTTCCGTCCATACCCGCTCATACCACTTTTCGCCGGTAGCCTTGTCCGCAGCACTGATGCTATCACGGTAGGCGCTATTGGCGAATCGGGCAGCCGTCGCCAGCTCCGCAGGAAACTCCCCCAGGGCATCGGCGCTGAGCCAGGCTTCAGCCGGCGAACCGCCTACGGCATTGTTGATCAGCCCGACAGGCACACGATACCGGTCATAGATCTCTTTCGCAAAAAAATAAGCTACAGCGGAAAAAGACAGCACCGTCATAGGGCTGGCAGCCTCCCAATGGCCCGAAGACAGATTATCGCGCGGCCCGTTGAAATCATATCGCACCGGTACGAGGAACTGCCGGATAAGATCGTTCTTCGAATTGGCGATAACGTCAGCATATTTTTCCCTCACGCGCTCCATAGGCAATTCCATATTGGATTGACCCGAGCAGACCCAGACATCGCCAATCAATACATTCCTGACCTCGATATGATTGATGCCATCGATCTCCATATTATAGGGACCACCCGCTTTTTTTGGATTAAGCGTAAGCAGCCATCTGCCATCCTCATTCGTCGTTGTCTTTACCTTTTCGCCGTCAAAATCGACCGTGATCTCCTCCCCCATGGAAGCCCAGCCCCAAATGTGAATAGGAACATTCCGCTGCAACACCATTCCATCACTGATCAGTCGCGGTACCCGAACCTGGCCACGACCTTCGAAACCTGACAATAAAAACAACCATAAAAGAAATCCAAAAAGCTTTTTGCAATCCATGACAGTAAAATTTAAAAGGGCGGCCCCCTGAGGCCGCCCTACAAATATATCTTATTACCGCTCACCTCCAACAATGGCTTGTGAACACGATAAACTAACCGCTAATACCCCGTATTCTGAGGAAAAGAAGGACCCGATGTCACGGCGTCGATCTCGCTCTGCGGTATCGGTCTCAGGACCATATAGGACTGGAGATGCGCCCCTGCTTCCACGGGATTCCATGCCTGTACTCTTTCCACCAGGGACCCTGTACGCACCAGATCCCACCAGCGGATACCCTCCCCATAAAATTCCCTTGTCCGTTCGTCCAGGATGAAATCCAGCGTCACCTGCGAGGGAGCGATGTCCATGGCTGCCGCGGCAGTTGCGTTCTGCGCGGACGTATTGGAAGCCTGATAGGCCGCCCTTTCTCTTATCACATTGATGTACTTGGCCGCGTCTGTAACATCTCCCAACTCGAGTTCGGCTTCGGCCAGCAGAAGATAAACATCCGAGAATCGCCAGAGGATCACCGGCCGCGTGCTGGGATCGTTAAAATCCGCCGCCGGCCTGCTCGGGTCGTCGAATTTCCTGTTAACAGGAAAATAGACATTGGTCTGGAGGTTGGGGGGTATGATGATCCCGTGGAAAGGCGTCGTGCCGTTGAATTGCGGCGCGCCAGGCACAGCATAAGGGGGGAGCCACAAGGCCGTATCCACGCCGACATTCATCGTATAGCTGATACCGCGGGAATTGTTGGCAGCGCCGGCCGTATTGGATACATTGGCCGTGTTCGCGATAAATACGGTCTGGAAGGTCTTGTTATAGCGGGAGTCATATATCCTGTCAACACTGTCGAAAGCCTCACCAAGCACATAGGCATTGTTCGGTCGCACGCGAATGAATGGCCGCCCGTTGAGCACGTCCCTGGTCATCATGCCGGTCCCTGAGTTCACCAGATTGCCCGAAGCATTCAAATAGGAATTGATCCCGCTGTTGGAAGGATAGTTCATACGCTGGAACCAGGGAAGCAGGTTCTGCGCCGCACCACCTGCCGCACCACCCCCCGCAGTATATTGTCCATACTTCTGATTGCTGCTGTGATCGCTGACAAAAATCGTCTCCATGCCATAGTCATAATTCGCCCGGGAGGCAGAGACGGGAACGACATTTTCGCCGAAAGCATCGCCAAAGTCCGCCCAAAGCCCAAATCCATAGGTGGTTTGATTGGTGATCAGATTGGTGAAGATGGTAACGGCCTGGTTAAAATCACCCGACTGGGTCGCACTGGACCATCCGCGGGTCAGATATGTTTTTCCCAACAGGTAGAGGGCCGCTCCCTGGGCAGCTGCCTTCCCGCCAAAAGGATCCTGTGAGGTGGCGCTTGCCGGTGAAACGACCTGCAAATTCGCGGCCGCAAAGTTGAGGTCCGAGATGATCGTATCATACACCTGGGCCATGGGCTGACGGGAATCCGCCAGACTGGGCGCCGTGATAAATGTCGTATGCAAAGGCACATCGCCAAAATTGATGACCAGGTAGAAATACCAGAAAGCCCGCAGGAAATGCGCCTGCGCAATGCATTGGTCGACGATGGTGTCGGCGGGAAGCGTTTTGGCATATTGCAGAACGCCGTTCAGCGTGTTGATGTCCTGGTAGGCATTATTCCACCACCCATTGGTCTCGTCGGCACTGTTCATCGGATTGTACGTGAAGAAGTCCGGGCTGGTGACACTCGCCCCCTCCAGCACTTCATCCGTCCCGCCCAGGGATTGCATGGTAAACCCCTCCGTCCCCCACAGGCCGCGCAGATCGTTGTAGACGCCGCCAACGCCACCCAGAAGCCCACCCTCCGTGGTGAAGATGCTGGGCACGATCGCTGATTCAGGATGCTCCTCCAATAATTTCTTGCAGCTCACATTCATCAGCACCATCGCCATCAGGCTCGCAACACAAAATTTTTTATACTGTTTCATACGTGCAACATTTTTAATTTTAGAATTTCAGGCTCAAACCGATATTGAATTCGCGCGTGGAAGGATTGTTGGCATTGACGGTGATCTGCCGGCTTTGTCCGTTGGTGCCGCCGACACCCGTGCTGCCACCCGCAGCGGTAGAAGAGACCGCCCCTCCGTAACCATTGCCTTCCGGATCAGGTCCGAAACCATCCTTGACGAAAGGAGAATAGATGATAAAGGGATTCAGCGCCGTTACATAGATCCTTAATGAAGTGATCCCCGCCCTGTTGAGAGCCTTCGATGGAACGGTATACCCCAGGTTGATGCTCCTCATTTTTATAAAAGAGCCATCCCGGTAGCCCAGCGTGGAGGCAAAGGGGAAAGACTGCAGACTGGCGTCCGGCCGGGGAAAGGCATTGGTGGGGTTGGTGCGCGTCCAATAGTCCACCTTCAGCTGATTGATCCGGCTTTGCATGAAAAAATCATACCCGTTGGCTGTACCATCCGTAGTTAAATAAGGGGCCACCACCTTCATGCCCATCCGGGCGAAGATGACGAAATTGAAGTCGAAATTCTTATAAGACATCCGGCTGGTGAAACCACCTTCCCATTTGGGCTGGAAATTACCGATGACCTGCCGGTCGTTCGCGTCGATCTTCCCATCCGGCTTGCCGCTAGGTCCGCTGATGTCCTGGACCTTGATATTGCCCGGCAACTGGGCGGGCGAGGTCTGGGCCTGCAACTTCCCGTCGAGAGAATCCGCCGTCTGCCAGATACCGATCTTTTTTACGTCGTAAATCACCGTCAGCGGTTGTCCTACAAACCAGCCATCGGGAATGTCCGCTGTCTGCCCGGGCGCCAGGGCCGTGATCTTCTCTCTGTTAAGGTAGAAATTGAAATCCGTGCTCCAGCTAAATCCGCTGGCCGTCTGAATATTGATGGTGCTCAGGTTGATCTCTATCCCCTTCCCCGTCGTCCTGCCGAGGTTGGTCGTAACGCTGCTGGCGCCGTTGCTGGCCGGCAATGTCTCCTGTAAAAGGATGTCCTTTGTCTTTTGCTGATAGACATCCAGGGTACCGCTGATCCGGTTATGAAGGAACCCGAAGTCCACGCCCAGGTTGGTCTGTGCGGTCTGTTCCCAATGAAGGTGGGTATTGGCCAGGGAACTCACCAGGTAGGTAGACACTTCACCGGGCGCCGCCTGGCCGAAATTATAGGTGCTGGTGTTCAACAGCCCCAGGGTAGAATATGGTGCGACACCCTGGTTGGAAGTGATGCCCCAGCCCCCCCTTAATTTAAGATTGTTGATAACGCTGACATCCCGCATAAAATTTTCGTTCATGATATTCCAGCCCAATGCTAATGCCGGATAGGTGAAATACTGGTTGCCCGGCGACAGCACCGAAGAACCATCCGTCCTCACCGTGGCCGTCAGCAGGTACCGGTCGGCATACGCATAGTTCACGCGCGCCATATAGGACAGCAGCCCCCTTTCGGCGAAAGTGCCGGGATTATTGGGGTCGGCGACGACGGTTGCAGCCAGGTTCAGGTTGGCATCCTGTACATAATTCGCCGGAAAGCCCGTGCCCAGGAAACCGCTGCTCTGACTGTGATCTTTCTGGGCGCTGTAAAGACCCGTAAAAGTGAGATGGTGCTTCTCGGCAAAGGTCTTGTCATAAGTCAGTACGTTTTCCAAAACATAGGTATAAGACTCCGCATTGCCAATGGTCGCGGTCGCCGCCGCAAGAGAGGTATTGACGTTCACATAGGTGTTGGGGCCGTTATAGTTGTCCGATTGGTTCTGCGCATAGTTCAGCCCGACATTGATCCTGTACTTCAGCCCGGGGATGATCTGCCATTCGCCGTAAAGGCTGTTAAAGGTCTGCAGCCTCCGCTGCCTGGCCAAAATGGCGGTGGCGGCCGTTTTCAGGGTCAGTGGGTTCACATACGCGCTGGCATCGATGGAACCGACCAGCGGGAACAGGTTGACAGTACCGTTGGGGTTATACGGCGAGACCAGCGGACTCAATCGCATCAGGCCACCGGGAACACCAGCCCCGCCCGGCGTATTGGTATAGGCTAAGGAGTTGATCGTGTTCAGCCCGATCTTCAAATGCTTGCTGATATAATGATCGATCGTGGTCCGCAGGGAGAACCGCTCGAAATTCTGGTTGGGGATGATCCCCTGCTGGTCGTAATAGGAAGCCCCCAGACCAAATTGCGTGGTCTCGTTCCCCCCGGAGAGACTCAGGTTATTGCTGGTGGTCATGGCATTCCGATAGATCAGCTTCTGCCAGTCGGTACTGGTCCCGGCTGTAAGACCGGCCTGCTCGGCCGCCGTCAGCGGATAGGAAGTGCTGTTGGGAGTAGCGCTATTCAACGCCGCGGCATCCGCCTTTAATTGCGCATATTCCGGCCCGTTAAACACCTTCATTTCGCCCAGTATGCTCGAAATACCATAGTACCCGTTATAGGTCATCTGCGATTTCCCCATCCGGCCCCTTTTAGTCGTGATCAGGATCACACCGCCCGACCCCCTGGAACCATAGATGGCTGTGGCCGAAGCATCTTTTAAAATGTCCAGGCTGGCAATATTATCCGGGTCGATATCATTGACGCTCCCGCCAAAAGGGATACCATCCAGCACCACCAGCGGCTGATCCAGGTTATCCGCGATGGTATTCGCATTGGTGAGGGCCGCGTTGGTGGCGGTCGCCATCGAACGGTTGCCCCGGATACGGATCTGCCCTCCGCCTCCTGGCGTGGCGCTATTGTTCACGATATCCACGCCTGCCGTTCGCCCCTGCAATTCAGTAATAAAATTGTCAGTCGGTACTTCCGCCAGCGTAGCCCCCGTGACCCTCGCGACGGAACCCGTGACATCGCTCTTCTTCTGCGTTCCATATCCCACGACGATCACCTGGTCCAGTTGATTGCTCGAAGATGCCAGCGCGATCTCGATGGAGTGGCGCCCCGCCACGTTGATAGTGGAACTGGCATAGCCGACCGACGAGATGATCAACGTCCCATTCGGAGGAGCCTCGATTTCAAAATTGCCTCTGTCATCGCTGCTCACACCCGATTTCGAACCTTTTACCACGATCGTGGCCTTTGCCACCGGCTGACCACTGTCGGAGATAACACGGCCGACAACATGGATCGTGGTCTGGGCCTGCACGCGGGGAGCGGCCAGCAGGAACAACCCGCAGCAGACGATGAAAATGAATCTTCTCAAAAGCCGTCCGGTCAGGGGACGCGCCCCGGGGACCCATAGCTCGAACAAAACTCTCATAAGTGATCGTTTTTAATTTTAAAAGCTTTGGTTAATAAACACTTCGCGTGCAGATAGCTCCTTATTGCCGGGAACCATAATAGAAAAGATAAAAAGCGCCAAAATGAGTGGAAAGACACGCCCGATAAACATTCGAGGAATCGCTGGAAAGGAAAAGCAACTTAAAAGACGTCGTTTTGGCTGCATAAGATCAATCGTATTTTTTAGGTGTGGCAAGTATGCAGGGATCCGTATCGCGGGACTAAAGTAAGGAAATTTTTGAAAAAATGTAACCGATTACATTTTTTTTCAAAAAAAAACATAAATTTACGTTCATTAGCAGCACGCAAACGATTGTATGAGTACAGAGAAAGAAGTCACCATTTACGATCTTGCCCGGAAGCTGAACATCTCGATCGCCACCGTCAGCAGGGCGTTGAAGGATGATCCGGTGGTCAGTAAGAAAACAAAGAAGAAAATAGCCGACCTGGCCCTGGAACTGGGCTATCGCTCCAACAATTTCGCCCGTAACCTTCGCACCCAGCGCACCCATACCATCGGCGTCATCATCCCCCGAATCAACAGCTATTTCATGTCTTCGGTCATCGCCGGCATAGAAAATATCGCCAATCACGAAGGATATAATCTCATCATCAGCCAATCCTCCGAGTCAGCAGAAAAAGAGATCGCCAGCGCAGGCACACTTTTCAACAGCCGCGTAGATGGCCTTCTGGTCTCCCTGGCCTATGACACCGATTCCCTGGCACATTTCGAACCCTTTATCCGAAAGAAGATCCCGCTGATCTTTTTTGACCGCACCGCCGATAATACAGACGGGGTCTGTATCCAGATCAACAACCTGAAAGCAGCCTATGAAGCGACAACACACCTGATAAGCCAGGGCCGCCGGCGCATTGTTCATCTCACCGCCACCCCAAAACGCAACGTATATGTCGACCGGCTAAAAGGCTACAAACAAGCCCTCGCCGATCAGCACATCGCTTTCCGGGAAGATTATGTTATCGTGGGCAACCTCAGCCAGGAAGCCGGCGCAGACGCCGCCGCCCGCATCCGGGAGATGAAGCCCATGCCCGACGCCGTTTTTGTTGCCAACGATAACTGCGCGGTCGGCTGTATAACGGCGCTAAAACAAATGGGCGTCCGCATCCCACAGGACATCGCCTTCGTAGGTTTTAATAACGACCCCGTTTCGATTGTCGTGGAGCCAAACCTCACAACCGTCAACTATCCCGGTTATGAAATGGGCCAGATAGCCGCCCGCAACCTGATCGCCCTTCTCGATGGATCTTCCGGGATGCATACGACCAATACTATTATATTACGCTCGGAACTTGTCATCCGTGAGTCCTCCGTTGGCCGCCAACCCCCTGCATCATGAAACCGGTACAAACTTCAAATAAGCATGGACGCAACAGCACAATCAAAAAGAATAGCTATCATCACCGGCGGCGCCTCCGGCATCGGGCTGGCCATTGCCGAACGGTTCATATCAGCAGGTATATTGACCATTATCATCGGACGCGATCAGCAGAAACTGGCTGCCGCCAGACAACAGCTGGGAGAAAACTGTCACCCCCTTGCCCACGACCTGAACGACCTCGCCTCCCTCCCCGCCCTCGTCGATCAGATCATTTCCCGCTATGGACGCATCGATATCCTGGTCAACAACGCAGGCATCAATATGAAAAAGGAATTCCAGGAGGTGACCGACGAAGAATTTGACCAAATCCTTCATACAAATCTGCGGGCCGTATTTTCCCTGTCCCGGGAAGTGGTAAAGGCCATGCTGCCGCATCGCAGCGGGAATATTATAAATATCAGTTCGATGGCTTCGCAATACGGCATTCCAAAAGTCATCGCTTATACCGCATCCAAAGCCGCTATCGAGGGGATGACCAGGGCCATGGCCGTCGAGCTTTCCCCGCAAGGTATCCTGGTCAATTGCATCGCTCCGGGTTTTATCGCCACGGACATGTCGGCCAAGGCCCTCAACGGCGACCCCGAAAGAAAACAAAAGGTATTTGCCCGCACTCCACTCGGTCGCCTGGGCGATCCGGGAGATGTCGGCGCGGCCGCTCTCTTCCTGGCCTCCGATCAGGCCAGCTATCTGACAGGGGTAGTGCTACCCGTAGACGGAGGAAACTCTATCGGATTTTAATCGGTTTTTATGAAAAAAAATCTTCTTTTCCTGCTCATAGCGCTGTCGGTCCTTTCAGCCTCATCCCAGGAAATGGTCTCCGACCACTTCTCTGCCGACGACTTTCCCATCGTCTCCAACGGAGCAGGGGTAGTACCGATCTATATAGACCCGAAGGATCACTGGCTGGTTGGAACAGCAGCAAGACTGTTACAGGAAGATATCCGGCGGGTCACAGGTTTCACCCCGGAGATCATCACCGATCTGTCGAACGCCCCACGCATCCCCAACCTCATCATTATCGGCAGCATGGACCAGTCGCCGCTGGTGCAGCGGCTGTCCCGTCAAAATATGATCCCCCCTTCACTTGGCGGAAAATGGGAGTCCTATATCCTCAGGACGGTTCGTCGACCCATCATCGGTGTCGATAGAGCCCTGATCATCGCCGGTAGCGACCGCCGCGGTACCGCTTACGGCATATTCGAACTGTCCCGCCAAATGGGCGTCTCACCCTGGTACTGGTGGGCAGACGTACCCGTTAAACAAAAGAATCCGCTCTTTTTCCATGGTAACAGGATCTTCCAGTCAGGTCCCCCCGCGGTAAAATACCGGGGGTTCTTCATCAACGATGAAGCACCATCGCTTTCAGGCTGGGCCCACCAGAAATACGGCGGCTTCAACCATATGTTTTATGAAAAAGTATTTGAACTGCTGCTTCGGCTGAAAGCGAATTATCTCTGGCCGGCCATGTGGGGCAACGCTTTCAATGACGACGATCCGCAGAATCCGATAATGGCATCCAAGTACGGCATCGTGATGGGCACCTCCCATCATGAGCCCATGCTGAGGGCGCAGCAGGAATGGAAACGATACGGTTCCGGGCCCTGGAATTATGAGACGAACACTCCCGTCCTCGACAGCTTCTGGACCAAAGGCATCGTCAACATGGACAGCCATGAAAGCATTGTCACCGTAGGCATGCGCGGCGACGGCGACAAACCTATGGAGGAAGGTAGCAATATCGCCTTGCTCGAAAAGATCGTCACCGACCAGCGCGCCATCATCGCGAAGGTAACCGGCAAAGACCCTTCCGCCACACCACAGTCCTGGGCGCTGTATAAGGAGGTGCAGGATTATTATGATAAAGGGATGCGGGTGCCCGACGATATCACCCTGCTGCTCTGCGATGACAACTGGGGCAACGTCCGTAAATTGCCAAAGCCCGGCGATCCCCCTAGAGGCGGCAGTTACGGGATGTACTATCATTTTGATTATGTCGGCGGACCCCGTAATTATAAATGGCTTAACACCAACCCCATCTCCCGGATCTGGGAACAGATGCACCTCACCTCCGCCTACGGCGCGGACCGCATCTGGATCGTCAACGTCGGCGACATCAAGCCGATGGAATTCCCCATATCCTTCTTCCTGGACTATGCCTGGGACCCCACCCGGTGGCCGGCAGAAAAATTGCCGGAATATACCCGCGACTGGGCCCGGGAGCAATTCGGTCCGGCCTTCGCTGACTCCATCGCCGGCATCCTGACCCGCTATACAAAATACAACGGCCGGCGTAAACCGGAGTTGCTGTCCCCAGATACCTACAGCCTGGTTAATTACCAGGAAGCTGAAAAAGTCGTCGCCGGGTACAACACGCTGGCCCGGGAAGCTGAAAGTCTTTACCGCCAGCTACCGGCGGACTATCGGGATGCCTATTATCAGCTGGTGCTCTATCCCGTCCAGGCCTGCGCCAATCTGAATGAACTCTACCTGACCGTAGCAAAGAACAGGTTGTTTGCCGCACAGGGAAGAGCCGCTGCCGGCCAGCTGGCGCAACGGGCAAAAGCCCTTTTCGCCAGGGATTCCCTGCTTTCCCACCGGTATAATGAGGAAACGTCCAATGGCAAATGGAATCACCTGATGGACCAGACCCATATCGGCTATACATCCTGGCAGGAACCGCGCTACAATAGCATGCCGGCTGTCAACACACCCGATCTTGCCGCAAACACCGGCTCCTCCTGGGGCGTCGCCGTCGAAGGCTCAACGGCCTGGTGGCCCCTCGCTGCCGATACCGCCAAAGCCCCCCTGCCTGCCTTCAATCCATACAGGTATTCAGACCACTATATCGAAATCTTCAACCGCAGCAGCACCCCCTTTACCTACACCATCCGGCCCGGCGCACCGTGGATACAAATCGGTCCCGCCGATCCGCACATCGATAAAGAACAGCGCATATGGATCAATGTTGACTGGACCAGGACGCCTTCCGGCCGTCAGCAGGCGCCGGTCATAATCACCGGACCGGACGGCGTCAACGTCACCGTCATCGTCACCACCGATAACCCCGCTACCCCGAAACCGAACCATTTCAAAGGTTTTATAGAGACCGACGGCTATATCTCCATCGAAGCGCAACACTATGCCAGGGCCGTCACCAGTAAGGACATCCAATGGCAGACGATACCCGACCTCGGCCGAACCCTCTCGGGCGTGGAGGCATCGCCGGTCACCACCCCCCCGCAAACACCCGGCGGCAACAGCCCCCACCTCGAATACCAGCTCTATCTTTTTGACACCGGAACAGTCAGGATCCAGGCCTGGTTCTCACCGATCCTGGCCTTCAACCGCCATCCGATCCGCTATGCTATTTCGGTTGACGACGAGGCGCCGCAGATTATCGATCTCAGCGCGGGCAATGAAAGTCCCGGCGCCTGGGACAAAATGGTAGCCGACAATATCCGGATCGGCCTTTCAGCATATAAGATCAGCCACCCCGGCGCCCATCTGTTGAAATACTGGTTGGTGGACCCCGGCCCCGTCCTGCAAAAAATCGTCATCGATGCCGGCGGCGTCAGACCCAGCTACCTGGGTCCACCCGAATCACCTGCCAATAACTAAATTATCCATTACCGCCATGCAATACCCGTCATTTCTATTAACATCTGCCTTTTTCACGCTCTGTCTTTCGGGCAAACCCCCAAAAGGACTGAAAGACTATTATAAGGACTATTTTCCGATAGGAGTGGCCGTTAGTGTCCGGTCCATCACCAGCCCGGATAGCACCTTGATCCTGCGGCAATTCAACAGCGTCACCCCGGAAAATGCCATGAAGATGGGCCCAATCCACCCGGAAGAAGGACGTTATAACTGGAAGGATGCCGACGCCATCGTCGATTTCGCCACCGCTCACGATATACGCATAAGAGGTCATAACCTTTGCTGGCACGAACAGACCCCGGCATGGCTGTTCAAAGATTCCGCAGGGCACGAAGTCTCTAAATCAGTCTTACTGCAACGCCTGAAGGACCACATCACTACCGTCGTCAACCGCTACAAGGGCCGGATCTATGCCTGGGATGTCGTGAACGAAGCCATCGCCGATGACAGCACGCAATTCCTGCGCAACTCCCCCTGGTATCGTATCTGCGGCGACGAATTCATTGCCGCAGCCTTCCAATATGCACATGCCGCCGATCCGCAGGCCCAACTGTTCTATAATGACTATAACACGGAACGGCCGCAGAAAAGGGAACGGATATACCGCCTGCTCAAACAATTGGTGGATGCCGGTGTACCCATCACCGGGGTGGGCATACAGGCCCATTGGTCCATTTATGAACCATCGCAGGACGAATTGCGGGCAACGATCGATCGCTTCTCCAGCCTTGGCCTGAAAGTACAAATCACCGAGCTCGATATTTCCGTCTACCCCTGGGAGAAAAACAGACGAGCCCGCCGCCCCGATGAGCCGGACGCTTATACACCAGAGCTTCAGGAACGCCAGGCCGAACAATACAAGAATGTTTTTTCCGTCTTCCGTAGCTATAAAGGGATCATCAACGGGCTGACATGCTGGAATATCACCGACAAGCACACCTGGCTGGACGAATACCCCGTTCCCGGCAGAAAAAATTACCCCCTTTTGTTCGATACCGCCGGGCAACCCAAAAAAGCCTATTGGGAAGTCATCAAATTTTAATTTAGTGTTAAATCTTTTTCTTATTTTTATCATGAACTGCCTTGCGTCAGGATTTTGACGATCACCATTCAAAACGATTGCTTAAAGCTCAAGGGGGAATTATTGCCCGGACAAACCGCCTCCCATGCGATTTTGTTCACCTGATTGCCTTAATCTTCCTATCTTCCGCCGAATAAATCACTCGGTATTATGCTACGTCTTTTTATTGCTTTCCTGCTTATAGCGGCAATTATAGATCCCTCCTACAGTCAGTCCTTATATACCCCAAGAAATGTACAGCTAGCCTATAAAAAAGGGACCCGCTCACCAGATGGGGCCCCGGGATCCAACTATTGGCAGAACAGCGGCCGCTATGATATCAGCATCGACGCGGCGCCCCCGGACAGAACCATTCGTGGAACAGAGAAGATTACCTATTTTAACAATAGCCCGGATACGCTGAAAGTGATCGTCTTCCGCCTGACTGTCAATATTCACAAACCCGGCGCAGTCAGGCTGGGCAACGAAGATTCCACCTACCTCAACCCCGGGGTTCATATCGACAGCTATTCGGAAAACGGGCAATCAAGGCCCTGGCGCAGTCAGGAATTTGACGGCACCTGGAGAAACATGAGGTTGGCCACAGCACTCCTGCCCCATGACTCCGTCCGGCTGGACATCAGCTGGCATTATCTGGCTTCCATCAAAAGCAACCGGGAAGGCATGATCGACTCTACCACTTATTTCCTTGCCTATTCCTATCCCCGCGTCGCCGTATACGATGACTACAACGGCTGGGACCGGATGGACTTTACCGATGAACAGGAATTCTACAACGACTTTTCCGACTATACCCTGCACGTCAACGTCCCCAAAAATTTTGTCGTCTGGGCAACAGGCGACCTGCAAAACCCCGACGAAGTGCTGCAACCTGCCTATGCCCTAAAGTTAGCCTCGTCCCTTACCAGCGACGCCATCACCCGCATCGCCTCGCCTGCCGAAATCTCCGGCGGCGCAGTGACCGCACAAAAGGCCGTCAATACCTGGACCTGGAAAGCGAACCACATCACCGATGTGGCTTTCGGTCTTAGTAACCACTTTGCCTGGGATGCCTCCAGCGTGGTCGTAGACGATGCAACCGGCCGGCGTGCCAGCGTACAATCCGCCTACAACGATACCGCCCGGGATTACCATCACATGGTAGAATTCGGACGCCATTCGCTCGACTGGCTCTCCCATAATTGGCCCGGCGTCCCCTACCCCTTCTCAAAAACAACGATCTTCCAGGGCTATGCCGATATGGAATACCCGATGATGGTGAACGACAATACCACCGAAGACCCTGATTTTTCCCGGTTCGTGGCCGAACATGAAATAGCCCATAGCTGGTTCCCTTTCTACATGGGGATCAACGAATCCCGCTATGGTTTTATGGACGAAGGCTGGGCCACCACTTTCGAGCTGCTCGTCAGCAGGGTCGACCTGGGAGTGGAGAAAGCCGAAGAAAATTACCGGGAATTCCGCGTCAACTACTACACCTATGACCCTTCGGAAGAAGAAGACCTGCCGATCATCACCCCTGCCAATGCCCTGAAAGGCATTTCTTACGGCACCAACGCCTATGGGAAACCCTCTCTGGCCTATCTTGCCGTCAAAGACCTGCTGGGAGACGAACTATTCGCCAAATGTCTCCACACCTATATGGACAGATGGCATGGCCACCATCCGATTCCCTGGGATTTCTTTTATTCTTTCAACGATGCTTCCCACAGAGACCTGAACTGGTTCTGGAACAATTGGTTTTTTACAAATTATTATATGGACCTCGCCGTCGGCGTTGTCAAACAAGCCAGCATACGTTCCATCGACGGAAAAGGAGATAACCATGTCAGTGTCGATGTTAAAAATATCGGCGGCTTCGCCATTCCATTCGATGTTGAGCTGCACTATTCCGACGGCAGCAGCAGCACGACTCACCTGACACCCGGGGTCTGGAGCAAAGATCAACGGCACACCCGGGTCGAGGTACCCGAAACATCCGGGAAACAGCTGGTATCACTCGAACTAAAAACCGGCATCTGGGTGGATGCCAACCCGGCTGACAACAAATGGTCGGCTGATAAGCAGTAGCCGGATTCCCGAAAAAACCAATGCGTCGAAAGGTCTTTCATATTTACCTGTCCGAATGTACCGGCACCGCCCTGCTGGTTGCAGTAGGCCTTTCCATCGTAATTTTTAATAACGGCGAAGGATCACCCATCAGGACCTGGATCCCCGATGCGGGCGCAAGAAGGGCCCTTACAGGCTTCCTGTTTGGCGTTACCGGCTGTGGGATCACCCTCTCGCCGGTAGGAAGGATCAGCGGCGCCCACATTAACCCGATCGTGAGCCTTGCCTTCCGGCTGAGAAAGAGAATGTCAACCCGCCATATGCTGGGTTATATCCTGGCCCAGCTGATTGGTTCCGTCATCGGCGGCTTACCCCTGCTGTTATGGGGCCGGCAGGGAGCCAGCGTGGGCTATGGCAATACCGTACCCATCACCGGCGAAATTCCTGCCGCCTTCGCCGGCGAGACCATCACCAGCTTCCTCCTCATCGCAGGTATCTTCTTTTTCAGCGGCCAAAGGAAGTGGCGACGCTTTACTCCCTTCCTCATGCCTCCGCTCTATTGCATAATGGTCTTTGCAGAAGGAGCGCTGTCCGGCACCAGCACCAATCCCGCCAGGAGCCTGGGACCCGCCGTGATCAGCCACACCTGGACCGCCTGGTGGCTCTACTGGCTGGCGCCCATCACCGGCGCCTGCCTGGCCGTATGGCTCTTTAAGCTACCCGTCCTCAAATGGTGGAAGGTCTTGCCCAAGCTGATGCACCGCGGCAAAGCTGATATTGCATGACCTCCCCGCCCGCGCCTGCCCCATCAAAAAGGCGGGACCGGATTCTTTCAGCTTTTCCCTTGGTAGCATCCGGCCTGTCAGCCCCCCCGGTCTCCCAGTTGATATGAGTACCCGCTATCCAAAGGCTCCCGACATTCAAAGAAAAATAAAACTCCTTTAGTGCCCGCCCCGCCGAATCTATAGGTAATTCCTGCTGCCCCTTCAAGGAAAGAGCGCCGAATATCAAAGCGAAAAGGAATATTTTTTTCATGCTTGCTTTTTACACCGACAACCTGAACTTCCTCTTCTCCAGCCACCCCGTCAGCCAAACGATCAGGAGAGAAAACAAAACAGACTTCAATAACCCGATATCGCCGCTGCGCAATAGAAGCGGCAGCCGCCAACTCACCGGCAGCATCTTGAAGATCGAGTAATGAATATAGGTCAGCAAATAACACATCAGCGTACTGGTACCTGCCGGCCGGATCACGGCATACCACTTTTGATGCCCGCGTATATCGACCACATAAGCCAGTAAGGCAAAACCAACGATGCTGATGGCCGTACAGATCAGGATCCAGGAAGGCGTATCCCCCAATTTGGCGATGCCTCCCAGCGGCCGCAAGACAAAGCCGGCCACCAGCAACACCGGCGCCAGCAAACTCATCCGCAGTAAGCTCTGTACCGCCCGCCCCTGTTCCGTCCACCGGCTGTAAAAGATCGCAGTTAAAACTCCCGCCATGGTAAAGGCCGCCAGGCCGCCGCTATCTTCGAACCACATCCATTCACGGGGAGGAAAGAGCTTGCCGAGCCAACCCTGAGCATTAGCCGCAATAGACAGCCCGAGAAAAAAGAGAAAGGCGATCCCAAGCGGCGCCAGCCTGTCGCGGATATATAAATACAGCAGGGCGCAGCACAGGTAAGCCCACCCGATCAACCCCAGAATGCCATACCAGTGTGTCTCCATCCACCTGGGATGCTCCGGCGTGCCCCCTTTGTACAAAAAGGCAAGGATACCAAGCACCAGGATACCAACCCAGCGGATCGCCCATTTCCGCACCCCGGACCAACTGGCCGGATAATCCAGCCAGATAAGAAAAAAAGCGATCGTGGCGATCAACAGCCACATATACTTGCCCAATGGCGCAGAACCAGTCGTATATTCTTCGTAATTGACGGCATAAATACCCATCACCAGCAAAGCGAACGACCGGCTAAGTATCCGCCCGAGCATACTCGATTTTGACATACCCTTCGATTCCCACTGCCGGATGGCAAAAGGAATAGAAAGACCCACGATAAAAAGAAAAGCCGGAAAAACAGTGTCGGCAAGACCCAGACGGTCTTCGCCGTCCGCCGCATGCTCCAGCCACCTTGGAACTTTTTCCACCAATTCCAGGTCATTGACAAAGATCATGAGCAGCATCGTAATGGCACGGAAGACATCGATAGAAGCCAGGCGACGGGAATTGAGGGCCATTGTGTATATTTAGATGGAGGCCACCGATCCGCCATCGACGCGCAGATTGGTACCGGTGATAAAAGACGCGGCATCGGAAGCAAGAAAAGCAATCGCCGCACCAACTTCTTCGATGCCCCCGGCCCGCTTCAATTCAATATGGGGTCTCTTTTTCTCGAGGAATTGGCGCAACGCATCCTGCGGTGAGGTATTGTCCCGGGCAGCAATGCTTTCCAGCATCTCCCTCACCAACGGCGTATAGATAAAGGCCGGCGACACGGTATTGACAAGGATATTGTATGCACCAAGGGATTTGGACAGGCTCTTGCTGAAATTTATAATTGCCGCCTTCGTCAGGTTATATGGCGTCATATCCGGATCGGGCTGCAAGCCGTTCTCCGAGGAAAGGTTGATGATGCGGCCCCATTTTTTTGCCTTCATCACAGGAAGCACCGCTTTCACCAACCGAACCATGGACACGACGTTCGTCTCATATAAAGAGGTGTAGAGGTCAGTGGGGATCTCCTCGAAAACACCTATCTGTCCGATGCCACCCGCATTATTGACCAGGATATCGATACCACCCAGGGCCGCCTCCGTTTCCTGCACAAGCCGGTCGACATCCGCCTGTAAGCTGACGTCTGCTGTAATCGGTACCACCCGGTGGCCGGTCCTGGCCTCGATATCGGCCGCCGTCTGTCGCAATTCATCCGTATTGCGCGAACAAATAGCCACTTTTGCCCGCGCTTCGGACAAGGACAGCGCAGCCGCGGCGCCAATGCCCTTACTACCACCGGTAACAAGGGCCGTCTTTCCAGAAAGAGAAAGTGTCATATCTTTTCAGTTGTTGTTCCGGGTTAGTGTCATCATCCACCCAAAATCAAAGGAACCGCTTCCAATAATACAGCCAGTCGATCATCCTGCTCGTATATCCATATTCATTATCAAACCAGGCTATCAGCTTCACCAGCCGGCCCGTTACGGATGTCAGCGTCCCATCCACAACACAGGAATGCGTATTGCCCTTGATGTCCATCGATACCAGGGCCTCCTCATTATAATCGACAATTCCTTTATACTCCTGCTCCGCGGCATTTTTAAATAAGCTATTGATCTCCTGTGCCGAAGCCGACGCCTGAAGCTGCACCGTAAAATCAGCCATGGCGCCATTGGCCACCGGCACCCGCGTGGAGACGGTTGCTATCCGGCCCTTTAACGAAGGCTGCAGCCTCTCCAGCGAAGCAGCCAGATCTATCTCCACGGGAATAATGGATTCCGCTGCCGCCCGCCCACGCCGGAACTGCCGGTGCGGGGCATCTACCAACTCCTGCCGGGAAGTGTAAGAATGCAGGATATTTACCTGGACCGACTCGATCCCGATGCGGTCCAGCAGGCTGAGAATAGGAATCGAACAATTGGTCATACAGCCACCCGGAGAAATAACCGGGCTCTCCGCAGTAAGGGACTGCTGATTAAATCCATAGATCAGCAAGGGTATATCCGCCGAACCGGTCGTAGATAGCAATACCTTCCGGGCCCCGGCCTCCAAATGTTTGACTGCCCCCATATTGCTGAACTGGCCCGTACACTCAAGCACGATATCCACCTCCAGGGAAGACCAGGGAAGACCGGCAGGATTTTCCCGGCGAAAAACGGCTACTGGCCGGTTGCCGACCAGCAACTGTCCATCCTCGCAGGCAACCCGGTCCGGCAAAGTACCATAGACAGAATCATATCGCAGGAGATAAGCCAGGTTGGCGGAGTCCATAATATCGTTGACGGCTACCAGTTCGATTCCTTCCAACCCCAGCAGCCTTCTCGCCAGCAGCCTGCCGATACGACCCATCCCATTTATTGCTACACGCATGCCAGAAAAGATTATTTGAAGTGCAAATATACGTTGTATCACCCCGATAGTACCCGACCGTATCTATTCCCGTTGGCCTCGCAAAAAACCTCCCCAGCTCCCCACCCCATCCCAAAAACAAAAGAAAAACCGGATGCACCGGCAAAAGCCAGTATATCCGGTCTAAAGGAAGCCGTCCCGCGAACAAAACGGCCTCTAACGATTGCTTGCCATATGAAAAAAACTTATTTCTTCTTGGTAGTATCAGCAGCCATCTTAGAAGAATCGGCGCTCATCTTGGAAGAATCGGCGCTCATCTTGGAAGAATCGGCGCTCATTTTAGAAGAGTCAACCTTGCTGGAATCTGTCTTTGTTTCAGAGCTGGCGCTGTTGTTACAAGCGGCGAAAGCGACGCCGATAGCTAATACAAAAAAGAACTTTTTCATTTGTGATTGTTTTTACGTTAATTGAATGGTTCCGTGGTTAATACCACGCAGGGAAAAAAGTAACCCCGCAAAATCAATACTTTTTACATATTTTTTTTGATAATGCGTATTTGACGGTTTTTGAGGCCAGGACGAGGTTTTTTGAAAATTTTGCCTTTCATTTGGGTTACGAATCTTTAATTTGAGTATTAAACAAAGTAATTGGTGAGGACCGAGACGACAGAACAAAAATTACTCGATGGATTGGCGCATAACGACAGGAAAGCCATTGAAACCATTTATAAACAGCATTATAATATGGTTCAGGCGCTGATTCTCAGCAACAGCGGCTACCCGGATGACGCCCGGGACATCTTTCAGGAGGCCATGATCGTCCTCTATGAAAAAGTCAAATCCGGTTCCTTTGAACTGAACTGCCAGTTGAAGACCTACCTCTATTCCGTATGCCGCCGCCTTTGGCTCAAACGCCTCGGACAATGGCAACGATCCATCTCCGAAGTAGATGGCCTCAGGGATACGGTACCCGTAGAAGACGAAATGGAAAGACACGATCAACGGAACCAGGATTTTCAGATCATGGAACAATCACTGAATAGCCTGGGTGAACCCTGCAGAAGCTTGCTGAAGGCTTATTATCTGGAAATGAAAAGCATGGTCGAAATAGCAGGAGATTTTGGATATACCAATGCCGACAATGCCAAGAACCAGAAGTACAAATGCCTGATGCGGTTGAAAAAAATATTTAGTCAGAATAAACAATAAGTGCGCGAGATGCAAGACAATGCCCTTTTAGACGCCGTTGAACGCTATATCCGCGGGGAAATGCTCCCCGAAGAAAAAGTGTTTTTCGAACATGTCCGGAGCACTAACCCGGACGTCGACCAACTGGTGGTCGAACATACGTTATTCCTCAGCCAATTCGTTCAATATGGGGAGATTTACCAGCTAAAGACCCGGCTGAACGAAGTCCACCAGCAACTTTCAGCAGCCGGCCAGATCGAACAACCGCACCAGGCCAAAGTCGCCATACTTTGGAAAAAATATAAACGCGTGATCGGAGTAGCCGCCTCCATCGCCGGCATCACCGCCCTGGGCATCAGCGGACTGATATCCTATTTTTCACCAAAAGCCAAAACCGAGTACGAATTGCTCAGCCGCCGGCTGGCCAATCAGGAAAAGCGACTAAATACAGTCGCCAATACGATCAACAGGGAAGGTTCTTCCATCCCCGCCCCCGTCATTGACTTCAAATCCGGCGGTACCGGCTTCCTGATCGACGGGAAAGGCTACCTGGTCACCAATGCACATGTGGTCAAAAATGCCACCATAGTGGAAGTGTCGAACTCCCAGGGTGAATATAAGGCCCGGATAATTCGCGTAGACCCGGTGGCCGACCTGGCCTTCCTTAAGATAGAAGATACCGCTTTCCGTTCCTATGGCCAGCTTCCCTACGGCATCAGCAGGTTGAAGGCAAGGCTGGGTGAAGATCTTTTTACCATGGGCTATCCCCGGGACGAGATCGTTTACAGCAAAGGCTATGTCAGCGCCCGGACGGGCTTCAGGGGAGATACCCTGGCCTACCAGATCACTATCGCCGCCAATCCCGGCAATAGCGGTACCCCCGTCTTCAACAAGGATGGCGAAGTAGTAGGTATTGTCAGCGGTAGCCAGCAGAACGCCCAGATGGTGGTATTTGCCATCCGGTCGAAAAATATTTTCCGGGCCATCGACGAGATGAAAGATGACAGCACCCTGCTAAAGACCGACAGCGATTTTGTACATCTTCATATTCCGACATCCTCCTCCATAAAAGGACTGGACCGCGTAGACCAACAAATCCCCAAAATCGAGGACTGCATCTTTATCGTAAAAAGTAATTGATCGCTAACTCTTCCACAGGTTTGAAGGATATTCTCCCGTCGCGATCAGCGCATTCAGACTGGCCTGAACACCCGGCGCATCCTCCTTATAGGTAACGCCAAACCATTGGGCCGAAGTAGGTATGACCTTTATATTTCCCTTCCCATCGTGAATCAATTTATCGCCAATAATGGGAATAAAGAACTCCGCCTTGGGATTAGTGCCTTGCTCCTTCAAAAAATCCGCGAATATCTTCTCCGTATACGCAAATACAGAAGCATCGAAACCCCAGAAGTTCATCGACACCTTTGAATCAAAAGGTACCTCGAATTTCTGATCCCCTTCTTCATAGGTGATCTTATCACCATCCTGGTAGATCTTCGTCCTTTCAGCAATAGAAACCAGGTTGTCGGCAGCATCCACCTGACAGACCCCCCGGCTCACCGTACCATTATCCGAAAGCGTCTTGGCCAGCTCATAGCCGATAATGCAATACAGTTTTGGGCTTACTCCCTTTGTCAAAAAAACATACGCTTTTTCAAAAGCATCCCGGCCGTAAAAATCATCCGCGTTGATCACCGCAAAAGGCTCTTTTATCGCATCCTTCGCGCAAAGAACAGCATGCGCCGTACCCCAGGGCTTCGTCCTGTCAGCAGGCACCGCATAATCACCCGTAAAGGAGCGCAGGTCCTGATAAACATAATCCGTCTCCACTCTCCCCTTTAATTTAGGCTCGAATATATTCTTAAAATCATCAGCGAAATCCTTACGGATAATGAATACTACCTTTTTGAAACCTGCACGGATCGCATCATAGATCGAATAATCCATAATGGTCTCTCCGCTGGGTCCAAAGCCTTGAATCTGTTTCATACTGCCATATCGGGAAGCCATACCGGCAGCCAGGATCAAAAGAGTTGGTTGCATTATCGTAATTTTAATTTTAGGACACGAAAATAAAACAATACTGTCTCATAATGGAGAATTTATCAAATTATCCATCCTTGCTTCAGCCCTTGCAGTGGGCCGGACCCGCGGCTGATAACATCAGCACGGACATCCTCCGGTTGGACCAGCTACACCCCATCATCTCGGGCAATAAATGGTTCAAACTAAAAGACCACCTGCAACAGGCCCTGCAGTCATCCTGCCGTCACATCATAACCTTCGGCGGCGCCTGGTCCAATCATCTTGTCGCCACTGCCTATGCTGCCCGTCAGGCAGGCCTCACTGCCACAGGCATTGTCCGCGGAGAAAGACCGCCCGCACTATCCGCTACTTTGACAGCCGCCATGGAATACGGCATGCACCTGGAATTTATCAGCCGCCGCGAATACAGGGAAAAAACCGAGCCACGCTTTCTCAGCCGGCTGACCGATCGATACCCCGGCGCATATATCATCCCGGAAGGAGGAGCAGGTCTCACCGGCATCCGGGGCAGCGAGGATATTTTGCAGACGATCGACGCAGGAATGTATACCCATATCGCCTGTGCCATCGGTACCGGAACGATGTTTCTGGGCCTCGTACGCGCCTCCAGCCCCGGACAACTGGTCATCGGCGTTCCAGTCCTGAAAGGCATCGACCAACTCTCTGCCATCGATCCCGACTCCCTCCTCTCGCCTGAACAAATGGCTCGCGCCAGGCTTTTAAATGGTTATCACTTCGGCGGCTATGCCCGTCATCCACCCGGGTTACTGGATTTCATGAACGAGTTTTACCGCGAAACCGGAGTACCATCCGATATCGTATACACAGGAAAACTATTTTATGCCATCCGGGACAGTATCCGCAAGGACTATTTCCCGGAAAAAGCACGCTTATTACTCATACACAGCGGGGGATTACAGGGCAATCTGTCCCTCGCACCGGGAAGATTGAATTTTTAGGCCCGGATTTTGCCCCCACCCATTCATTATTTTTATTTTGATAAAACATCTTTTTAATCGCTTCGTTATCCATTTTATGCAGCGGACTGTTGGAATCCTGTTCCTTAGCCTTCTTTTTTCAGCTTTCCTAAGGGCGCAGGACACTCTTCCCCGTTTTTCCGCTGCTAACCGCGGCACGGGAAAAATACTCATCAGCTGGCATAACAATTATCCCGTAGTCACCCAGATCAGCATCCAGCGTTCTTCCGACAGCCTTAAAAATTTTACAACCCTGCTGACCGTGCCGGATCCCACCCTCCCGGAAAATGGCGCCGTCGACAGCAAAGCGCCACAACCCAACTTTTATTACCGGCTATTCATCGTCCTTCAAAGCGGCAGGTATCTTTTCACACCCTCCCGCCGCCCTCAATCCAATACCGGGGAAAGCAAAGCCGCCGTCCGCGAAGACGTTGCCGGACAAGAACTTTCCAGAGCGGCCAACTCCCGCATCGTCTTTGTCGACCCCGCCCGGGACCACAAACCGGCAACCATCAAAAGCCCTTCCACCATTCACGGCGCCCCGGAGATTACCGATATCGCATTCTCCGCCACCATTTTTGTCCGCAGAGGAGACAGCGTGATCAGCCGCCTTTCCGGCAGACAAATGCAGTCCTTCCGGGATTCGCTGCTCAACCGGACCAGGGACACCCTTGTCTTTATCGATGGCGATACCCTTCTGATCAAACCCTTCGTCCCCATCGAAGTATATAAGATCTCCACTTACGTATATATTGGCAGATATGGCAATATACACCTCTCGCTGCCCGAGGCAGGCAAAAAAAGATATTCGGTCAAATTCTTTGACGAAAATAATAAGCTGCTGTTTGAACTCGCAGAGATCAAAGACGCCGCTCTTATCCTGGACAAAACAAATTTCCATCACGCCGGCTGGTTCCGGTTTGAGCTATATGATGGAGATCAGCTAAAGGAAAAAAATAAGCTCTTTATTCCAAAGGAGTTTTAAGGACCAGCTCACAACCAAACACTTCTTCGAACCCCCGCAGCCATGCAGATTGCACCTCGCTCATCCCGACAGACCGGCCAAGCTCTTTCTCCAGCGAAGTGACCTGCTTGTGCTGGATACCACAGGGAACGATATCGCTAAACCAGGACAGATCAGTGTTGACATTAAGCGCAAAACCATGCATGGTTATCCAGCGGCTGCAACGGACGCCGATAGCACAGATCTTCCGCTCCCGCCCTTTTACCCCCGGCTCGATCCAAACCCCGGTCTCACCCGGCGAACGATCTCCCCGGATACCATAGCCAGCCAGGAGCAATATCGTCACCTCTTCCAAATTACGCAGATAATGCCCGATGTCCGGATCGAATTTTTCCAGATCCAGGATCGGATAACCGACCAGCTGCCCCGGCCCATGAAAGGTAATATCACCACCCCGGTTCGTCCGGAAGAACTGTACGCCCTTTTCCCGCATCCGCTCATCCCCGATCAGCACATTTCCCATATGACCACTCTTCCCCAGGGTATAAACCGGCGGATGCTCTACAAACAAAAGATAATTAGTGGTATCGTCAAACCGACCGACCGCGCCATCGCCTCCGCTGCCACCTCCGCCATTGCTCCCCCCATCCGCAGACTCATTCCCCACCGTCGCCAAAGCCTGCGCTTCGCCCCGTTGCCGGGCCGCCATCTTGATCCGGACATTCTCCTGCAACAATGCCTCCTGATAATCCCAGGCAGCCCGGTAATCCATTCGCCCGAGATCTTTAAAAACAACTTTTTGCATATTTTCGCGTCTCTTTGGCCTATCGGCCAACGGGGAACTTCGCATTAAATGCTCGGTCGGGCCCGTTTGACAAAGGTACGGTAACTTCGTTCAAATTTCGATTACGCACATTTGCACAAATTTCGATTATGCACAAAGGACAGCAGCACGACAAAGAGCCGGAAGAAAGCCCCTCCGCCGACGGATCGGAGGAACTGTACGAACGGCTCAACCTCAAAGTGGACAAGGGCCAGGAACCTTTGCGCATCGATAAGTTCTTGACACAGCGCATAGAAAGCATCTCCCGAAATAAGGTACAAAAAGCGCTGGAAGCCGGTATGGTGCTGGTCAACAACAAACAGGTACAACCCAACTATAAGATCAGGCCCCTCGACGAAATTATCCTGTATTCCGACAGAGAAGCCCACGGCGAAGAAATCATCCCCGAAGAACTACCCCTGAATATTCATTACGAAGACGAAGAGGTAATGATCATCAATAAGCCCCCGGGCCTGGTCGTCCATCCGGCAAGCGGCAATTATACCGGGACACTGATCAACGGCGTCGCCTGGTATCTCCAACAAAAGAACGCCGCGGTCAGCGAACAGAACCTTCCCCGTTTCGGCCTGGTACACCGCATCGATAAGAACACCAGCGGGCTGATGGTGCTGGCCAAGACGGAACGCGCCGTGCGCAGTCTCGCCAAACAGTTCTTCGACCATACGGTCCGCCGACAATATATGGCACTCGTATGGGGCGACCTGGCAGAAGAGTCCGGCACCATCGTAGCACATGTGGGACGACACCGGCGCTTTCGTAAACTATTCGACGCCTACCCCGAAGGAGAACATGGGAAAGAAGCGATCACCCACTATAAAGTCCTGGAACGATTTGGCTATGTTACCCTTGTACAATGTGTGCTGGAGACCGGCCGCACCCACCAGATACGCGTACACATGCAACATATCGGTCACCCTTTATTTAACGACGACACCTACGGCGGCGATAAAATCGTAAAAGGAACCGTCTTTTCCAAATACCGGCAGTTCGTGGATAATTGCTTCGCCATCTGCCCCCGGCATGCCCTGCATGCCAAAACCATCGGATTCGTTCACCCCGCCACGGGACAAGAGGCGCTCTTCGAGAGCGAACTACCCGATGATATGAGGCAGCTGATAGAAAAATGGCGGGCGTATACCGAACATAAAGTTATCTGAGCTCAGCGGGGAAAGCTCATCTTGTAATCCACACTGATCCTGCCTTTGGTAATATCATCCAACTTCCCTTTCAGCAGCTTGCGCTTTAACGGTTTGAGGTAATCGATGAATAGCTTCCCCTCGATATGATCATATTCGTGCTGGATGATCCGGGCGGAAATACCATTGAAGATCGTCGTGTGCGACTCAAATTGCTCATCCTCGTATTCCAGCGTTACTTCCTCACACCGGAAAATATCTTCCCGGATTTTAGGAATACTCAGACAGCCTTCGTTATAAAGCCACTCATTTCCATTAAGACCGATGATATGCGCGTTGATAAAGACCTGCCTGATACCCGGTCCATCGGGATACTTGCCTTTCTCATCCTCTTCAAGATTCTCAAATATCTGCCGGGAGTCGACGATAAAAAGCCGGATATCCCGGTTGATCTGCGGCGCAGCCAACCCAACACCGTTGCTGGAGTACATCGTCTCCCACATATCTTCCAGCAGTTTGGACAGTTCCGGATAGTCCGGGCTGATGTCCTTACTCACCTGACGAAGGATAGGAGTTCCATAAGCAACGATAGGTAATATCATAAAGTTTTATTTTCCAAATCAGCGTACTGACCTTTCCAGGTATTCCTGCAAAAGGATCGTGGCAGCGATCTCATCTACCAGCGCCTTATTCCGCCGCTGCTTCTTCTTCATCCCCATATCGATCATCGCCCGGCTTGCCATCTTTGAAGTGTATCGCTCATCCACCGGCTTCAGCGGAATGGAAGGAAATTCCTTCTGCAACCGCAGCATGATCTGTCTCACAAGCGGCGTCGCATGCGTATCACTATCGTCCCAATTCTTTGGCTCGCCAATCAATATCAATTCCACCGGCTCCTTTTTAAAATAATCCTTCAAAAAAGGGATCAACCGGGTCGATTCAATCGTAGTAAGCCCCGTTGCAATAATTTGCAGGGGGTCCGTCACCGCAAGACCAGTTCGTTTGAGACCGTAATCTATCGCCATGATTCGAGCCATAGTCAATTGGCGTTGGGCCGAAGGGCCTCCACCCCATTTTGATACAAAAATTCCTCCGGTGTACATACCGGTAACACCGGAATAGCCACTTTCGACAAGTCATTGTCACGGGTGATGAAATAGTCCAGCCGGTGATGCAAGGCGGTATAATAAGAAAGTGCGTCGGATATATCGTCCATCCTGGAATGCAACGCATTGACCGTCATCTCATACCCGGCATCGATGACCTGCACTTCCGCCAGCAGCGCCAGCAAAAGCTCTTTCGCTTGCGTCGGACCATAGACCTCAGACAATGCCCGCCCTACATCCTGAACGACAGCAGCAGTAATAAAGACCTGGACCCGCCCGCCGACCGCCCATTCCATAAGCTGCCGGACAATAAGATAAGACTCCCGCTTCAGCGTGAAGTCCAACAAAATATCGGCATCCAGAAAAATCCTAAAAGCCATGACCACCTCCTTCTTTCATCTCCTTCCCCTTCATCTCCTTCCCCGCCGCCGGCTCCAACCGATCCACAGAAGGCTCCAACCTGTCCACCAGGTCAAGGATATTGTTCCGCTGTACCGGCTTGGTGACCGACCTGAAATAACACTCCACCAACTCGGAAACACTCATTTCCT
>Ga0302326_10001284_pt1 | contig 64532 bp, 102 predicted proteins | sample Palsa_T0_3_FD_202264 | JGI IMG/M metagenome (GOLD analysis project Ga0302326, IMG submission 202264) | Peat permafrost microbial communities from Stordalen Mire near Abisko, Sweden - Palsa_T0_3 | ecosystem: Environmental > Terrestrial > Soil > Palsa > Peat permafrost | place: Sweden: Abisko...
CCCGAGGACGCGCCTGCAACGGCGCCATGCCCCCAGGACCGCCCAACGCCCCCTGGGCACCCATAGGGGGCTGCCCCCCCATGAAAGGCCGCTGGACAGCCCCTCCAGGCGCGTACAAGGCCCCTCCGGCGTTCTTCTTCACCGGTTTCGCCTTGCCGCCGCGTTTATAGTCCGGGCCGTTCGGGGGAACGGTCGTGCTATCATGCACGTGTCCCCCTTCCGCGTACGTCTCGGCGTGCTTTTCTGCCGCCGAGTACGAGTGGCTCACCGAGTGAGTCCGCCCCCCTTTCGCATGGAAGTGCTTGTGCACATGGAAGTGCTTCGCGGCTTTCCCGCCCTTCTTGAAGCCCGACCGTAAAGGCGACGTGCCACCCGCCTCCTTCAACTCCTCCGTCATCGGGGTGCTGCGGTGGATAAGCCCGTGATCTTTGCCATACGGCTTGAAGTCTGCTACGCCGCCCCCCTCGTGCTCGCCGGAGATCGCGTCTTTGACGCCGGCTACGGGGCCACCTGCGGCCAACCGGTTGACGGTACCGCCTGTCGCAAGGCCCACCGTGCCACCTCCCCAGTTGTGATGACCCTTGGTTGTTCGGGTTGAATCTTTGAAACCTGACATAAATGCTCCTGGTTACGCGAGGTTGAACAACCCGTAAATAATGACGCTAAGCTGTTGCGGGGTTAGTTTACAACGCAGATAACTACAATTTCCAGGCGTCGCAGTCCACAGGTTGTTGCCTGAGCCATCGATAGTCACTGTACCGCTTGTGCCGCCATAATCGAAGATTGAGCCGACCCCGCCGCTCAATAAGTACAACAGAGGCAAAGAATCCCAGCTTCCGCGTTGCCCGTTGGTCAGGTCCGTGGAGAGATTCCAAATATACTGTAGAATGTTCCCCGTCACCGCAGTAGCGTTATAGTACGGAGAGCTGGAAGACAGTGGGCTGGCGGGAGAGTAATCCCCCATCTCCACCCCCACTATTGTGATAGGCACCGGCCAGTTAGAGAACACGTTCTGACTAGCCGCGATATCCGTCAGGCAATTAAATTCGGGGGTAGATTGAAACGCGTTCAGTAAATTACTAGGCCACCGGCCCGCCCCAACAACCAACCCTGTAGTGGCTTGGGAGATGAGCTGAGACCCCGTTAAGGGGCTGATGCTGTCTGCGGCAGAGTTCAAAAGCGCCGACAGATTAGTAAAGTACCCATTACCAACAATGACGGCCTTGGTGCCGGAAGCAATGTTGTTAGCCAACGCGCGGCGCAGGATTGTTACGGGGATATTACCCGCCGCTCCGAAGGAAGCTTGGGTATACGCTGCCGTCCCCCACGCGGCGGCTACCGTTTGCGCCTGAAAATGGTTCGTTACGACCAAACTAGCTTGATTCATCCCCAGCGGAATATTGCCCCGGCCGTAGTAGTTGTTGATGGCCTGCACCACTGCAGCGGAGTAGTTGAACCCGTCCACTACAGTCATGGCTTGGATAGTCCATAACCCTAAATTAGCCCCCCGATGCAGAAAGGCGTATCCCATCAGATTATCAGAGTCATCCGCACAATCGTCGTCGTAGATGATGTTCAACGGGTAGACCAGGGGCTTCAACTGCGGCACCCCCATACCTAACCCGTGTAGATACGCAATCTCACTCGTAGACAATTGAGACGTGAAAACCGCTAACTCGTCAATGTTCCCGTGGAAGGCGGATGGGGATGCAGCATTCTGCCGTCCAAGGTTGACCGCTACGGCAGAGCTGACACTGTCGGCGCCGAGCAGCGCGCTGATTGAGGTGGTATCCAACAACCCGTTTACTTGTATGGAAATGCCATTATTAGCGCTCGCAGCATTACCGTTAAACGACACTGCAATAAAGTAAGTACTGGTGTTCAACAGATCCGCAGAGGACGTACATTGGTTGAAATGCGCGGCATTCGTCAAGCTACACATCGTCACCTTGACAACAGTCTTAACTGTCGTCCAAGAAAGGCCTATAGAAATGCCTCCATAGTTGTTAGCCGAATCGCGATTTGACCACACAATGTAATCAGTGGCGCCACCGCTGCGGGTAACCGCAGGGTGGACTGCAAACATCACGGTCCAAGGAGTCGCAACGGAAGGTGACCAAATCGCACTAGCCGCTACGAAGCACGCACTCGTATTGAAAAAATAGCTGGGGTCGCAGTCCGGATTACTTACTAGCGCGGGGTTAATCAGGCCAAGACCGCCGCCGGGTAAAAGCCCGGGTTGCTGATAATTGGCTGCTATCGTGTTGGTAGCGGTAAGAACTACACCGCCTTTAAGATCAGTAATGTTGGGGGTAGTGTTGGACGGTATGGATTGTTCTGTGCAACGCCAAAGCCACTGCAGTGTTGGGTTGCTCAAAAGTCTATCGACGTACGGGCCGTACAGCAGGTTTCCTTGTCCGTCAACGAACTGCACCCCGTCAGTGTAGACGGCTTTCATAGCCGAAGAACTGACTAACAGCGCAGGTTGTTTAGAAGTGGTTTTAAGTGACGTGCCGACTACGGAGGCGACGGCCGCGTTAAGGCTGGGACTAGCTGCCCCGCCAATAGTCCCAGGTCCCTCAACTGGATTACTCATTACGTCAACCCTGACTGCACCACTAAGAGTTTGGCAGTTCCTGTGCCGGAGTTAGTAAGGATGCGCACCGCACGCGTCGGGGCGATCAGCGTTCCATTCGCATTAGCCGACTGCGCTGTCAGAGCACTATGGTTGATCCAATTGAACGGCCCTGGAGCGCCTCCAAAAACATCGTCAAAGGTGTACTGAACCGTGTAATTGAGTGCCCCCGTCAGCTCAACTGCTAAATTCACGTTGTACGTCGTGATGTACAGGTCTAGCGGGATCTCTTGCGAAGCCCCCGTTGCCAGCGTATCGGCCGTGACGTTGGTCCCCACGGCTGCACTGACCGCAATACTCGTGATCGTCTTGTAATTGAGGACAGAAGAAACGGTGCTGGCGTTGGGGCCGGCGAGCACCTCACTGATGACCCGCCCCTGCTGATCCGTCCCGGTCAACGTAAAATTGACGGCCGACAGGTTACCCGCGGACGTAATGCCCACAGTCCGCTGGGTGTCCAACGTTGCGATCCCGCCAGAAGCGAGGGTGCCGTTGATGAGCAGATTCCCTGCTCCTGCAGTCGTTTGTGCGGCTGCAATAGCGCCGACTACCGCAGCGACCAAAGCCCTGATTTGAGTGACGGGACGCATGGTTACCTCAGAACGGAGGCGTCTGCAGGAAGTTGGTACGTTCTTTCAATCCATACCAATAATCCACTTGCAGCGCGCGGGCAGCCGCAGTAGACGCACTAACGCCGGAGAGGAACGCAAGGAGCGTAGCCCCGGGGAAGTTCACAGGGGCGGGGATAGAACCCCGTGCGTTCGCTGTCAAGCCCGAGACGAGCGGGTAAGGCGGTGGCGCGCACTCCCACACAATGACCCCGTTGGGGGAATGGGGCGCATAAATGCCCCCGTCCCAGTACCACCCTAGCGTTGCGAAGTTGCCCCCAATGAGGCTCACCCCACACGCAATCGTGGTCACTACCCCAGCTACCGCAACGTTGATGCTGAGCGCCCCAGTGTTGGTCGTAGAGAACCACACTCCATCCGTAAGCTGTCCGCCAGTAAACGGCGTGGCAGTAACGTTTGTCATCCCCGCGAGCACCAACCCTAGGATATTATCCACAGATATCAATTGGCGAAAAAACCCGCGTAACCCTTTCACAATGGAGAAATGGCCCTGCTTTTGCAGTGAGGTAGGCTGTGACGCTACCGTGTTGATGCTGATAACCCCGCCATCTACCGCAGGTTGCGTAACCGTGCCTGCACCGCCGCTAGAAAGAGTAAAACCACCTGTGGTCCCCGGCGCAGTAGGGCCGAAATAATCATCAAAATCCTGAAAATAATTGTGGTTCTTGGTCCAGTCGTCTACCGGCTGGTCCGAGAACAACTCAGTATCGCGGGTGTTGTTCCACCCGAACTGCGTGCGGCTGACTGCAACATCAAACATGGTCAATACCTCTAGTAGAATTCCATGAAGGACACAAGGCCCTTGCCGCCGATTGCGATGGCCCAAACTGCATCCTGAGTCGGCAGATCATAGTTGATCCCGCCTGCATTGGTCCCGAACGGCGGGTAACCCGTAGTGGCTCCTACAGACGTGTCCGCAATCAAAACCGGTACACTACTCGCCAACGTCAACTTACTGCGCGTAGACAGCGCCGGCCGGATCTGCACCGCAGCCGATGGCGTCACCACTATCTGCCCGGTAGCAATCAGCGGGGAGGTGTCAGTAATGGATGCCATCAGCTACCCGGCGAAGCGCCCCGCGCGAGACATAGCGACCGTGCGCAGAGGACGAGTCCACGCAGGGGGGCTAAGCGTAACGCGGGGCGCCTCATAACTGACTACGGGACGACTCTACAGGCCAGGGGTTCCAAAAAGACACCGAGGGTCTGTGAACGAGGGTATATAGCGTTCTGTCGCCTTGTAGCGCATGGAATCAGTTTCGAAGTCCCCTTCCATGCTCTTCTCCAGCGTGCGACGCATGGCGAGCTTCAACCCCTGGCGCACGTCAGTCTGCACAAACCACGCAGTCTGCGAGGTGAGCCGCGCAATGTTGGCCTGCCCCTTCGGCAACAGCCCCAGAGACTTGATCGGGTTCACATCGTTGTTGGCCGTGCCCGCCCGCAGAACGCTCTTCAAGAGCACCTCACCCTGCATCACGTTCGAGGGGGACGTGACGAGCTGCAGCGGCGTTAAGCGGATGCGCTTACCGTTGTTGTCCACCGCGTTACGCACCTGGATGAGCATCTGCTCCAGCGACGTTTGTGAGAGTGCCGCAGCAGTCGTGAGCTGATTCGAGAACGTACCCGCAGGAGGTGCCAGGGGGTGGTTGGTCGCAATCAGTGCGACACCATCGCCGCCCGGAAAAGCCGCATTGAAACCGTTATTCAATACGTTTGCACACAGAGTCTCTTTCGTCTCAACGAGGGATTGCGCCAAGTGCTCCGCGTATATGGTGCCGATCTTGATGTGATCGCCGTCTTCCACCAACACCTTGGTGAGCGCGAAAGCCAAACCGAACACCGCGTACAGGTAGCGCTGAATGAACAACACGCCGCCTGACTGGTACGTGACGGGCGTGCCGTCCGGCAGTGCAGGCGCTGCACCCATGCCAAAGAGCACGGGCTCTTCATGGTAGTTGCGCGGTGTACCGCGGAACTCGCGGAAGATCATTTTCCATTCATCAGCGCGCTGGTCATAGATGCCGTCGAAAGTCTCGTTGAGGATCGGCTCAACGACTGAGCGGAAGTCGGTACTCCGCATGGGAAGGGCCATAGTAGTTCTCCTGTGGCGTTAGGTTGCGGAGTGGGTTTAGTACGAGACGCCGGGCAGCGGCAGGTCTTGATGCAGAGCAATCTCGACGATCACCTGCGTGAACAAATCAGCAGGGTTGTTGTCGATCTGCTGTGCAAAACCTACAATGCGAAGTTGGTTGAGGTTAGTGGAAGGCGGAACCACTAAGCTATTCGCAGTAGTAACGTCCACCGCAACCGTAGAGAACCCCGTCACCGCGTTTCCGTTGGCTGAGCCGTTGGTGCTGAATGACACCAAATTGCCCATGGACGTTGCGGGTACTGGGCCGTTAGCTTGCGCTTGGTATCGGATGCGCGGGTCACGCGTGATCCATGCGACCGTTTGGCTGTTCGCAAACGGTACCGTAGCCGCCGGCCAGAAATTGGAAACCGTACGTCGGCCGGTAGCAAGGGTGAACTCTACCCCTTGAAATGAACCCAACAGTTTCATCGCATTGGTTATGCTGCCGGAAGCGAGCCCCGCTCCTTGTGCAGCCACCAGCACAATGTTGGACGTAGGAGTCGCTACGTCAACGCCTATCGGCGCATTCAGAAAGATGTTGTTGGCGTAGCCGCTCGCGATGGTATACCCACCAAGAGGCTGACCCCCGCCAGAGCCGAACGCAGGCCGGACTACGCCGGATTCGTGAGCAACGGGCGCCAGCCCGTACGGAGCAAGAATGAGTGACACGGTGAGAGCCTCACAGATGAGAGAGTCATCCGTTAGCCCTCCAACTCTTCGGATTCGCAGAAGTTGGGGGCATCACGGGCCTGTCCCAAATCTTCTGTGCCAGGGTCTACCTGCGGCGCACGCATCTTGCCGCCACGACGCGCAGCCTGTGCTGCGACTTCTCCCGTCTGAAGAGCCTCGTTGTAGATGCTCTCTTCATTGCGGGCGGGTTCGTTGTGGTGCAGCTCTTCCATGAACAGTTGGTACGTACTCAAGGGGAGTTTCATCCCCACCATCTCACGCCACGTCACGACCCCGGGGAAGTCCGCTGACTTCTGATCGGTGTAGGTGAACTCGGGCACTTCGGCCCGCGTGATGAAGGTATACCCCAACTGCTCACGCCCTTGTGGCGTATCGGAAGGATGCGTTGTGGACACCCAGCAGACATGATAGCCAGGAATCCGCGGTAAATTAGGCAAAGAAGACTGGAAATTTGCACGCTTCAACAGTTCCACGCGCTCACCATCAGTCAACTGCCTGCGCTGCGTAATCGCACGATCTGACATCGCGCGATCTTCGCGGCTGGCTGCATCCTTCCGGATTCGTCTAATCGGTTGTCTTGGGTTTGCCATAGGTGCTCTCGGTTACTTCGGGCGCCGTCCGGCTTCGCGATCGTATCTCGCGTAATATTCGAGTTGTCGTTTACGGGCTACGGGGTCATCCCATATCCCTTTCTCAATCATGGCCGCTTTGCGGTCCTCGTCGATGTACACCTCGCCTTTGACCAAGGTGCGCTCACGGCCACCCACTTTGATCGTAGGGCCAGTCGCACGGCGGGGCGCGCCATTCGATTTTCCGTTGCCGTTCACGCGACGAGTACGCGAGGCGGGTTCGTCATCCTCGTCGTCCTGTCCGTGCCCGTTGGCGTAACGCTCAGGCAGGCGCTTAGCGAGTCGCCGGTCGACTTCTTCCCAATACGCCTCCGTGCTGGGGTGCAAGCGACCTTCCCCGAAGAGGCGCCCTTCGACTGCCTTTACGATCGCAGAGTCCTCGTCACGTCCTGCCGGGTCAAACCACGCATGCTCGCGCTGCCACTCTTGTGCACGGCGGGCAATCGTAGGGTCTTGTGGGGGCTGCTGCGTCGCTTCCCGCTGTCGAGCCTGCCCATTCTGTACGGTCTGCTGCTTGACCGTCTGGTACTGCCGCAACCCCTCACGGAGCTCGTCACGGACGCGCAAAGCTTCCGCGATAGCGCCCTCGTCGCCGGACTTGACCGCTTGGGCGAACAGGGATTCCGCTTCCCGCACCTGCTCTTGGGCAGTCGCAATGCGGCCATCAATCGCAATGACGTCGCTTTGGGTCTGACGCGACTCTACCGCGGCCATCCGCTGAGAGTACCCCCGCTCCAGGTGCTCATTGCGGTGGCGCAGAAACGCGTTCTCACGCTCAGTACGCTCAAACTTCTCGCGACGCTTGCGGCGCTTCTTCTGCTCGCGACTGAGGGGCTGCCCATCTGCAGGCGCATCTGGGTCTTCCTCTGCGTGCCCCGTGCGCTCCTCACGGTTGGGGTCTTCCTCACCCCCCTCTTCGTCGGCGTAGCGATAATCCTCACCCGCACCTTCGTTGACGGGTTGCTGCTCGCCAGGGGGCGCGTCATCATCGTCCGCGCCAGGGCCGACGATCGTTAAAGCTTCTTCAGTGTTGGTTTTGGTATCTGCCATGTAGTAGCCGGACGCATAACGTCATCACGACGTGTTGCTCCGCCTTCTGTCGTCCTCAGATGTACGCCACCATATCGAGAACCTTGTCGTCCGGAATCCGCCCTTTCATGACGAGATCGTCGAACAGCACAAACAACGCCTTACCGTCTTCAGAACCCGGCACGTCTACCCACCAGCGGTCACCGCCATACTTAGGCACCCGCACATAATCCCCGACCTTGCACCACGGGCCTTCAGGCCACGCCTGCAAAGTCTCTCGATTGCAGAACGCGACCGGTCCCGTAGCAACTACTTTCGCTACCTGCATATTCCACAGGTCCGTCTCGCGCGACTCCTCAGGCAAGTACAACCCGCCCTTGGTTCGCCGCTTGGGCGTACGGATCTGCACCAGCACATCCTGCCCGAACGGAATCAACCCCGGGTCTGCCTCGGGGAAAGCTTCTTCCAACGAATCGTACTGGATAGCCGACTTCGCGAACTTCGCAATCGCAACGTGTTCGAGCTGCTCCGGCGACACCTCGCGATTAGCGGGGATGCCAAAACCGTCTCGTTTTTCACGCCTTGCTGCGATGTCGTCCGCCATCTGCATCCTTCTCGGGTTCGTTCAAAATCCGTTGCAACAGCGCTTCTGCTAACCGCAGGCCCTCTAGGCGTCCAACAGCTTTCCCGTACTCGAAGGCAGGATCTTTGCCTTCCGTCATACCTTCTAAGCTCTCGGTCGCCACTTGGGCGCGATACGCTCCCAACTCACCGATGTAACGATCTAAAACGGACACGCTAAGGCTTTGAAGAAAAAAGTCAAGCGCTATAGACGGTTACGCGTCCCGCCCGTGCTGTGTCCACCAACCCCTTCGTGCTTCTCGTGGCCCCCGCCTGTCTCGATGTGTTCGGTACGCATTCCCGAGACGTGCTCGGACGTATTTTTCCCTTCATGAACAAGGGAATGCACGCTGCCCGAGTGCCCCGCATGGCCGGTGTGCCCCGTGCCTGGATCCGTATGGTGTTCGTGGGGTCCGCGGTGTCCGTGCTTGCCGTGCCCGTGGTGTTCGCCGTGCTTCATCGAATGCCCTCCGGTGGAGTGAGAGACTGAGCCGCCCTTCGCGTAGCCGTCCGCATGCCCGGTCTGCGCCATCTGCTGATGCTTGCTGATCGGGCCTGAGCTGTACGGATCTTTCGGCATGGGTTTAACCTCGCGCGAGTGGGGTGTCCCGCGCGAGCGTAGCCGTTTCAACCGCAGAAAGCTATTTCCCAGCCCCCGTGACATGATCGCGTGCCCAAAACCCCGCTTGCTGCATGTTGGTTACCGCAAGCGCCAACTCGCGGCTCTGCCCGATCTTGCGGCAGGCTAGGATGAAATCCTCCTCCAAGCTCTTCAGCTCCGTAAGCTGCAACTGCTGCTCGTAAGACAGCGGTTTGGGTTGGTTGCGAGTCGCTTCGTCGGTCATAAAATCCCCCAATCATCCGCAAGCAGATCCGCCTGATTCGCAAGCCAACCCATTTGGATCTCCCCCGTCGCGGTTTTCATCGTAATACAGGGGAGCACAGTTGCCACACCGCCAGGTTGCCCATTGGCGAAGTCTTTGTTGGGGGGTGCCCAAAAGCTAGCGGCGGGCAAAGCCTGCACTCCAGGGGAATACGCCAGCCACATCCCCTTGCCGTTCCACCCAATACGAGCAACCCGCTTGCCCGCTTTCAACGCGGTAACCGCTTCTCCGATGTTCATACGACTTTCTTCACATCGCCCTTGAGTCGCGCACCAATCCCCTTCAGCCATGTCACCACGTGAGGGCTCTGCGCTGAATGCGTCACGTTGGGGGCCAACGCATGCACCACGTTTTCGAGCGCCGTGACGCGATCTTCCAAACTGGAAGCGTTCGCAGCGGGCTTCGCAGCGAACCCGATCGGCGGGTAGTTCTCAGCCTTGTAGCCGGCTGCGATGTACTCCGCCAGCGTCGGCCCGTCCGTCCGCAGTGGCGCGTCTTTTGGCGGGGGCGCCTCTTTTTCCCATGCTTCAGTCATAGTCAACTCCTTAATAATCGTTCTACCAAAGATAGTCTCTATCAAACAGCTCCGGAACAGCCATCACTCAGGCCCTCCGCGGCCCGCAATACCCGTGCCGGTGGACAGGTCCGTCGAGTGACCAGTCTCAATCTTCGCAGCCGAAATCTCAAGCGCCGTGGTGTTGTCCGCTGCGTTGATCTGCTCCTGCGATTGGATCTTAGCCGCAGTGTCCTGTGCCTCGCCTTGCTGCTCCATCGCTGTTTGTTGCAGCATCGCCTGATTCTTGGATTGTACAGTCTGCTGGTCCTGCTGACCTTTCGCCTGGATCGCTTGTACCTTGCCTTGTGTGTTCTCCTTAGCCACCGCAAGCGCCGCCTGCCCCGGGTCCTGCATCGGGGGTGGGGACAGAGACTGCAGGAGCTGCTGCGCCTGCTGGATCGCGGGCGGTATTTTCGAGAGCACCTGCTTTGCGGTGTCCATGACGTGGTGGGACGCTTCCGCCAACAACTGATCCATCTGCTTGGACGTCTCAGGATCTTGGAATGCGGTGAGCTTACCCAAATCCTGCGGTTTGCCCGTAGCGTCTGTCGCGGCTTTCGAGCCCAGCTCCACCGTCGTTGCCATGTACCAGTAGGCCAAATGCTCCACTAAGTGCGCGAGTGCTGCGGGGATGTACTTCGGCGCAATGATCGAGAGCATCCCAAAAAACGGGGAGAGCATGTAATCCAACAACACCTGGATATGCGCCAAGTGGTCCTGCTCCGGCTGCGCAATCACCGGGCGCCCCAGTGTCATCGCCACGTTCTCGTTGACCGCATTCAGCTCCTGCGCCTGCGTCTCCGGCTTGAGAAGATCCACCGCATTAGGGATCTTGGTCCGCTCCAGGATAAGCGTCTCCACTTTACGTGGATCGTATAACTCGGGATGCAGATCAGCACGTTGTTGAATAATTTGGAGCTGTGCAAATCTCTGGATATCCGAAAATACCTGTGGATCCGAGACGGGGACCACATCAACAGGACCCTCATAGTCGGCCCGGTAGGCCAACATCTCACCCGTATCATCAAGTATTTCCTCATCCGTGATATACATCCGGTTGATACGGTGCAGGATACCGATCAGCCGATCCATCGCCCCGTGCAGGCGCATGTGAATAGCCGACAGGACTTTCAAGCCCTGCTCAATTAACGCTAACGTCGTGCCCACCGGCATGTTGGGCGAGCCGTCTTCCGAGAGGTTCTCGAACGTGGTGCGAACCAGCGCCTCGCCCTGCTCGGTGCACCAGCCCAAGAGCTGATACAGCATCGTAGACGGCGGGTTAAAGGGTACCGCCATCAGAATCTTGCGGATATCCTGATCGCCGATCGCAGCTCCCTCAATCTCCGTCACGCCACAGACGTTTAGGTTTAACGTCTGTCCGGACGAGGCTGCCCCTTTGAGTCGTAGCAAGGTGGGTAGATTGTTGACATGAGCAGTATCCAACAACGCCCGGAGTGAGCCCGTGCTGGCGCCGGCCAACGATCCTGCGTAATGAATGAGCCCCACCGACTGCGCACCGCGCCACGGCAGGCACTCGAAGTCCACGAGCCAGCACAAGTTTTCGCACTTCTCGTCATATTCCTCCCAATTGCGCACCGCACGCAGGATCTCCCGCGCGAGCGGGTCTACCTCGATCAAATACGGCTTTGCCCCTTCGCGGGAGATAATCGAGTCAATATCCGGGTCTGCGTTACGCTGATCGCCCGCCACCCGTAACCGGTCTGTGTCCTCCAGCTCCGCAAGCACCTCCACCACATAAATGCGCCGCACTCCATCTTGGTTACCCGCACTGGTCGTGTCCTTGCCCTGCACCTTGTTGGTAGTCTTCTCCGCCTGCGTGCTTTCCGGTACCTGAGATGCTGCAATCACCGAAGTTTTCGCGTAGTACCCTTGCCGGATGCGGGATTCCAACTCATGTTGGGTAATCGTATCAATCAGCGTACGCCGTTCGGCCGAGTAGAAATCCGCCGCTGCATCCGGGATGAGCACCTGATCGATGGGCCAGAACGTCGGGACGGGCCGCTTTTTGTCCGAGTCGTACACCAAGCGCATGTACTGGCTGCCTGCGGGCAACTGCTGCGAGAGCAGCTTTTCCAGTTGTGAGCGGAATTCCGGCATTTGCTTGCGGAACTGCCAGTTCATGTGCGCGGTTTTGCGCTCTGCCTTCTCCACGCGCTCCGGGGTGCTCTTACCCGGTATCCAGTCCTTCACCGGACCATTGGGCGGCATCAACTCACCGATCGTGTGTGACTGGTAATACAGAATCGCTTTGGACAACATCGGATGCGTGGCTTTGGAGCCCCCGTCAAAGGCGGGTGCACTGACGTCCTCGCCGGCTAATCCCGTGCGTTTGATGCCCTCGTCATACTGCTTATCCCGCCCTTTGCGAGACTCTTTGTCGTACTCGATACGCTCCAACAACTCCGCAGTAAACTGCGAGAGCTGCGAGGGGTCCAGTTCCGGCACCAAGTTGCGAAAAAAGTCCGACTCATCCGCAGGGGGTTCGTCTTCGTCATCATCAGTCTTGACGATCGCGCCGCCATCATCCGTGTCCGTCACCCCGGGGGAGGATTCGTTCGGCTCACCGTCTGAGGGGTACGGCGAGCTGTCTTCGTCATCAAGCGCCATCGTCTAACTCTTTAGTCGGCTCACGCGTCATCTGCTGTGTCACGGTCTGTTTTATTGGCGCCATCCACGCCTCGTACCGCTTGTGGAACTCTTCGTCAGTGCAGGGGTAAATTTCCTTCTCCCCTTGAATGCACCAGTCACCGCAGTTAACGCGTACTGGACCATTCAGAGTATACGCATGCAGTGCGCTACCCGACCGCATCAACAACTCCGGGGTCGCCCACGGCGGCCACTCAGCCTCTGGCTGGCCGTTCCAGCGAAATGCTTCGATCAATCTAACTCGGGTGCGATAGGTCATACGTTAGCCGTCATAAGGATTGCTCCGCCGTTGCTGCTTGAGACGTTCTGCCGCCTGCGCAACCGCCTTGGCAGGATCCACACGCACTGTCAAGCGAATATTGAACCGCTGCATAAAGAAAAGCAAAGCCTGCGTTGCCGTATCGAGTAAATCGTCGTGCGTAAGCGAGCCCTCGCCCACGTAGGTGCAGAGCTGCGTGATGACCCCATCCGCCCAGTCACGAGGCTGCCCCTGGTTCCGTAGGCTCTCTACGACCCATATGCGCCCTGCAGAGACGAGGGGCGAGGCGCCATGAAGCTTGGACAGCTTGTCCATGTCGGTCGGGTAGGGCTGGCAGATGACCCCCTCAACCGCGAGCATTTGGATGAGCGACTTCCCGGAGCCGGTGTCCTCGACCAAAATCAAGTCAATCGGGCGCCCGGTGTGCTTCGGCCGCTGTGCCCGCGAGATGATCGCCGGGCGCAAGAGCGGCTCGTTCGTATCCCCGTAGGTGAAACTCTTCTCAAACTTCACGCGCCGGATCAGCTCAGGGAAGCCCAAATACTCCTCCCACGCCTCCAACAGCATGATGTGCTCGCGCCGTTCGTGCTCGAACAGACCCCACACGGTGCACGCAGTGGGGTCGCCGGTCTGCTCTTTCTTGTCCCAGGTTTTTTCTGTGAACGCCGTGTCGAGTGACATCAGCACAAAACGAAATTTGGGCAACGGCTTGCGCGCGGGCCACAAACGGATATCGGAGCGCTTGACGAAGCCGCCTTCCTCCGGGTCGATCAGCTCCCCGTACAACTCCTGACGACCGATTTTCGTCCCTTCGTACTTGGCGACGTTCTCGTAGAAAATGTCAGTTAGGTTCTCCGCATTCTCGTAGGTGCTACCGGAAATAGTGAGAGAGCGCTTGAGGTTCATCAACATCTTGATGAACGGTTTGGGCTTAGGAGTGCCCGTCCAAAACACCTGCGGGTGATCGCCCAAGCGCAGCCCGAAGATCAGGTTATCCCATGTCTTTTCCGGGTAGCGCCATACTGCCACTTCATTGCATGTCGCCCGATGGCACTGCGGACCCCGCAGGCGCTCCGGGGTGTCTGCGGAAAACCCGCGGATGATCGCCCCGTTTTTCAGCGTAATAACCGGGGGCGACTTGGTGGAGTCCTTAATCAACTGCTTGGGGATGACTGAGTGCAACCCAGTAGGCCCGTAGAAGTCCACCCCGATCACATCCTCATGCGTAGGGGATACTACGAAGTTATAAGAGCCGGGGTCTTGCGCCGCTTGCTGCCCTAGCCAATTGGATGACGAGAGCGTCTTACCCCAGCCGCGTCCCGATTTGATACCGAAAAAGTCCCACTTGTTGTCGTCTGGCGGAAGCTGCTTCCGGCGCGCGGTCGCTTTCCATTTCAGGCGCCAATTGAGTAGCGCTAAATCGTCGACAGAGAACTTAGCTAGATTCTCCCGCAACGTTTTCGGGTTGCGGATATCAAGAGCAACCGCGGCCACTACTTAGGAACAGGCGTCAAGAACTGAATGATGTTCTGCGCCTTAGCGATATCCGACAACCGCGCCTCGCGCGTGTGGTACGGGCTGGCCGGCGTAGTCGCAGTCGCGGCAACTGCCGGCTGGATCTTGTTCAACAAGCGCCCTAGCTTTTGCAGAAAGGGTTCGCCGTTGGTGTCGAGTGCAACATCGCATAGGGATGAGATAGTGCAGTCCGTCTCGTGCGTGAACACCGTCGCAGTTAGCACGTCCACGCCGCGGGCAAGAGAATATGCGAAAGTTTGTGAGAAGCTCACGTTGTTTTCTCCGCGGGCTTTTGTGCGTAGCTGCTGAAGCGCATTCTAATCAAGTTACCTAACTTCCTATCGGTCGCGGGGTGCGGAAACATTCTCACGATAACGTAAGCACAACCCATACGTTTCAATGTATTCTCGAAATGCGGCTCATCCCCGATGAGCGTGTAGTACTCCTGTCCGTGCTGATCGCGTGGGCCAATCGGACCCTCTTCCCACTGGATGCCCTGCGCTTTCGCAAAGCTTGCCCACGCCTGTTTACCATTCATGGTGAAAGCACCTGACCTACTGCGCCGAAACCTAAACAATCCGGGCATTCAACAATACGGGTCTTGATGGGTGCCTCCCGCGGTTGACAGAGCCCATCAAGTGCTACAGGAGCCGTAGGGGTACCGAAGTCTGCGTACGCCTCTTGAACCGTCCCCGTATTCTTACATCGCCGGCAGTACATTTGGCACCTCCTTAGCTGCGCGCAGTTTAGCGTTATCTTCCAACAGCGCACCGATCTGCACGGTCATGCGCATGAGCGCTTGTGACATCTCGCTATTGTTCTTCAACATCTCCGCATTTTGTTTGAGTAGCTCATCCAAGCGAGCCGTGAGGGTTTCGTTGGATTTCGTCAGCTCGGCAAGCCTGCCAGCATCCGCGCCCGCTGATGCAAAACCGCTGGGCGCGGAGGGTCGGTTACCGGCAAGCTTGCCAAGACTTTCCTGCGTGGGCGGCTGGTACGCCGCTTTGATGTTAGCCAACTGCACCCGCTGCGCGATCTGCGCGTCCGACAGCCCCAAGTGCTTGTAGTGTGCGCCGGCTTTCCTCGCATCCTCGGGCGGGTTGCACGCGAGGCAGTTCACCCAGGCCCAGCGCATGAGACGTTTGGCCCCCACCCCGCCCGCGCCAAAGAGCGGCTGCGCCTTGCTCCCACCGCCCGCCGCGACGAGTCCGGGAGTGAGCCCGTTCTGGCATTCCGGGTTCCTGCAGTCAGAACGCGCCCGTCGCCCCTGAGGGGCCGTCTGCGCTCGCGAGGCAAGTTCTGCGAGCCCTACGCTACGATCAGGGGGTTGCGCCACGGCTAGCCCTGCAGCGTCGCATAGGGAGCGCCATCAGGCTGCAGGAGGTTTCCCACTACTGAGAAGTTCGCTCCAGGGATTGCGACCCGGGTCATGATTTTGTATTGACGCGCAACCACAGGGTTGATATCTGGACCGAAACTCTGGTCTTCCTGAATGCGCTCCTGCACTGCATAGCGCCAATACAGAACGGGTCGATCCGACTTGCACGTCAGGTACAGTTTGTGGAATGAAGTGCCCATCGCCTGTCGCAATCGCTCTGGCGCATTCGGGACAGTAGCCGGCGCGAGCAGCCCCAACGTACGGTAGGGCCGGTATTCGTAGTCTCCACGCTCCGGGTTGTACACCGCGTGCGCATTGCGATGATCGCCGTCCCGGCAATCGAACAGACGTTCGACGTACTCCACTAGCTTTCCGATTGAACCGAATGGCGCGAAGGGCGGCGCTGATTCTGCGTGCAGCACCACTGAATCCGGCCGCTGTGCCCAACCTTTCTCCAGCGCGGTCACCCGGGCGCTCAGCTCCAGATAGCTACGCTGGATTGACGGAATCAGCGATGCCTCGTTGCGTGCTTCCGCTAGCTCGCGTTCCAGAGCAGAAACACGGTTTTCTAAGTCACTCATAGAACAGGCACCTTTTTACCGTTCTCCAACCACCACCCGATTTTGTGCCCCGAAATTAGCGCTTGCGGGCCATTCTGCCATGCAAATACGTACTTCAAATTATCACACGAGTTACGCCACGCAGACCAGCAATACGCCCGCCACCATGCCGGCGCATGGGGCATATACAACGAAGTCACGCCATTCACCCACACCAACGCATATTGGCCGCTTACGCCGTCTTCGGGGTTGTCGTAAATACACCCTAAGGGTGCGAACTGCCAACGATCGATAGTGCGCTTGCCGTCTTTGATGGAAGGGAGCGCGCTGACGAACCACGCTTGCCGCACGCAAACCGGAATGAGGAGCACCCACCCTAGTACCGTGAAAAACAGCATGATGAGCTGCACTATTGCGTACCACAGCCAGCCCAACACGTTCACGGTATACCTAACTTCGTTAACGCATCCTCAAATGACAGGCCAATGCGCAGCAGCTCGTCTACTTTCTCCATGTCCACATTCAAGCAACGCTCCGCCAGCGCTTGAACTTCCTCAGCCGGCCCTACGTAAGCGTATTCCTTATACCCCCCGTTAAAAAGACTTTTTCGTCGTACGTACAAACACTCATGCCCCTCCGGTATCGGTCGGGGATCGAACACCCCTTCAATAACGCTAATCATGTCAGACAACTCCCTACGCGTTTATCGTTAGCCTCTAATGCCCACTCACCCTCATCCAATGCGGGGCACTCCACAATGTTAACGTAGGGCGCGAATGGATTTTGCTTGGTGTGCGCCAGGATCGAAAACACGACGTTACGCGCCTGCAGCAAACGGATCGTATGCACGTACAGCGTGTACGCGAAGGACGGCCCCACATCGCGTGCCGCCATCTCCAGCGTAGTCTTGGAGAGCGCAAAGTAAGTACTGCCGCCGCGGCCATCCATGAGTGGCTCGTAATCGATGCGCTCTTCGCACAGATCGAAATAGCGCTTGGAGCGGGCGCGCTCCGCGATCTCCGCATCCAATCGGTCAATGTTGTTATGGCGGGTCACAGCTTAACCCCGCACTCATCGCACTTCTCTTTCAAGAAGTCCAATATCTCCAACCCATGCCCGTTACACATTACGCCAGCAGCCTTGGTAAGTGCATACAACTCGTCCTTACTGGCGATATCGATACGAACTGAGAACGGTTTGAACGTCTCCCCTTGAAAGGGTAGTTCGCGCACGTTCATGCGCACTCCTCGAACAGTCGATCCAATGCGTCAGTCAGCTTGTCCGCACTCACTGTGCGGCTCGTAGCGCCGCTGGGACACGTCAGCCGGTAAGCCGGAGGAGTAAACCCGATCGGGGTCACTTCGTCCGGATACTGGTACAGCGCCCATCCTTCGCAGCGAACCGTCTCTACTTTCAACTTACGCTTCACGGACACCCCAACGCATGCCACCGTTGCCACTCACGCGGCCACACCTTATGCGCCTCGCGTTGAAGACCGTACCGGTATGAGCGCTCTAGCCAACGCGAGAACTTCTCCGCCGCCAACGCGTGCCGCAATCGAATCAACGCCCGCCGCGTGGTCTTGTTGCCCAAATGACTACGCCTACGCTTCACGACGACACCCGCACTTTGTCACCCCACGCCAAGCGCCGATGGGGTCTAACACATTCTGATTGGAGCAACTACCTGCGTGACGCGGCAGCGCCCGAAACGCGCAGAGCTGCGTCACCATCGCGTACAGCTCCTCTGGACCGATAGGCGGATCGCAATGCGCCCAATCACGCTCGAACCGCAGGCGATCGAGAAGTGCTGCGATATCAACCCGCATTTCAGTACCTTCGAAGCTCATCATGAGTCTCCAAAGTCCCCGCCGTCGCTAGAGCGGTTAATCGCGTCGCGGTGCAGCCGCTCCTTGAGCAGATACCCCTCCAACATCCAAACCTTGTCCTTCGCATGCTGGCGCGCGATCTTCGCGCCCAAATCAGCATCGAAGTTCTCCGGGCTCGCGCAAGCGCTCTCTCCGGTCACTGTAAAACCGTTCTTCAGCACCAGCACGCAGATTGTCAGCAGCGCCAGAGAAGGCATCTGTGGGCAGCCCTGGGTCGCTTTGTCGGCCGTGAACACGTACTCCGCGGCAATGGCATCTTCGATCATCTGCGGCGTCACACGCGGTGCGGTCAAACCTTTAGCGATAATCTCTTTCTCGATGTCTTCGTTGCTCACGGGGTTTCTCCCAAAAAAAGCTGCATTCAACAACCCGCCGCGTGGCGGCTCACGAACCTCAATCTCTACCGTTTCCAGACTGTCAGGCGAAAGATAAGGACGGCGCAGCCACGTCCACAAACGTTGGTACCACGCAGCTCGCGGGTGAGCTGCGGCAAAGAGCGCTACGCCGTCCTCGTCCATGTGAATGTTCCTGTGAGTTAACTAAAGTAAATCTGCTTGCGCTTTTCGGTCACGCTGCCGGACAGCGTGCCGTGGCACTGCACTTTGTAGATCGTGCCGTTGGGAGTGCCCTTGCCGATGTTGAGCGCCTTCAGAGGCACCTGTGCCGTGAAGTACGTGTTGGGCTGGGTGCCCGCAGGCTGTTCGATCACGTAGCCCGCCGCAGGCTCACCCGGCAGTCCGCCATCGCCCGCCTGTTCGATGAAGATTACCCAGCTTTCACCTTCAGGGCCGGCCAAATCCAGGTTGAGCGTAGTGTACTCACTGACGTCATAGGACGAGTTCGGGAACCACCACTGATTGCCCCCTTGGCTGGCAGAGTTGAAAGTAATGCCGCCGTCCGCATTGCCGTACTGGACTGAGTTCTGCCCATAGGCGTAATCGCCCATGCCGTAGAACACCCCATCCATGAGAATGTTGGGCGAGGTGGCGTTGCCCGTGCCGCCCGTGGGGGTCACGCCATTCGACGGCGCAGAAACCGCACCACTGGTGCCGTCCGTGTAATTGGCAACGACCGTGAACTCGTTGGGACTGCCGCCCCACCCGGGGTTGCCGCCGCTGACCAAGATCGGGGATGCAGGCGCACTACCCTGAATCCAGCCTTGTGTGGTGGACACGGCGGTAAAGCCCTTCAGCGTCTTGCCAGCAGGCACTGGACCTGCGGTGAAGGCCACCATGGCGGTATACGGCTGCGCCGTCGCCACGACGGCCGTAGGCGCGTCAGAGCCGGTGACTGGGGCAGGCTGCGGCTGAGTCGGCTGCGGGGTCGGCTGTGGCTGTGCGGGAACCATCAAAAGCGTTGCGACTGCCGGCGCGAGGATAGCAGCAAGTGCGCCCACTTGAGCTGAGTCCAGGGTGAGGTTCAAAGGCAGAACGAGAGTCTCAGGCGTTGTCATCGGGGAATTCCTTCAGGTGAGCGCGGCCGGGCGCGCCGTGTTGGTTAAGGGGTTGGCTTTCAGGAATGGCGCCAGCTTACTCGCAAAGTCATACGCGCCACCGGAGAGGATAACCCAAAAAGCGAGCTGACAGCCCAGTGCATTGATCGCATTGAGGGAGGTTTGCGGAGTCGAGAAGCTTGCGTATTTCGCAATCGTCTCCTGCTGCACTGAGCCGATCGAAACGTATTGGCCGCGTAGATCCTTGCCGCCCGCGACCCACTGGTTGAGCGTGCCGGACCACTGTAGTCCAGTGAACTCTGCCATGAACCAGTCAGTGTGCGGCGACAAGTTGTTATTGCTGGAGTAATAACAATCCGGCCCGCAGCGCGCAGCTCCGGCTGCCAGAACGTCAGTCAACAGCGAGGCGACATTCGCCTGCTTGTTCAAGTAATTCAACATGGGCGCAGGGATAGCGGTCGGAAAGCTTTCCGCAACCGTGCTGGTCCACGCCTCAATCGCCGCGATCAAACCTACATCGTTATAGTCGCTGCCTGAAGCCAAAGAGAGCGAGGATTCTCCGGAAAACGGACACTGGAACAGCGGACACGTGCCGAAGGTTTCCCCGGTAAGTGCGCCGGGTCGATTGGTAGGTTGTGCCGCCAGTGCCTGCCATAACGCGTTGTAACGATCTGAAACCGCACTGCGCCACAACGCCGCGGTACCGCCGCACAACGTCGGTGGGTTGTACGAGAAGGGCCAGGAACCGTAATTAACCGCCCCCACATACCCCGCACCGTACATCCCCGTGTTGAGAATATAGTCTGGCGTACCGCGCTGCTGCGGTGTCGTGCCGCTGAAGCTACATCCCCAAATCATGATGGAGACCGGCAGCGTCGGACACTTCGCCCAAAACGCGTTGCAATCGGCGACTACGGTATTGAGGAAGTTATACCCGTTATCAGTCGGCTCCAGATTGCGCCACGTGTAAATGAACGCGTGTCCTGCGATCGGACAGCCTGCGGCGATCGCCTGTGCGATGAGCGCGATCTCCGCATTGTTGAGCGCCCCCGTGCCGTCCACTTGATTCGACTGCGTGTGGTGCCCGGAGAAATAGACGTGTTTGAATACGGGTGGCGGCGGTGGCGGTGGCTGCAGCACCGGAACCAGTTGGTAAGTGCCTGCGGGCAAATCCGAATCAGTAACGATAATAGTCATTGCCCATACACTCCGAGTTTCTTATTCCAAGGTTTGAATGCGCGCAAGTCCGCAAGCAACGGCCATTGCCCTGTGAATGTGATGGCTCGGTCATCTATCGTCACCAGTGCCGAAGGCTTCCAGCGGGTAAAGCGCACCTCGGATATCGCTACCCCCATCGTGTCCCAACTATTGCCCGCGTGGTGCCGTAACCAACTACGCATTGCCGTAATCCCACCGAAGTAGCGTGCACGCGAGCTGTGAATCACGACGTCCCAACCGGCCAACAATGCATCCTCCAGAAAGGTCATCGCACCCGCCACTGGCGGATCAGGGATGTTTCTCGCGCCTTTCCAACCGCTCGTATAGCTGTGCAGAACGCCGTCGAAGTCGAGACATAGAATAGGTTTCTTTTTCATTCCAACTGCCGCGGCTGCTCGCCGTCCAAATCGCTAATCACATGAATGTTGGAATGCGCACAGTTCGCATTAGCACAACCATGCCATGCGCGCACCCCATCCTGCATGGAGTACTCCGCATTGCACGTATTGCAGCGGTACCAGCGCAAGGTGGGAATACCTGCAAGCTTGCGCCGCTGCTCCTCCTGCTCGTACCCGGAACTGACCATCAGCGGATAATCCCCAAGCCGCCGATCGTGGGAGTTGACGCAGCAGGGGCATCCGGAGTTGCCGGTTTGCTGGGGAACTGCTCACAGCCTGAAGCCACGTGCGCGTTACCCACCGGAGGCGCTTTCGCAGCCGCGGCAAGTTTGCTGAAGTCTTTGATCGCGAAGTACACGGCCATGCACGCTTTCACGTCCACCATAGCGTTGTGCGCGCCTTCCAAATGTTGGCCGGTGAAGTGTTCGTACGCCTCTGCCAGATTCGGGCTCTTGTAGTGATACCTCCCCGCGCTGCGCATCCGCTCGCTGGGGGGTAGCTTCAAGATCGGAGTTGCCAGACGTTGCGTGCACTCCGCAGGAGCGGCTTTCCACACATCCGGGTCCAAGATGCCCGCGTAACGCTTGAGCGCAATGCGAATGATGCGCGCATCGAACGGCTCGTTATGCGCGATGCGCTGAGTGAGATTAGGTGCGGCAGTGTACAAGTCAATAAACGCGGCCAACACGTGAGCCTCAGGCACGCCTACCCACTGCGCATCCTCGGTCGTAATCCCGTGAATCGCGGCAACGTCATCGGGAATGTCCCACCCGTCCGGACGCACAATAAAATCGAGACTCGCCAGGATCTCGCGCGTGTCCAAATCCACCTGGAGCGCGGCCAACTGCACAAGGTGCGGCTGGCGCGGGTCTTCGGATGGCTCATGAAACAGCGGCAGTCCCGTCGTTTCCGTGTCGTAGAAAATGCCGATCATTAAAAATCCCCTAAGATAAGGTTACCCAACTGCGGGTTTTGTACAGAGTTCTGTGCTTGTCGAATAGCCAGTCGATGCTCGTGCGCCAACACTGGGTGCATGATGAGGGTATCGCCGTTCAGTATGTACGCTGCGGGTACTGCGTGCGCGCCATAGCGCTTAGCGTACTTCTTGTCCATGCGCGCCCAATGCCGCGGTGACTTCGCGCGACGTTTCGCATACCTGCGGTTGCGCTCATAAGTGCACGCAGCCGTACTCTCTATGATCCGGTAGCCGGCGCCGATCATTGTAGCTCCCAACCAATATGCAAACGGTAAACCCACACTAGCGCATTGCGCCAGCCGTACTTAGAGACCATGCACCCCACCCACGGGCGAAACCAACCGCTGTCCCAGTAAATAGTGACTTTACCGACGCACAAGCGCCACGCGATCATAAACGTGTTGGCTCCTCACCCGTTTCGACCCAGTGACGATGTTGCTCAGGCGTCCAGCCATCGACTATGTGCGTTTCCAATGCTTCCAGCGTATTGCGGCGACTGCGCTCCAACGCTTTCGAGTACACCGCGCCAACTGTCGCATACGGATCGTCGGGTACGTGAGTAGTGTCAAACGGGTTCATACGTACAGATGCTCCCAAACCGCTTTCCACCGTTTGCGCAACCGCGCAGGCATTTTGTAGATGCACCCACGGACGTGTTCTACGCACTCCTCCTGTGAGCGAAGTACCGGAGTCATTTGCGGTTCTTCCTGCGTTGGACTTTCGCCAGCTTCTTGCGGGCACGCGCAGCGCGGAAGCGTTTATCGAACTCCTTAGTGTTGCCTGTGCGGTGACTCACTTCTTCGGCGCCTCGTGCTCAGAGTTATCATGCCAACTGCGTGACAGTGGATTCCCTGGGGCGGGCACGGGCTCATCGAGCTTGTTGCATTGACAGGTCGCACAGTGCAACGGCTTGGCGAGCGCGGCATCGATCCGAGCGCGCAATGCGGTGAATTCCACCCCGCCGATGTACTCGCCGCCGTGCTGATCGCGATAGAGCTGCAGCTTCTGGCGGCAGTCACTGAGCAACTGGTGTAGCTCATTCATGCTGTGGACCACTCAAACATGACGTAGACGTAGGCCACGAACAGGATTCCCGCGGTAATGCGCAACGTGATTTTACACGGGGCTCTCATCGCCCGCCCTCGCCTTCCCACGTATCCATATCAACCGCTCATGCGGCTCCAGAATATCGTTAGCGTTCACGGTTCACGCTCCAACATGGGTCCAGCCTTTAATACATGCATAGCTAATAGCGGACTGAGTTACCCCGTAAACCCTGGCTAAATCAAGCTGCGCACTTTACCGCACGAAGATACTTGGTAGATTCCTTCCCAACCAACAATAGCGCGCCAATGCATTATTTTTCTCATCGCGATCTCGGTTCGTCCTCGTGTGAATGCGGGTCACTCTGCGGGTCGGCCTTCGGCTGTACCAACTTTACGATTGAATCGATCAGCGCGTTGCGGGTCGTCACATCGATACTCACCCCATCGGGCGTGCGCAAATCCACTTCCGACTTCTCACCATACACGTGCCGGAGCACTTTGCTCGCGGTCCACTTGCGCGAGTCTACCCGCAAGCGGCTGCGCTCGAAGTTCTCGCGGGACCAGACCTTCTGCGTGCCGCCGTTCTTCAACACGCGCTCGACGTAATCGTTGCTCGAATCGTCCGCAATCTCGATGATCTCATCCGCCCACTTCTCGCAGCAGCTCTGGCGCGCGATGGTGTAGGCCCGGTTGAAGTCCTCGTCCTGCTCACGCCATTTGTACAGCGTGTTCCAGGTCGGCATGGTCTCATCACGGACGACTTCGGAAGTGGTCTGCCCATTAGCGATGCGCTCACAGATCGCCTCCAGGAGCGCCGCAGAAGGCACGGTGGGGCGGAATCGAGGCGCATCAGTGTCAGGGTAGGGGTCCGGGGTCGATCGCGGCTCTGAGGCCTTCGTAGACGATTTGGTGAGCTTTACACGGCGGGCACCTCGCTTGAGCTTCTTGATTTTGCGTGCTGGCATAGGCTAAGCCTACCCGAAAACCGCCCGAGGGTACCACTGTACGATTGAGGATTCAAGCCGCGTTGCGCAACGCCCGGTTATGACCGCTTACGACCGCAAGCGCAGTTCCGCCACGCTCACGCCATAGTGGCTGACGATCGTCGTCCAGGCAATCCCACTCTCGCGGCTCCACGCCTGAGCCATAGCCAACAGCGCTCCTCGGAGTTTCTCGAGCTCATCCGCTGCCGCATTCAACGCATCTGCTGCGAACTGATCGCCAAAGCGGTCTTGGCGAATCCGCATTGCGCGTTGTCGTAGGTCCTCCAGCATGTTGGTATCCATCATTTGCGCAGCGCCTCAGCCGCCGCATTCGCCTGTGCGATCGACTCGGCAGACACTTCGAACAAGTCTCCATAGCCACTCACCGAGTAACCGATGAGTTGATAAAACTGCTGCCAGTCTTCCTGAGTGAACTGCATGCCGATCGCGGCTAACCAATTCAGATCAACCGGCCCTGAATCCAACAAAAACCGCACGATGGAATTTTCTTTGAAACGCACTACACCGTGCGCATCCCGCACGACAGGTTGCATCGGGTTTTTAGTACTGCTCATTTGCGCTCCATCGCTAGCGCAATGCTGCGCAGCATCCCCACAATCGAGACCAGCACAATCGCGAACATCGTCACGCTGCCGATTACTCCCCAAGCGGGTGCGGGGATGTGCAGCAGTCCCCACACGATAGCACCGACGATTACGAGTCCCGCCACAAGTCCGGCCAGATAAGCCAGCGCGGTGCGCACGGCTGCTGCACCAAACAGCAGGGTGCAGACAATCACCATCAGCAGTATGTCAGTCATGTTGATTGCTCCTGCGGCCACTGCATGATGCGGAGCTTGATGAAATTGCCGCAATCAGCCGCGACCTTGCAATGAGCCGCATCTATTCCGTACGTCGTCACGTGCTCGCCATGCGGCTCGGGCGCTTCCCCTACCCGACGCGCAATCACGATGACCTGATCGTAACCGTACTTGTCCGCGATCTCCCGTGCCGCGCTGATCGGTATCGGGCGCATTTGTCTTGGCAACGGCTTAGGGGTCTTCTTCATGTTGGTTTCGTCCTATTTGTGTTAGTTAAATTACCAGCTAGCCTTCTAACTCAAGTCTATCCGGTTTGAAATATTCCCACTCTCCAGCGACGATTTTATAAACGCCTTCGGGAAGTGTGCCGGAGAATACTTCGACGCGTTTTACCTCCGGGTCTATGTCGGTGAATAACCGGATAGCGCCACTCATGTTGACGCTGTAGCCGTCCGGTAAGTACAAGCGACCCATCCGTTGCTCAACTAAGTACTCAATACGGGCTACCCCGGTAACTAAATCGTCTCTCTGTCGAATGCGCAGTGGTTCGCCTTCCAGAATCTGCGCCAACATTCTCTGTACTTCGCGCATTGCACCGGCTATTCCGAGGGGTCTCTTTTTCACAGTCATGGGGCTGGCCTCGCGTATACTCTCTGAAAATGATCCTTTGAACACTTATACTCTATATATTAAGTAGTTTAAAGAAGATCATCATATGATCCTTTGATGATCCTCTGTATATCGTTAATAGTCTTCAAAGGATCATCAAGAGATCATCCTATGATCCACTCTCAAATATCGGTAAAACAAGCATAAAACCCTTCAAAGGATCATATCTGAGTGTATATAGAGAAACCTTGATTTTTCGTACTTTAGTCACCCTTTTCAGGCAGCCGCCAACGAAAAGCATTTTTCCCGACACGCATGGATTCTATTTTCAATTCTTCCTTTGCCCGCTTTAGCGTTATTCCGGCAACCTGCGCTTCCTCCGCCTGCTTGCGAACTTCCCACACGTTCACCGAGCCCTTCTCCAACAACCTGCGCAGGAACTGTTTGGCAATCCCCAGCTTTGACTCCCCATCCCCGTTGCCTTCCGCTTCCGAAATGATGTGCAACCCCGTGCCGTCCAGGTATCTCCCCCATGCGGTCCGTGCAATCTCCGTGTTGGGTTCCTCCTCAAACCCGTATTCGTACCCGCCTTTCTGCTTCTTCGCGAATGTCTTGATGCAAGTAAATACGTACTTGGTCGGATCGCGCCCTTCACCATCCACAATCGGGGCAGTCGCCAGCACGATGCGCGGCGCTTGAGACCAGCCACCACTACCCGTGATGCGCTCCACCGGGTCCTTGCCTTTGCTGCCTTTGTTAAAATGCTGGATGCCCAACACAACACAGTGGTACTTCTTGGCTAACCGTTGTAAGGGCAACAATGCGCGCCTGACGTCATTCACGTGGTTGTTATCTTTCTCGACGATGACGACAATTGGGTCAACGATAATGAGGGATACTTCTCCTAACTCTTCGCATACCCGCTCCAGCAACCCCATATCCTGCGCCGGATCAAATGCGCGCTCGGTTTCATCTTCCTTCACCCCCACCAACACCGTACAGCGCTCCTGATCTCCGCCTGACCAGCGAAAGCGTGGTTTGACCGTATCGCCCAGATCATCCTCACCCGTCCACAGAATCACATTGCCCCGCGGACATTTCGTGCCGTCCGGCCATTTGCCGCCACGAGTTATAGTTGCAGCCATTGAAAGCGTCAGCGTTGATTTCATCGTAGCTCCCGCGCCCGCAATGATGTGCACCTTGTTGCGCGCCAGGAAGCCTTTCCATAACCAGTCAACTGCCTCCTCCTCAATCTCAGACATCTTCATGACAACTGCGGATAACTCTCCTGCAATAAACTTGCGTTTACCGCGGACGATACGCAGCAGCTCTTTTTCAGTCTTGGGGGGTTTGCAATGTTGTTGCGAAAGCGCATGCAACATCTGCAGAATCTTTGCCTCGCTCCAGCCACTCTTCGCCAGCGAGTAGGCCCGTGCTGAGAGCCAATCACCCCGTTGACCGTCAGGCACATCCTCGAACACCCCTGAAGTGTCGTGTCCATTGGCGCCGTTCGATTTTCGAGCGCTGCTTGACTTAACCCGTTTAAGCAGCCACTCCGGGGCATTGCCAGGAGTTCCGAACGCCTCACCCCCGTGTGCGGCCCACCAGATGACATAGCCGCCCTCACCTCGCACATCGACCCCCTCGGACACCCGGGAAGTGCTGTTACCGACCCCCTCCACATGCTGGTACAGCAAGTGCTTGCCGCGACGCGTCTGGTGCAGCCGGTACTCCCCCAGACGATCCTTGTGCCGCGCGTACCAGTCGCCACTCTTGGGGTCGCAGTCAATCGCCAATAGGCCCGACGCAGGACCCGTAGGAACCCCGATCAGCGCTTGGGGGTAGCTCTGCCACCACTTGGCGATCTGCGCCGCGTCCTGGGTCGCAGCATAGAACCCCCGCTTGACCAGGGGTTCCTTGGTCACCCCGTCACACGGAAACACCGGATACTGCAAGGCGACACGCAGCGCGGCACGAACCGCAGGGCTGCTTAAGATCGGTCCTGCGGACCCGTTCCCGTTGACTTTATGAATTTTGCGTGTCGGGTCGCTGCTCTCATCTGGAGGTGCTTGACGGTGGAGGCGTTCGTCCGTTATTTTCTTCAATGCGGTCGTCCTGTGTATTGGGAGAGACCGGTTCCGTCTCGCAAGGTGGTCCGGTCTACTTCCAAGTCAGATCAAAGGGGAGCTGACGCTACGCGCGCTCAGGCTCAAGCGTCAAGACGGGGTAGTCGCCGAATTTTGGGCCGGTAGGGTGAATTGCGAGCATAGGCATTCATGGCAGCATGCGTAATGCGGTCGGTCGCAAAGCCTCGAAAGCCTCCCGGCTCGCGCCAAGTGCAAATGACTCCCCCTCCCCAAACATCACTCAAACTCTCGCGGTCAACCCGTTCCAACAAACCACGACCCGCGACTAAATGTATGCAGCCGTCGTCGAATGCGCTCCAATCACCGAATGCCGGGTTGCGTGTATTCATAGCGTCAAGACGATTACTTCAAGCGGATCAAATTCGGAAGCCGGCTCAAATTGTGCTCCCGCGCTTCCTTGCACGCATCCTCCAGGTGCGTCACCAACACTTCAAACTCCTCCTGACTACGTGCGAAAGCGTCAATCGACTTCACCGCGTTCGAATAGCGGGGGCGCATTGGATCCAACCGTTTCGTGACATACGGCGGATAGGCGCTTTTCTTGATGAGCTTCACTGCCATAGATAAACCCATTCCAGATCCAGAAAGCCGACGAACAGCACCAGGGTAACCGTTACGAGCAGCCAAAAAAGCAGCTCGCGCCAGAAGTTACCCACAACTAATCCACAACCCGGAATACCGGGTGCTTTTCACGCTGTAAACCCAGTTTCCTCAGGGTCTTGGCGGAAGCGCCGGAACGCCGCCCGGTGTGCAATCTCCACAGGATCGACCAGTGCACCTCCAGTGCGTCGGCGGCTTGCCGGTAGGTGCGCCCCCCGATCAGGGTATCCAGGTGCTTTTGCAGTTGCGTTTTGGGTGCCATAGTAGCCAAATCCTGCCACAACCGGGTGTGTGACGCAATACCGTTGACAAATATGGCTACAACCTTTAAAGTAGCCTCACCAGTTAAGGAGAACATAGATGGCCGCAACTCTTCCTGACCGCAAAATAAACGCCGCCAAGCGACTCGACAAGGCTGCTGAGGGGATACACGTATGAAACGGCATTACGATCGCGCGCACCCCGGTACAGTCACGGGCGCACCGAAGCAGAACCCGGAAGCCTACCGGGGTTATACCATCCATTTTTCCGCGCTCAGCAATCACATGTGGATCGAGAAAGGCATGGCGCACATTGCCAGCGTGCCAGACACACAGAGCTGGGCGCACGCTCGCAGCATGATTGACCAACTTGTGGAGTGTGCATCATGAGAACACGGAACAACAAAACGCCATTCAAACCGCTGTGGGTTATGGCGCTGTCATCCGGCGATCTGGTGCGCCGTTTCGGCAGTCCGTGCGTCACAGTTCGGGAAAACTACCGCAAGCACCATGCGGCCATCAAGACCACACACGACTTGCGCGCCACGCTGCGCGCGGGGCGCTACACCAGCTTGGGAGGGTATCCGCTCTTTTTCTACACCAGTGACGGAGCCGCGCTGTGCTTCGCATGCTGCGCCAAAGAGTACCGCCAAGTCAGCACAGAGATACGGGAGCGCTCCAACTGTGGCTTTCGCGTGGTTGGTGCGGAAATCAACTACGAAGATAAAGAGCTGACGTGTGACCACTGCAGCAAGGCGATAGAATCCGCCTACGAACAGGACGAATAACCATGCCAAAGCTAACAGTCAGACCGGGCGAAACCCTCAATACGCGATTCTGCCGCATTCTGTTGCAGCAAACGTTGCTGGACCTTACCGGGCGCGAGCTGGCGCACTACCGCCGCGTCAAGGAAACCCCCGGAGCCGTGACGTGGCTCCCAATTCGGTACTTTGCCCAGTAGACAACCTTGGCTACAACCGGTAAGCTTGGCTCTCACTAAATCACGGAGCGAAACGAGATGGGCCGCAAAGTGGATTACTCGAAATTTGAAACCCGGACTGTCGTGCACGAGGGGACCCAAGTGGGGCAAATCGTAGTCGCCTATGAGCGTAAGCCCGGCGATCCACACGGGCCAAAGACACTGGTGCGGTACATACGCATCCAACACGTATCCCGGTTGACCGACCGCAACACGGGTTCGGTTGATTATATGGGATTCGGGAAGTATGTCACGGAACAGGTGTTTCGCAATTCGTTGTCCCCCGCAATCGCGCTCACCGAAGACCAAGTGCATTCCTGAATCACGGATGGAGCAACGATCATGAACGTCTCTCTCAAAACCTACGAGCAACTCATTGCGCTCCTGCGCAATCCGCACATCTCATCGACCGCGGCTGAGTACGTGCGCGCCGAGCTGCGCTCCCGCGACCGCGCACTGCGCAACCAGGAAGCCGCAGTGTTCGCGGTAGGTGCGTTATGAATAACTTTTTCTTCACTGACTATCGCGTTGCGCTCAATTACGCAATTATGGAAGCCCGCAAAGGTAATCGCATCATGCGCTTAAGCAAGGGGCAGGAATACACCAAAAAGGGGTTCTACGTGAACCTTGCGATTCAAGACCCCGCTAAGCGTTTTGGGCGCGATTTGGAAGGAGAATTCATCAAGCCAACTGATCCATTAAGTGCCCTGTGACGCGCCGCAAACACGAAAATCTGGCAGAAGCCGTGCCGACGTTCGTCAAGACGGAAGGCGGCATGACGTATTTCAAGTTCTTGGGGTTCTCCTACCGCACCGATTCAGTGCGCTATTTGATTCAGGCAAAAGACGGTCAAGCGTGGAACCGCACACACTCCGCGCGAGTCTCCGCCGCGGCCAAACAGATCCTGGAACAAATTAGCGTTAATTTGTTGTAGACAACTTCGGCTACATCGATTAAGCTGTCCTCGCATTGAAGTAACGTACCGAACTGGAGAAACTAACATGAAGCCTTGGACTGGAAAACAGATTTGTAGCGTACCCGGCGACAATCGCGTTTTCATGACATATGTCGAATATATGGTAGCTGTTGCCGCGTACCGCGCTACCTTAGTTGCTGCCTGAATCCAGCGTCTGAGGCTTACGAATGTGAGTCTCAGGCGATGCACTCAGCATCGAACGACGCAGCGCCGTGATGCGCAGCACAGAAAAGGACGACAGCATATGACATTAGCCAAGCCGCTCATCAATGACCTTCGTGAAGTTGCGTCCAATGCTGAGCGTATTTTCGAGACTCTTTTGCGCGAAAAATATCCCCGCGCGGATAGGTTTGTCTGGCTCCGTGCGTGTGAGGCGCTGCGCAATGGCACTGCGGATAGGTTTGACCGGGATATGGCAAATGATCCGCAAATCCTACGGGCACACGATGTCTACATTGAGGCGCTGCACGCGTTCTATCACGCTCGCGACGGGGAACGCGGATTTCTAGGCACCCGGGGGCTTTAACCGGATAAGCATGGAAACAACATGAACAACTACACACCTATCTACGCGCAACGCGCCGCCTTGGCGCACGCTGCCGCAGAGTCTGCAAGCGACCCACGCGACAAGGCAGCCTTCCGCGCTGCTGCGCAGACGTGGGAGCGGCTAGCCAAGCCGGCCACGCAAACGTACTCGATGGCGCCGCACCGTCTGCAGGTTGCCGAGCTCAAGCGGGACGTCGCTGAAGCGATTGACGCACCAGCCTCTACCCCCGCAGTTAAAGAAGTGATCTTAGCTGCCGCTCACGGCATGAATCGAGTTATCGCTAAACCGGTCACCATCGAATTTTAGTTGTTGACTAATTTATCGCTAACGTTTAATCTCTCACACATCGCAGCGAAACGCTGCAACGCACGGGTCCGGCGGATCGGATCCACTTGAGGAGACTTCATCATGTTGCACAATATGTCGATCAACGAGCAGTGGCGCACCCGTCCGGCCGATGAGCGCTACACCTCGCTTATTGAGCTGCAAGCCGCGGCTCATCACGTCATGGACCACAGTAGCGCGAAAGTCGTCGCAAGCCGCTCACTGACGGCCGATTTGGACAGCACGGGCAAGCTGGTCCTGAAAGGCCCTAGCGGCAATGCCGCGGTGCCGACGCACTGGGCCTTCGGGCAGCTCGCGCAGCGCGCGGGCGCTCCTGCCGGATACCTGCGCGATCTTCCCAATGCACTGGCCGCTGACTGCATCAACTACGGGTTGCATGTGGTGCGCCCGGTAGATGATATCGGGGTGCTGTTGTACAAAAACGGCGGGCCGGCCGAGCTGCACGCTGTGACGGGTCCGAATTACGGGCGCATCTGGAACGCGCGATTGGCCGACGCGCTGGTGGAGACGTTCGGCGATGGGCGCACGGGTGCATTCCGCGTACCGGGCGAATTCGGCAAGCAGGTTGCGATCACGAAGGACAACACGACTCTGTACGCCAGTGACCGGGACATGGTTGTGTTCCTCGCGGACGAAGACAAGAGCATCGACGTCCCGAACCGCCGCGACGGCAAGACCGGCCGGCTGTCATCGGGCATTGCCATCGGCAACAGCGACGTCGGCGGCGGACGGCTGTGGGTAGCCTCATTCGGTTTCGACTACATCTGTTGCAATCGGATTATCTGGGGCATGGTGGACGTGGAGGAACTGGCGATTCGCCACACTGCCAGCGCGCCGCACCGTTTCATGTCGGAGGTCGTACCCGCGCTCAAAGAGATTGCGCGGACTAACATCGGACTACGCGAAGCGCAGATTGTGGCCGCGCAGAACGCGAAGGTTGACGACCTCGACAAGTTCCTCAGCTCGCGCAAGTTCAATCGCTCGCAGGTTAGCGGCATCAAGGCAGCCTACAAGACTGACGAAGGCAACGCGCTGATGGATGACTGCAGCGTGTGGGATGCCGTCGTAGCCGCTACGGCCTATGCCCGCAGCCTGCAGTACCAGGACGCACGCATCGACATCGAGACGGCTGCAGGCAAGATGCTGCGGCTGGCCGCGTAACCACCGACTTACCGGGCGGGGACTGACACCCGCCCCTCTGAGGGAGCAACGAACGTGGGAAAGCGACGAGAGAAAACAACAATCGACTGGATTATTGATATCCTGCAAACGGCTGACCTGAGACTGAGAATAGAGCACCCCACTAAGGTAAGCGCAAAACGCGAAGCACTTAAGGAGCTGATCATCGCACGTGATCAATTGCAGAGCTATATTTCAGAACTGCGCGGGGAAGCCTAACGTTAAGCGGCTGGGCCTTGTGAATAGTCTAGAGCGCGGTTGACACCCGACAAGACCCAGCCCTGAACGAAGGCGAGACGGAGCTTGACACGATTATGCAACACATATCGATAATCAGAAAACGTCGCTTGGCGACTGTGCAGCGAGAGTTCGAGACGCACACCCGCGAAGCGTACGCCGAGCTGTTGCTGTTCTGGCGTGCGTACAAGCAGCTCGCGCGGACACTGGAGCGCAAGTCGTGAGCACCATCTACGCAGGCACCCTCAAACCGCACAGCGAAGTGGCACTTTGTGACTGTTGCGACGAGCAGCCCGGAACGACTATGGTTGTCGTCAGCGGAATTGATACCTGGGTGTGCGACACCTGTCTAGACATAGAAGGAGAAGAATGATGGATCTGTCCAAACTCACCCCGGCAGAACGAGAAGTATTCAACCTGCTCGTCACGGGGGTCACCAACCGCCAGATCGGAGCTGCTCGACAGTGCAGCGAAAAAACCATCAAGACGCATGTGACCGCTATTTTCAAAAGCACCGGCTGCAAGAGCCGTGCGGATCTGATCGCCAAACACTATGGAGCAATGCACCATGCCAGTTCGTAAAGTCATCCCCAAGACCCCCGCCAAGCCGACCAGCATCACACTGGTAGAGCCGGCTGCGGATCCTGAGCTGTCCGCATCCGCCAAACGTATGCTGGAGCAGGCCCGGGCACTCGAAGTCACCACAGCAGAAGATTACGAATCCGCCGCCGTCGTGCTGCAGACCTTGACGGCCCGCGAGAAGGAAGTCGAGGCGAAGAAGGCGGAGCTGTGGAACCCGCTGGCGAAGCTCACCAAGAGCGTACAAGCGCTGTTTAATCCGCCGCTCAAGGTGCTGGACGAGGCCAAGAAGTTGGTCAGCAGCAAAATGGGCGCGTATGCGCTGGAACAGCGCAACATTGCTCTCGCTGCGCAGGCTCGCGCGGACGAGGAGGCTGACGAAGCCCGCCGCAAGCTCGAAGCGAAAGCAGAGCGAGCTGAGGAGCAAGGCGACTTTGCACGCGCAGACGTGTTCACCTCCCGCGCTAACAGCATCGAAGCGCCAGAGATTGAAGCTGACATTCCCAAGGTGCACGGGGTGCAATTGCGTGAGCGTTGGCTGTTCGAAGTGACAGACGCGTCGCTTGTGCCGCGCGAGTACCTCATGGTCGATGAGCGGTTGATCCGTGCGGAGGTTAACGCCAAGGAAAGCCTTGCGAAGATTCCCGGCGTGCGGATCTGGGCAACGCTCAAACCGCAGGGGTAGCCCCCGCACGCCAAGTGCAGGTGGAGGAGAAATGAGAAAGCGTATCAATACCTTCGAAGAGCGCCAGCGCATCCGGGGGCAGGAGCAGAGCGTTACCCCGGCGCAGCTCTATACTTGCGGGTGCGGTTCACAGCTTTGGTTTCTGTTGCGCAATGGCGATTGCGTGTGCGCCGGTTGCAAACAAGCGCAAGCCCGTATCATCGTCAATGAGTTAGCCCCAGTGAAGAGTAAATAATTTTTTATCGTTAACACACGGAAGGACGAAGTCATGAAGACATTGATTGGACTGGCCGCATTGATACTCGCAGGCTGTGCCTGCCTGGAACCCGACACCGTACGAGTCGAAGGCGAGCACCTCAGCCACACCAGTCAACACCTGGACGGCTCCCACCAGGACATTGGCGCTGAGCTGGTTGCAGTGCAGTTGCACTGGCAACACAACGGGGCCTATCTCAATGTCAGCGAAGGGTATAACCTCTCGAACACGGACGGTTATCGCTGTGACGGCGGGCTATGTGGAAATCACGAGGTTTTCCAAGCAGCGATCGGTTACGAATTTCCTCTTAAATAAATACACGGAGTAAGTAACATGTTGGTACTTTCGAGGCGCCCGCGAGAAGAGCTGGTATTGCACACGGATGATGGATTCAAGATCACCGTAATGGTTCTGGGTATAACCGGCAATCAGGTACGCATAGGCGTTGACGCGCCCAAAGAGGTGCACATCGATCGGCGAGAAGTATATGATAAGAAGCAAGCGGAGAAAGCCGCATCATGAGTTCTGTTGGACGGCGCCCTACGCTGCACGAATTGCTCTTAGCGTTGCACGCGATTATCCAAGTTGAGGCAGACGCCAGTGCGCTGGACCGCAGCGCAAAAACATTTCGCGTCGTGCTGACCTTCCGGCGAGAGGACTGCCCTAACGACTGGATCGAAGGAGAGCCCAAACCGACGTGGTTCATTGAGCAACTGCGGGAAGAAATGAACGCTTGGCTGCACCAGCGCAACCGCGAGGAGCAGTGGGTTTCGAAGGAAGAGCAATTCGGCGCGGGGATTGATACGTTGATTGCGCATCATTACGAAGAGCTGAAGAAGTATGAGAATGTGACGGCGGAAACGCTGCTGACTCGCGCACAGAAGCAAATCCTATCTAACACCATCCTACGCTTGAAAGAGCTGAAGGAGCGCCGCGAAGCGGGGGGAGTTTACTCGCAGACCGAGAGCAAACGTGAGAAGGCGCGCAAGGCGTGGATGGAGGATGAATTTGAAGGGCCAAAACGTGAAGAGGAGCAGCGTCGAGCACATACAAAAGCAAACGAAGACGAAGACTTACGAAGTGCAGCAGAGGAGTTACTTGATCGAATGTTTCGCACGTCTACCGGCTCTGGGTGGGACAATATTTTTTGGAGACGGTACCGCACTCCGCCCCCGCAGCCGCCGAAGTCAGGCAACAAACAGCCGTGGTATGTGACTTTAGGGGTAAGCGCCGACGCATCGAGACATGCCATCAAACTTGCGTACCGCAGGCTGGCGGCAAAATACCACCCCGACCGCTACAAAGAGGCGGATGGGCATGCGAAGATGGCGGAAATTAACACCGCACGCGATGAAGGGTTGAGGGGCGTATGACAAAAGATGAAATTGCCATTAGCGCTATTTGCGACGCAGCCAATGAGGTGCGCGAGCTACTCGCAGGAGTAGACGAGGGGAAAATCCCTATCCGCAGATATTTAGGTGCGTTGGTTAGGCAGCTAGAGAACGTTGCGGTGGATTTGGAGGACCGGTGCAAAGAGTGGTCTGGATCGTGAACGAGTTGCGCGCTTTGGTGGCGGACATCCTGCTCATCCTCGTGCTCTCGCTAGTAGGCGGGATATTGGGCGCGGCGATATTCAATTTGGGGCGGTATTTTCTTTCTGGTGGGGGATGAGAAACGCTAACTGCAAGTTGTGCCCCTTGCACGTAGGAGCGCGCACGGTATGTATTCCAGGCGACGGACCCAAGGATGCGGACATCCTCATTGTGGGCCAGAACCCGGGACAGCAGGAGGATCGACAAGGGCGCCCGTTCATCGGGCCGTCTGGCAAGCTGCTGAAGTCGCAAGTCGCAAAAGCGGGTCTCGATGCGCTCAAGGTGCGTTACACCAACATCGTGCGTTGCCTCACCCCGAACAACCGCGAGCCAACCGCAAAAGAGATCAAAGCCTGCAAGCCGTACCTGGATGCCGAAATCAGGCTCATTGCCCCGAAATACGTCGTCCCGGTCGGTGCGCCTGCGACCAAGGCCGTCGCTAAGGCCAAGATTACGATCGCGCATGGGCAGATGATCGAGAAGGACGGGCGCATCGTCTGCCCAACGTATCACCCGGCCGCGACGTTCCGCGACCCCTCGAAGCTGCAAGTCATCCAGCAGGACCTAGCGCGCCTCCAGCGGCAGATCGACGGCACCCTGGGGGAGACCCAGGACGCGTTCAAATACCGCGTGGTGACGTCCAGGGAGGACCTGAGAGCATTCTGGAAAGCATTCGAGGGGGCGGACCTATGCGCCTACGATACCGAGACCAATGGCCTATTCCTGAAAAAGCCCGATTTCGTGATCCGCTGCATCGCGTTCGCCCTGCCCGAATGCTCCTGGGTCATCCCGCTGGAGATGCCCGGCAGCTTCTACCAAGGAGCCCCCTGTGCACAAAGCGCACTGTTCCGCGTTATCGCCCGCAAAGCCGAAGGCAAGTGGGTGTCCACATTCCATGGCAAGTACGATAGCGGTGCGATTCGAACCGCTTACGGCGTGTCGCTGGCCTATCAGTTTGACGCCATGCTCGCGCACTACCTCATTGATGAGAATCAGGACCACGATCTGAAGTATGTTTCTCGTGTCGAGTTGGATTGCCCTGAGTACGACTTGCTAAAGGAGTTGAAGCTCAGCGACAAACCAGAATGGTTGGAACTGATGCAGGACCCGGCCAACCGCGAGAAGTATTGGATGTACAACGGACGCGATGCGTGGAACACGCTGCACCTCGCGCTCAAGTTCGCGCAGAGATTCCAGCGCAACGCCAAACTGCGTAGGCTCTACAACAATCTAGTCATGCCGTCGTCTTACGCGCTGGAAGCGATCGAGGCGGAGGGGCTGCCTATCGATAAGACACAATATTCACGGATGGAAACGGAAACGCTGTTCAAGAAGAACGCGGCGATGCAGACATTGAACGAGGCCGTGGAGGCACTGCGCGAAGCACCCGCGGAAGTGAACTGGAATTCCCCGCAACAAATTGCACAGGTGCTGTTCCAGGATGCGGGGTTACCTATTCAGGTGCTTACTCCGACTGGAGCACCTTCCACCAGCGAAGCGGCTATCGTCGATCTGAAAGGCAAGCACCCTATCGTTAACGAGCTACTGCACTACCGCGAGCTGGACAAGATTCTTGGTACGTACCTCGAAGGCTGGAAGCAATATATTGTCGGCGATCGCCTCTATCTCAGCTACAAACAAACCGGCACGGTCACCGGTAGATTCAGCAGCCGCTTGCATTCGATCCCCACGGATGGCGACATTCGCTCCATTATCGCTACGGGTGAGGATAGTAAGTGGCAATTCGTTGCCGCGGATCTGTCGCAAGCCGAGCTACGCATTGCTGCGGAGTTTTCAGGCGACACGACGCTGATTGATATTTATCGTCGCGGGCAGGACGTGCACTGGAACACTGTGCTGTTTCTCGTCGGCGCGGGGCATATGCCGGAGTACGCCAAGCAAGCACTGCTCACCGCGGAAGCTTTAGACCCGCACTACGTGAAGCGGCACGGGCGCACCTTAGCTACTGCGCTAGAGCTACTGCGCATAGCGGGGGTGGATGCTTGCACCAAAATTTGGAAGGAATGGAAGGTAGCGCGCACTAACGCTAAAAGAATCTCATTCGGGTATCTTTACGGAATGTACGAGAATACTTTCATGCAAAAAGCGAAGGTTGACTACGATTGGTATTGCACCTACGCTCAAGCGCACGCATTCCGCACAGGGTTCTTTGAGGTATATTCCGAGTTGGAGCCCTGGCACACTCGCTGCAAGCGCATCGCACACGTAGACGGCTACGTCACGAATATGTTCGGCCGCGTGCGTCGCCTGCCGGCCATCCAGAGTAGCGATAAGCTCGCGCGCATGGAGGCAGAGCGTCAAGCCGTCAACGCTCCCGTGCAGGGCACCATTGGGGATTGGAAAGCGGCTGCGATGGTGGAAATTCACGAGACAATCGATAAGGATCAGTTTAGACTCTGCGGCGAACATCACGATGCCCTCTTGGGGCTGGTCCGACGAGGCTGCGAGGACGACGTATTGCCACGAGTCAGACGAATCATGGAGCGCCCAAAGCTCCTCAAAACCTTCAAGATCAGAATGGCGGTGCCTATGGTTACCGATATCAACGTTGGGGCTTGGGGGCGTGGAACTGTCTACAGGGATCCAAAGTGATGCGTAAGCTACCCAAAAAATCTCCGAAGCTGTACGGGCTGCTTTCAGACCCACTTCCCAAGCGTCACATGGTCGTGCAACTCCGATTCGACCGCGACGCGTTTGATTCGCTGAAAGAGTTGTTGCGGGAGAAAATCGCGCTACCCAGCAACCGACACGTCAAAACGACGGACCCGTTTACCCCAGTAACGTCTGCGTTAGCTAGAGAAGAGCCTATCAGCGGCAGGTTAACCCGCGAAGCGCTCAAGCGCGTGTTCGATCAAATTCGAGACGTAGAGTACGACGATGTTTAGAACCGGCTTCAGCAAGGTCAACGCGTGGCGCAAGTGCAATAAGCTCTACGAATACGCAGTCGTACGTAACCTGCAGCCCAAGCGTCGCGCAGCGTACTTCCTGCGAGGTACGATCCTGCACGAGATGTTGGAGGCGCGCGATAACGGCAAGAAAGCCGGCGACGTGTTCCTCAAGTACGATACGCAGTACGACACGCTGTTCGAGGAGGAGCGCGAGTTCTATGGCGAGCGCTTCATGGACGACATCTGGCGCATTTATAAAGGCTACCTGCGCACCTATAAAACCGATGACTGGCAAGTACTCGCGACGGAAGGCTTAGTCCGTACGCAACTGACTCCGAAAATTGAATTTGAGGGCCACTACGATTTGCGCGTAACGCATCACGATCGACACTGGATTGCGGATCGCAAATGCATGAAGTCGATCCCGGATGCCGACGAGCGTTTCGCCAACGTGCAAATGCTGTTGTATGTCGAAGCCTGGAACCGCGAGCACCGCAAAGAGCGGGTGGAAGGTGTCATCTGGGACTACCTGCGCACGAAAGCGCCGACGATTCCCGAAGTGCTCAAGAGCGGTCAGCTCACGCGTCGCAAGGATCTGGACACCGACGTCTACACTTACCGTCAGGCCATCCAGGACAACGAGCTTGAAGAAGACGCTTACGCCTACTACCTCAAAGAGCTCGGGAAACGCCCCCCAGACCGGTTTTACGCCCGCGTGCCGCTGCCTGTGCCATCGAAAGAGATGACCGCGACAGTCATTGAGGAGTTCACACAGACCGCGGAGATGATCCGCACTGCGAAGCATTTTCCTCGTAACCTGACGTTCATGTGCCCGCGGTGCGAGATGTTCAAGCTCTGCAAAACCGAGCTGTCCGGTATTAACGCTAAGTTCGTGGAGAAGAATGACTATGAGCAACGTCCAGAAGACGCGCGCGAAGGTGCAGACGAATGAGCTTGAACCTGCACCGAGCAAATTAGAGCGTAAAATAACTGGGTTAACCTTACGAGTACGTAATTTACAATCTGAGGTTAGGTCGCTTAATAAGTCCGATATGTTTGCGGCAGATACGCTAAATTGCTTGCGAACCTTATTGAACGAATTACGAGACCTTAAAAAGAAAGTAGATAAGTTGAATGAAAAAATTGACTAAGCCATCGCGTTCCATAGAGAACCGCATCAAGCCGCTCTCCGACGTGGAGAGGCATGTAGCCGTCTTGTGTTATGTCGAAAAGGTAAGCAAGTGAAAAAGCTCAATGAATATACTGCACCGCGACGCAGTACTCCGCTAAAACCTGCGCGCTCCATCGAGAGCCGCATCAAGCCGCTTTCCGAAGTCGAGCGCCACATCGCCATGTTATGTTATGGCGATCAGAAGACTGGCAAGACGGTCTTCGCATGCACGTTTCCCAAACCACTGCTGCTGATCGACATCTTGGAAGAAGGCACCGACTCTGTGATTGACGTGGACGGGGTGGACGTCATCTCCGCAACCAGCACGCAGGAGCTTGAGGATCTATACTGGCACTTGGAGAGTGACGACAAGTACCGATCTGTCGTGTTGGATCAGATGACCGGACTGCAGGCGTTAGTGATCCGTGAGATGAAGGAGAAGAAGAACCAGCGCGCGGATGATGTCTTCTCACAGCGTTCGTATGGGCAACTCGGCGGTTGGATGACCCAGTGGATTCTCAACTACCGCAATCTCATCAAAACCGGCAAGCACGTCTGTTTCCTCTCGCACCAGAAACGCATTGAACCGCAGGACGAGGACGACGACCGGCTGGCGCCTGAAATCACCGCAGCACTGACCGCGGCAACAACCAATTTCCTACTGGGTGCAGTCTCCGTGATTGGCAACCAATTTGTGCGCGAGAGCTATGACAAGAAGACCAAGGAGACTGAGATGCAGTACTGCATGCGTCTCGTCTCAGGCTTCTACCGTTGCGGCATCCGTCGCCCGGTGTCCGCGGGTCCCGTGCCGGAATATATCGTTAATCCGACATTCGGTAAAATAATGCGGTTATCCAAAGGCGAGTCGTTGGCTCGCAAGGTAGTCAAGAAGGTATGAACATCATCAAGTCTCAGTCTCTTGGTGCGGTCGTGCTGCCCCTCGTGCAAGTTATGGCGGACGCGGATCTGTCGTGGTCCGACCGCGAGAAAATCTCTGCGGCTATCCATAAGTGTCACCGACAGTGGACTGACATGGAGAAAGAGCGGCAAGCGGCAAACTCTCAATCCGGGTATGGCCTGCAGGGGCCTGGGGGGCAAATAGGCCAAGTGGCAAACTCTCAATCCGGGCATACACCGCAGGGGCTTATGGAGCAAATAGGCCAAGTCTTTCCTAACTCACCACTATAATTGTTTCAACCAACCACGTAAGGAGTGATTCGCACACATGGCAAAAGTAAAGCGTCGAGTGAAAGGTAACGTTATCCACGTCGATTTCAGCGGGGTCAAATCCGGAGGCGCGACGATCCCGGACGGTCGCTACGCCGCTAAGGTTACCGCAGTTGAGCAGAAAGAAGGCAAGGAGTCCGGCGAGCCCTACGTAGAGCTGACGTGGGAAGTCACCTCTCAGAAGTGCAGCGGGCGGGAAGTAAAATTCGATAACTACTCATTGCAACCGCAGGCATTGTGGCGGCTCAAAGGGCTGTTGGAAGCGCTGGAGATTGACGTACCGGACGACGAGATGGATGTTGACTTTGATGGCATTGTCGCGGATGAGACGGAATGCATCATCGAGATCACGGGGCAAGACTCGCAGGACGGCCAACGCAAGTACGCTCGCGTCACAGGGCACGCGCCGCTGTCGGACGGGGGCACCGTGGACGACGAGGAGGAGGACGATCCGAAGCCTAAGAAAAAGTCCGCTAAAGACGAAGAGGAAGAAGACGACGCCCCTCCGCGTCGGGCCGGCAAGAAAGCCGCCAAGGACGAAGAGGAGGAAGAGGACGATCCAAAGCCGTCCAACAAGAAGCTCAAGAGGGGCGCTAAGGTGAAATTCAAAGACGAGAAAAACAAGCTCACCAAGGGCACCATCGAGAGTGTGGACGGCGACACCGCAACCGTGGTGACAGATAGTGAGGATACTTACGAAATAGACTGTGAGGAACTCACCGTCATCGGCTAACGCCGAGCAGAAGTCCCGCCCGCGCGCCGAAACGGCCACCCGAAAGGGGCTAACTCGCGGTAGGCGCGCGGGGTTTGGGCTAGGAACGACATGAAACCGCATTACTTCGATCAAACAACTGCCGACCCTGACGACATGCAATTGAGCATGGCGAAGCACCAAGGCTATGTGCCCAAGACGTGCTTACTGGGGGGTATAACCGTAATGAGTGAAGTAACCTTGGGCAACAACCCGTGTTGGGGGTGTGAAGGCCCTAGGGAGAGATGTGCGGGGAAACCTAAAAAGCCGTGAAACTCCGTCCGTACCAGAAAGAAGCCGTCGCCAAAGCGCTCTCCGTCATGCGCAAAGGGGGCGGCTTTGCGTTGTGGCTTGAAATGCGCACGGGGAAAACACTCACGTCGCTGGCAATTGCTAACGTGTTGCAACCCAAACACCTGTGGGTCATCTGCCCCAAGGCCGGCGGCGCAGCGCCCGAGGTGTGGTGGCGCGAGATCGGCAAATGGATGAAGCTCCACAACGGGTTGGATGATACCCAGATCCGCATCGAGAATTACGAGCAATGGGTCGCTAAACGCAAACAGCTCTACAAGGAGGCGAAGAGCCTGTCTGACTTGATGATTGTCTGCGACGAGTCGCACTACATCAAAGCCCGTGGCGCGGCTCGCTCACGCACGGTGCGCCGACTAGGGCGCTTCGCCCGCTGGCGCTTGGCGCTGACCGGAACTCCGATCGCGCAAGGCATCCAGGATGCGTGGTCCCAATTTGATTTTATCGACCCCGCCATTTTCGGTCGGTTCGATAACACCTACGAAGCGGATCACAAAACACTGATCGAAGAAGGCTTCGAGGGCCGCTACCTGATTCGCGGGGGTTACAAAAAGCACGACGTAGTGGGATTCAAGAACGAAGACGAATTCTACCGAAAGTTCCACGCGCACTCATACCGCAAGACGCTGCGCGAAGCGCGCGACAAGCCGCTGATGTTGAAGTACACGGAAGTACCTGTGCAGCTCAAACCGGCTACCCGCGTTGCCTACGAAGAGCTGAAACAGGATCTGATTACCGAAGTCAATAAGCGCACCGTCAAAGTCAAGAACGTGTTAGCGAGCCTCATCAAGCTGCAGCAGGTAACGGGCGGTAGTGTGCTAAGCGCCCCCGAGGAATGCGAGGACAAACCCGTCTTGGTGGATATCAGCCGCGAGAAGCTCTACGCCCTGACGGTGCTCCTGAAAAAAATCCCGCGGGAGGATAAATTTATCGTTATCGCACGCTTTCGGCATGAAATCGACCGCATTGCGGCTGAGCTGGCCCGCGTCGGGTATCGCGTCGGGATCGTACGCGGCGGAGAGCCCTATGACGGCAAGTTCAAACAGGACTGTCTCGTGATGCAGATTCAGTCGGGCATCGCTGTGGACATGTCCGCGGCCAACTACATCATCGGGTACAGCATCGATTTCAGCATGCTCAACTTCGAACAGGCGCGGTTCCGAATACTCGATTTTGAAAAGCCTGTCGGGCACTACTATTTCCTTAACGCTACTGATACTATCGATGAAGACATCTTCTTAGCGATAACACGCAAGAAACACGTAGCGACCCTGATTTGCGACACCTACAGGACGAGAACAACGTGAAAGAAATACCGCGCTATCGAATGAACGGCCAAGCTTTTGCCAACCCAACAACCGAGGGTGAATGGTGCTATTGGGTGGACGTCGAAGCGCTTCAAGCCGAGTTGAATGACGTACGCGCTAAGGCGCTTGCAGCAGTGTGGTCATTGCCCGAAGACGCAAACCACGCTAATCTGCATGCGCTGTACGAAGAGGCTCGCGACGTCTTCCTGGGCAAAGACAAGCAAATCGTCTCGAAGTTGCAGGACGAGCTAGCCTACGCTCGCGAAGCATACCTGCATGCAGTGCGTCCACCGACTCCCGGCGTCAACGCGGTATACGGGGTCAGATCAGACGACAAAGCGGAGCTGCGCTATTCTTTGATGATTACCGGGGTCCGTCGGGCCAACAACGGTGGACTTGAAATCGAGGTGCAACTGCCATGACCGACACCGAACCGCGCCGCATTCGTAAAATTGTTCGCGAACCCGTTAAGGCGCCCTTCTTCGGCCCGGAAACCGGCAACCGACTGCTCAACGAGAAAGAGCGACAGACGGTACCCAAACAAATCGCAGACGGGGTTAACCAGGATTTGCGTATACCGCACTCCACTCCGCGGGTAGTAGAAGGCTACGTGACGTTGCCGCAGTTGGCCGCGCAACTCAATATGCAGGCGCAGCTTGCCCGGCTGTGGGTCAAAGCCGCCGGGATCAAGAAGCCTGCTGACGGACGCTGGCGGTGGAAAGAAGGCTCACGCGAGCTGAGCCGAGTACGCAAGGCGCTGGCGCGGCCGGTGCCGATGAATTCCCCATTGAAGGATAAAACGCAATGACACCTAAAGAGAAAGCAGCTATTTTACTGTGCGCACAAAATATCAGCGAAGCTGCGCTGAGTGTACAGGATACAGCACCCTACGAGAGCGAACAGTACGCTTTGGCAGAACAGATTTATGACCTAGCCAACAAGCTAGAAGAATCGGTGTCAAAATAAGCAACGCACACGCGCTGGGGTTGAATAAATAGGAGCATTCAACATGAGCGAACTGACGACCGTTCAGAAAAACGTGCTGCGTTACGTACAGGAACGTCTGCAAGCGGGTATGCCGCCCACGCGTGCCCAGATCGCGCAACACTTCATGTGGCGATCTGCCAATGCTGCACAAGAGCACTTGGCGGCTATCGCGAGGAAAGGCTACATACGATTGATCGGTGGAGCACGCGGAATTGAGCTGGTTAGCAAGGACCCTATGGTGTGCGTTCACTGTGGGCAATTGCTCCCCCCCAAGAGCGTACCGTGAATCCCGCACCGCCCGAAGATGCGTGGGACTTGCTTAATCGCAAGTTAGCGGAAGGACGAAAAGCAGCGGAGGAAAAACAGATCCAAGACTTTTGGAGCAAGAAAGTTGCCGACTTGCTGGCAGAGCCTGAAGAGTTGCAGGAGAAGCCCCGTGAGCGAAGCTAGCTTTTGGACGTATCTCTCTAAGCTCCTCCCGAAAGAGGGGCATTATTCCCGTATTGAGAGTCACGACACCGCAAGCGGGTTTCCCGATGTGGTCTATACCCTGAACGGCAGCAGCGGCACAATCGAGTTGAAAGACGCCAAGCGCCCCGGCGCAAAGCACCCCTTCAAAGGCGAGAGCGGGTTGCGCAAGAGTCAAATTACCTGGATAAACGAGGAACTAGCCGCGAACGGTGACCGAATATTTCTAGCGCTCCAATGTGGGGATCGGGTGTACCTGCTGGAAGCCGAACTGTATTACGACGAGCTGCACCGCATGACGGAAGACGATATCAAACGTGTTGCTACTGTACACTGGGTGAAAGGCAAGTTGCGCAAAGACGAATTCCCGCCGCTGACCCCGGATATTCGTGATTTGTTGACAGGTACGTTGTGACCCTACGCATTCCTAAAACTGTGTTCGTGCCGTTCGAGTTCGGCCCAGGGAAGCGCCCTCCGGGCATCAAGCGGGATGATCTGCCGCGATTCAAAGAGCCCGAGGAAGCGGCGCAGTACCTGTTGGATAACCCCACCGTAAGTTGGCGCGATGGTAAGCCGGTGTTCCTGCAGTGGCAGGAGCGCCATGAACCAGAGTTGATTAAAGAATTCCTACGCGGGGTAGGGACGCCTGAATGGTTAACGTTGGGGGTAAAACTCTAAGTTAGGCGGGTTCGAGTCCCGCACCTGCGCCGGAGCAGGTAAACGTGACTGGTGGTCACACGAGGGTTTTGACAGTACCCTATCCGGACTAACCCCCCATCTGTGAGGGCTGACTCGCGCCCATCTGTGTCAAGCCCTGCGTAGCGGGAGCTAGCCCCTGTCCCGTCTGCAACGCGTGCGCAGCGAGTCTCACAACCGGGTGCTGCATCGCATGGGGGGAGGCGTGCAACGTGGCGGCGGCAGATGAAGCATCTTTGTTCTTCAGATGCGCCAACGCATTGCGTATTGCGGTGACCGCTTGCGGGGGAAGCTGAGGCACTGCGCCCCCTTGCGCATAATCGCCCTGCTGCGGGGTCGCTGGCTGCGTAGGCCCGGGGTACGTGCCGTCCACCACCGCGTTTTCGTTCGCTTCGCGAGCTGCCTGTAGCTCACGACGCGGGCGGTCGATCATGTAATCTTTGAGCGCCGCGAGTGCATCTTTGACCGCACCGCTCATCCCGGGCGAGCCCGGAGAAGACGAGTTTACTTCACCCCCCGCATCGTAGTGACCCCCGCGGCGTAACGCGGGCATCCGCATTCGTGCCCCGCCCATGTGCTGGTCAATGTTGTGGAGCGTGCCGGCGAGCGGCACATGCGGGGGGCGCATCGGGTTGCCCACCCCCATCGGGTGCCCGAGGTGCGGCATCGATGAGCGCATGGACATGGGGTTGCCTTCGAGCTGTGCGAGGGGGGAAATTGCCCCGCCCGCAGCGTGATGGTGTTGCATAGCGTGACTCAGTAGGGCAGAGCCCTTGTCGGCTTGATTAAATTCGATTGCGACCGCTTGCGACGGGGCATGCTTGAGCCCCGTAGGGTGCCAGCCGTGGGCGATGGCTGCCATTAGCCGAGCCTGCGGTTCGCTGGAGGAGGGCACTACTGCGCCCCCGATTGTTGCAACTGCTGCTGCAGTTGGCTCAAGCGCTGGGCTGCTTGCTGTTGATCCCACGATTGAATCGCCTGCTCGACGGGGGAAGAGCTGCTCACGCTGCCTCCGCCTGCGTACCCGCGGTCCTGTCGATCGAGTGCGGCCCGGATTCGATCCAGCGGGCTGCCAGTTGCCCCGCCCGGGCCTTCGAGGCGCAGATCGCCGGCCACCTTGCGCAGTCGATCGGCTGCGAGCTTGTTCCGAAATGCGAGCTGTGCCGGGGACGGTCCCGGAGATGGGGCGGTCGCGAGTTCCGGCGCGCCGGAAGGAGTCCTAACGGTCGGCTGATTGGGTGACTTCGCCGGGGGGCGGTAAGTGACCGCAGGAGCCCCTATGGGCGGGCGTTGTGTACCCCCCTGCTCTAAAACGTTCTCGAAGGGAATTCCCTCGAGGGAACTTCCTGAAGGGGCAGAGGGGGTTGCGGGGGGCGCGATCGAGAAGTCTCCCCACTTCTGTGGCCCTTGAAAGTCCACGGGCTCTGCGGGCCGCTCTGGAGGCGTCGCGAGCTGCTGACGCAGTGCGGCAAGACGCGCGGCTCCGGGGTGTTGGAGTCCGGCAGCTTGCACGTCCGGCGTAAGCCCTAGATTTTCCAAGGTATTAGCGGTTGAAGCCCCTCCACCCGCATTCACCATGGAGGGGGACGGAAGGCGTAGCGGGGGTCCAGGGAGCGGCGAAGAGGGCGCCAAGTTCCAACCGGTCGGCATTGGCTCTCCTCGCCGGAAGTAGCTGAGTGCAGGGTTCGTATCCGCGGCCGCGGCGAGATCAGGGTTTCCCCGAGTCCGCAACTGTTCGAGCTTCGCGCGGATCAACGGACCTGCGACCGCGCCCGCCATCCCGCCGACGCCTGGGATGCCGGCAGCGTGCCCCGCTAATTCACCCGCCCCTGCGCCCAGCGCAGCCCCGCTGAAATCGAATCCTGCCGCAGCTCCCGGGGGCAGGCCGTTCGCGACGTGCCCCACGATCGCAGCGTTACCGGTCAGTAGCCCGGGGTTCTTCTCAGCCGTGCGCGCGTAGACAGAGGGGTCAAAATGCTCTCCTCGCAGTGCGCCTTGCGCTTGGTAGTTCTTCGCCATGACGGTGCGGGCCGCTTTCCAGTCATCCAAACTAACATCACTATCCTCAGCCTCACCCAGCCGCCTGCCCGCGAATTCTTCGTACGCGTTGGCAAGGCTATGGTACGCATCTCCTAGAGCCCCCTTGTCGGGGTCATCCGATTTCCAATGCGCCTTGGCCCGCTCGCGCGCTTCGCGGATGTTGGCGAACAGCTCATCCCGCGTGAAGTCTGGTTTCGCCAGCATCGTCTCTTGCAGCGCGTCCACATCGGGGGAGCGGGGCAGTTGGCTAGTTTGATCGGGGAGGTTACCCAAATCCGTCTGCAGCTCGGGGTCTTGGGTTAGTTTCTCCGGGATAGCCTCCTCCGCGGCGCGGTACACCTTACCCGGACCTACTTTGATGGCGTTCTGTAACGCAGCCACGCTAGGAGGTTGCCCGGGGACCATCCCTGCATCCTTGCTGATGAGCACATCCGTGATAGCTTGATTGCCCGGGGCGCGCAAATCCATCCGCGTCTTGAGCCCGGTGTACCCGACTGCTTTTCCGACTTCATCAGATGAACGCGCAATTTCCTGGGCCGTGACTTGCTCCGGCGTGAGTGCGCGTGCCCCAGGGATTCCCACCAACGCTGCGATGTCTGGAACGGCTTCCTCAGTCGCTTCGAGCGCCCCACGCGCAGCGGGGGGAAGATTACCTACCGCTTTATCGATAGGCGCAGCAACCGCTTCAGCGCCTTTCTGCGCAAGCCCCATGCCTTGCACCACGGGGTCATTCGACGGGGGTAGCTCAGTAGCTTGGTTCACCGCACCCTGCACTTTCTGCACAGTGTCGGGTCCACCAACTAGTCCCGCAATGCCGCTGGCCGCTTTTCCCCCAAGGCGCACGGCGCCTTGCACGGCGCGCTCAGCCATCCCAACGCCCGGCAAATCTCCAAGAGCCCGCATCACATCCGAGAAATTCTCATCGTGACGCAGAGTCTGTCTACCATCGTCGCCCGTCACTGCATAGAAGCCTGTCGGGGCTTTTCCCCCGGGCGGTAAGGGATCGTAATCTTTCGGTGGACCTGCAGGTAGCGCACTCCCCACAGGCTTTGCAGACGCCAAATCAAACCCCGCACCGACGGGTTGTGCGCTAGCCAAATCGAAGGCCATCAGTGCACCTCTTCGTACTGCTTGCCATCCGGCGACACGTACGCTTGATTGCCGTTTTTATCCGCGTGCAGTGCCCAGCCTTTAGCGTTAGTGGGCGCAGGCGCGCTCGCTGCCGCAGAAGCCCCCGTTGCGGCAGGTTTATTCAACCCCTGCGTCGCCATGTACTGCCCGAGGGTCAAATCAGGGTTCTGCTGATGCGCCTGTTGCAGCCCCGTCACGTCGTGATGCGTGAACGGGATGACCTGCTGTACTTGCCCGATGATGTCGCGCACCGCCTGCTTCTGCTCCTCAGGAATCTTCGGATTAGATAGATTCGTCTCCAAGCCCTTCTCTACAATCTGACGGTACTCCGCCAGCTTGTGCAGCTTGGTGTAGTTGGTATCCCCTTCCCGCAACTCCAGTGCACCGAAGCTGTCCGTCAAGCTACCTTGCGGGGCGAGTCCCGCTGTTTCGATAGTCGCTAAGTTGCGTTTCAAGCCGGGGAGCATTGTCGAGTAGTCCTGCACATCCTGAGACGACAGCTTGTTGGTCAACACGCCTTTAGCCGAATCGAATAGGCTAGTACCAGGAGAGGCGCCCACGCCAAACCACCCGGTGTTGGCCCCCACGGGTAACTCAGTGATATTCTTGATGGCGGCGGCGGCTTCATTAGACGAAGACAACACACGTTGGAACATGATACCGCTACGGGAGTCTAGTCCGGCCCCCTTCACACTGGGGGTTGCATCTCCGTAAGGGGCAACTTTGCCCGAAGACGAATCCAGCATGTACGTCTGTTTGCCGGGGGTACCGTCCGGCATGGTGACGTCGTGCTCAACTAACGAATAATGTGGCGCAGCCGGTTTGGGCGCATCACTAGCGGTTGCCTTCAGCGCGGTATTGAACATGGAGGCTTGCGTACGCTCTTTCAGCTCCTGTAACGCCAATTTTGCTTGCAGCGATTTCTGGTCTACCCCGGAGAGTTGCTGTGCGAGCCCCGTGTCCTGGTTACTCTGCTGCTGTTGGAACTCCTGATTCTGTTGCTTCCAATCCGCTACGGAACCTAGAGCATTGCTCAACTGGTTCGACATCCCGCCCGCATACTTGGACGGCGCCATCATTGCCTGAGCGAATCGCAACCCCAGCACGCTGGGATCCATGCGCTGCGACGCTAAATGCTCGCGAGCCGCTTGCAGCGTCGCGCGGGCTTCCTGCGCATCCGCGTCTTGCTGCTGGAACAGCGCAGCCTCACCGCTGGTATCGACCCCCTCCGGGTGGGCCTTTAAATAGTTGTCCGCCCACGCACGTCCGCTGGGGGAGACCGCAGGAGCTTGCAGGCTGGAGAGTGCCCCCTGCGGCTGCTCATCCGGGCCGGTATCGTCCATGTCATCATCAAGAGCAGCCATTACGCAGCCCTGCGCGCATAGTCGAAGGCGCTACGCGGCTTCGCAAATCGACGCACCGGGCCACCCCGCGCGCCGCCCGCGAGAGCGCTTCCCACAGTGCCGGAATTGAGCCCCGCGTATAGCCCGATCGATTGGCTCAGTGGAGACGCGCCGGTAGACGGCGCGTACGAAGTTTGCGACGTATTAGTCATCCCCGGAGTGTTGGTCGGGTTCGCAGTACCGCTCAGCATCTGAGACATCCAAGACGCCTCTTGGTAGGGGTACTGCTCCTGCTGGTTGAAATTCTGTTGTGCGACGTTCAGATTCTCTTGGTTGAGGTTTTGCTGTTCTCCCCCCGTCGTGTCGAGCGCAGCCGCCCCCTGCAGCCCCAGGCTCTGTCCCGTGCTGGCAAGGCTTCCCATCGTGTTCGCACCCTGCAGCCCCAATGCGCCTTGCTCGTAGCCAATACCGCCTGCGGTCTGCCCGAGCCCGCTTTCCAACTGGGCTCCTTGCAGTCCCGCGGTCTGAGCAGCGGTGTATGCCGAACCCAACGCAGCGTTACCGGTGGATTGGATGCTTTCCGCGAGCTGGTTCGCGCCCTGCGTTTGTGCCAACAAATCTGCGGATGACCCCGACTGCCCCGCCGCAGCGTACTGCTGCGCAATTTGCGGCTGCATTTGGTTCTGGAAAAACTGATTCGCCTGGGTCTCGGCGGCGCCGATGACGTTTTGTGCATAGGGGTTCATTTGCGCCTGAGTCGGCGCTAACGCTCCCTGGATCATGCCTTGCGCTTGCGGCAGGTACCCCAGAGCGCCCTGCAGCGCCTGCGGGTTGGACGCATTTGCTGCGGTGTTTTGCGCCTGACTCAGTGCAGGTTGGTACTGCCCCTGCAGATTTTGTACAGAGTTCTGTGCCTGCGTCTGTTGCGGAGTGAAGCCTGCAACTTGCGGGCCGCCATACGTTTGATACGGTTGGGAAGCCAGCGCTTCGGACTGCGCAAGAACCCCTTGCGTGTACTGCTGCAGCCATGTCGGGACGTTGCTCGCACTCTGGCCGTAATTGGTCCCCTGCGCAGGCGTCTGACCCTGGAACAGAAAGCTCAAGGGGCTCCCGCTGCTCGTCGTCGCGCTGCTCGTCGCGGTCATATCACGGGCTCCCCTTCAAGTATGCCCTTCTATACCGTACTGCCCGGCCTTTCTCTAACGCTTTCAATGCCACAGCGCGGTGTATTGGGTCTTGCATGCGGCGCAAGTTGCCGGAGATATACGCATCTCGTTGTACAGGATCCTGCCACCTAACCAATTGTTGCTGCCTAATAACTTCACGACGTTGTGGCGTCATCTGGTTCAACGCGCGTTCTCTGCAGTCCGCACTAAACTGAGCGCTTCTTTTAGCCCCGCGGCGTTTCTCAGCACTTATAGCAATCATTTCAGGGTCGCGTTTTCGGCCGCGTAATGCGCTTGCGCGTTTCTCTACTGTTTCAGGTGACTGTGGGATACCCCGATGGCTTACGCGCAAGCGCTCTCTAGTGCGGTCAGTTATTTTGAAGCCGCTTTTTCCGCCGGATTGAGAGTTAAAGCCCCCCGGGTACAAACAATTCAAGTCTCGTATGTAGTTCTGCTCAAGAAGATCAGCTTTGTCCCTGCAAAGCGTAGTGCGTAGTTCGGTAATTTTAAAGTCTGCTTCTCCGCCCTCTTGAATAGCCTCAGCCAACTTGCCATGTTTCTTACTCGGCACTTTATGCCCCTGCCATCGGCGTAACGCAGAGTTCACAGTGACTCCTACATAGTTTTTGCCTGTAGAAATTTGTGTTACTAAGTAAACCGTAAATACCCGCTGACTCATATTTTTCCCCGCAAATAAGTTTCTGGCGGTTTAGCGGCACTGTTCCCTATAGGGTGTTTGTTTGACGCCATAGCTTTTCCAACTGACTTACGTACGCGCTGTTGCAGTTTATCCAGGGCACGTGCGCCGGCTTCATTAGAACCGTTGCCTAAAGCACTTACTACATGTGCCGGCATAACATACTCGCCACCCGATAGCTTGGCGTCGATATCGTCAGAAGTACCATCGCCGTGCCCTGGATCGGGTACATAGTCATCACCTTGAGTCGAGTCAAAGGGACCGCCTGCCGCCATGACCGGTCGCGGACCTTGCGGAATGGGTTGGATGTTGCTTTGCGGAACCCCTGGAGCCCCTGACATGGGCGGTTGCGCACTGGGTGCGGGAGACGACGCAGGAGACGCACTCGCCGGGGATACCCCCGGAATGCTGGGCAATTGATTATTGCTGAAAAAACTCTGCTCTGGCCCTTCGCCGTACGTGTACCAGTTAGCGACATTGGGCTGCGTGTAGGAGCGCGGTGACGTCGGCGTTGCGATAGAGGGGATTGCACCGTAGCCTGCCGGCGTAGCGGGCGCAGAGGCAGACTTGTTACCCCCCAGCGCCGCTGCGATCAACGGCGCCAAAGCGCCGTATTGCTGCACAAGCTGCCCCATGGAGGACACCCCGAGGGCACTGCCCAGCCCGCTCAGCGCCCCCCCGGCACCTAAAACACTAGAGCCGCCTCCATTCGTTCCATAGTACGTGTTGGAATTGGACGAAGATGGGGAATTCGAATAGTTACCCGTCCCATATGCCGAGGGTTGACCCGAGGGGCTTCCAATATCTACCGGGACGCCCTCTGCAGGGGTTCCCGCACCTTGCAGCCCAGAAGCGGGGGCAGTTGCAGGAGGTGGCACGTAGAAGTTGAATGGCGTATTAGGGTCGGGAGCGGCTGCTTGACTGTAATATCCCACCCCGCCGCCATCATCGAAATGGCGCGGCCGATCCGCAAATGACCCTTCGTACAGCTTTTTGATCCGAGCCCGTAATTCAGGGTTTTGCACAGAGCCTCCACTTTTAGCCATCATCGTCCCCGACGCAGGTTGAGTTAATCTAGGCGCAGTTGCGCCGGACGCTGCTGAATTAGCTGCTGCAGGCGTAGCCGCCGCCTGAAATGGGCTGTTGGCGTAGATGTTGGAGAACGGCGAATCGCCACCGACTGCTTTCCAGTCCTGTGCGGCATCCCCCGACATGTACTGACTCGTCATGTCTTCCAACAAGCCCTGATTCGTGGCCGCGTACGCAGAACCTACGTTCGAGTACCCAGACCCCATCGCGTTAACGTAAGGGGCCACTACGTTGGTGTACATCTCCTCTGGTGTCCAACTCGCCATCGTAGGGTCAGCTTCAACCGCATTATTGATGTGCTGCGTTAGAGCATCCGTAAAAGATTGCTCCCCCATCCGCCCGAATTGTTGGTATTCAGGCAGCGTAGAAGAGCGGTCGTCCATTAAGCCTGCGAGTTCCAAGTAGGGGTCTTGCGCGCTTGCCGCCACGTTCGGGTTGTTCTGGTTCGCAGACGTCGCGTTGATGACGTTCTGTACGTCAGCCGTTTCAGGGTCTTTCTCGCCGGGTCCAAGAAGGGAAGACAGCGCACCTACCGCAGCGCCGCCCAACGCACCGATCGCAGTCCCAACCACCGGGACGACTGAGCCTATTGCAGCGCCAGTTTGCGCTCCCGCCAGGGCATCCGAACCCGTGCCCCCGGACTGCCAGTTTTTGACTTCATCGTACGCATCCAGAGGAATCAGCGCAGCGCCCCCCGCGGTGCTCAGCGCAGTATCCCCTGACGCCAGTCCGGCCAACTGGAGCCCCGAAGCGCCCGCACGAGTGTCTCCTTGCCAACCCCCCTGCTGCAGCCCGGAGTAAACCCCTAGCGCATCCAGTGCGCCCGTAGCCCCCGTATTGAGCGCTGAGTTGCCGGAAAGCTTGCCATAGAGATTCGCGGCGCTTAGTCCAGAGCGCGCCTCCCCCAGGGGGTTGCCTGAGGTGAGCCCGCGGTAGATGTTGTAACCTGCAATCCCGGGCTGCACGTATTCTGCGGGGGTACTCATAGAGGCACAGCCTGCACAAACCGCTCTGCCCACGGAAGCCAGTGCACAAAACCCCGCGGGTCAGGGGGTGCCAATGCAGCTACCTTCGGCAGCGACAGAATGTTATACGCCCATCCCCGCCAGTCCTGTCCTTGCAGTCGTAGGGTAGGCCCTGAGCTGGCTAACGCTAAGTTCACCGCATCAGTCCACTGCGTCAAGGTCAAATGTCGCGGGTCGATCACTGGGTATACCGCCCATCGGTTTCTTCCAAATGCGCCAGCGTATGCCCTAGGGTGTAGTCCCCGCCCGGAACGTTGCTCTCGAACTGAAACGCTAGGAGCCGCGCATTCTGCTTGAGCGTTGTGAGTTCTTGGTCTGGAGTGGCAATAACCGCAGGAATGTTGACAGGGGTCGAGGCGACTTGCGGCTCCCGCGCATTAGCCCGCGAGAATACCGTCACGGACAGGTTCGTAGCGTTGGCTCCAATCGGCGTGAAATCCGCCTCCACGAGCGCGACGCGGTATGCCTTGTCCTTCGCGGGAGTTTGAGTGACTGGAGAGTACTCCGCAGTTTTGAAGTAAGAGCGCACGGGGAGCGCGCTTCCCCCGATAACTTTGTCCGTACCCGTCTCGTGCTGCCACAAGGTAAACCCTGTCGCAGTCGTGGTCAGATCCGTAAAGTACGGCTTGTTGAACACGCGAGGTGCTGTACCCGCGGAGCGGCTCCCCCCACCCACCCCGCCCACTGGATCGGGAAGCGGTGTGTCGTACCATACGTTGAGGTAAGTGTTAAAAATCAGTGCCCAATTGCACTCCGTAGCGCCGAACAAAGGCGCGCACCACCAGATTTCCCCGAACGACTGCACCTTGACTGCAAAAACTTTTTCCCGAAAAGCGAAGTTCAGGTTTTTGAAGAACCACTCGACGTTATAGGTGTTGGGTAATTCACGTACCACACCATTAAACATTGAGAAATGGTCCACCTCGGGCCAATAGTACAGGCCGTCGAACTCCACAATAGCCTGTGCGGAAAGCACCGAAGTCTCCGCGGAGATCGTGTTGAAATTGAATGGGATGCCTTGCAGCAGGCTGGGGTTGTACGTCATCACCACCAAGTCGGCGAGTGTCCAAAAGATCGCCGCAGGGCCACCTGAGCCGTTGCGTAACGGGAGCCCCTTGACCACTTTCTGATCTGAGATGAATGCAGAGTTAAACGTAATGCCCGGGGTGATGTTGTTGATAGGCGAAACATCGATACGACCGAAGTTGCTGTACCCAATCAGATAAGGTGCAATCGAGACAACCCCTCCGCTAACGTTGGGCATGCCAGTTACGACAAGCGGGGTTGTCATCGCAGCCGGGCCGTAGAATATCGGGGTTTCTATGGCGTTAGTAATGTCAGTCAGGTTCTGCCCAGGGTTACCGATAATCGTCGTCTGCCCAGATACCGTGTCGTAAAACTGGTCAAAGCTCCACAGGTTGTTTCCGTTCGGCGTAAACCCAGAAAGCGGCGTACGATCTGCTTGCGCTCCAGGGTTTCCGAACATGTCGGACTGCACTTGGGTGACGAAGCTCGGGGAGCCTAGGTGCGTGTAATTGGTGCCTTGCGAGAAGTACGAGTCTATCCCGCGCACGGCTTCCGGCAAGTTAGATGTAACGGCTTTGTAGCCAGCTATTTTGCGCGGCAAGCCGCGACGGTTGAAGCGACACCACAACCCGTCTTTGTACTCTGAGCCCTCAAATAGCGTCCCGTCGCGCTTAATACCGGGTTGCGACTGAATGCGAAAAGGTTGTGGAGTGGGCATGTTAGTTGCCGAAAACCGGCACCCACCCAGAAGTAATCCCCAGAGCCACTTCAATCCACCCTATTACGCTGTTAGCGCCTCCCGGCTTATTGGACGACAAGGTGGGTACACCGCCCCCTGTTTGAAAATAATTACTACCGAATTGAATAGCGACCGAGGAGCTACCACCGTTCACCAAGCTGATCGGGACAGCCGCCGCGGTGGGGGTAAACGTTACATTGCCGTTCGCTGCAACATTCATGCGTACGTTACCGCTGACGGTTACTCCCACATTGCCGGCGCTGGGGAGATAGAGTCCGCTGGTCGCGTCCGCCAAAAATGTCACGGAAGGCGCCGCGGCGGTACCACTAATCAACTCTACCCCGTTGGCTCCTATCTGGATAATTTCGACCCCCGCGCTGGAACCTCCGATGAGACCCGCCCCCACGCGGTACCACCCAGTCGTCGTGTCGGGTAGGAACGCATAGCTCGGGTTGGCCGCGGACCCCGCGATGGTCTCGATCCCCAAGCTCGAAAATTGAGCGACTTCAACCCCGGTACTGCTAACCCCAACGATTCCTGCGCTAACCCCGTAGAGCCCCGTTTGCGGGTCACCCGAGGCGCCAAAGTTGATGGATGGCGCGCCTACCGCTCCCCCCGCAAAGGGTTGCTGCGTGACCGCAGACAGCACGTTGGTCCCGTCGCAGAACAGGATAGAGCGCGTCCCATCCGGTACAGTGACCCCTGTGCCACCCGCATTGATCGTCAACGTAAACGCGCCAGTCGTCTCATTGTCTACCCAATACTGCTGTACCGTCGTAGGCACTTGGACCACGAAATTGGCCGTTAGCGCCCCCGTGAAACGGTACGCGACGCGGTTGAGCTGCACCCCAGACAATACCAAGGGGCTGCTAAGCCCCGTCAGGCTGATGATGAGAAAGTTGAAAATAGAGTTGATCTGTTGCCCAAACCCCAACGTGTAAAAATTGGCGCCGTCGTAGATGACGAATGCGGAGTTATCCAACGAAAAGTTGAGGGAAGCTTGACCGTCTATGAGTCCTGAAGACGGAGTAACTGCGACGATCCCCGTCCCCAAATTCTTAACTGCACAAAACCAGCCCGCGGTGATATTCGCGTTGAGGGGAAGGGTAATCGTTCCAGCCCCGCCCTCCCACTCGATGATCCTAGCGCGGTCTACTACCGTCGATTGGTAATTGACATTTTGTACGTTGGTGACGTAGTTCTGCTGGAGCGCATTCACCAGTGCCGAGAGTCCCGCACCTGCCAGCGTTGCCGCATTCGCGTTAGACACCCCCGCACCGTATTGGAATACCCGCCAAGTCCCCTGCAGTGTCGAATTGTCTGCGAGGTAAAGCTGCCACGCCTGCCCAGAAGCGGGCGCCATTAGCACGTTGCCCTGTGCATCCAACAGGGTGAAAGTATTCGCACCGACGTTGTTAAAGAGAGCGCAATACCCGTTGCTGACCTGTCGCGCATCCGAGAGCTGAATAGTACTGCCAGGTATAGTTGCGCTGACTTCAATAATCTCAGCGGCCGCAGGCGAGATTATATTCGACTCTAAAGGCCACCCCAAAATAACGTTGGTAGTAAGCGATAAAGACAGAAACGTAGGGATAGCAGGAGCAACTACGTTACCCCCAAATACCGTACTATAGATGCTCCCCGCCATGGCTCAATCCTCGTTGCGCACAGCGGCGCGGTCTACCGAGCGCATCAAGTCTTCCTTCTCCAGCATCGTCACGGCTTCTTCATAAAGCGGCTGCCACGTAGCGACACGCTCGTCATTCTTCAGGAATGGCGTGCACTCCAGCAGGCAGCGGTACAGCAATGTTTCCGGTGCGTAATTTGTCCAAAAGTTGGTCTGGTTGGACGAGTCCAGGAGCTGCGGCAAACCGTAGTAGAGGATCTGCCAAGGGTACGCAATCGGCGGCGTTGGCACGATGAGCCAGTGAGCATAATCATAGTCTGCGTAGTATTGCGGCTGCGCTGTCTGCGTCAGATCCGGCCAGTAACTCAGACAGTATTCGTAATTGCGCGCAAAAATAGGCGTCGCGGAGTTCTGCGCTGGGTCAGCACTCGTCGCGACGCCAAAGCTCATTGAGATAGTCCGACGCCACCCGTTAGGCTTGGTATATACCGCGCTGTTAGCGGCTAGATTGCCGACAATCGGGATGTTCATCCCGAGGATCTTCAACCGCCGCGCAATCGCCCGCTCCGCGTTGTTGATGAGCAGCGGGAACTGGTTGAACACGACCGGGTCCGTCGTACCCGTGCCGCGCTCCAGGTAACTCTGCAGGGTAGCGATCAGTGCCGTGAAGGTAGTTGCTACGGGCACTGGGGGCTATTTTCCTGCGTCGCTGTCTAGCGGGTTGGGTAGTGGAGGTGCAGGCTGCACACGGGCCTGCAAGACCGCTTCCTGCTTGGCCTTCTGCACCTCTCCGATGGTCTGCGCCAGCAACATGAACTCCCCCCATCGCGGGTCATTCCTGGATAAGAGCAGCGCTTCAATCGTCGTCAATGTTTGCAGAGAAAGCATGTTCGTCCTTCAGTGTAGCGAGCCTAAGTGACCGCCCTGTACGTACTGCAGCAGCCAGACCAGCAGAATCACGCCGATGATCACGTAGATCACTACTTTGACGATCTGCGGGATACCGGGCACCTGTCCGATACCCCACAAGATCAGCCCGATGATGCAGATAACAATGAAAACCGTCAGAAGGGTACTAATCATGACAACCTACTTTGCCGCAGCAATTTTGTTGATCGTGTCGGACTTCGCAGCGCTGCCCGCGCTGCTACCGAAGTAGAAACTGATGATCCCCGCCCACGCGGTGCTCAAGGAGCCCATCAGCACTAGAAGAATGTCACCCCCCGCGGTGGGTTTCCCGTATGCCACGAGATACCCCAGCACCCCGAAGAACCCGCAGGTGATGAAGTACGCCAGGTACCGCGGGGTCGAGTCGTGCGTGGCGATTTCCAGCGCCCGCGCGTTCGCCGTGTCGTCGAACGACAATTTCTCCTCACTGATCTGCAGATCCTTCATTTTCTCCTGCAGCTCCGCGTCCGCTGCTTTGAGCTTGACCAGGATGTCCGGGTCAGTGGACGTGATCGCCGCCTCCTGAGCCGCAGGGTCCGTCGTACCGAGAGCCTTGGCGAGTAGACCCCCCGCCAGTCCGCCGAATGGGCCACCCAGCGCGGTACCCAGAAGAGGAGCAACCGTCGCCAGGATCTGTTTTGCCGCAGTGCCAAAGCTCATACAACCCCCGTCAAGAGTAGTTTTGCTAATGTTGCGTAACGCCCTGCAAGCTCAGGGTTCTGGACATGGCACTGCGCCGCAGCCGCCGTCCAATCTTGCGCCTCAAGCGCATCGATCATCGAATGAAACCCGAGGAGACCGCCCAGCCCCGAATTGACCGAGATGTCCAAGCACACCCCCTGACGCACCTCATTGAGCTGCGCGTACCAAGGCAGCTTGCTCAGCTCTTCATGCCGCTCTTGCATTTGTTCGCGCAGGAGTGCCCCAGCCGCGCGCTTGCTGATTCCCGCCTCGATGTTGAAACCGAACCCAATCGTTTCGATCCCGCGACTATCGGTGTACTTGAGCGCACGAAACCCTTCTTCCTGACACACGCGGGGGAAAGCTTGATCGACTGCACTCATCTAGGGTTATCCCGTTGATCCAAACGACCCTTAGCCTCAGACGACTCCGCGGTCAACTTCAGCAATCTGTCCATTTTGCCATTAGTGGACAGATGTAGCTCATCTAACTTGACGTCTTGTTTAGACAAATGGGCTCCAATAGCTTCTCGACTCGCCCTAGCGTTCAGCGCGTCTGCGCGAGCCCTAGTAAGCGTTACCCACGTGGTGCCAAGCTGTGAAATAATCACAGAGGCACCCGTGAGCACGGCTGTCCATTCAGCCGGAGTCATACGTTACTTGAGGGTCTCAGCCGCCCAGAGGAACACGTCGTTCGCAGTCTGGATCTCCTGCTTGGTCCACGAGTTCGAATCCTTCTTCAAAATCGGGTCCAGTGCCTTGAGCTGTACCGGCGACAGCTTGGTATGCACCAAAGGGCTCACCAGAGTCTGCTTGAGTACCTCAGCCGTGTTTGCCGCATTGATGATGATGATCCCGCCACCACTTCCGCCTGACATATTGATATCTCCTTTAGATAACCTAACCGCAATAGCCTCCTCCGGAGGCTTCAACCCTGCATGGATGAACTTTGCATCCAGCTCCAACAAATAGTACTCCAGCATGCGCGTTTCGCGCTCTGCCCAGTACGCCAGCATTCCTGCAACCCCCGCCGCTACTATAGCGATTGATGCGAGGGTCTTTTCCGAAAAAATAACCGTCTGCCTATTGGCTTGAATGTGTGTTTGTCCCGGCGCCTCTTGCTCCAGCTTCACGACTCGAACCGCCAGTTCTGCCGCTTTTTGCGGGGCAGCTCAAGCTTGCGCATGACATCGTCCAGCTCGTAGTCGTGAACTCTCAAGTCTTCCCCGTGCACCGCCAGCAGCCCGTGGGCTTTCTCTATTTGAGTACGCGCATCCTCCATGTGAAACTCTAGCTTCACCAGCCCGATCTTCATCCCCATATACGCGCCTAGCAGCCCCCCGGAGAGCCCAACAACCAGACTGATAAGAGAGATGACCCACTGGTACGTCCCCATGCTTTGCTACTTAGGTAACCGCCGCTTTAACTCGTCAATCTCTTTCTGTTGCTCCTGGATTGCTTTGACTAATACCGCGGTGAGTTGCATGTAACGTACCCCGCGCGGGGACCCGTTATCGTCTACCGCGATCAGTCTAGCATCCACTTTCTGCACTTCCTCAGCGATTAGACCAACTTGAGGACCCAAGTGCTGCGGGTTGAATTCGGGCTTCAAATTGTAAGAAACCGGCCGTAACGACATGACCGTGGGCAATCCACTTATAAGAGGCTTGATGTGCTGCTTTATGCGGCGCGTAGAAGCCAGACAAGCTACCGTGGTATCCACAGTTAGGTTGCCACCGGCAGTCCAGCACACCGTGCCTGTAGTCGCAGCGCTTGAGCTTGCGAGGGACGGCAGCGATACCGCACCTGCGCTAGTAATGGAGAGTCGCGAGGCGCCTCCTGTCGAGTCAAAAATATCCAACGTGCCAGTAGCCAACCCGCCGTCGCGTATTTGGTAAGCTCGCGCGCCGGCATTCCCATCTGTGAGCTGTATTCTTGCCGCGTCGGATGAAGCCCCAGTGACCCCGAGGTTAAGACTGCCTGAGACACTATTAATTTGAAGAGCAGTAACCGCGGCGGTGGGAGTATCAATCGTTGCGCCGCCAGTAGGCCCGATGCGTACCCGCTCCACCCCGTTCGTACCGATAGAAATAGCGGCGCTAAAATTTGTCCCGAGAATACCCGCAGGAGCCACGCCCCCCGTAAAGGTAGTCACCCCCACGTTGGTGTTGTCGAATCCGATGAGTAAGTCATTACCCGAAGTGACGCCCTCGAACTTCAATTGTGTCTTAGCCGACGTACCCGTATTCGTATTCACGAGTCCGTTGAGAAAATTAGCGTTAGCCGTAGAGGTACCTAAAAATCCCCCGTTTAGGGCTACTGAGTTACTAAATACCCAGGTACCCGTCATAGTTGGCGAAATACTCTGCGAGAGCGGCGGTGCGCTATCCGAGGTCATGAACGTGGTTGCAGTGCCGTTGACCGCGGTCAACCCGACAGTCGCCGTGGGGTTAGCGCTAGCCACCGTGTTACAGCCAAAGACATGCGAACTAGTAGAGTACGAAAGCCCTTGGTTCACCGCGCTGCAATTGTTGATATTGACTGCTGCGGGGTCGGTAGTAGCTCCCCGCCCCTGCAGCACGGTATCCAGCGCCATCGCCGCGACATTACCGACGTTTGCCGCCGCTTCCCCGAGCAGCACGGTATGCGCGGGTAGGGTAGCTAATCCCGTCCCCCCTTGGGCTACTGGAAGCTGGCTGGTGCTGAGAACTCCACCATTCGTAGTAGCCCCTAGGTTGATCGGGGGGACATCCGTCAGCGCCAAAAGACTCCAAGCCGGAGCTGCCGAAACACTTCCGTTCCCCGTTTGTGTCAAAAAGTTCTTTGTCGCGGTTGTATTGCCCGACAGTGCAGTCATGGTATTAGCTGCGCTGGCGTACCAGATGTCTCCTAAAGTATCGAGATTCGGCAACGTAACAACCGACCACCCCGGCGCAGTAGCCACCCCCTTTGAACGTAGGTAACTACCCGTCGCAACATCGGACAGTTGGGTCAGTGATGTGGAAGACGCTGCGGTCAGCAAATCACCAATTGTATAGCTGGCTAACCCGGTACCCCCGTTCGGGGCAGTCAGCGGGGTCCCCAAGATCACTGAGGCAAATGTTACATTCGAGGCGGTTCCAATCGCCTGCGGAGTCGAAAGCGTCAAGCCCCCCAGTGCACCCCCATCTGTCAGGATGATTTCGTTAGCCGTACCGACCAGCGTACGCGAATTAGGAATCAGCGCGTTAGGCGCTTCCAACAAATAAGCCGCACTGAGTGGCGCAGAAGTCGCGAAAATATTAGTGATCGCGGTTTGCTTGGTCGCGCCCGCCTGCGTCATCGGCACAATTTCCGCACCGCTCAGGGGCAGCGTCGCCGGAGGCAGCTTCGAGATCGGGAATTGCGCCAGGGCAGGCAGCACCCATAAAAGCCCGAGCAGAATAAGCAACTTTCTCACGGTAGATCCAGAGGGCCGGGGGCCACGTCAATATCAATGTATTGGCCGCTTTCGGTCAAAATGGGCTGGCCGCTTTCAGTCACCAATCGCCGCGCCAGGACATCGAAGACGGGCAACGGCGAGTCATTAATGCCGGGCACCGAGCCGTACGGCGCCCCGTCATGGATCGAAACGTCTGGTCGCACGAACGGCAGATTGATATCCTCCGTCTCACGTGCGGGCAAGCGCCACGGGTCCAACACGTCCAAATCGTCCTTGCACACCATGAGACCTGGAGAATTCGGATCAGAGGACAGCTCAGCCAACGGTAACTTCGCACTGCACCGACCGCAGAGCGCTACACCAAAGGTAGGCTCGCCAGTCGTATCCACAAAGTAAGCGGGAGATTTCATCGTGTGTATGCGCGTATCATGGGCCGCAACATGATGGGGGAAGAGTCTGTTTCCGAAGCCCAGCCCTCACTCCAACGGTCCTTGTCCTCCTGCAACAGCGTCGTCTTGTCCAGATCACTCATATCCTTTGCCACTTCAGGAATCATGAGCATCAGCTCCTTAGCCAAGCGTGTGAGCACTGCGAGAAACCAGCGCTGCGGCACCTCCACCGTCTGGGTAAGCGTACCGACGTCCTGCACATACCGCTGTGTATATAACACGATCTGCGAGTACGTGAACTGTGCCGCAGGCGCCGGCCAAAGTGTCAAAGTCGGCTGGGGCTGAGTCTTGTTGTACCAGAACTGCAGCGGGCGCCCCGTGAACCACTTGTTCGGCAGGTTCGCGTAGTTGTCGCGGTTGATCTTGGCAATCGGGATTTCCTGCGGGGAAGACCCCGTGACAAACTCCGTCACGTTGAGCGTCGTACCCCCTGCCGCCAGTAAGCGTACGTACAACACGCCAGACTCCGGAATCCCCTCCACATCAGTCCAGAACCACTGGCCCGCGACGACGGTAAGCGTCGTGTTGGAGTACACTGTCGTATAGTTGATGCCGTCGTTGGACGTCTGGATAGCGACGTTCCACACCGCACTGGCATTGGGGAGGATCCCGAATACGACGGGCTGCCCGGCCGCGAGGTACTGCACCTGAAGAAACCCATTCGGTGCAGTCTGTACGCAGGCGGTCGCAAGGTTGTTATCGAAAGCATTCGCTGCGGCGCCGGTAGAAGAGCTATACGCCGCGGACGGCCCGAGCTGCAGTTGTGTAACACTACGCAAGTTGGCATTGAGGATGTCAACCGTCCCCAAGGGGGCCAGGATGTCCTGCGTAGCATCATAGACGGGGAGGATGACCTTCGTAACGGCCCACAGCGCGACGCCTTTGGACGCCAGCGTCGAGAGCGCGAGGTACAGCAAGTCCTGCGCGATCGAGAGGTACTCGCCCGTGATCTTCTGCGGCGGGAGCTGGCACCGACCGAAAGCCCTATCGATGAGCTTCCCGGTATTGAAGACAGTCGTGCTGACGGTGCCCGAGGTACTCATGCGCGCTCCAGAAGTAGAGCGCGCCTACTGCACGGATGCGCGGCACACTGCGCGGGAAACCCCGCGTGAGAGAGGAGCCTAGCCGCTTGGGCTAGGCGTTACAAGCTTAGCGAACCTTGCCGCCGCGAGCGGCAGTCATGGGCGAAGGTCCCGGCATGGGCATGGGATGACGCATAGGGAGCTGGGGGCGGATCGGAAGCCCCCGAGGACGCGCCTGCAACGGCGCCATGCCCCCAGGACCGCCCAACGCCCCCTGGGCACCCATAGGGGGCTGCCCCCCCATGAAAGGCCGCTGGACAGCCCCTCCAGGCGCGTACAAGGCCCCTCA
>Ga0302326_10001287_pt1 | contig 64426 bp, 55 predicted proteins | sample Palsa_T0_3_FD_202264 | JGI IMG/M metagenome (GOLD analysis project Ga0302326, IMG submission 202264) | Peat permafrost microbial communities from Stordalen Mire near Abisko, Sweden - Palsa_T0_3 | ecosystem: Environmental > Terrestrial > Soil > Palsa > Peat permafrost | place: Sweden: Abisko...
GGGGGGCTGGTTGCTTGGTCCGGCACTCAACGACCGGCCTGCCTGAGCCGACAAGTCAGTATATATGGTCGCTCGAGTCGCGGGCATGCCTTTTGAATCGCGTAATCTGCCGGTAGCGGCCTGCGTGATTCTGATCGTGGGCGTGCTCGTTCTGAACAGCTCCGTTGCAACCGCGCATGTGGTGATCGATGCGGTCATGCTTCCGCTTGCGCTCTTGACGTGCGCTTTCGCAGCCTATCGCTTCGGAATGGTGCGGGCGATGGGCATCTCGACCGGCGTGGGACTGGCCGGCAGCATCGGCGTCCATGCCTTCGACCTCAACACCGCGGCCATGCTCGTCATCGCCGCAGCCATGCTCGGCCGTCTGCGCGAACTCGTTGAGTTGCGGGACCGGCGTTTCCACGCGCTCGCCGAGAACGCGACCGAACTCGTCTTGGTCGTCGGACCACAAGCGACGGCCATCTACGCGAGCCCGTCCTTTGCAACCTTACTCGGCTATGCACCGCACGCGCTCTTGGGGGCCGGCTATCACGTGCTAACCGGAGGCCCCGAGGGTTCGGTACTCGCCGAAACATTCGAGCGTGTTCGCCCGCAAGCCGGCGACGTGCACCGTTTCGAAGTCGAGATCATTGCGCGTGACGGCACGCCCCATTCTCTGGACGTCGTCGCGACCAACTGCCTCGGCGATCCGGCCGTTGCCGGCGTCATCTTCAACGCGCGCGACATCTCGGAAAACCGCGAAGCCCAGGCGCAACTCGTCAAGCAATCAATGTACGACACGCTGACCGGGCTCCCTAACCGCTCGATGCTGAACCGGCGCCTTGCCGAAGAATTGAGCGCCCGTGCGAAGCGGCAAGGGCGCCTCGCCTTACTGATCATCGACCTGGATCGCTTCAAAGACGTCAACGACGTGCTCGGACATCAATTCGGCGACGCGCTGCTCTGCGAGGTCGCCATTCGCCTACGCGACCAGATCCGCAACGAAGGCGCCCTGGCCCGGCTCGGCGGCGACGAATTCGCAATCGCACTGATCGACCAGACTCCCGAAGAAGTGCAGACGACCGCAGAGCGCATCGTCCAAGCACTGAGCCGGCCCTTTTCGATGCCCGGCCAGCGCATCGCAATCGGCGGAACGGTCGGTATTGCACTCGCCGAGCCCGATTCGACGCCGTCTTCGCTCTTGCGCCAAGCGGACGTCGCGATGTATACCGCCAAGCGGCGCCGCACCGGGGTCGCGCTCTACGCGGCCGACGAAGACGGCCGTGCGATCACGCGCTTGACGATGTCGAGCGCGCTTCCCAAAGCGATCGCCAACAACCAGCTCGTTCTCTACTATCAGCCGCAACTCGAAATCGGCACCGGCGCCGTCAAGGGCGCTGAAGTTCTGGTGCGCTGGCAACATCCCGAGCGCGGATTATTGCTGCCCGACCTCTTCTTGCCGATCGCCGAAGAAATCGGCTTGATCGAACCTTTGACCGACTGGGTCCTCGAGAATGCGATCGCGCAACTCGCAACCTGGAATAATGCGGGCCTCGATATGCGCATCGCCGTCAACCTCTCCGCACACGATTTGCGCGACGAGCGTTTGGCGACGATCGTGCCGAGACTGCTGAGCCGCTACGCCCAAAAGGCAGCGAGCCTTTGCCTCGAACTGACCGAGACGACGATGGTTACCGAAACCGAGCGCGCCGCCGCCTGCCTGCGGGGTCTGGCCGCGCAAGGCGTTCGCGTGGCGATCGACGACTTCGGGACCGGCTACTCATCGCTCTCGCACCTCAAGCAGTTTCCCGTCGATGAAGTCAAGATCGACAAGCAGTTCGTGATGGGCATGGTTGGTGATTCGCACGATGCCGCGATCGTGCGCTCGACGATCGAACTCGCGCATCGCTTGGATCTCGACGTCGTGGTCGAAGGCGTTGAAGACGAGCCGACGTTTGCCGCGATCTCGCTGCTGCGCGCCGACTACGCGCAGGGCTTTGCAATCGCCCGCCCGCTCCCGGCGCCCGCCTTTGCAGCCTGGCTGCTCGGGCACCGCGGAAACGCCGACGCCTTCCACGCGTCGGCCTCCGCTTAACGCGAACCGGTCGCTCTCAGAACAATCTCAGCGCGCCGCACTAAGCTGCTTCTATCCGCAATCACATGCGGATTCGCGGGAACGCCGTCCGACCAACGACGTTCCCGCGACCCTTTTGCCTCAGTGTCGCGGACGGCCGGAGGTCGGCGAGTACAGGTCCGGAGCAGGCGGGCCGGGCGCCGTGCCGAGCGTGGTGACGTCGACGTGATTGTTGGAGAGGATCGTGCCCGAGACGCGGTCGAGTTCGACCAGCGCCTTCTGTAGATCGGTCTGCGCCTGCAATTCACTGCCGCGTTCGTTCGCGAGCGTGATCTGGCGCTGCAGGACCAGGAACGTGGTCGATTCGCCGGCATGAAATTTGCGCAACTCGCTCGCGGCAACGATGTCGGCCGCGCGGCGCGCCGCGGTTGCGGCAATCAGGCGCGAGCGCGCGGAACGATACGCTTGCACGGCGTTGCGAGCCTCGTACTGGAGACGTTGGATCAGCGCGATCTCTTGGGTCTGCAGCTGAGCACTCCGCTCGCGCTCGGCGGCATAGTTCGCCTTGGCCGTGCGGTTCTGCAAGGGTAAGGCTAGGGTCGCGGTGATCGAATACTGCGGAAACTCGCCGTGCAGAGCGGTCGCGTAGGACTGCCCGACCTTTCCGACGGTTCCTTGGAAGAGCGGTGCGTTGAGCGAGCCCGTGATCGGCGCGATCGGCGTGCCGGGCGAGGCTGCGTTCGCGCGCCCGATCAGCTCGTTGAGCGCGGTCACTTCGCCCTGCAGCAACGAAAAGAGCGGCGTGGTCGAAAGGTTGACGGGGGCGCCGGCAAACCCGTTTTCCGCGACGCCGACGTTCAGATCGACCTGGGGTTTGGTCTGGTCCTTGGCGTACGCGACGTTGACGCTTTCCTCGCGAATGTTTTCGCGGAGTTGAGCAACTTCAGGCCGCAAGCGCAGCGCGCTGACGACCAGATCGTCGATCTTAGGCTCAAGAATCTCGGTCGAGACGGGCGTTGTCGGCACAAGGTTTGCCGTCCACAGCGGATCGGCGGGATTGCCGAGCAGCAGCTGCTTGAGCGTGTTCTGCTGGCTCGCTACGTTCTGAATCGCGGAATAGACGTCGTCTTGGAACTCGTTGACCTGCGTGTCCGATTCAACGACATCGACCGGGGCGGCCGCGCCATGCTTGACCAGCCGTGAGTTCGACTCCGACTGGGCCTTCGCGCTCAGGAGAGCGTCCTCTTGAATCGCGACGTTGCGCCAGGCGGCGATCAGGTTATAGTAGGCGTTCAAGACGTTGTCGAGCGTCTGCGAAGCCTGCAACGCTGCGTTGTCGTCGGAGAGATCGCGGTTGATCTTCGCGATCTCGAGTTGCCGGCGGTTCGAGTCGATCGCAAGGTTGCGCGCGAGCGGCTGCGTGAACGAGAAGCCAAGCGCCGTTTCGTAATATGGGTCGTAGCCGTTGTAAAGAAAGTTGCTGTTGACGCGGTCGGCCGAGGTATAGACGCGGTAGTTGCCGCCACTTGCGGTATTGCCCGAAAAGCCCGCCTGGGCGCCCGCGGTGATCTGGGTGATCGGTGCGCCGTTCGGGCCCGATTGGAGCGGCGAGATGGGATCTTGGTTGGCGACTTGATAGGTTGGTTGCACCTGCAGATTCACATCGTAGGCGCCTTTGGCGGCAACGATTGCAAAGGTGGCGATGCGGCGGTCCGATTGTGAAACGGAGAGGTCCGTATTGCGGGCCAGCGCCATCGCGACGGCGTCGTCGAGCGAGAGGCCGACGAAGGGACCGTCGGCGCCCGCGATATCACCTGAAGGCAGCGGTTCCTGTGCGCCCCGGAAGGCCGGCGCGACCGCCGGGACCGGGGGGACGACGAGTCCTTGCGTCGACTGCGGCGTCGCTACGACCTCGGGGACGGCGAGCGGAATCGTGGCCGCAGCGGGGCTCGGGCTCGGACTCGGACCGATCGCGGCCGCGAGCGTGAGCGCCAAAACGTGGATCAACAAGTTCTCCTTTTAGGCCGCGCTACTTTACCTTCACGGAGGTCTCGACCGACATGCCGGGGCGCAAGGGATACTGCGCATCAGGATGGTCGAAGACGATCCGAATCGGAACGCGCTGCGTGACCTTGACGAAGTTGCCGGTCGCGTTCTGGGCGGGTACCAAGCTGAACTTGTTTTGCGCGGCAGGCGATAGGTCTTCGATGTGGCCGACGAAGTTGACGCCTTTGTAGGCGTCGACGCTGATGTCGACTTCCTGGCCGACGTGCATGTGCCCGATCTGCGTTTCCTTGTAGTTGGCCGTGATATACACGTTGCTCGCGGGGATCAAGCTGAGCAGCGCCTCGCCGGGTGCGACCGTCTGGCCGATCTCCACGTTCTTCTCACCGACATAGCCATCGATCGGCGAATAGATGCGCGTGTAGCTGAGCGTGTCGGCGGCGGTGAGCACCTGCGCGCGCAGCGAAGCGACCTGGGCCGCGGCGGCATCGGCCTGCGCTTGCGAGTAGGTAACCTTGCTCGCGATGTCGCTCTCCTGATACTTGCCTTTCGCATTGACCAGTTGTCCTTGCGAAACGCCGATCTGCGACTGCGAACTCGAGGTCGAGAAGCGTTGTGAGTTCAGTTTCTGCAGTGCCTCATCGAGCTGCGCTTGCGCCGCGCCGACATTGGCCTGCGTTTGCGAGTAGCTCGAGCGTGCCGCCTCATACGAAGCCCGATCGGCATCGAGTTGCGAGGGGGCAATGTCGCCGGTTGAGACGAGCGACTGGGTCCGCTGCAGATCGGCCTGCGCCTTGCGAAGGTTTTGCAATGCTCCCGGAACGGCGTCTTGCATCGCTTTCAACTGCTCGCGGGCAGCGTCGACGGCGGCTTGAGAGACCGAGATCTGATGCTGGGCCGATTCTGCCTGCGAAGCGGTGCTGGCGATCGTGGCTTGCGCCTGATCGATACTGCCCGTGTTTTGGAGGTTTTGTGCCTCCTGCGTGTCACGGGTCAGGGTCACGTTAGCCTGCGCGGCGCGCGCTTGCGACTGCTGCGCGCGATAGGCGGCCAGCGCCTGATTGTAACCGTCGCGTTCGGTCGAGTCCTGCAGAACGATCAGCAGTTGACCTTTTCGAACGGTCAAGTTCGTGTCGGTCAAAATCCTGTCGACGCGTTCGGAAATCTTCGGCGTGATCTGCACTTCGTCGGCGTCGATCGTCGCGTCGTCGGTCGTTTCGTGGGTCGTCGCGTACGCGAGAAAGCGAACGCCGTAGACTACGGCTAGCAAGAGAACGATGACCGCCGCCACGATGAGAACCAAACGCACGACCGGGCTCATCGTCTTTCCCTCGGGGCTCGAGGCGACCGCTTCCCCGTTTCCGCGAACTCCCGGCGCCGCAACCGCCGGGGTTTGGCGTGTGCCTTCCATTATCTTCCCGCTGCTCCATTCAAGAACGTTTCAACCATTTTAGGCACGGCCTGCGCCGTGGACATATCCAAATCGACCCAGATGCGGCGCGCCATCACAAGCGAAAAGCAGAGCGACATGAAGATGCGCGCGAGCCAGTCCGCGTTGCCCTGTAGTTGCCCTTTGGCCACCTTGTCTTCGAAGAACGACACGAGCAAAAGGCGCGCCTGAGTCGGTGCGCGCCACGCGCAACTGTGTCCCTCGGGATTGGTGAGCTCCTCGGCCATCGAGATGCGAATCAAGTCCTCTTTGCGCTTCATCGACTCGATCGAGGCGAAGGCGAGTTCGCGAAGCTGTGCGTCGACCGTCGGCAGCAATCCGATCCGCTCGAGCGTCTGTGGAAACTCGCCGAGATCGCTGCTCTGCTCGAGCATCGCCGAGAGCAGCTGTTGCTTGGTTCCGAAGTGCCGAAAGAGCGTTGCCTCATTGACGCCTGCGCGGTCGGCCACTTCGCGAGTCGTCGTTCCGCGGCTGCCCTTGTTGGCGTAGAGTTCGCGCGTGGCGGCCAGAATTCGCTGGCGTGTCTCTTCGACGCCGGACTTGACTTCAACGGGGCGCAACATCATTTGTGTTTCGCCGTAAAGACGCTGTCGTCGATGGCGACGTTGGTCTTGTAGTCGGTGTACACGGCATCCGCAGCGGCATGCACGAACGGCTCGCGAATCGTGGCATGCTGCTTCGCGAGCACGGTGTAGCCCCCGACGTTCTGATATTCTTGCGACATCGAAATCATGCCGCCGTTGTAGTAGTACCACTCCATCCGATCGATTCGCAGGGAAGCCGGGTCGATCGAGACGTCCTCATGGTCGATCATTCCCCGGACCTTCTGGACTAGCCGAATGACGACGTCGCGGTGACCATCAACGGTCCTTTCCCCGACGAGCGACATCGCGAAACGCTGTTCCCAGTCGCTTGGGTCCCCGATGTCGGCGCAGAGCTTGTCGAAGCCCTTCGCATACGAGGGTACCGAACGGAAAACGATCTCGAAATTGTCCGGCCGTTTGAAGTAGGTCGTGCCGTCGAGGTGCTGCGAGAGGTAGGGGAAGCTGCGCAGGCGCAGATCGATGCCGATCGTGGCCTCGTAGGACGCGATTTGCTCGTTTTGCGCGACGACCCCGCGTACCAGCTCGACCGGCGACGACTCGGTCGCCGCCGTGGCCCGCGCCCCGAAGAGCGCCGAAAAACCGAAGAGGGCGGCCACCAGCGACGCGACGTAGCGCCGGCGCAGCGGAGCGCGATGTCGCTTCGGAGCAGGCGGCGCAGGTTCAGGACCGGCGACTACCGTGAAGACTTGATCGAGGCCCGTGATGTGCAGCGTCTCAAGAATGCTCTTGCGGTTTGCGCGCAGCGAGACGGCGATGCCCTTTTCGCGCACGTCGCGGAGGATCGAGATCAACGTAGAAATGACCGTCGAGTCCAAGACGCCCACGTCGTCGATGTCGACCGTGATGCGCTCGGCACCATCCGCCAGCGCCCGGGCTGCGCCGGCACGCAAGACAACCAGCGCCTCCGGTAAAACCGGCTTCGCGAGAGTAAAAACCACAGACTCTGCTGAGCCTTGCACGGAACTACCTCTTGAATTCAAGTGAGTACTTGCACGCAGCTTAGCATATTGCCAATTCGGAAGCAAGTATGTACTTGCATGAGAGATGATGGCGGACCGGCCGATTTTTGATTCGAACCTGCTACGGACCCTAGCCGCGGAAGCGGGTTTGGCAAGCCCGTCGATCGTCGTCGAAGAGCTCGGCAGTCCTGGCAAACTCGAGGCCCTCTGGTCGGCAGAACTCGATTCCGGCCGGCACCTCTACCCGGCCAGCATCATCAAACTGCCGATCGCCTACGCCCTCGCGCTCGCTTTTGATCAAGCACGGCTGCGGCGGAGCGATCGTCGCACGGTCGACGCCGCGAACGTCACGGCCAACGATGCGCCCTCGGCGTTTGTCGCCGGTTACGAAGCCGAACTTCAAGCCTTCGGTTTCGCGATGCTCTCGGCGAGCGACAACGTCGCAACCAACGTTCTGATCGACGTACTGGGCCGCGAGGCAATCAGCCAGACCTGCCGGACGATCGGGCTGCCGGAGACGGTTGTACGCCGCAAGCTTTCGGGCTCGCTGCCGCTGATCGACGATCCAGCGGCAACCGGGCGCAACAGCCACTCTGCGCGCGACGCGGCCGCCTTGCTGCGCCTGATAGCGCGCGATGAGGCCCTGGAACCGGGCTGGATCTACGGCGCGTTGCTCGCGCAGATTTGGAACGACAAGCTGCCGCGCGGTTTACGCCCAGGCGACACCTTCGCGCACAAGACGGGCGATACGGACGAGGTTTCGCACGACGGCGGCATCCTCACATTACCCGGCGGACGTCGCTTCGTTCTGGTCGTGTATACGGCGCTGCGGAGCTGCCCCGAAAGCGACGCTCGCTTGGCCGCCTTTGCCGCACTCTTGCGTCCGCATTTCGATGCGCAATCGTGACCGGCAACAATTTCAAACGACCGAACAATAACTTAACATTGCCCTCAAGTACATGCCCCCTTGAGGTTTTCTCACATGCTCATCTCGACCATTCTCGACCAAGCCCGCCGCTCAAACGCGATGCGGCTCGAACTCTGGACCGGAGACACCGTGGCCAGTCTCGACGGCGTTCCCGCCGCCATTCCTGAACGTGTTTCCGCTGAAGATATCCTGAAGTTCCTGGGCAACATCGAACCCTCGGCCGTACGCAACCTCCAGCGCTATGGTGAGTTCGATGCGAAGTGGCTCGACGGAGACGTCGGCACGTTCTTGCACGGACACGAAGACGTCCGTGACGGCGTCTCGCAGTTAGCCCTCGCGATCCGGTTCGACTATCCTCACTAGACGGCGATTCGGAGGCCCGAATCGCTTTTAACGGCGATTCGGAGGCCCGAATCGCTTTTAACGGCGATTCTCGGAGGCCCGGAATCGCTTTTAACGGCGATTCGGAGGCCCGAATCGCTTTACTGAACGCCCCAGTTCGTAAAGGGCACGGGCTTCATATAGGGTGGTCCCGCCTCGAGCACGATGTCGGCGTGTTGATCGAGTTCGATCTTGCGGGGATCGCCGTGGTAGGGAAGGCCGTCGACGAAAACGTGAAGCGCTCCACTCGGAAGCTTGGTCGCGCCCACCTGGGTCGCCGATAGCGACTGGCCCCACTCGTCGAAAAACTGTCCGAGGGTAAAGGTCGCAATCATCGGGGCTTCGACGTGGATGATGCCGTCGGATGTATGGGTGTGAAGCCAGTACAGGCAGTTCGACAAGAACGGACGGCCCACGTCGCTCGGCACGGGCATCGGCTTACCATGCACGTAGACGCTGAGGTGCTGATGAATGTGGAAGACCGAGCCTTCCATCTGGTCGCAGCGCACACCATCGATCGGCTGCCCGGGTGCATCCTGAGCCCGTGCGGCCCCCGTCCCCGCAGCTAGCGCGAGAACGAGCGCCAGAGCGCCTGCGATCCGCGCGAAAACCTTGCAAAACACTGTCAACAATCAAACTCCGGCACGTGAGGATCTGTGGATTCGGTGAGTAAACGCAGATTCTTGTGGAAACGTTGTGTGTAAGAGCCGGCGGCTCTTGCAGCTCTTGCTTACCGTGCGATAGAATCAACTCACTTCAGCAATGAAGGGTGTCGAACGTAACGGCGCATCACGGGACTAACTTCGGAACTCGCTTCGCGGCGGGAACCGGTGCCCGAGATAACAAAAACGTCGCGGGGCTTCGTGAGCAATCACGAAGCCCCGATGCTTTTGCGCTTCGAACGGCCTGCCGGGGCCTCGTACAGCGCCGCAACGCCACGCGCAAGCGAAGCGGCGGTCGCGCGGACGCCTGGCGGTGCCAACACTTCGGCTTCGGCGCCCCACTTCATCACCCAGCGCACGAATTCCGCCGGGTCTTCGACCGCGTAGTCGATCTCGACACGCCCTTCTCCGAGATCGCGGATCGTGCGCTCACGGACGACCCGATCGGCGCGTGCCGCGCGCGCTACCACCGGCGAATAGCGCACCGTCACGTGCGTGACGACGTCGGAATGCATGATGCCGCTGACCGAGCGCGCGGCGAACGCTTCGATATCGAAGTCATCGGGAATCGAGTAGCGCTGCGGCGCGATCTTGACCTCGGCCAGGTTGTCGAGCGCAAACACGCGCTGCGCACCGCGTCCGCGGTCGTGCGCCACCGCGTAGACGCGGCCGCCCGAGACGACGAAACCGTAGACGTCGACGTGACGTTGCGAACGCTTTCCCGCCTTGTCGACGTAGGCGAAACGCACGCTTTGGCGCTCCCGCTGCGCCTTCTGCAAAACCTCGAAGTATGCGCTGCGCTCATCGTCGAGCTGCGGATCGGCCATGTGCACGCGCACCGCAGACTTGGACGCCGGGCGCGTCGCGCTGCGGCCGGCAACTCGCGTCAACTTCTCGGCAACGTCGTCCATCGATGCGCCGATATTGCCGCCGAGCGAGGTCGCGATGCCCTTGAGGGCGAGTAATCCAAAGAGTTCGTTGCCGGACAGCTCGAGGCGGCGTAGCGAGTATCCCGCTTCGAACACGTAGACGCCGCTGTCGCGATCGTAGTGCCACGGAAAACCGGAATCGTGCAGTGCCGCAAGGTAGCGGCGCAAGGTGCGCGTTGAAGGCGGATGCTCGGCATCGACCCGCGTTTTGAGGCTTTCGAAGTCGTGCCGCCCTTCGTCGATCGCTGCGAGAAGCCGAAGGAGTAGCGCGATTTTCGGGATCTGTGGACTCGAAGCCGCCATGCGAAGTTCTACGTTCCGCGCAACAGAAGGATTTTTCTTCTCGACCCGACCAAGCGCAATGCATGACTAACGATCTTACTCGACCGGACGGCGTTTCGCGTTCCGAATTCCTGCGCCGGACGGGCGCCCTCGGGATTGCCGGAGCCGGTGCGCTTGGGTTGACACTACCAGAGATCCGCAGCGCCGGCGCAGCGCCGCTTGGGCCCGCCCGGGACGTGATTGCGGCAGGTGGCAGTGCAACGGTAAAGATCGGTCATATCGACGGCTTCTCGGGCGTCTACGCTGCAGCTTCGGAGTCGCAGCAAAGCGGCTTGCAGCTCGCCGTCGATGAGGCGAACCGGAAAAACTCGCGCGTCAAATTCGAGATCGTCCGGGGCGACGATACCAATCAACCCGCGGTCGGCTCAAACGAAGCGAAACGTCTGATCTCGCAAGAGAAAGTCGATGTGCTGACGGGCTGCCTTTCCTCGGGTGTGGGACTCGCAGTGTCGGCAATCGCCGAAGAGAACGGCGTCTTCTTCCTCGCGATCGGCACCCACGACACGAACATCACCGGCCCCAAAGCCAACAAGGTCACCTTCCGGGCGACCTGTTCGAACTCGATGCTGGCGAACGCGGTCGGTCCGGCCTCGCTCAAGAAAGGCAAACGCTGGTACTTCATCACGGCAGACTACGCGTTCGGAAACGATGCGCACGACCGTCTCTCGAAGATATTGCTCGCTGCCGGCGGTCAAGAGGTCGGGAACGACCGTCATCCGCTCGGTCAGACCGACTACTCGTCGTACATGACCAAAGCTCGCAACACCAACGCGGACGTGCTCGTCTTATGTAATTACGGTCCGGATAGCCAAAACGCGACGAAGGCGGCGGTTGGTCTCGGCCTTCAGAAGAGCATGACGTTCGGTGGGATTCTGTGCGGCAACGAGGTTGCGATCGGCATGCCGGTCGACGACATCACGGGCTCGCTCTGGGGCTACGTCTGGGGACCGGAAGCGGGTGGTACAACGACGACCGAGATCTACAACAAACTGAAGCCCCTCGCGAAGGGCTTCCCCCCGAACTGGCGCCAGTATCTCGGCTACATCGCAGGCCAGCAGATCATCGATCGCATTCTGGCCGCCGGCACGACCGACACGGCGAAGTTGATCGCCGCTTTCGAAGATCATCACTACGACGCCGGCAAGAAGCAAGCGAACTACTGGCGCAAGTGCGACCACCAAGCCGTGCAGCAGACCTACGCCGGTGAAATCGTGCCGAAGTCGAAGCGGCGCAGCGAGACGGAGTTCTTCAACATCGCCTCAACGGTGGGTGGCGAGTTTGCCGCGGAAACGTGTGCGAATCCCGATAGCGTCAAGGCCGCCGCGATCTTTGCCTCGCAGACGATCGTACCGCGCGCCGACTATACTCCGGTAACGGCGCGCTAGGCCGCGCCCGCTAGCCGCACAAAAGGTCGGCCAGCTCGTCGATCCCGCGCACCCGGATGTCGACCGCCAGATCGGTCGCCAGATCGACGTGTTTCCCCGGACCATATTCGCCCGGCCGCGCGATAAAGGCGGTCGGCATGCCGAGTGCCGCGGCGGCCTTCATGTCGTGGGAGTGCGCCGCGACCATCATCACCTCGTAAGGCTCGAAGCCGAGCAACCCCGCCGCGCCGAGATAGACTTCGGGATCCGGCTTGTAATGCCCGAAGAGTTCGGCCGACAGAATCGTGTCGAAACGCAGGTTCGCGTGGCGCGCAAGATCGATCAACAGAGAGACGTTACCGTTCGAGAGCGTCGATAGGACGTGGCGCTCACGCAACCGTTCGAGACCGGCCCGAACGTCGGGCCACGGCTCGAGTTCATGCCAGCGCTTGACGATCCAATCGCGGTCGGCCGCGTCGAGCGACGGTAAACCGAAACGCTCGGCGAGCGCATCGAGCGATTCCGCGTGCAGCGTGTCGAGCTTCGCCCACGGACGCTCACCCTTGCGCACCCGATCCATCGACGGCACGTACACGCCGCGCCAAGCGTCGACCAGACCCGCCCAATCGCACGAGATGCCGCGCTCGGCACCGAAGCGCTCGAGCGCGCTGATGATGCTTGCCCGCCAGTCGACGAGCGTGCCGAAAACATCGAACACGAGGGCGCGCACGGAAGAAAACGCCACCCTGTTACGCCGTAACGATTTCGGCGGCAGACTGCAGGCCGAGTTCGGCGATGGAGATTTCACGCATCTTGTATTTTTGCACTTTGCCGCTGACGGTCATCGGGAATTCGGAAACGAACCGCACGTAACGCGGAACCTTGTAGTGCGCGATCTTATCGCGGCAGAAAGCACGCACCTCCTCTTCATCCGCCTTGGCACCGTCGTGGAGAATCACCCACGCGCACAGTTCCTCGCCGTAGCGCTCGTCCGGAACGCCGATGACCGAGACGTCCCGGATCGCTTCGTGGGTGTAAAGAAATTCCTCGACTTCGCGCGGATAAACGTTCTCGCCGCCCCGAATCACCATGTCCTTGATGCGGCCGGCGATATTGAGGTAACCGTCGTCGTCCATCGTTGCGATATCGCCCGTGTGCATGTAGCGAGCAGCATCGATCGAGCGCGCGGTATTGTCCGGATCGTTCCAGTATCCAAGCATCACGCTGTAGCCACGCGTGCAGAGCTCGCCGGGCGTGCCGCGCGGAACAATGCGGCCTTGCTCGTCGATGATTTTCACCTCGAGGTGCGGGTGCACGCGACCGACCGTCTGCGTGCGCTTGTCGAGCGGGTCGTCGACTTCCGTTTGGGTGGACACGGGAGAGGTTTCGGTCATGCCGTAGCAGATCGTCACCTCGGGCATGTGCATCTCGGTCTGGACGCGCTTCATCGTTTCAACCGGGCATGGCGAGCCCGCCATAATGCCGGTGCGCAGCGTGCTGAAATCGTAGGACGAGAAATTCGGCAGCGCAAGCTCGGCGATGAACATCGTAGGCACGCCGTAGAGCGACGTGCAACGTTCGCTTACGACCGCATCGAGGGTGAGCTTGGGATCGAACGTATAGTTCGGAATGACGATCGTAGCCCCGTGGCTCACGATCGCAAGGTTGCCGAGCACCATGCCGAAACAGTGGTAGAACGGCACCGGCACGCAGACGCGGTCGCGCTCGGTATAGCGCAAGGTCTCGCCGATGAAGAACCCGTTGTTGAGCACGTTGTGGTGCGAGAGGGTCGCGCCTTTGGGAAAGCCGGTCGTTCCCGAGGTGTATTGGATGTTGATCGCCTCGTCGAACTGTGCCGCCGCCAGACGTTCGGCGAGAGCCGCGGGCGTCACGTTGCGTGCAGCGGCGGCGATGTCTTCCCAGCGCAGCGCATCTTCGAGCGGTTTGTCGATCTCGTCGTCGCCGATCAAAACGATCTGGCGCAGCTCGGGCAGCGAGCTGCGAATCTCGCGCAGGATCTCGACGTAGTCGCTCGTCTTGTGGCGGACTTGCGTCAGGAGCACCGACACACCGCTCTGCTGGAGCGCGTACGAGGCCTCGGAGCTCCGGTAGGCCGGATTCACGTTGACCAGAATCGCGCCGATCTTCGGCGTGGCAAATTGAGCGATCACCCATTCGACCGTGTTCGTCGACCAAATCCCGACCCGGTCGCCGTGATTGACGCCGAGCGCAATCAGCCCGCGCGCGAATTGATCGGTCGCTTCCCGCAGTTCCCAGTACGTCAGCCGGACGTTCTGGTGAACGGACACGACCGCCGTCGTGTCGGGAAAGCGCGTCGCGATTCGATCGAAGTTGGCCCCGATCGTTTCGCCGAGTAACGGCACGGACGGGGGCCCGCAGGAATAGCTGGCCGGCATGGCTCGGAGTTCGGCCGGCGAAGCCGCGGCCCTGGAGGCATTCCGCACCTGGGCATCTTGTCTCCTAATTCCATAGTTGACATCCAAACTTCTCTGCTTTACGATGGTGGTGTGAAGATACTCTCCGAGGCCCGGCCCTGATGGCACGCAAGAAATCGCCCACCCTCACCGAAGCCGAACTGCGCCTGATGGACGTCCTCTGGCTGCGCGGTGACGCGACGGTCGGAGACGTGGTCGAGGCGCTCGGCGACCCGCCCCTGGCCTACAACACGGTGCTGACGACGCTGCGCATTCTCGAAAAGAAAGCCTACGTCAAGCATCGCGCGGTCGGGCGAGCCTTCGTCTATTCACCCCGGGTCGGCCGCGACGAAGCCCGCTCGTCCGTGATCGACTACGTCGTCTCACGCTTTTTCGACAACTCACCCCGCGAACTGATGCTGAAGCTCCTCGAGGGCGAAACGCTGGACGAGCGCGAGTCGGCTCGGGTCCGCGCTTTGCTGGCTCGCACCAAGGACGAGAGGAGCAAGCCATGAGCGAGCTGGCCACGATCGAGGCCGTTGCCCGCGCCCTGGCCGGTGCGCTTGGCCTCGGCATCCTGGAAGCGGCGGCGCTCGCCGCCATCGTCTTTGTCGCGATCCGCCTTTCGCATCCGAGCGCGACCACCCGTCACGTGCTTTGGTGGATTGCCTTTGCCTCGAGCGCGGTGCTGCCGCTCGTCAGCGTCGCAACTTCGGCCGCTCGCATCGAACACCGTGCGGCTGCCGCCGCAACCATGTCTGCGCCGAGCACGGCCTGGCACCCACTGCGCGCGGTGACGATCCCGAAATCCCTCGCGCCGATGCCGCGCCAAGTCGAAAGTCCAGCGCTCCCGGTACCACCACCGTCGCTCTCCGACAACCTCCTCGCGTTCGGCCAAGCTGCCCTTGCGCGCGCAATCGCGCTGCCATTCGCAGCTACGTTTTTGATCGGCCTGTGGTTCGCCGTGGCGGCGGCCGGGCTCATTCGCCTCGTACGCAGCTTGATCGTTCTCCGGCGCGTCAAACATGACGCGCTCCCGCTCGACGAAAGCGTCGTGCGCCGTCTGCGCCGCCTGCGGCACAGCACGCGCGCCGGCCGCAGCGTGACACTCGCGGTGTCGAACGTCGTCGACGTCCCGGTCGCGGTCGGCTTTTACACACCGACGATCCTGCTGCCGATCGGCGTCGTGGAGAACGAGGAGATTGCCGATCTCGATCAGATTTCGATGCACGAGTACGCCCATCTGGACCGCTACGACGATTGGACGAACCTCGTGCAACGCGTGATCGAGCGCGTGCTCTGGTTCAATCCGATCGTTGCGCTGATGGGCCGCCAGATTTCGCTCGAGCGCGAGATCGCATGCGACGATTGGGTCATCGCCCAGACCGGCCGGGCCCACCGCTATGCAACCTGTCTTTGGAAACTGGTCGAGTCGGCGCGCCTGCCGGCAAATCCCGTCATGGCACCGGGTGCGCTGCTTTCGCCGAAGCAGATCACCATCCGCATCGAGCAGCTGCTCGATTCGCGCCGCAACGCGCTTCCGCGGCTCTCACCGCTCGCAGCGCTGCTGGTCGGCGCGCTATCCGCCGCCTTCGTCGTCGTGCAGGCGGTCAAAGCACCGGTCATCGCGGTCGAAGACGCGACTGCTGTACCGGTTCGAAGCGCTTGGACGGCGCCGCCGGTAAGCACCATTCGCAAGACCTTGCCGAGCGCTCCGGCGCGCCCGGTCACACCGGCGCTTCCGCGAAGTATCGCCTCGAGGGCTGCGATGCGTCCGGCGGTGCCCGTCGTGCCCCACGTTTTAGCGCTCCCCGTCGAGCCCGTCCCAAGCCCCCGTCCCGTCGCAGAGGCTCGGCCACGCTCGATTGACGTGCATGTGCACGTGGCTCCCGATCCCACCCCCTCATCGCTCGCCAGAGCCATCTCCGACGGCGTCGCAGCAGCGACCCGCGGCGCCGCCGTGAATACGACGGTTGAGAAGACCTTACGTGACCTCACCGTCGACCAAAGTCTAGACATTAATGCCCACGCAAACGCTGCCGCAACCGTAGCGCTCGCCACGGCGCTAGCAACCGTGCACGCTCCGGGGCCGAAGCACGTGCTCGCGGAGCTCGGAGCCAAGCCCAGCCGGGCCGACATCGACGGCTGCGTTGGGTGTGATCTTAGCAGCAAAGACTTGCGCGGGCTCGACCTGCACGGCGTGGCGCTCACCGGTTCCGATTTGAGCGAGGCAGATTTGCGAGGAGCGAACCTGAGCGGGGCAACCCTGACCGGCATCGATCTTTCCGGCGCGTTGCTCGCGGGCGCAGACTTGCGCGGCGCTCACCTGATCGGATGCGATCTTCATAACACGTCCTTCGCGGGTGCGAAACTCGATGGCTTACGGATCGTTGGCGCGAGCGTACGCGGCACGAATTTCAGCGGCACGCAATTGCATTCGGTCATCGATCAGTGTACGGGATGTGATCTACGTTCGCTCGACCTGCACGGCCAAGATCTGCGCGGGATCAAACTCGTCGGCGCAGATATGCGCAACGCCGACTTTAGCAACGCAAACCTCTCCGGCGTACACTTTGAAGCGGTCGATCTGCGCGGGGCAAATTTTCGCGGCGCAAATCTCGAAAACGCCGTCCTCCACTTCTGCGATCTGCGCGACGTCGACTTGCGCTCGGCAAATACACATAACGCCGACATCGACCCCCACGGAAGCCACCGCTACTACTACGAGGATTGGTCAGACAGCCACTGAGGCGTGATCGAGAACGGCGACGGTTTCTTCGTCCGTTATCAAACTATGGAAATAGTTTTACTCTGAAATCTTGAAACATTCGATGGTTTTCCCAGCTACATAGCATCGACGAGCACAACAAGGAGGCTCGAACGCATGATTCACCCACGAACGATCGACAAACGCAACGATACCGAGCGCCCGACCTTACCGACTCCGAAAAGCGACAGCTCGTTTAACGGCTGGGGCCCGCGGCTGCGCTACTAGAGATGTCACTCTCCCGGATCCGCAAACAGCATCTCCAGATCGTCGCGTGTCAGCGCTTTGGCGAGCGCACCGTCCGCTTTGATGATGTTGCGCGAAAGGCTCGCCTTGCGCTCGGCCAGCGCGCGGATCTTTTCTTCGACCGTACCCGTCGTGACCAAACGGTATGCCGTAACGGCCCGATGTTGTCCGATGCGATGCGTGCGATCGATAGCCTGACGTTCCACTGCTGGATTCCACCACGGATCGTAGAGAATCACATAGTCGGCCGCGGTCAGCGTCAAGCCCACCCCTCCAGCCTTTAGCGAGCACAAGAAGAGCGGCGGCCCGTCGGGCTGCATGAAGCGCTCTACCTCAAGCTGACGGTCTTTGTCCTTGGTGGAACCGTCGAGGTAGCCGTAAGCGATCTCCCGCTTGTCGAGTGCGCCGCGCATGATGCGCAGCATCGATGCGAACGCGCTGAACACGAGCAGCCGATGCCCGCCGGAGAGAATCTCTTCGACCGTCTCGAGGAAGGCTTCGAATTTCGCGCTCGCTTCGGGCTCGTTGCGGTACTCTTCGAAGAGCAGGCCCGGATGGGCGCAAATCTGGCGCAGGCGCGTCAGCGCCGCCAAGACGTGCACGGTCGCGTTCTCGATGCCCTGTTCTTCGACGACCGCAAACACGTCGCGCCGCGCCGCTTCGGCGACGCCGCGATAGAGCCGGCGCTGCAACGGTGAGAGATCGCACGCGAGCGCAACTTCCGTGCGTTCCGGAAGCTCCGGAGCGACATCTTCTTTCGTTCGGCGCAACAGGAACGGTTCGAGTCGCGAGCGCAGCGTCGCGATCGCTTTTTCGTCGTTCTCCGCGATCGGCAGTTCGAAGCGCCGCCGGAATGAGGTCTCACTGCCGAGCAAGCCCGGCTCCACAAACGCAAAGATCGCCCATAGATCGCGCAGCGAGTTTTCGACGGGCGTGCCGGTAAGCGCAAGCCGGTGGTCGGCGTGCAGGCTGCGCACGACGCGCGCGATCTGTGACGACGGATTCTTTGCGTTCTGCGCTTCGTCGAGGATCAGCGTGCGGAAATTGTATTGGGCGAGCTGCTGAGCGTCGAGGCGGGCCAGCGCATATGAGGTGATCACCACGTCCGCCTTGGGGACATCGTCGTAGCGAGCGGCGCGTTCGCTGCCCGAGTGAAGGCGCAAGGTCGAGAGTTCGGGCGCAAAACGCGCGATCTCGTTTTCCCAGGTATGCGTTACGGAGGTTGGCGCGATGACGAGCGAGGGGGCGGGCCCCTCGATCATCTTGCGGCGCAAGAGATAGCTGACGACCTGCAGCGTCTTTCCGAGACCCATCTCGTCGGCCAAGATGCCGCCGAAGCCGAATTCGGAAAGGTAGGCGAGGAAATCGAGGCCGAGCCGCTGGTAACCGCGCAGCGCTCCGGTCGCAAGCGGTGGCGGCTCGACGGGCGGGATGCCTTCGAAGTTGCGCAGCTTCTCGCGCATCCGTTCGACTTCGGGGGGCAGCGAGACGCTGCCGAAGTTCTCATGCAATTCGTCGCGGATGGCCAGCAGAGCCGCGAGGCCGCTGCGCCGGCGCTCGGCGATATCGGTGAGGATGGCGTTGCGCTCGCGCAGCTTCTCGACATCGATCAGCTTGCCGCGGACGTCCGCATAACGGCCGTTCGTGGACAGCAGCGCGGCCAGCTCCTTCGCGGTAAGCGCTTCGCCCGAGCCGCCCACAAAGACGTCGACCTTGAGTTCGAACCAATCGGCGTCGTCGATCGAACGCTCGGCGACGACGTTGATGTCGAGCGCGACGTTGCCGCGCACCAAGTCCTCAAGCCCCGGGTCGAGCCGTCGTTCGAGGTCGCTCCAGCCCGGCAAGACTTCGCGCACGAAGTTCGCCGCCCGGTCGGTGCCGTGCAGCGCGAAGCCATCCGCTGAGCGCGGGACGAAGCCGGCCTCAATCAAGCGGGTGCGCAAGCTCGCGGCGTACTCGCTCGTAAAACGCACGAAGCGCTCGCCCTGCGACGCGATCGAACCAAGAGCGGCATAGGGGACGCGCGCACCGGTTGCGTGATCGATGAAGGTCAAGGTCGCGATCAGCGCCCCGTTCGTCCAGCCAAACGCGATCTCGCACGCCGGTGCCGCAGCGTCGGTGATGCCGAGTGCGCCGCGCTCTTCGCTCGTGAGGAACGGCGCGACGCGCGCGATGACGCGGGGCGTCAGGGAAACTTCGGCGGTGCTGCCGTTGGTCGCGCGGGCGGCCTCGATGGCCTTCTTTGCATCGAAGGTCCCGTCGACCAGATAGGCCGCGCGCCGGGTCGCGATCCAGGTGGGCGGTCCTTCGAGCAGGATCGCGCTCTTGGCGGCGACGTGTGAGCCGTCGGCCGCCTCGAACAACGGGACGAAACCGCCGCCCCCGCGCATCGCCCGCAGTGCGAGGCCGCGCAGGTCGATGCGGAATTCGGGAAGATCGGCCGGGTGGCGGCCTGCGGACGGATCGTCATCGAAGCGCAAGCGCGGATGACGCGAAAGACGGAACAGAGCCCGCGCCAGGGGCCGCTGCGCGCTGCGGCCGGCGAATGCTTCTTGGACGGCTTCGTCGCGCATCAGCTCGCGGTCGATCTCATCCCAGTCGTCGAGCGGGGTCGCGTCCATCATGGCAACGATCGCCTGTGCGTCGCGTACGGCGCCGCGCAAGCGTGGGCTGTCGAGCACGAGCGTGGCGGCGAGCGTCGTTCCCTCGGGCGACGAGAACACGGGCCAGACCGAACGAGCGCGTTGCTGTTTGGAATCCAAACGCGGCGAGGGCAGCCAGCTGAGGTCGACCTCTGCGGCGCGCGGGCTCGTGTCTTCGATCTCGGTCTGCGAACGGACGGTCTCGAGCGTCGCTACGACATGCTCGCAGATGCCGCTGCCGCCGCACGAACAGACGGCTCGTAGCGCGAGCGGGCCCGTTCCGGTGCCCCACTCGACCAAGACCTCGCGGGTGCCGCGTGGATCCTTGACGGTCGACTCGATCTTCAGGTCTTCGACGGCACGCAAAACGACGCGCTTCGCCTCGACGAGAGCGAGCGCGGTCTTTACGAGATCGCGGGCGAACCAGGAGCCGATCGTGGCGGGTAGGCGTGCTCGCCAGGTCGCGAAAGGGGTCAGGCGTTTGTCCTCGGTGGCCACGGGCTCACATGAGCGCACGCATGCACCGCCGCCGCTGGAGAAATCCCCATCCGTGGGGATTTCTCCGCTGCCCGGTTCGTCGCTCTCGCCCTCCGGGCTTCGCTCCTCGTCCGGAGCCGCCGGTGCATGCGTGCACTCATGCGAGCCCTGTCTCTCTCAGGCGGACTTCAGCCGACCGTGATCTCCGGCGGGGGAGCCGCCGGCGGCTCTACCGTGGGGATTTTCGAGAAGCGCAGCTTCTCGGGGTTGTCGGGGTTGATTTCGGCGAGGATGCGGTCGCCGGCGGTAAAGTTGCCCTTCAGCAGTTCCTCGGCTAGCTCGTCTTCGACTTCGCGCTGGATGGCGCGACGTAGCGGGCGAGCTCCGAATTGCGGGTCCCAGCCCTTGCGGGCCAAGAGTGCCTTGGCTTCCTCGACTACCTCGAGGTGCATGTCCTGGGCGTTGACTTCGCGGATCACCTTGGCGAGTTCGAGCGAAACGATCTTTTCGATTTGCTCGCGACTCAGTTGGTGGAAGACCACGACTTCGTCGACGCGGTTGAGGAACTCAGGCCGGAAGGTGTGCTTGACCTCGTCGAGCACCTTCGTCTTCATCTTCTCGTACTGGGCTTGATCCATCTCGCCGCTGACCTTTTGCGGGCGGAAGCCGATGTCGGTCGTGGTCTGCATGCCGCTGGCACCGACGTTCGAGGTCATGATGATGACGGAGTTTTTGAAGTCGACCACGCGGCCTTGCGAATCCGTCAGGCGCCCGTCTTCGAGGACTTGCAAGAGCAGGTTGAAGACGTCGGGGTGGGCCTTTTCGATTTCATCGAGCAGCACGACGCAGTAGGGGCGGCGCCGGACGGCTTCGGTGAGTTGGCCGCCCTCTTCATAGCCGACGTAGCCTGGAGGTGCGCCGACCAAACGTGAAACGGCGTACTTTTCCATGTACTCGGACATGTCGATGCGGATCATCGATTCGGCGTCGTCGAAGAGGTACTCGGCCAGGCTGCGCGCGACTTCGGTTTTGCCGACGCCGGTGGGACCCAAGAAGATAAAGGACCCGATCGGGCGCTTCGGATTCTTGAGGCCGGCGCGCGAGCGGCGAATCGCTCGCGTCACGACTTCGATCGCTTCGTCTTGACCGATGACGCGCGTGTGCAGCTGATCTTTCATCGTGAGCAGCTTGGCGGTTTCGGCCTGCGCGAGGCGCTGGACCGGAATGCGCGTCCACGAACTAACGATGTGGGCGATGTCGTCTTCGGTGACCTTGATCGTCTTGTCCGCTTGCGCTTTGCGATCTTGCCACTCTTGCTCGAGCCGCTGTTTTTCAAGCCGCAGCTTTTCCTCGCGATCGCGAATGGCGGCAGCCTTCTCGAATTCCTGAGACTTGACGACGGCTTCTTTTTCGACTTTGACTTTGCGGATCTGGTTGTCGATCTCGCGAATCTCGGCGGGCGGAAGCGTCGCTTGCAGGCGCACGCGCGAACTCGCTTCGTCGATCAGGTCGACGGCTTTGTCGGGTAAGAAGCGGTCGGAGATATAGCGGTCGGAAAGCTTGGCCGCGGCGACCAGCGCTTCGTCCGTGATCGTCACCTTGTGGTGCGCTTCATAACGGTCGCGCAGTCCCTTGAGGATCTCGACCGTTTCTTCGACCGAAGGTTCACCGACCATGACAGGCTGGAAGCGGCGCTCGAGCGCGCTGTCCTTCTCGATGTGCTTGCGGAACTCGTTGAGCGTGGTTGCGCCGATGCACTGCAGCTCGCCGCGTGCAAGCGCCGGCTTGATGATGTTGCTCGCGTCGATCGCGCCTTCGGCAGCGCCGGCGCCGACCAGCGTGTGCAGCTCGTCGATGAAGAGGATGATTTCACCCGAAGCGGCGCGGATTTCGTCCATCACCCGCTTCATGCGCTCTTCGAACTCGCCGCGGTATTTCGTGCCGGCTACGAGACCCGCGAGATCGAGCGTGATCACCCGCCGTTCGCGCAAGGGTTCGGGCACTTCGCCCTTGATGACGCGCTGAGCAAGGCCTTCGGCGATAGCGGTCTTACCGACGCCGGGCTCGCCGATCAGGGCGGGGTTGTTCTTCGTGCGGCGCGCGAGGATCTGAATCACGCGCTCGATTTCGTTGGCGCGGCCGATCACGGGATCGAGCTTGTTGTCGCGCGCGAGCGTCGTGAGGTCGCGACCGTAGGCGTCGAGTGTCGGCGTCTTCGACTTGCCCTTGGGAGCGACGGGCTGGCCCTCTGCGCCGAGCAGCGAGGTCGTCTGAACGCGAACCTTGGCCGGATCGACGCCAAGATTGGTGAGCACGCGGGCCGCCACGCCTTCGCCCTCGCGAATTAGGCCGAGCAGGAGGTGCTCGGTGCCGATATAGTTGTGGTTGAGCTGGCGAGCCTCTTCGAAGGCGAGCTCGATCACGCGCTTGGCGCGCGGCGTGAAGACCATTTCTTGCTGGACGGTTTGACCGCCGCGCCCGACGATCGCCTCGACCTCCTGGCGGACCTTGGCCAGATTGACGCCGAGTGTCTCGAGAACTTTTGCCGCTAGGCTCTCACCCTCGGAAATGATGCCGAGCAAAATGTGCTCGGTCCCGATGTAGTTGTTTCCGAGCCGCTGAGCCTCTTCCTGAGCAAGGACGATGCTACGTCTTGCTCGCTCGGTAAACGGTTCCCACATAGACATGCTTGGTTAGACTCCTGTCCGGCTGCCTGAAGGACGCCGGCGTCCCGATTCCCACGACTTGCCGGGTCCCCAACCTTTACCCTTTGTCGGTTGGATAGGGTCCCTTCCGTCGTGTGGCGGCATAACAGCAGGTCATTCAGATTTAGTTTCGGCGGCATGGTACTTTCGGCCGGTTCGTGTTACTATTGCAATAGGAAACTAGTACGTAACACGACGTAGTAATTAATATGAAGCAATCACTAAAAAACGGCCGCCCAAAGCAGGAAAATATGGCAAGCCCCGTACTACGGCCTGACCCTGGACCTGGGAGACTCGCTTCAGAAAGTCCGAATGGACGATCGGAGGCTGTGCGTCGCAGTTCGGTCGCAAAAGTTTCCCACACATTGAGCGTAGCGCTCGCCGAGCGGCTCGAGCAGTTTGCTTTCTTTCAGCGCATCAGTGAAAGCGCTGTGATCGAGCACTCGCTGAGTCAGTTCTTCGCGCAAAGCGACGACGAACTCTATCTAGGTGATGTGCTACGGCGCGGCGGTGCCGGACGACGCCGACGCAGTTAGCCCCTAACGAGCCTTCGTCGCCATAGCGCCACGTCGTAGCGAAGCGCCGCGTTCACGCAAGAATGCGCCGAGTTCGGCATCCGTTCTCGCGGCGAACAACAACTCGAGTGCTATTTCAACGATGGAACTCTCGGAAATTCGCTGGTCGAACGCAATCTGACGCAGCCTCAGACCGACGTCGGGGATGACATTGACCGAAAGCTTGACCGTTGCTACGGAAGGCGCGAGTGCCGCTATGGCCGTCTTGCGGCGGGCGATATGCTAGCTTTTGCGGCGGAGCGCCGCGCCCGCATCCCGCAAACGGCGCCCAAGCAGCAAGTCATCCGACTCGTCGAACAAATCTCGTAAGGCGAATTCAATCACCGCGCTCTCGCTGATCCGTTCGCGAAAGGCAAAGTGACGCAGGCGCTCGGCGATGTCTGCATCGAGCGTGTGGGAAACGGTGGCGATCCGAAGGGGTTTGCGGCCGGATGCCGGCACGACCCCGTCTTTGCTTACCTGGCCGTCCTCTGCGTTGCCGGGACCCTTGCGCCTCGAAGCTACGCCGTCGCTAGACACCGGGTTCATTTTTCTCATGGATTTCGGCGCTGAATTCTTGCCGGGCGGCTTGCTAGAGGCCACGCTGTTACTTGCCATGAGGGACGAACTACTCCTGCGTATGTAGTTCGTAATTGACACGACGAGCCGTTTTCCAACGCCCATCCCTCGATTTGTTGCCTCATTATAGCCGCAGGCGGTTCGCTCGTTTTCACGTCCTTCCCCGCCCGTGGCCGCCGCGTGAACGCCGGTCCGGCCGAAGGCGACCGGTACCGGCCGGAGAAGGCCGCCTCGTGCTGCACCAAATCAGCGATCAGCTCTTCAACGGCATCACGTTGGGGATGCTCTACATTTTGGTAGCACTGGGCCTGAACATCATCCTTGGTCTGATGGGCGTCATCAATTTCTCGCATGGCGCCTTCTTCATGCTCGGGGCCTATATGGCGTACAGCCTCGGCCCGCACGTCGGTTTTTTCCCGAGCATTCTCCTGGCGGGCGTGGTGATCGGGGTGCTCGGCATGGCCTTCGAGGCCGTGTTGGTCCGTCCGCTCTACGGGCGGCTCCCGGAATACACGCTTCTTTTGACCTACGGTACGGCGCTCGTGTTCGAGCAAGTCGTGCGCCGCGTTTGGGGTGACGACGCTGTGCGCTACCCGGGCTTGCCTACTTGGCTCGCGGGCAGCGTCACGGTCGCCGGCTATTCGTTTCCGGTCTACAAGGACGTCTTCTTGGTGACGGTCACGGTGGTCATTTTGATTGCTGTGTGGCTCCTCATCAACCGCACGAACATCGGAGTCATCATTCGGGCAGGCACGCGCGACGCCCAGATGGTCGAGATCCTCGGGATCAACATGCCGCTGATGTTCACGCTCGTTTTCGGAATCGGCTCGTTCTTAGCGGGGCTCGCCGGAGCGCTGGCGGCGCCGGTCTATGCGATCATCCCGAACCTCGGCTCGCAGTGGATCGTGCTGACCTTCGTGATCGTGATCGTCGGCGGCATCGGCTCGTTCTGGGGCGCGATCGTGGGGGGGCTCGTCATCGGCATCCTGTCGAGCTTGATGGAACTCGTCTACCCGCCGGCCGTCGAATTGACCGGCTTCATCATCATGGGAATCGTCTTGCTCGTGCGGCCGCGCGGTATCTTCGGAGTCGAAGGGCTGTTCGAATGAAGGCGGTCGCCGGGCCGTGGCTCGCGCTCCTATCGATCGCCGCAGCGTTTGCGCTTCTGCCCTTGTTCATGCCGGGCGGATCGTTCGATCTCTATCCGTTCGCCGGCGGCCGCTTACCGCTGCACGCCGGCTTTACCGATCTCGCAACGACGGTGCTCGTGTTCGCGCTGTTCGCGCTCGGCTTCAACCTGCTGTTCGGACATACGGGCGAACTATCGTTTGGACACGCGATGTTCTTCTCGGTCGGCGCTTACGTGACGGCGCTCTATGCGAAGGGCTTCGACTTCGTGCTCGGGCCGTGGCATCCGCACTTCGACGGCGGCGGCAACTTGTTCGTCGCACTTGTGTTGTCGCTCGGCGCCGTCGGTCTCTTGTCCGCCGGGCTCGGACGGCTGATCGTACCGCGCTCGAGCGGGATTTACTATTCAATGATCACGCTAGCGTTCGCGCAGGTCGTGTACTTCATCACCTTCCGCTGGAGCGACCTCACCGGCGGCGAAGACGGCCTGCAGGCGATTGCCCGGCCGGACCTCCCCGGGTTGCCGCCCGGTTGGCTCGCGGATTCGATGCACACGTACATCTTTACGGCCATCGTTGCGTTCGTCGCCGTCGCGATAAATTTCTGGATCGTCCGCTCGAATTTCGGCTCGGTACTGCATGCGATTCGCGAAAACAAGCAGCGCGCGCGATTTCTGGGTTACGACGTTGACCGTTACCGGGTCAACGCGTTCGTCCTCTCGGCCCTCTTTCCGGCAGTCGGCGGGTGGCTCTGGACATACTTCCAGCAGTCGATCAACCCGGACGCGGGTTCAGTCGACTATTCCGGCCGGGTGGTGATGATGTCGCTGCTCGGCGGCATTCACTCGTTCGCCGGGCCGATGCTCGGCGCTTTCGTGTACTGGGACCTGCAGAACCGGTTCGCACAGATCGACCGGTATTGGCCTGAGGTCATCGGCTCGGTCTTTGCCGTTTTCGTGCTCTTCGCTCCGCGCGGCATCAACGGCCTGATCGGCGAGGGGGCGCGCGCGCTGTTTGGGCGCCTGGGTTCCAAACCCACCGATGACGCGCAATCGTGAACGATACCGGTTACGCGTTTCGCACCGAGCAGCTCACCCGCTTGTTCTCCGGCTTCAAGGCCGTCAACGATGTATCGATCGAAATTCCGACAGGCGGTGTGCGCACGATCATCGGACCCAACGGTGCCGGGAAGACGACCTTCTTCAACCTGTTGTCGGGCCTGCTTCCTCCAAGCTCCGGGCGCATCTTCTTCGCTGGGCGCGACATCACGGCGCTGCCTCCGTACCAACGCGTGCGTCTCGGCATGGCGCGTTCGTTTCAAATCACCAACATCTTCGCCCGCTTGACCGTACGCGAAAACATCCGGCTTTCAGCGCAGGCGGCCTACGACGGCCGCGCGAGCTTCTTCTTTCCGAGCCGCAGCATGAGCGATCTCGGCGGCCGGACGGCCTTGATTTTGCAAGACGTGGGGCTCACAAGCCGGGCAAACGATCTTGCCGAGAACCTCTCCCACGGGGACCAACGACGGCTCGAAATCGGTTGCGTGCTGGCGCGCGACGCGCACGTGCTCTTGCTTGACGAGCCGCTCGCGGGCATGTCGCCCGCCGAAACGCAGTCGACGGTCGACCTGATCGTACGCATCGCGCAAGGACGGACGATTCTGCTGGTCGAGCACGACATCGACGTCGTGATGGCGATCTCGACGACGATTACCGTCCTGCAAAGCGGCGCGGTGCTTGCCGTTGGGACGCCGCAGGAAATCCGCGCAAACGCGGCCGTCCAGCGCGCCTATCTCGGAGACTTGGCGTAGTGGCAACGCTGCTCGAACTCGAAGGCGTCAACGCGCACTACGGCAAGAGCCACGTGCTGCAAGACGTCAGCTTGCACGTCGAGCCGGGCGAAGTGGTCGCGCTCCTGGGCCGTAACGGCAGCGGGCGCTCGACGACGCTCAAAGCCGTGATGGGCCTGGTCAGCGTCAAGAGCGGCGTCATTCGCTTTTCGGGCAAACCCGTGACCAATCGTCCCACCTTCGACATCGCCAAACTCGGCATCGCGCTCGTGCCGGAGGACCGCCGCGTCTTCGTGAACCTGACCGTTGCGGAAAATCTTCGGCTCGCGACCCTGAGCGGCCGTAAGGGTCCGTGGAACCAGGCGCGTATCTACGATTTCTTCCCGGTCCTCGGTGAACGGCGTGATCGTCCGGCGAAGTTGTCGGGGGGCGAACAGCAGATGCTCGCGATCGCCCGCGCGCTCGTTGCAAATCCCGAGATCGTTTTGCTCGACGAACCGATGGAAGGTCTTGCTCCGTTGATCGCACGCAGCGTCGAAGACGTCGTGCGCCGCATCCGCGAGGAAGGTACGACGATTTTGCTCGTCGAGCAGAACGCGCACGTAGCGATGAGCCTGTCCGATCGCGGCTACATTCTTTCGAACGGACGCGTCCTTGCCGGAGGAACGATCGCTGAACTACGACGCGACGAAGCGGCCATGCAGCGGTATCTTTCGGTCTGAGTCTTATTTTCGGCATTCGGGCGGGTTGAGGTTGTCCGTATTTGGCGAGACGCGCACAAGAGCGTCGGTCCTACTGAGACTACGCGGCCGTCACATCCGGCGGCGCACGTTAAGAGGACTACGCATGCTCACCAAAATTTTTCCGATCAAGCTTCAGCCGGGTAAACAAGCTGAAGCAGAGGCCATCGTCAACGAGTTCGCCCCGAAGGGGCCAAAAGAAGAATCGGGGACGCTATCGTCACAACCGCCGAGTATGTCGTCATGTTCGGCCGAGTCTAGCAGATGCGAGTCAGGTTCGCTCGCCGTTTTCGGACATCGTCCTACGCGACCTTAGCGCGTCGCGTCGCCATTTCGTTGTCCTATTTCAAGGGAGCTTCCCGCTCGCAACCCAGCGCGCGAAAACCTCCACGCGCTCCTGAGGCCAGGCGCCGTCACACGGCATCGTGCCGTTTCGCACGCGCTCGAGAATCGCATCGGCGTGCGTACTCACATCGGCATACGAGGCAAGATCGAAGGCGAATTTCATCGACGTACGGTCGCGATCGCGGAAAAGGCCCTTGATGTGTTTTTCAAACTCGACCTTCTCCTCAGGACCCGGCAGAACGGGCGCAGCATCTGCAGGCTTATCGGCGGGCGCGAGTGCTGAGATGCGCGTTCCCGGCGGTCCGGCAGTTGTATTCCAATCCCAATGCGGCATGGGCATGTGCAGCGGCGGACGAGACTCCGTCTGTGAATTCTCAACGGCCAAGCGCGAACCCCATTCAAGATATGACGCAAACGCGGAGCGAAACTCGGCGTCGTTCGGGAGACCTGCCTCTCGCGCCGATTGCAGCAAGAGCGCGACCCAACGCGCGCGCATCTCTTCCGTCAGGCACTTTCCAAGATGCTCTGCAATCATATGCGCATAGCCGCCGTATTCTTCGCTGTAACACTTCGGGCCGCAGAAGACTTCGGCGAGCCACTTCGCAACGCGTTGGGGGTGATCGGCCGCCATGTTCGCGAACACCGGTGCCAGCAGATCGTCGGCGGGGACGAACTTTTCGTAGAAGAGGCGCGTCATTCGAATGAGCGCGGGCAGGCCGCCCGCCCACTCGAAGATCGTCGGCGCGTAGTCCGCCGGCGAAATTGGATCCTTGAATTCAATACTCCAGTGCATGCCCGTGCAGAACGGTTTGTTCTGTGCGTGGCCGCAGCGGCAAAGCGTGTAGTGCTCGCCCGAGGCATCGGCGTTGCGTACGACGGGGTCGCCGTCCGCGTCGAACAGCGCGATCGCGCCGGTCACCCGATACGGGCCGTCCTTGGAAACCTCGATGCTCGGAAGGCGCTTTCCGTGGTAATCGACGTCGGCGCGTGACTCGGTGCCGTCGATAGCGTAACTGAGTGCGCCCGAGGGGCAGTCGCGCACCGCTCGGATGATTTCGTCCATGCGGCCGCCGCTCGGGGCGACGAACGGCTCTTGCTTCAACCGGAAAACCGTGGAGAGGCGGTCGGTGCAGAAGCCCGAGTGCTGACACGTCCCGCGATTGTCGATGATGATAACCTGCTGGCCGGCGTACGTGTCGCTGCGATCCGCGACCCGAGCGGGGTCTTTGCCGTCATCGAACCCGTGGCTGCCGTCGCAATACGGTTTCGTGGCGGAGGCGCCGCATCGACAGAGTGCCACGAGCGGCTGTGCCGGGAGCGGCTGCCCAAGCCAATCGTGAACGTCGGCGACGTTGGTGACGAGCAACGGGCCTTTTGCCTCGACACGTATTGACGTGGGCTGTTGCGCGAGGAGGTCGCGAAGCTTCGTGACACGATCGCCGCCTTCGGCTACGCCGAGCGGACAGACGAGACGCTGAAGGGCGGCCGCTGCTTCCATGAGTTCGGCGGGCGCGTTCGGAGCGGCGGAAAGCGCCGTCGCGCGCTTCGTGAGTTCCCACAGCGCCGCGTCGAGCGTGCGGATCTGTTCGGCATCCGGTTCCAAAGGCGGCGGCTCTTGAGCCTCGCCCAAGAGTCCCGCGAGCGGCCGAATCACCGACGCCTGCAAGCGATCCGCGACCTGTTGCGCAGAAACTGCGCCGATGGAAGGCGACATCTCAGTTGACGCCATGCCTCGCAGCGAACGAGCGACTCGGAGCAGTTCAGCGATTTCATCCCTCGTGATGTCGTGCGAGCTGATCGCGGCCATCGGTTCGTTAGGCACGCCGGCACGCCGCTAAATGAACACCGGAGGACTCGACCGCATTGCGGAGCAGCGGACAGATCGTCGCAACATCCGTTCGCAACGAACCGCCGAAGGTTACGACTCTCATGCATTCTCCAAGGCCACCGGATGCTCGCACACACGCCGGGGACGAAGACGAGGAAGCAACAAAACCGTCGGCGACGCGAGCACCGTGCCGGCATCTCGACTCGTCCGGCGAGCGCATCGTTGCGCGACGCCGCTAGCAGGCTGTGATCTTCACCGATTCCCGCGAATCCCCTTACGACAATCGCCAAGTGGCTTCGACGCGTTCCAAGTCGCTCTTCGGCTGCAACCAAATAGGCCAACGCTCGCATGCAAGGCGTACAGGGATGTGCTCTTGCGCTAGCCTGCGCGCGTCACATTGATATCTTGCTTGCCGAGCTATGCCGTAACGAGGTGCCATGCAACGGAGTCTCTCCGCCTGAGTCAGAAACCGGCGGGACGATGTTAGAAGTCGGACAATCGGTCGAACGGCGCGTGCGCCGGACGCGCGAAGACATTATCGCGTTCGCCAAGCTCGTTGGTGACCACAACCCCATGCATCACGACGAAGCGTATGCCGCGCAAACACGCTTCGGCGAATTGATTGCGTCGGGCTGTCAGTCCGTCGCCTATATGCTTGCGATCTGCGGGTCACTGGCGACGAAAGAGGATCCCGGCGTGGGCCTTGAGTTTACGATCAAATTCCTGGGCGCGGTCCGCCCGGGTGACGAGATCACGATGCGCTGGGAGGTCGTCAGCAAGGAAGAAAGTGAACGCCCGCGAGGCACGCTCGTAACCCTGCACGGAGAGGCCGTTACGAGCGAAGGCCGCCGGATCGTTAGCGCGATCGGAAAGACGTTGTCGGTTTCGACGCTCTGAGGCGCCCTCTTTCGAGCCGCGTCGCCCACTTTGCCGACCAGGCTTGTAAGCCGGATAGCGCGTCGACGAGGTCCTTCCCAAGTTCCGTGAGCAACCACTTGCCTTCGCTATCCGTTGCGACGACGGCGGCCTGGCCTAGCTCTTGCAACCGCGTACTCAGAACGCTCGCGGAGATGTCGCCGCACCTGGCTTGGAGCTCGCGAAATCCCGCCGGTCGAGCAAGTAGCTCCCACAGGATTCGCAGCGCCCAACGTCGTCCCAACAGATCGAGCGCGGCCATGATCGGCCGTCCCGTCCTCGATCCGCGCACCGGCGTTCCCGGCACGGGAGTCTCGGCGACGCCCGTAACCTTTGCCACTCGCTTTACCGCGCGGGAAACGTTGGTGCCCATGGTTCGAAATCTAACTTGATGCCGTTTGCCAGATAGGCGATCGCGTGATACCAACCGGCCAGGATCAACAATTCGAGCAGTTGGGCCCGCGACCACACCGCCGCAAGCGCTAGCCACAGGGACTCGGAGATCGACGCGTCGTCGTGCAACTCGTCGACGAGGCGAATCAGCAGCCGATCGCGCTCGGGCCAGGCCGGATCGCTTGCGTCGCCGCGAACGGTCGCGGTCACTTGCGGCGCCGTCAGCTCGACCTGCTCGCCAAAAAACGCGATGTGAACGCCCCACTCATATTCGCATCCACAGCGGGCGCAGACCCGGTCGATGACGACCTCGCGATCGCGCAGTGTGATCGAAGCGGCGCCGCCCGCACCGGACCGCAAATAGAATCGGCCCAGCGACTTCATCGCATCTTGAAGCTCGGGATGGCTTGCGAAGGTGCGAAAGATCGCAAGCGGCGGCACCATCGTTTCACCCACCTTGAAGGTGCCGATGCGCGCTTCTTGTTCGGGTGTGTATGGGGGCGACACCGGTTCGATGCGCGACATGTGGCCAACTCTCCAGGGGGATGCTTCTAATTTCGAAGCAGCGTGCTTCTGTTTTAGAAGCGCCGCTGGGATGTCCTTCCGAGCCAGGAGCGGATGACGGTTTGGGGATCGGCCCTGCAACTTGACCCACTTGACCCCGCGCCGAGAAATCGGCGGAAAATCACGGCTTCCCGGAAGGTGGATAAGTTCGACGCTAACTAGACGCCCGGCCGACGGAAGCGGGCTAACCTAGGGACAGTCCCTCAATAGCAGTACGAAAGAGAGCATCAGCACCATGATCACACCGAATTGCGCTCGCCTTAGCCCGGCCGTCCACCCCCGCAACGCCTCCTTCGGTCTCTCGCCGCGGGTCGAACAAACCGTCCGCCTTTCGGAACTTCGCCTCAAGCTCTAACGACCCGCGTCGACATGGAAGTGTGGCGGCCTTGCGGAACGCTCGCGCGATGGCCATGCCGCACAAGAGCCTCGATGCGGACGTGCTGGTCGCCGGTGGTGGTCCCGCCGGCGCGGCCCTTGCCGCGAAATTAGCGGCCGCTGGGGTCGACGTGCTGGTGGTCGAGCGCCAACGCTTCCCGCGCGACAAGGTCTGCGGCGACTTCGTCGGCCCGGTCGCCTTGGCCGAACTGACCTCGCTCGGTGTTCCGGTGCACGAACTCGGTGCCGCCAACGTGGTGCGGCGCGCCGCCTTGATGGTTGACGGCGAGCATCAGATCACCGAGAGCTTTCCAGCCGTCGAGGGCCTACCGAACTTCGGGCGAGTGATCCCGCGGATGGAACTCGACGCGGCGATCTTCGCGGCGGCACGGCGCGCGGGCGCGCGCGCTCTCGAAGGGACGACGGTCACGAGCGCCCTGACACGCGACGGTCTCGGTGAAGCTCGCGTTCGAGACGCCCGCGGCGAACGGACGCTGCGCGCTCGCTACATCGTCGGCGCTGACGGGAGCGCTTCGGCCGTTGCCCGGGCGCTGCGCGGCGCGGGTCATCCGCGCAAGGATATGCTCGTCGCGGTTCGTGCCTATGTCGAGCAACTCGCGGGCGGGGAAGACCGCTGCGATCTGTACTTCAGCGGCGATACATTTCCGGGCTACACGTGGGTTTTCCCAACCGGCGGCGGAGGGGCCAACGTCGGCATCGGCATGATGGTCGAAACGGTACCGCCGACGACCGAACATCTGCGCAACTTGCTGCTCGGCCGCATTCGCAACGACGCCGTTTTACGCGAGCGTTTGCGCGACGCGCGCTTCACGGGAAAGATCGTCGGCTGGCCACTCGCGACCTACAATCCCAACCTGCCCCTGACGGCGGGTGCCATCGTGCTGACCGGCGACGCGGGCGGCCTCATCAATCCGCTCAACGGCGAGGGCATTCACTACGCCGTCCTGAGCGCTCGCTGGGCGGCGACCGCACTGCTCACCGCGCTCGACACGGGCGATAGCGGCGCCCTTGCCGCATACGAACGGCGCGTGCGCGCGGAGCTCGGGCACGACATGGCGCTCGCGCGCGTCATCGTTCGCTCGATCGCGAACCGTTCGCTCAATGGGCTTTGGTTGCATATGCTGCGTTCCTTCTGCCGGCGTGCCAAGGACGATCCACGCTACGCGCATGTGACGGGCGGCATTCTGGCCGGGCTCGTTCCGGCGCGCGACGTGCTCGCACCCCAGATGCTGCTGGTCGCGCTGCGCGGCATCCTCGAGGAGTCGATGCACGTCGGCGTCGAGCTAGCCGCCGCGGGCCCATTTACGGCAGCGTCACGCGGCCTGTCGGCAGCTTCCGCCGCGCTGCGCGAATGTGCCCTCCTGCTCGACCACGGCCAGGAGACATTCGGTTGGGCGCGAGATCTCTTGAGCGACGCAATCGATCTTGGAGCCGAGAGCGGCCGAGTAGCGCTCACCCACCGGACGTGGAGCGCTCAAGCGAACGCTCAGACCCAGGCGCGATAGCGCTCGAAGAGATCGCTGAGCCTGCGCGACGCGATCGCGCCGTCGAGAAACGCCGCGACCGCTTCGGCGAGGAGCAGCAGATCGTCAGCGCTAGCGATGATGCGCAGCCGTTCGTCTGCGAGCAAGGTCTCGAGCATGACCGTGCCGTCGATCAGCCGCACGACATCGGGCGCCGAGATGCTCGCGCGAATCGTATACGGCGCTGCCGACCCGGCGGGCGCAATCGTTACCTCGTCACTCTGCGAGGTCACCGAGATCGACTCAGCGTCAACGGTATAGACGCCCGGTGCCGGCCGCAAGGTGCGCGCGATGCGAACATAGTGGTCCGGCGCCTCGGAGCGAAAGATCGCGAGCGCCTCGCGCGCGAAGGCCAGGTTAGAGCCCAATGCCGACGCGCGGCAATTGAATCGTGCGTCCGGCCCCCGCTAGTTCCGCGAACGCCCCGCGCGTAAACGACAGCGGGGCACCGTCGATCTCGCCGCGGACGCTGTAGGTTCCCACCAATTCGGAGACGGCGGTGTGGGCGGAACCGCGCGGATGCGGCACCAGAAACTGAATGGCATCGCGCACGTGACATTCGATGCGCAGAAAATCGCGGCCGTCGAGCGCGTTGACCGCCAATCGTTCGGGAACGCTCGTCACCCGTCCGGGCGTCAACAGCGCCATCACGCCGGGCACGCGGGGCACCGCTCCCTCGAAGCGACCGTAGGTCTCGAGCACGACCGCTTCGTCAAGGAAGATGTGGGTCAACTTCGCGCCGCGCCAGAGGATGAGAACCAATTCCGTACGGGCGGTCGAACGTGTCGCATCGGTTACCTGCCCGAACACGATCGCGGTCTTATCGTCGCCGGGTTCGAGCAGATAGCCCCAATTCCAGCCGAGGTCGCGGCTCCAATCCCAAGCGCCCCAATTGTGATCGTGATAACCGAGTGCTCCCGAAAGCGCCCGGCGGCGGCCGGCAATCGTGATCTCGCCGTCGACATCGAGCCGTGGCACGATGAACGTATTGATGAAACCGCCCATGTTTTCGATGCGGATCGCTTCGGCGCGTGGCTGCCACCTCGCGTTCAGCTTCACCGATCCGTCGCGCAGAGAGGCTTCGACATCGTAGCCTCCGTCGCGAAAGACGACCGAACTGCCCCCGACGTACAGATCGGCCGAGCCGATCGCGAAGCGCGCTTCCTCCGGACCGATCACGTTCATCGTTCCGTTCCAGCCGTGCTCCGCTTCGTGCGTAACGAGCGACAGCGCGCAGCGCCCGCGCTCGGGATCGCGCACGTCCCCCGAGAGCGCCAAGTTCACGATACCGCACAAGCCGGCCGCATCGTCGCTGAACGTGAAGTGGTGCCACTCGCTGTAACGCTGCGTGCGTAGCGTCTCCTCGGAGGGAGCGGACAGTCCGTCGAGCGAGAGATCGTTTCGCGCGAAGTTCAGTTTCATGGCCGCCCAGCGCCGTTAGCGCAGGAGCGAACCGGCGGCAAACGCTTCGAAAGCGGCGCGCTCGCGATCGCGTTCTCCGCCGTCATCCGCGGGCGCCCCCGGCGCTTCACTGGGGGGAAACACGAGATCGCTTACGAGCTTGATCTCGGCTCGGTAGCGCCGGTAAACGGTATCGGGATCGACGAAAATTTCGCTGAGGTCGCGCGTTGGGAGCAAAGCCGACATCGTGAGCACGAGATCATTGACCGGCGACGGGGTGATGGCGACCGTCGGCAGCGGATCGCTCATGGCGTGGTCGTCGTCGCGCGGCGTGGCGCGCGTTTGCGTCGTTGGGTAACCGGCGCGGCGGACGGCGGCCGTGACGGTTCGGCGGCACGTTCGGCCACGTCGAGCCGCACGCGGACCGGGCGCGCATCGAATCCCACCATGCGAATCGCCCCGAAATAGCTCGTGCCCGCTTCGAACGAATCGTCGATCGTGACCGCGAGGTACACGATCGCCTGCCCGCGAGCCGCAAGCGTTGCCCGGGCGGGCTCGACCTGCAGCGCGCTTGCCGGAATTTGCCGGCGCTCGTCTCCAAAGCCGATGCGCTCGAACGTCACATCGACGGCGCGATCGTAGTGATTCTCGACCAGGAACGGCGAACTCGCGCGCTCACCGTGCGCACCGCGCAGGATGATTTCGACCGCGCTCGGCGTGGCTGGGCCGGCGCCGGAAGTCTCCACGGGAGCGGTACCGTTGCTGCGCACGCTCGGCGGCGCGTTACGGCGATCGCCGAGAAGACTGAGCTCGGCTTCGGTGACGATCCCGTTCAACGCGCCGAGCGCGTGCTCGGTCAAAACGCGCAATGTCGTGACGTTGAAGTCGAGCCACTTGGACACACCGCTGCGTGGATCGTGTAGGGCCGCGGATGCCGACGGCGGATCGTTGACCATCGCCTGCACGAGCGCGCGGAGGCGGCCCGCCACCTCGACGTTTCCCGAGATCGAACGCGCGATCACCGACTTGAGATCGTCGATGATCGCTTCGGGCGCGCGCGTCTCCGAACGAGTCCCGTCCGAGGAGCCGTTCGTCGTCACAGCGGGCGTATACCGAGGCTGCCGGCTTGGCGCCGTACGACCGGACCGCACGGTACCACGCATTGAAAGTGATCGTACCAATGATGCGCCCGGATGCGATACCGCCGTTCGTGTTCGACGACCTCGCACGAGCCGCAGGGCACGTCGTCGCAACCGACCTCGAGCACGACCTCGACGCACTGTTCGTAGGCGCCGGTGACGAGGATCTCGCTACTATAGCGTCCCTTCGCGAACGAGATCGGCACCATCAGCCGGCCTCGAGCGAAGCCCCATTCGCCGGGAGCGAGGGTCAACGAGGGCGGCGTGAAGGCAAACTCGACTTGCTCCTCGCCCCACGAAAACGGCGACGGTGTCAGTGTGAAGGTCCGCGTCTCGTGCGCCTCATTGACGACGCGCAATTCCGCGACGACTTCCTGACCCGTCATCGCAGCGACCCGCATGCGGCACACGCAGCGCGGCGGACAGTGGGTCTCCGGGATGTTGCAGCCGCAACCGCAGCCGCACTTCCCGGAGCTGCTACAGCCGCATCCGCTGCTGCAGCCGCACCCGCCGCTCGACTTCGGCGCGGACAGTGTCTTGGTGAGGTTGGCCGAAACAGCCGACGCGCTCTGGAGCAAATCGCTCCCCAGACGTAGCGCATCGGAAACGATCGAACGTGCGCGGCTCAGTAGCTCTTCGCTCGTGGGGGTAGTCTTGTCCATCATCGCGGCCTCCGTTTCGTTGAGTTCCGGGTCCCATTACAAGTCAGTTCGAGGTAAACGTCGGCACCACCGAGCGACAGCGTCGCAGTGTAAACGCGCCCCTTCGTCAGGCCCTTCGGCAGCGTAAAGCGAACCCGAATGAACGCCTCCGCTCCCGGTTCGAGCGTCTTGCTCTCGCTGTGAACCTCAACGTTGGTCGTGCTGACCATCGTCGAACGCAGTTCGTGGAAGACCCGATCGAGATAGCGCACGGCGCCTTCGCTTGCGTCGGCCTCGCGCATTGCAAAGACGAGCGCTCGGCCGACCCACGAAATCTCTTCGAAGAAGATCGAGGCGACGGGCCCGATCGCAAACGTCACGTTGCCGCGATTGGAAAGGTGCAGTTCGCTTTCGACCTCGTCCTCGGGCGCGCCGGTCAGGAAGATCGCGTTCGGCCGGGCCGCGACCGACGGGCGTTCGAAAACGTGGAGTTCCAGCGCCTCTTCGCGTTCTTGCAGGCGGATCGATCCATGATATGTTCCCGGCGCGAGCGCCCGGTCGACCAGCACGTGGCCATGCAGTCGCGCGTGCCCTTTCGGCGCGACGCGGGCCGCGAGGCGCATCTCGAGCGGCTCCTTGTGGCCTTCGATCCGGCCCGCGATCCGGCCCAAGCGCAGCACCTTGGCCGTCGGGTTGCTGACCTCGAGCGTTCCCGTCAAAAGCGGCGGGGTTCCGCTGAAGACCGCTTTCACCGGCATTCCTCGAGCTCATGGGCATGATAGTCTTCGATGACGACCATGCTTTCGCCGCACGTCGAAAACGAGATCAGTTCCTTCCCCATCGCGCAGATGCTGAACTTCATGTTGACGGGGAAATGAATCCGGGTGGGCTTCATTCCGAGTTCGATGCGCATGACGGGGAGCTCGGTAATCCCGAGCTTGATCTCGGGGATCTGACTGATGCCGAGCGTGCTATCGGAGTTCAGCGTGCTCGTGGAGGTCATGGTCGCATTGAGGTCGATTTGGGGCAGCTGGGTAATCGCGATGTCGGTTCCGATCGTTCCGCTGATGTTCGAGGTCGTGTCGAACGCGCCGCTGAGCGTCGAAACGGTTTCGAAGGGCTGAGGGATATTGATGCTGCTGCTCACGCGGTTCTCCTTAATATCGCTCGCTAGAGATCACGGTCGGTAACGTAGGCGACCGCTTCACGCAGGAAGGATTTATGGGTCGAGTCCGGCAGCTGGTCGAAGCGCCGGTCGAAAAATCGTTGCGCCTTGCGCCCGAACGCGCGTGAGGCATCGCTCGCGTAGGCAATACTTCCGTACCGTTGCATCAACTCGAAGACGTAGTCGACCTCGCGCTGCGTCTTGCGCCGGCGCGGCTTGCGCATGATCCGCACAATGCGCTCCCGTTCGCGCAGGCGGCAGCTTCGCACGAGATGGATCAGCATCAGCGTCCGCTTGCCCTCCCAAATATCACCGGCCGTCTCCTTGCCGTAGCGCTCTTCGGCGGCGATCAGGTTGAGGACGTCGTCTTGGATTTGGAATGCAACGCCCAGATGGTAGCCGAAGCGGCGGAAAGCCTCGAGATCGGCTTGCGAGCCGATCGCGACGAGCGCGCCGACGCGGCACGGCGTGATGCAGGTGTACCAGCACGTCTTCTTGGCGGTCATGAGATGGTAATGGCGATCGGAGATATTCCAGTCGCCGGTGCGCACCCATTCAAGCTCCATCGCTTGACCTTCGACCGATTCGCGCGCCATGCGCTCGATCTCGCGGAAGATACGCAGCGTCTTCTCGAGGCCGATGATACGCAGGTTCTCGAGCAGCGGCGTCATCGAGAGCACGTTCAACGCATCACCTACGTTGATCGCGATCGCTGTGCCCCATTTCTCGTGAATCGTCGGCGACCCGCGGCGGTGTAAGGATTCGTCCTCGATGTCGTCATGAACGAGGAACGCATTGTGGAATAGTTCGAGCGCGACCGCGGACGGCAACGCGTCCTCGGTAGAGCCGCCGAAGGCTTGGCACGTCGAGAGGCACAGGGCGGGGCGCAATCCTTTGCCTGCCCGCAAGGGATATTCGGCCAGGCGTTTCGCCAGCGCGGCGTGGAAACGCTTGCGCGAGATTGTCGACTCCATCTCCGCAATGACGGCGTTTCGGTATCCGAGCAAATGATGCACGAACGGCGAGTCGTTCGCGGTGATGGTGTTGCCGCTCATGAGTCCCTTCGCAAATCCGAGGCAAAGAGGGGCCAAAATCACGATCAGCGAGGTCGTCTCCAAGCGTTGGGTAGCCGCTTGCTCTCCTCCTTTCACCAGGTGGACGTTTCGTCTGCAGCAAGCCGCGAGCGCCCAGTCGCTGCCAATAAATGACATCGTGCCGGGAATGGGAAGGAAGTCCGGGCCGCGTGCGCTTTCGCAAGATGGAGAGCGCCGAACGCGCTCGAAAGCACAGCGACTGCATGATCGACATTTTGGAAACGATAGAAGCTTGGCGCGCCGAGGGCCAGCGGGTCGCCCTCGCGACGGTCGTCGGGGTCGAACGTTCGGCCCCGCGCGATCCGGGCACGTCGCTTGCGGTGAATGAGCGCGGCGAAATCGCAGGCTCCGTCAGCGGCGGCTGTGTCGAGTCGGAGCTCTTCGAAGAAGCGCAGCGGGCGATCGCGACCGGCCAGCCGCGCCTCGTGAGCTACGGCATCAGCGATGCGACCGCGATCGAGCACGGCTTGACTTGCGGCGGAATTCTCCACGTCTTCGTCGAGCGGCTCGACTGGTGAACCGCCGATGACGCTCTTCGAGCGTCTCGCGCTAGCGATCCATAGTGAGACACCCGTCGCACTCGCCACGCGTCTCGACGACGTGCGGCCGGGGGCGAAGCTACTGGTCGATACGCGCGGAGTCGAGGGCGATCTCGGCAGCGAGGGCCTCGATCGCGCCGTAGCCGCCGAAGCACGCGCGCTGCTATCGGCCGCGCAGACGGCCGTTCGCAACTTCGGACTCGACGGCGAGCCGACCCGACTCGAGGCCCGGGTCTTCATTCAGACGTTCGCGCCGAAGCCGGACATGTACATTTTCGGCGCGATCGATTTCTCGCGCGCGATGGCGACGCTCGGAAAGTATCTGGGCTATCGCATCACGGTCATCGATGCGCGGCCCGTCTTCGCGACCCCCGAACGCCTGCCGGATGCCGATGAGATCGTCATTTCGTGGCCCGACGAGTTTCTCGAGAAGGCGCGGGTGACGGCGAGCACCGTGCTGATCGTGCTGACCCATGACGTCAAGTTCGACATTCCGCTCTTGCGCGTAGCGCTCAGAACCGAGGCCGGATACATCGGCGTGATGGGCAGCCGTCGCACGCACGCGAATCGTGTCGCGGCGCTGCGCGAAGCCGGCGTCGACGACGCCGGCCTTGCCCGGCTGTACGCGCCGGTCGGTATCGACATCGGCGCGCGCACGCCGGAAGAGACCGCGATCTCGATCGCCGCGGAAATCATCGCGAGTCGTTCCGGGCGTGCCGGCGGCCGGCTGCGCGACAACTCCCTGCCCGTTCACGACCCGCTGCCCGAAGTGATCAAAACGCCCTCGTGAGCGCGGGCGACAGCCCTTCCGCGCACGAAGCGGTTTGCGCCGTCTTGGCGGCGGGGCGGTCGTCACGGATGGGAGTACAGAAGCTATCGATTCAGCTCGACGGCATCTCGCTGCTCGAGCGCGCGCTCCAGGCCGCCGCGAACTTCACTTGCGTCGTGGTAGCCGGGCCGGCACTGGCCGAGCAGATCGCCCCCGGACCTCGTCTGCGCGTGGTCATCAACCCGGCGCCCGAGCGCGGCATGGCCCACTCGCTTGCCCTGGCCGACGCCGCCGTGCCGGACCGGGCGGCAGCGCTGGTCGTGCTGCTCGCCGACACGCCCTTCGTCGACGCGGCTTTGATCCGGGCCGTGCTCGAAGCCCGCGGCGATGCCGACGTCGCCTTCCCGGTGCGGGACGGCGTGCCCGGGCATCCGGTCGTCTTCGGTCCCCGGCCGCGCCAAGAAATCGCCGGTCTTCCCGAAGGCGACACGCTGCGCAGGCTGCGGGATGACCCGCGCTGGCGGCGGGTCGAGCTTCCGATCGGCGATGACCGGCCATTTCTCGACGTCGACACGCCGGCCGACCTTGAACGCCTCGCCGGGCGCCCGCCCGATGGAACTAGCGGCACCTTCGCCGAATCCTAGAGAACATGCCGACCCAAGAAGAAGTCCGCGAAGCACTCAAGACCGTGGAAGACCCGGAACTCCACATGGGAATCATCGATTTGGGCCTGATCTACGGCGTGGACGTCGAGGGGCCGCAGAACGAAAACGTCACGGTCACGATGACCTTGACGTCGCCGATGTGCCCGGTCGGCCCGATGTTCAAAGCTTCGGTCGAAGACAAAGTGAAGTCGCTCGAGGGCGTCAAGAGTGCGAACGTCGAGATCACCTTCACGCCGCCCTGGGATCCGCGCACGATGGCCTCGGACGACGCAAAGGTGCTGCTCGGCATCTGGTAGCACGCGTACGGTGATGCTCGACAATCACCGCGTCAAAATCGAAGGTCTCGAGGCCAAGCGCGAACAGGCGCTTGCACCCGCCGGCGAAGCCGCCAACGAAAAGCAGCACGCCCGCGGCAAGCGAACGGCGCGCGAACGGGTTGAGGCGCTCGTCGACCCGGGTTCGTTCATCGAACTCGACATGTTTGCCGTTCATCGCTCGACCGCGTTCGGACTCGACGAACGCGAGTTCTTGGGCGACGGCGTCGTCACCGGACGCGCCACGATCGGCGGCCGGCAAGTCTTTCTCTTCTCGCAAGACTTCACCGTGCTCGGCGGATCGCTTGGCGAAGTGTTCGCGGAGAAGATCTGCAAGGTGATGGATCTCGCGGTGCGCACGGGCTCACCGATGATCGGCATCAACGATTCCGGCGGCGCGCGCATCCAGGAAGGCGTCGTCAGCCTCGGCGGTTACGCCGAGATCTTTTGGCGCAACGTTCAGGCAAGCGGCGTCATCCCGCAAATTTCGTTGATTGCCGGCCCATGCGCCGGCGGCGCGGTCTATTCGCCCGCGATCACCGACTTCACGATCATGGTCGAAAAGATCTCGCAAATGTTCATCACGGGGCCCGAAATCATCAAGACGGTGACCGGCGAGGACGTGACCTTCGAAGAGTTGGGAGGCGCGTACACCCACGCAACCAAGAGCGGCGTCACCGACTTGATCGCCGCAGACGAAGATGCGATGAACGAGGAGACGCGGCGCCTGCTCTCGTTCCTGCCGCAGAATAACCTCGACGATCCGCCGCGCTATGCGTGCGAAGACGATCCCGCCCGCCTTTGTCCCGAACTCGACGACCTGATCCCCGATTCGCCAAACAAGCCCTACGACATCAAGGATGCAATTGCGGGCGTGGTTGACGATGGCGACTTCTTCGAGATCGGCTCGCTCCACGCGCAGAACATCGTGATCGGCTTCGGCCGCATCGACGGCGGCTCGATCGGCATCGTGGCGAACCAGCCGATGCATCTGGCCGGCGTACTCGATATCGCCTCATCGATCAAAGCGGCCCGTTTCGTGCGCTTTTGCGACGCTTTCAACATTCCGCTGCTCACCTTCGTCGACGTGCCCGGTTTCTTGCCGGGCACGACGCAAGAGTACGGCGGGATCATCAAACATGGTGCGAAGCTGCTCTACGCGTTCGCCGAGGCGACCGTTCCGAAGATTACGGTCATCACGCGCAAGGCCTATGGGGGCGCCTACGACGTCATGTCCTCCAAACACATCCGGGCGGACTACAACGTCGCCTGGCCGACGGCCGAGATCGCGGTCATGGGCGCGGCCGGCGCCGTCAAGACGATCTTCCGCCGCGACATCGCCGAGGCGACCGATCCCGTTGCGCGCGAGGCCGCACTGATCGCCGACTACGAGCGCCGCTTCGCGAACCCGTTCATCGCCGCAAGCCGCGGCTACGTCGACGACGTCATCGAGGCCAGCTGCACCCGGCAAGTGGTATCGCGGGCGCTCGCAATGCTCGCCGACAAGCGCGTTGAGCGCCCGAAGCGCAAGCACGGCAACATCCCGCTCTGAGCCCGTCGCGCCGGGCCGCAGACGGCAGGGCATTGCGCTTGCAAGGTCGTTCTTAGCGAACGATGGGACTTCTCGACGGAAAGATCGCCCTGGTTACGGGCGTGGCCAACAAGTGGAGCATCGCGACCGGCATCGCCCGCCAGCTACACGAGCAGGGTGCCTCGATCGTGCTGACCTACCAAGGCGAGCGCGTGCAGGGTGAAGTCGAAAAGCTCGCGGCGGAGCTCGGCGGTCATGCCTATCCCTGCGATGTAAGCTCCGATGAATCGCTGGCAACGCTCGCGCGCTCGGTTGAGGCTGCGCACGGAAAGCTCGACACGCTCGTGCACTCGATCGCCTTCGTCAATAAGGAAGACCTGGCCGGTAAGGTCTACACGACCTCGCGCGCGGGCTTTGCGCTCGCGGCCGACATCTCGTCCTACTCGTTGATCGCGCTGACGAGCGCGCTCGTCGACGTCTTGTCCGATAACGCCAGCATCATGGCGCTCACCTATTTCGGTTCGACGACGATCGTGCCCAACTACAACGTTGCCGGCATCGTAAAAGCGGCGCTCGAGTCGATCGTGCGCTATCTCGCCTACGATCTCGGCGATCGCGGCATCCGCGTCAACGCGATTTCGGCGGGTCCGATAAGCACCGCGAGTTCACGGCAAGTCCGCAATTTCAAGAAGATGCTCGACCGGGTAGCCGCAGCCGCTCCGCTGCGCCGTAACGTGACGCCCGAAGACGTCGGCCGCACCGCCGTCTATCTTGCATCCGATCTTTCGGCCGCGATCACGGCGGACATTCATTTCGTCGACGCCGGCTATCACGCGATGGGCATGTATCCGGAGCCTGCTTAAGTGAACGCGGTTCCCGACGCCGAGGAGACGGCCGCCATCCTTGCCGCCCTGTCCGTTCTCGCCGGCAGCGACGCTGAAGGGGACGCGATGCCAGTACCTTCGCGCTGGCGCGCTGCCGGCCGCGTATACGAGACGAGCCCGGAGATGCGCCGGGCGAACCGTAGCGTCCGGCGGCCGTGAAGAAGCTTCTGATCGCCAATCGCGGCGAGATCGCGCTGCGCATAATGCGCAGTGCCCGCGAGCTTGGTCTGGCAACGGTTGCCGTCTACTCCGAAGCCGATCGCGACGCATTGCACGTGCGCTATGCGGACGAGGCGTTTCTGCTCGGGCCGGCCGCTCCGGCGCAAAGCTACTTGAACATCGAGAAATTGCTCGAGGTCGCGCGGCGCGCCGGCGCCGACGCCGTGCATCCCGGCTACGGCTTTCTCGCCGAGAATGCGGGCTTTGCGCGCGCGGTCGTTGAGGCGGGGCTCACCTGGGTCGGTCCACACCCGGGTGCCATCGCAGCGATGGGCGACAAGATTCGCTCGCGTCAGGCGATGATCGCGGCGGGCGTGCCCGTCGTTCCCGGCGCAACCAAGGCACTCGAGTCGGTCGAAGATGCCGAGCGCGCAGCCGAAGAGTTTGGCTTACCGCTCGCGCTCAAGGCCTCGGGCGGCGGCGGCGGCAAGGGGCTCAAAGTCGCGCGCACGCACGACGAGATCGAAAGCGCGTTCACGACCGCCAAGCGCGAAGCGCAAGCATACTTCAACGATCCGACCGTGTACGCCGAACGCTATCTCGACAACCCCAAGCACGTCGAGTTGCAGATTCTGGCGGACAAACACGGCAACGTCGTCCACATCGGTGAGCGCGACTGCTCGCTGCAGCGCCGCCACCAGAAGCTGTACGAGGAAACGCCGGCACTGGTCTCCGAGCGGGTGCGCGAGCATCTGCGCGAAGCCGGTATCCGCGCGGCCCGTGCGATCGCCTACGACAGCGTCGGTACGATCGAAACACTCGTGGCCGGCGATGAGTTCTTCTTCCTCGAGATGAACACACGCATCCAAGTCGAGCACACGATCAGCGAGATGACGAGCGGCCTCGACCTGATCGCCGAGCAGCTGCGCGTCGCCGCGGGTGAGGCGCTCGGCTTCACGCAGAGCGACGTGCACTTCCGCGGACACGCGATCGAGGTGCGCGTCAACGCCGAAGATCCCGCGCAAAACTTCCGGCCCGCGCCCGGCACGATCTTGGGTTACCGCGAACCCTCCGGCTTCGGCGTACGGGTCGATGCTGCGGCCACGGCCGGCAGCACGATATCGCCCGATTACGACTCGATGATCGCGAAGCTCATCGTCTGGGCGCCCACCCGCGATGCGGCCCGCGCGCGACTAAGGCGCGCGATCGACGACTACGCGATCGACGGCGTCCCGACGACGCTCGAATTTCTGCGCGCGCTGAACGACGCGCCGGCCGTTGCGGATGGAAGTTACGGCACGGCGACGCTCGAGGCTTTCGCCTCAACCTGGCAGCCGGCAGCGGCAAGAGCAAGGGCGGCCGGCCCGTTAGCGGCCGGCGCGACGCCGGGCGCGGGTGACGTCGTGCGCGTTGAAGTCAACGACAAGCTCTTCATCGTGCGCGTGCTCGACCGCCCGCTTTCGCGTGGCGGCGGCAGCACTCGCGCGGCGGCGCCGAAGCCCCCGGCAGGACGCGCCAAGAACGGGCGCGTTTCCAGCGGTAACGAGATCGTTGCCCCGATGCACGGGGTCGTCGTCGAAATCGTGGTAGCTGCCGGCGACGAGGTCCAGGAGGGCCAAGTCGTGGCCGTAATCGAGGCGATGAAGATGATGAACGAGATCCGCTCTCACCGCACCGGCTCGGTTGCCGCAGTCCATGCCGAGAAGGGCGCTACGGTCGAAGCGAACGCAGCGCTCGTTTCACTCGCATAGCAGCCTGCTAACAGGCCGCGGAGATCGCCAGCTCCAGGCGGACGTTCGTTCCGCTCTGGGTGCTTTCAATCGAGACGCGATCGACCAGGGCTCGCATGATGCCGAGGCCTCGTCCACGTTCAGGATCACCGGCTAGGCGCCAGCGGCCGCTATCGCGCACTTCGACCACGACGTGGGCACCGGTCACGAACGCGTGCAGCCGAACCGATCCGTGCTCGTCGAGATAGGCGTGTTCGATCGCATTGCCCGCTGCTTCTCCGGCCGCGAGCAAGAGATCGTCCACTAGGGCGCGATCCAGTTCCAAGCTCTCCAAAAAGCGCCGCAATTCGCTGCGCAGTTTCGGTGAGCTTTCGGGGCGAGCTGGAAATGCGACATTGATGCCACGAGGGTGGGACATTTTGCGAAACTCCAACTACGCTATCGACACGAACCCGCCTGTCGATAAGGCAGACTGGGGGCCTAGATGGTCACAGTTTCGAAGCACGCATGATGGGAACGAACGGGCGGCCGGGGGGACGAGCGCGCACGCATAACGCGAGTGGGATTCCTTTGAAGGCCTATTATTGCGAAGCCGATGCGAGCCAGGCGGCTGCGGCGTTCGATCCGGGCGAGCCGGGCGCCTTTCCGTATGTGCGCGGCATCCGTTCGGACGGCTACCGTCAACGTTTCTGGACGATGCGCCAGTACGCCGGTTTTGCCACTGCGGCTGAATCGAACGCTCGCTACCGTTACCTCCTCGAGCGCGGTACGACCGGCCTATCGGTGGCCTTCGACTTGCCGACCCAGCTCGGCTTCGACTCCGACGCACTCGCCGCACGCGGCGAGGTCGGCAAGGTCGGGGTCGCAATCGACGGCGTCGCCGATATGGAAACGCTGTTCGACGGCATTCCGCTCGAACGGGTGAGCGTCTCGATGACGATCAATTCGCCGGCCTCGATTTTGCTTGCGATGGTGCTCGCCGTCGCGCGCCGGCGCGGCATCGACTTCGCAAAGCTCAGCGGAACGATCCAAAACGACGTGCTCAAGGAGTACGTGGCCCGCGGCACCTACATCTACCCACCGACTCCCTCGATGCGTCTCGTCACCGACGTGATGGCCTACTGCGCTGCGGAGGTGCCGCAGTGGAATACGATCTCGATCTCGGGTTACCACATCCGTGAAGCGGGCTCGACGGCGGTCGAAGAAATCGCTTTTACGCTTTCCAACGCGAAAGCGTACTTGCGCGCGGCGGTCGCCGCCGGGCTTGATATCGATACGGTCGCGCCGCGCATCTCCTTCTTCTGGAATTCGCACAACGACTTTTTCGAAGAGGTCTGCAAGTTCCGCGCCGCCCGGCTATTGTGGGCGCGGATCACCCGCGATGAGTTCGGTGCGCGCGACCCGCGCTCACACATGCTGCGCTTCCACACCCAGACCGGCGGCTCGACCCTGACCGCGCAAGAACCCGACAACAATGTCGTGCGCGTAACCTTGCAGGCACTGGCCGCCGTGCTCGGCGGCACGCAGTCGTTGCACACGAACGGAAAAGATGAAGCGCTCGCCCTGCCGACAGCCGAGTCGGCCCGCCTTGCACTGCGCACCCAGCAGATCATCGCCTACGAGAGCGGCGTGACCGACGTCGCCGACCCACTCGGGGGCTCGTACTATGTTGAATCCTTGACGGCTTCGCTCGTCGAGCGCGCGAGCGATCTGATTGCGGAGGTCGACCAGCTCGGGGGCAGCGTGGCCGCCATCGACAGCGGTTGGATGCAGTCCCGCATCGCCGAATCCGCCTATGTTGCGCAGCAGGACATCGAACGCGGTGATGTGGTCGTCGTCGGCGTCAACCGGTTCGCCGAGCCGAATGCCGCACCCGAGATCGACCTGCAACGGATCGACGCCGCGATCGAACGCGAGCAGGTCGAACGGGTGCGACGCTATCGTGCCGAGCGTGACGCCGCTGCCGTAAGCGCCCGGCTCGAGGATGTGCGCGCCGCCGCTGAAGGCACGGCTAATCTGATGCCGCGCTTCCTCGAAGCCGTCGACAGCGGCGCGACGCTCGGAGAGATTTGCGACGTGCTGCGCGGGGTTTTCGGCCGTCACGTCGCAACAGAATCACTGGCATGAGCATCTCAAATGGCTGGACGATCGATCACGTCGCAATCATCGTCGCCGATCTCGAGGCGACGATCGCGCTCTATACGAAAACGCTCGGCTTCGAGCAACTCTATCGCGAGACCGTGGCCGACCAAGGCGTCGAAGCGGTCGGCATCCGGACCGGCGATTCGGTGATCGAGCTCTTGCGCCCGCTCGACGAGAACTCCGCGCTTGCGAGGTTTCGGGGCGAGGCCGTCACCAAGATGCATCACATCGCCTATCAGGTCTCCGATATCAAAGCCGAACTGGCGCGGCTGCAGGCGGAGGGCGTGCGCCTGATCGACGAAACGCCGCGCAAAGGCGCTCACGGCAACACGATCGCGTTTCTGCACCCCAAGAGTACGGGCGGCGTGCTGACCGAACTCTGCGAGCGCTCGACGCAGAGCTAGCATACTTCCGCATGTGTTCCCTCAAGTTACAGCCGCGCCGGCGTCTCCATGTTCTCGATAGCGAGATGAGCTACGTAGACGTCGGAGAGGGAGACCCGATCGTCTTCCTCCACGGAAATCCAACCTCGTCATACCTCTGGCGCAACGTCATCCCATATGTCGCCGGCGTGGGGCGCTGCCTTGCGCCCGATCTCGTAGGCATGGGCGAATCAGGAAAGATGCCGTCGCGCACCTACCGGTTCATCGACCATTCACGCTATCTGGATGCATGGTTTGAAGCGATGGAGCTGCAGAGGAAGGTGGTTCTCGTCCTGCACGATTGGGGCTCGGCACTCGGTTTCTATTGGGCGTTCCGGCATCCGGAGCGAATCCGGGCAATCGCGTACATGGAGTCGATCGTCCTGCCGCGCCGCTGGGACGACTTCCCGAGCGGACGAGAACAGATGTTTCGCGATCTCCGTTCGGACGCGGGCGAGCACCTCGTGTTGGATGAGAACTTTTTCATCGAGGTCGTCCTGCCCAAGAGCGTCATACGAAAGCTCACGGACGAAGAGATGGCCGCATACCGCCGGCCGTTTCTTGAGCGCGAGGCCCGGCTCCCAACGCTTGTTTGGCCGCGCGAACTACCGATTGACGGTGAGCCGGCCGACGTGACGTCGATCGTTACGCAATACGGTGAGTGGCTTTCCAATAGCTCCATCCCAAAACTCTTTATCTCCGCCGACCCGGGAGCGCAGCTCGTCGGGCGCCAGCGCGACTTCTGCCGAACGTGGCCCAATCAACGCGAGATCAGCGTGAAGGGCATTCATTTCATTCAGGAAGACTCTCCCGCAGAGATCGGGCGAGCCGTAGCCAGCTTCGCTGGAGAAATAACCTGACGCTTAACTCAGCTGCGAGCCGGCGATTTTGCACTGCTCCGAGAGTCCGGGCCGCGCAGTAAGAAACAGGATCGGTTTCTTGCACCCTAAGAGTACATGCGGGCGGAGATTTCTCGCCGTCGGCCTGCTGCTGGCCCTCCTGCCCAGCGGCGCGATCGCTTCGCCCTGGCTCGTCGTCAGCGACGTCCATTACAGCCCGTTTGCGCGACGCGCGGCCCCTTCGCCTGAGGGAAAAGATACGAACGAAACTCTCTTGCGAGAGCTGTTCCGCGAGATGCGCGCGGTCGACCCGAATCCGCCCGTTGTGATCATGCCGGGCGACTTCCTCGCTCACGGATTTCCGGGCCGCGCCGCCGCGCAGACGATGGCCCGCCTGGCAGAGCGTTTCAACGACGTCTTCCCGCACTCCCAATTCGTCATCGCGCTAGGTAACGGCGATTCGGCTTGCGGTGACTACGAGGCGCCTCTCGATGGGGGATTTCTTCGCGTCGTGGCGCGCGCGTGGGCACCGCTCGTCAACCGGCGCGGGGCTTCTCCTCGCTTCATCGCGACGTTTTCGCACGACGGCAGCTACGTCGCCTCGCTCCCGCTACCACACCTCCGCGCCGTCGTCGTCAACGACGTCTCCGCTTCGGTGCGCTACGGCGCGCGCTGCGCGGGACGCACGAACGCCGCTGCCGCGCTGCTCACTCGGCTCCGCGCGGTTCTGCGCGCGGGGCAGCCGGGCGAGCATTCTTGGCTCGTCTTTCACATACCGCCGGGCTTCGATGCGTTCTCTACCGCCCACCTCGCCCATGGTTTGGTGGCCATTCCGTTCATGCGCCCCGGTGCGCGTAGCGAGCTTCTGCGCATCATCGACGATCCGCAGAATCGTGTGACGCTCGTGGTGGCGGGGCACACGCACAAGTTTTCCTTCCGCATCAGCGGGACCGAGCCGTTCCGCGTTCCGATGCTGCTTGCGCCGTCGGTGTCACCGATTTTCGGCAACGCGCCGTCCTTCCTGACGCTCGACGTCGAACCCGACGGCACGATCTCCGACGCCACCGAGATCTCGTATCGCGATCGGCACTGGTCGACCATCGGCGACCTGCGCTCGTTCGGAGCGCGCGCCTTTACGGTAGACGAGCTGCTTGAACTGCAGGAGCGGTTGGCCCGCGATACAGGGCTGCGCGAGCGCTTCGCGCTCCTCTATAACGGTGGACTCCCCGGAGAAATCACCGAGCGCAATTGGCGTAGCTATTGGTGCGCAGCGACGAATTTCACCGAGACCGCCTTTCGGAGTTGCGCGCCAAGATCCGGCACCGCACTGATCTTGGTGGCAGTCGGGACGGTGGTCACCCTAGCAGCGATCGCGGTCCTCTTATCGGCGGTCTTTTTCCGCCGGAGACGAACTTAGGGTGCCGCCGCCATAACTTAACATCGCATTAGCACCCATTCAAGCTGACATTAACTGCCTGAAAGATGCGGCGTTCGACGCTCTCATTGCATGAGAAGCGGATGCCGAGTCGAATGGCGCCTGCGCCGTGCTCAACCGTAGTGTCAGGCGGAATGCTCCCAGCGAGTTTACATTGCGCTTAGCGCTACCGCTCGCGGCCGCATTCCTGGCCGCACTCGCGGCCCACATCGCAATCGACTTCGCCGGTGATTTCCTGCTCCCGCATGACACGTTCGACGACGCCGCACACGGTTCGCGCTGGTTTGCCGTGTTTGCAATGGGGACGTCGGCGATCGGCGCGCTCTGGCTGTTGACACGAGCAGTATTGGCCGAGACGCGAGGCCGTCGCGGAGCGCTACGCGCAGCGTTGATCGCTGCGGTCCCGAAATCGGCCGCGACCTTCGCAGCGATCGTTGCGGCGCTCGCGTTACCTTTCATTCTCGGCATGGCGTGGCTAGACGCGCTCTCCGCAGGCATCGCCATCGATGACGTAGCCGACCTGCTGGGCGGTTCCGCGCCGCTTGGGGCAGCTCTTACGGTAGCTTTCGCGCTCGCTGTCGCGGTCGGCTTCCATCTCCTGCTCGCTTGTATACTACGATTTCATCATTCGATCATCCGAGCGGTGGAAGCGTTCGTGCGTGCCGTGCGCGGTGCGACGGGCACATCGCAATGCGGGGCTGCAAACACGCAGAACGACCGGCCGCGCGTTCCCGCCGCACTCGCGCGCTGTACCGGAGCGAACCGCGCGCCGCCGACCCTCCCGACGCGACCACAGCCAGCCTAGCCGACGCGATTCGCGCGTCGCGCGATTGCTTCTTTTCTCGTCGGGAGATCGGTCATGTTCTTGTCCTTCGTGCACCGCGCGCTGTGCGGTGCTGCTCTTGCAGCGATTGTCGTGCCATTCGGTTCTAGCGCAGCTTTTGCGCAGGCAGGCAATGATGGCTCGGTATCCGGATCGATAACGAGCCTCGACGGACGTCCAATCGTGGGCGCCCGGATCGCACTCGACGGCGCCTCTCACGTCGCCGGCATCTCAGGGCGCGACGGGCGCTTCTCGATTGGGGCCGTCACGCCGGGGACGTATTCCGCCCGGGTCAGCGCCGTGCGCTTCACGGATCCGCCGTCGGCCACGATCGACGTGCACCCGGGCGAAACGACCACGCTTGGCTTTTCCCTGGCGCGCTCGAACTCGTCGCTGACGACGATCGGCCGCGTCACGACCAACGGCCGGGAGACGGTCTCAACCTCGGCAACTCCGGTAACGACCATCAACTCACAGGCGTATGCGGATCAAGGCTTCTCGAGACTCAGCGACGTGCTGCAGAACGACGAAACGACGACGCTGTTTCACGTGGTCGGGGGCGGAAGCACGGTCTTGCCGACGTCCGTTTCAATTCGCGGTCCGGACCCGACCGAAACGCTCGTCGACGTTGACGGGCACCAGATCAACAATGGGAATACCGGCGATTTTGATCTTTCGATGCTCGATCCCGCCGACTACAGCTCGATCGAGCTCGTGCGCGGAATCTCTCCCTCGTCGCTCGTCGGTCCGGATACGATCGACGGTGCGATCAACATTCGTACGATCGAACCGACGGTCGATCCGCACAGTTTGGTACGCCTCAACTACGGTTCGTTCTCCGGATTCGCTGGGACGTTGCAGAGCACCGGTACCGTCGATGGCCGCCTCGGTTATGCGTTCTCGGTGCATCGTCAGGGCACGGACGGCGAAGTGAACGAAAACGTCTTCGATCAACCGAGCGGCACCGCGCAGCACGTCGGCAGCGATATGCTGGGTTCGTCGGCGCTCGCAAAGCTGCGCTACGCCTTCGGCGGTGCAGGCGCAGGTTACGCAGAACTCTCGTTCCACGATCAGAGTGCATTTCGCGATCTTTCTGCGGGCCTGACGACCTTTGCAGACGCGGGAGCAGCCGGCGGCGACCCAAGCTCGGGACTTCCGGTTGTGGACAGCTTCGCCGGTACGGCGCTGCAAACGCACAACGCCGGTTACGGCCTCGACGTCTCCGTGCCGCTTGGTTCTCCCGGCGCGACCGGCGTCGCGGCTACGACGCTGCTCTACCGGCACTACACCTCGCTCGTCGATGAATCGGTGTTTGGACCGGGCGCGGAAACGACGCCCTATCTCTTCAATTCCCGCGACCTGTTGGACGATGAAGTGCTGCAAGTCGACCACCGCATCGGAAACGGAGCACTGACCCTTCAGTACGAGATTCGGAGCGAAGCCCTCGGCACCGATTTCATACCGGGTGTCGTCAATGAGGAGTCGGTCGCGCGCATCGCGGCTCCGCAAGACCATCTCGACGGCAGCCGCCTCTTTGATGATTCATCGGATAATTCGATACCGGGGTTGACGAAGTTGCCGCTCGGCCAGACGCAACGCTCATTCGCGCTACGCTACACGTATAATCCGACGCCCGCCCTGCACTTTATCCTCGGCTCGTACTACAGCCAGCTCTCGCTCTTTGGTAACTTCTTCAACCCGCGCGTTGGGTTCGTGTTTACGCCGGATTCACGAACCGCGCTGCGCGCTTCCGCCGGCACGACGTTCCAGGCTCCACAATTGCCGGAGCTCGTCGTACCCAATCCATTGCCGGTCGTCGTCGGAAATTTCATCTCGATCGGTAATCCGAACCTCAAGCCGGACGAAGCGACGGAGTACGGGCTCGGCATGGACCGGATCATCCAGGGCGGATCGAACCAGACCGCCGTCTCCGCCGACTTCTATCGCGTCAATCTGCGCCAGCCCGCATCGCCGCTGAATCTCCCACTCGATCCCAACTGCGGCCCGAGTTCTCTCGGAGGAGATGGCACGGCATGCCCACTCAGCTTCCCCGTCAACGCCGGAGACGGCGTGTATCAGGGCGTCGAACTCTCAGCGCGGCACAGCTTCGGGCCCTTCACGACGCTGCGGGCCGGTTGGGCCGTGCGCAGCGCCTACCTCACGTCGGTGCCGGCTGACATCCAGGATGGAACGCTCGTCGTCGGCGAGCAGTCCGCAGGACTGCCGCTGCACAAAGCCACGCTCGCGCTCACGAGTGCGCCGCCTGTGGGCGTTACCTTCGGATTCAATCTGCTCTATGAGGGTTTCTACAACGAGCTCAATCAGGGACCGTACGCCACGCTTGGCGCGCAGGTCGGTTATCGATTCCGAACCTTCGAACTCTCCCTCGCCGGAACGAATCTAACCAACGTCTACGACCAAAAATTCACGACGCCGAACGGCGGCGTGTTGTACGGCGGGTTGAACCAGACAATTCCACAAGACGCTTTTGCCCTGCAGGGACGGGCCTTTATGTTCAGCGTCCTGCGACGGTTCTAGCGGCGGCCAGGCAGCGCGTGGGCTTCCATACCTCTTTCGAGGTCATCGCGACGGCGCAGAGGGCTGCGTAGATGGCAAGGGACGCTGCGATGATGATCGATAAGGCGAACACTCCCGCGCCGAAGTAGGTGACGGCGATCCAGCCGATACCGGCGGCAACCAGCAGGCGCGCGGTGACGCCGATGAACGGCCACAAGATATGCCCCGTGCCTTGCGATGCGAACGAGAGCACGAACCCGAGGCCGAGAAAGCCGTACACCGGAGCGACGATGCGCAGATACGTCGTCGCCGGCGCAAGTACGCTCGGGTCGTGGCTAAAGAGATGCAACCAGAGCGCGGGGAAGATCGCAACGACGAGGCCGATCCCCTCCGTAATCGCGACCCCGAGAAGGCCGCCCGTCCAAGCGATCTTTCTTGCACGCATCGTTTGGCCCGCGCCCATATTGACGCCGACCATCGTGAGCACGGCGGACGATAGGCCGAAAAGAATCGGGATCAGCACGTAGTCGAGACGCGATGCGATGCCGTAACCGGCGAGATAGCTCGTACCGAACAACCCGACCGCGGCCGTCACGAGGATCACGGTCAGATTCGTTTGCACCGTGCTGAGCGCCGCCGGCACGCCGACTTTGAGGATATCGGCGAAGATGCGGCGTTCGAGCCGGGCGAACCGCAGCGAGAGACTCGAGCGCGTTGAGATCATGTAAGCGATGAGCGCCACGGCTGCACCGCTAAAGTAGATGGCGAACACGATGCCGGCGCCGGCGATGCCCATGCGCGGGAAGGGACCAAAACCGAAGATCAGAGCCGGCGATACCGGGATCAGAAGCACCGCGCCGGTGAAGGTGACGATGGCCGGAACCTTGACGTTGCCGGAGCCGCGAAGTGCGGCGCCGAGCACGTTGACGATCCAGACGCCGACGGACCCCGCGAAGATGTAGTTCGAATAGAGGAGCGCAGCCGTCAGCGCTTGATTGCGTCCGCCGAGCGCGCGATAGAGCGCCGGGCCTCCCCAGATCGGTCCGACGGTAAATATCGCTCCGATGATTATCGCGAGCAGGATGGAGTGGAAAACGATCGCATCGGCATCGTGCTTTCGACCGGCGCCGATCGCACGCGCGACGGCGGACGCGACACCGCTTCCGATCCCGCCGGCCGACATCGTCATCATCAGCATGACGAGCGGGAAGACGAGCGAAACGCCGGCGAGCGACGCCGTGCCGAGAAATCCGACATAGAAGGCCTCGGCGATATTGATGGCCGTTTGGGCCAACAAGACGGCCATCGTGGGCCATGCGAGCGTGAAGAGCGTTCGCGGGATCGGCCCCGTCAGAATCGCGTTCCTGACGAGCGCTTTGCGGTCCAGGGGTGTGACGGGTCTGTCCTCGGCGTTTTCCACCGCGGGCGGTATGGTGAGTGTCATTTTTTCCGATCGATGCCTTGCGGCTGCGTCTCGTGCGTTAAGTGTGATGCTGCGCCGTTAAGAAAGCGCGCAATTCCTCGATCGCGCGGCCCCAGCCACGCCCGTGCCGAGCCGACGCATCGTCTGTAAAGAATCCACTATGGCTGAGTTGCACTTCGGTTCGTCCGCCGAGATCGTGAAATTCTACCGTAACCAGCGACTCGCGCTCGTCGGGGCCGCCGCCTTCCCAGCGCCAGGTGTACACAAGACGGCTCGGCGCCTCGATCTCGCGATAGCTGCCGGTGACGCGAGGCCCGTCCCCCTCCGGCGATTTCATAGCGTACCGGTACGTGCCGCCAACTCGAAAGTCGACCTCGGCAAGCGTATCGTACAGCCCCATCCCGAACCAGTGGCGCAGTTCGTCCGGGTCCGTCCACGCGCGAAACACGGCCTCGCGCGGTGCGTCGAAAACGTGCGACATCTGCAATGCGTGTTCGTCCAGCGCTCGATTCGTCATTATCGTTTCTCCTTGCTTGAGTCTTGAAGGTGCGCATCGAGCGCGGCAAACTGTTGCGTCCAGAAGCGGCGGTACTTTGCAAGCCAAGCGTCGGCCACGCCCATTCGTGCCCCGATCAGGCGGCAACGGCGAACCCGGCCGTTGCGGCGATGCGTGACGAGCCCGGCTCGTTCGAGCACCGCGAGGTGCTTCATTACGGCCGGCAGCGACATGGCAAATGGCTCGGCGAGTTCGGACACCGACACCTCGCCCGTGGAAAGGCGCGTCACGATCGCACGCCGTGTCGGGCAGGCGAGCGCAGCAAACACGGCATTAAGCGACTCTTCCGATTGCTTAACCATCTGGTTAAGTATTAGCACATCGAAAGAGCTAGCGCAAGGGCCCGCTTTGCTAGGCCGGAGCGAGGCGCACGTCGATCTGTGTTTCGAACGTGCGGTCCCAAGGGAGCGTGATCGTCAAGCCGGCATCCTGATACTGCGGGTAGATGCGCTGCTCGAGATCGAGCGCGTATCGCCAGAGCGCTGCCCGATCGTCGTGCGCGGCTTCCTGCGCGATCTCGGGCAGCAACAGCGTCGTGTCGATGCCGTGCGCGCGCAACTCCTGGTCGAGTTGCGGACGAACGAACTGGTGAAATGCGTAGTCGTCGATGTAGCGGTCGAGCATGAATTGCGCGTGTGCGCGCGGGTTGTAACTTCCGGCAAGGCGCCCGGCGCCGGCTGCAATCGCTTCCGGCAGCGCCGTCCCGATCGTATTCGCATCGGTATTCCAAGACGCAAAGGCGTCGATCTTTCCCGCGATGCCGCGAGCGATCAGGGTTTGCGTCAGTTGCTGCTGCTCGGCACCCGGTTGGCCTTGCAAAAAGGTGAGATCGGCCACGGCCACGCTGCGCTTCTCCGCTACATCCGCCGCGATCGCGTCCGCGAAGGTGCTCTCGTCGGCCGGCTGCGTGCCGGCCACGCGCACGTAGAGTGTTATATCGGCAGCGCCGGTCACCCGTAGCGCGCCGCAGGCCGCGATGATGCGTGCGATCGTGGTATCGATCGGAACAAATTCGAGCTGATCGACAACCGCCGCGCCGTCGGGCCGCGAATAGACGACGCGCACCGACGGCTGCCAATTCACTTCGCGCGCGAAGACGCGCGCGAGCATCACCATACCGAGCTCATCGGCGCCCGGCTCGATCGAAGCGCGACTACCAAGGTGAAAGGCTTTTGCCGCACGCTGCAACGCCGCGACGTCCCTGAGATGCAATCCGTGCGGCCCCGCGTCGTCCTGTCCGATCACGATACGATCGAAGCCGCCTTCGGCCGCCAGTTGGAGCGCCCACTCATCGACGTTGCGATTGCGTTCACGCGTCGCAAGATACGTGGCGAGCGTTTCCGGCCCGATCAGGTCGCGCAGGTGCGCGGCTTTGCGCCGTTCGTCGGCCGTCTGCGGCGGATCGGGCAAATTTGCATATGCCGCAATCGCATCGACCGTCTCGCCGGTCGCGTAGTAATCGGCGGCAAGACCAAGCCGCGGCACACCGGTCGGGGCGAGACGCATCACGGTCGCAAACACACCGACGTAGGGAATGCCGCGACCCTTGAGGGCAGCGAGTTCTCGCAAGCGTGCGATCGCATCGTCGAGCGACGTGCCCGGAAGGCGCGATGCAACGAGTCCGCCGTACGCGACCATATCGCTCGATGCGACGAGGGCGGATACGGTCGCGTTCGCGTTTGAACGCAGCCACCGTGCGATCGCGTCGCGATCACCGGGGCGCAAATAGTTGCCGAGTTCCGAACGCGGCGGCGTCTCGACCGGCATCCCGGCGATATTGCCGAGCATCACCGGAAGCTGATAGGTCACGGGCCTGTCGTCGAGCGGCACAAACAAGATTGGTGCGCCACCGGTCGCACGCGCCGCAATCCCTGACCCGGCGAAGATAAGGAATGCGCACGCCGCAAGGGCAATCAACCACGGCATGCTATCGCGCGCACTCCCCCGTGCCCGCCGGCGCCCTCTATTCATTCTGCCCGTGCTGACGTTTGCCGCGCTCACGCTTGCGTTCGCGCGCGCCGGCGCGGGTGCTGCGGTGCGCGACCCCGCGGCCCCGCTCGGCCTCATCCCGAGCGGAGCATCGCTTGCATCCGTTCTTACCTTGCACGAGCGAGCTCGTGGAGTCGTTCCCCGCACCGAGAGCGAGGATTGGCAGATCACGGGCGCGACGCTCAACGCAACGAGCCACGCCGTGTACTGCGGACAGGACTTCAGCGAAACGATCTCCGTCGGTCCGATCTCGGACCGCTATGGCGCGCGGGCGGGCCGCAGTTGGCTGCAAAATGAAAACGGGGAAACGGTTTTGCTGCCGCAGCCGCGTCAGAGCGACCAGTTCGGCACGGTGGCACTGCGAGATGACATCGACGCAGACGACGGCATGAAGCTCGCCGGAGAGGTTCCTTGGCCCGCACCAAGCTACGTCGTCGCGGCGACGACGCCCGACGGAGAGCGCGACTGGCTCTTCTACGACAAGGCCTCGGGTCTGCTCGTGCGTCGCGAAACGGTCGTCGACGGCACCCCCGTCGTCTACACCTACGACGAGTTTCGCTCGCTCGCGGGCCATACGCGCGCCTGGCACGTGCACGTTAGCAACGGCTCGGCCAAGGATCAGGTCGACTACCGCCTGCTGCGCGACGAAAGCGGCGCAGACGTCGCGCCCCGTGAGCTTGCGATTCCGGCGAACGTCCGTCGCCTCGACGAGTTTCCCGCGGGCCAGAACGCGGTGCAGCTTCCCGCCCGCTTCGTCGGCAGCGACATCATCGTCGTCCTCGATGTCGGCGGCCACTCGATGGACTTCGTTCTCGACTCCGGCGCGAGCGAAATCGCCATCTCGGAAACGGCAGCGCAGCGTCTCGGACTCGCGCCGGATGCCGAAGCGCGCGTGCTCCTTCCGCAGGTGGCGAGCGGCGCACTGCGCATGCGCAACGTCGTCGCAACGACGTTGCCGTTCGATTACCGCGCGGCCGACGGCACGCCGATCGCAGGATTGATCGGCTTCGATTTCCTGGACGACGCCGTCATTCACGTCGACTATCAGAACCAGAGCCTGACCGCAATCGAACCCGCGAGCTTCTCGGCCGCCATGCCCGGCGCGATCACCCTTCCCGTCTCGCTCGAGGATCAGGTTCCGATGATCGCAGCAACCCTCGGCCGTTCGATCGGGAAACGCTTCATCGTCGACAGCGGCGCCGACAACCTCTACCTCTTCGACGGGTTTGCGCGCCGGCACGCGAGCGACGTGCTCGACCAGCCCGGGCCGATCGGCTCGTTGCGAAGCTTCCCGTATCTGTTCGGCGACGAGACGAGCGCGCCGCTCGGCATCGCGCCGGCCGAACTCGACGATTTCAGCTTCGCGGACATCGACTTCCGGCGCTTCACCGCTTACCGGATCCTGCAGACGGACGCCGTGGCGGCGCCCGATGCTGACGGGCTGATCGGATACCGTTTGCTGCGTTACTACGACGTATATCTCGACTATCCGCACGCGCGCCTGGTGCTGATCCGCAATGACTACTCGAACTCGACGAGCAGATCGCCGGCGCCTACCCGGGCACCGACCGGTGTCAATACCGTACGCACCGTTCCATCGACGGGCGCATGAACGAGCGTTTGCATTTTCATCGCCTCGATCGTTAGCAGCGGTTCACCCTTGCGCACGGCCTGACCATCGGTCGCCGAAAGTTTGACGATTTGGCCCGGCATCGGCGCGCCGACGTGCAGCGGATTGCCGGGCTCCGCTTTGCGCGGCGCTGCTTTGACCCCGGTCAGCCGTGTATCGAGCACCGATACCGTCCGCGGCAGACCGTTGAGTTCGAAGTACACGCGCCGATAGCCCGATTCATCGGGCTCCCCAAGGGCGGCATAGCGGACGAACAGCGTCTTGCCGCGCTCGAGCTCGATCGCAATCTCGCGCCCGACTTCCATCCCGTAGAAGAACACCGGCGTTTCGAGATTGTCGACGTTCCCGTAGGTCGCGCGATGCTTGGCGAACTCGATGAAGACATGCGGATACATCAAGTACGAAGCGAGATCGCGTTCGCTGAGCTCCGTGCCGGACGCCGCTTGGCCTTCGGCGTGCGCCGCCGCCAAATCAAGCGGTGGCAAGGTCGCACCCGGACGCTCGGTGAGCGGCGGCTTGCCCTTGAGCACTTTGGCTTGCAGCACTTTTGGAAAGCCCCCCGGCGGTTGCCCGAGGTCGCCGTGAAAAAACTCGACGACCGATTCCGGGAAGGCGATATCGTACTGCGGATCCTCGACTTGAGATTCCGTGAGGTTCCCCGAGACCATGAAGAGGGCCATGTCGCCGACGACCTTTGAGGTCGGCGTCACCTTGACGATGTCGCCGAACATGCGATTGACCGCCGCGTAGGTCTTGGTGATTTGCGGCCAGCGGTCGCCCAGGCCCATCCCTTGCGCTTGCTCGCGCAGGTTCGTGTACTGGCCGCCCGGCATTTCGTTCTCGTACACGTCCGAAGCGCCGGCGCGCATGTCACTCTCGAACGGACGATAAAAACGGCGCGTCGCTTCCCAGTACGTGGAAATCTCCTTGATCGCCTCGACGTCGAGTTCGGTATCGCGCGGCAAGTTGCGCAGCGCCGCGGCGATCGTGCCCAAATTCGGCTGCGACGTTAGGCCGCTCATCGCGTCGATCGCGCCGTCGACCGCGTCGACCCCGGCTTCGATTGCGGCCAGTACGCTGGCACCGCTGTTTCCGCTCGTATCGTGGGTGTGAAAGTGGATCGGGATACCGATCTCTTCTTTGAGCGCCGTTACGAGGCGGCGTGCCGCTTCCGGTTTGCAGAGCCCTGCCATGTCCTTGATGCCCAGAATGTGGGCACCGCTAGCCTCGAGTTCCTTGGCCAACGCAAGGTAGTACTTCAGGTCATATTTGGTGCGCGCCGGGTCGAGCAAATCTCCCGTATAGCACATTGCCGCTTCGCACAGCTTGCCGCTCTCGAGCACCGCGTCGATCGAGACGCGCATGTTCTCGACCCAGTTGAGTGAATCGAACACGCGAAAGAGATCGACCCCGGCTTCGGCGGCCTGTTCGACGAAGTAGCGCACGACGTTGTCGGGATAGCTCGTGTAGCCGACGGCATTGGCACCGCGCAGCAACATCTGCAGGAGCAGGTTCGGCGCCGCCTCGCGGATCGCGCGCAGGCGCCACCAAGGGTCCTCCTTAAGAAAGCGCATCGCAACGTCGAACGTCGCGCCACCCCAGCACTCGAGCGAAAACAGATTCGAAAGCCGCTCGGCGTACACCGGTGCGATGCGCACGATATCGCGCGTGCGCACGCGCGTCGCGAGCAGCGATTGATGCGCGTCGCGAAACGTCGTGTCGGTGACCAGCACGCGCTGCTGATCCTTCATCCAGGCGGCGAAGCGCCAGGGCCCGAGTTCCACGAGCAAGTCGCGCGTACCGGGAGCAAGCGGCGTGCCCCAGGCTGCCGGAACCGGCGGCTCGATGCGAACGTCCGCGAGCGGCCGCCCTTTGACCTCGGGATTGCCGTTGACGATCACCTCGCCGATGAACGTCAGGACGCGGGTTGCGCGATCGCGGTAGCGCCGCATGTCGACGAGCGTCGGGTTCTCGTCGAGAAAACTCGTGGTAACGGTGCCGGCGATGTAATCGGGATGCTCGAGCAGCGCGTCTAGGAAGGGCACGTTGGTGGCGACGCCGCGAATACGAAACTCACGCAGCGCACGCAGCATGCGCGCACGCGCTTCGTCAAAGGTGGGTGCCCAGACCGTGACCTTCTCGAGCAGTGAGTCGTAGAACGGCGTCACGACGGCGCCCGCATAGGCGGTTCCGCCGTCGAGCCGCACGCCGAAGCCCGTTGCCGGCCGATAGGCGGTCAACTGGCCATAAGTCGGTGCGAAGTTGTTTTGCGGGTCTTCGGTTGTGATGCGGCACTGCAGCGCGTGACCGCGCAGATAGATTTGGTCTTGCGGCGGGACACCGCTCCGCGTATCGCCGATCGCGGCGCCGGCCGCAATGCGAATCTGAGCCTTGACCAAGTCGATACCGGTCACCAGCTCCGTAACCGTATGTTCGACTTGAATGCGCGGATTGACTTCGATGAAGTAGAAGCGCTGGGCGTCGACGTCCAACAGGAACTCGACCGTGCCCGCGTTGTCGTAGCCGATCGAGCGCACGAGCGCCAGCGCCGCTTGGGTCATGCCGGCACGCATCTCGTGCGTCAAATTGCGGCCGGGCGCTTCTTCGGTCACCTTCTGGTGGCGGCGCTGGACCGTGCAATCCCGCTCGCCCAGATGCACGATCGTGCCGTGCGAGTCACCGAGGATTTGTACCTCGACGTGACGCGCGCGGGGCACGTATTTTTCGACGTACAGCTCGTCGTTGCCGAACGCTGCCGCCGCTTCTTGCCGCGCTTGCTCGATCGACTCTTCGAGTTGCAGGGCACCCGTCACGACCCGCATCCCGCGTCCGCCCCCGCCCCAGCTGGCCTTCAACATCACGGGAAAACCGACGTCTTGCGCGATGCGAGCGGCTTCGCGCGGGTCGGGTGGCAAGGCACGGCTTGCGGGCACGACCGGAACACCGGCTTCGACTGCGAGCGCGCGCGCGGACACCTTGTTTCCGAAACGACGCATCGTTTCCGACGAGGGTCCGACGAAAATGATGCCGGCGGCGCGCACGGCGTCGGCGAAGTCGGGATTCTCCGAAAGGAAACCATAGCCGGGGTGAATCGCGTCGGCGTGCGCTTCGAGCGCGATGCGCACGATATCGTCGATATCCAGGTAGGCTTGCACGGGTGAACGGCCCGCCCCGACCTGATAACTTTCGTCGGCTTTGAAGCGGTGCAACGCGAAACGATCTTCGAGCGAGAAGATCGCAACCGTTTCGATTCCGAGTTCGGTTGCTGCGCGCAAGACGCGAATCGCGATTTCGCCGCGGTTCGCGACCAACAAGCGCCGAACGCGGCGCGGTTCTTCTTCCGGGAGCGCCATCGCGATACGCTTAGAGAAGCGGCCTGAGGAATCCGCCGGAGCCCTCCAGCAAGGCCCGGGCGGCCTCCGCGTCGACCCCGCGGCGCTGCATCGCAACGGCCACCTTGACACTGCCGGACGCAGCCGCAAGCAACTCCTTCGCGCGCGTTCGATCGACCATCGCGAGCATACACACCAAGCGCAGTCCCCGCACGCGCAACTTCTCGTTCGTGGCCACGACGTCGACCATTAAATTGTCGTAGACGCGCCCGAGCCGCACCATCGTTGCGGTCGAGAGTGCATTGAGTACGGCCTTCTGCGCCGTGCCCGCTTTGAGCCGAGTGGAGCCCGCGATCGGTTCGGGTCCGGCATCGACCACGATTGCGAGTTTGGCAGCGACGGTGAGCGGCGAGTCGGCCACGCTCGTGAGCGCGATCGTCAGCGCACCGCGCGCACGTGCCGCCGCGATTGCGGCCACGACGTAGCGCGCGCTTCCGCTCGCCGAAATGCCGACGACGGCGTCGTTCGGGGCCGCGGCGGTCATTTCTGCCGTGCCCGCGTCCGCATCGTCTTCGGCGCCCTCGACGGCGCGCACGAGGGCCGTCGCACCACCGGCGATGTGCGCGGTGACGAGTTCGGGCGGAGTTCCAAACGTGGGTGGGCACTCGGCCGCATCCAACATCGCAAGGCGGCCCGAGGTGCCCGCCCCGACGTAATGCAATCGACCGCCCGCGAGCAGACGCTGCGAAATCGCATCGACGGCGCGGGCGATTTCCGGCGTAGCGCCCGCGACCGCGTCGAGGGCAACTCGTTGCTCGCGCGCGAGCAGCGCAACCAGTGCTTCGGTGCCGAGCAGGTCGAGGTCGCGCGTCGCCGCGTTCGGCTGTTCGGTCGTCGGGACGGCGTCAGATTCTTCCACGTTCGTCTCAGTGCAGCGCTTCGGCGAAACGCAACGCCGTGAGCGCGGGCTCGTCGCGCAAGCGAAGGACCGAGGCACCCGGCACGTCGCTCGTCACGCGCGTTTCCAGAAGAAACGACAAGAGCGAGTTCTCGCGCAAAAGTCCGCCTGCGAAGACGATCGCGGGCGAGGCGTCGGCAAGGCCCACTCGCCGGACGGCGCTCTTCACGAGATCGCCGAGTTCCTGGCCAGCGCTTTGCACGAGCTTCGTGGACGTGCGATTGCCTTTGCCCGCAAAGGCGATGATCGCGGGAGCAAGCGAAGCGATGCGCGCGACGTCGAGCGGACGATCGTACACTGCCGCGAGCAGCGTGTCGCGGTCGGGCGCCTCGAGCGCGCGCGCCACGAGCGCCGTCGTCTCGTCGCCAGCGGCGCGGCCGTCGTACACCCGCGCCAGCAGTCTTGCGGCCCCCATGCCGAGCCAGAACGCCGCGCCTTCGTCGCCGAGCAAGTAGCCGGCGCCACCGACCCGCGCGCTGCGCTCGCCGTTTTCCGCGTAGGCGACGCTACCGGTTCCCGCGATCAGCACCGCGCCCGGGCCCTCGGGAAGGGCACCCCGCAGGGCGACCCGCGCGTCATCTTCGACCACGAGGTGCGGCGTTTTGGGGAACGCCGCACGCAGGGCAG
>Ga0302326_10001289_pt1 | contig 64362 bp, 53 predicted proteins | sample Palsa_T0_3_FD_202264 | JGI IMG/M metagenome (GOLD analysis project Ga0302326, IMG submission 202264) | Peat permafrost microbial communities from Stordalen Mire near Abisko, Sweden - Palsa_T0_3 | ecosystem: Environmental > Terrestrial > Soil > Palsa > Peat permafrost | place: Sweden: Abisko...
TGAATCAGGCGGTCGAGCTCGGGCAGCGCGAGCACGCGGGGAGCGCGCGCGGGCCGCGGAGTTGCGGCCTTGGCGTGCTTGTCGCGGTGGCGCAGAGATAGCGATCTAGCCACCGTGCCTCCTGGCGATGAGAACTCCGAAGAGAAGATGGAGTCCGCCGAAACCGGCTGCAAGAAACCATGTGCCCCAGGCCGCAGGACCAAAAACGGCAAGGCCGCCGAGGACCATGAAGCAGATGCCCATGACTGGAACGGCGGGCACGGAAAACGCGCCGCCGGTAATAATTCCCGCGCCATAGAGGAGCAGCCACGTGGCGGGCAGTGCCGATTGCAGGCCCATCCGGAAAAGCGAGAACGTGAGAAGCGCGCCGGCGATCAGCGGGGGAAGAAGTCCGAGAGCGACTTTTCGGCCGGGGCCGGAAAAGACAGGCAGGCCGCGGCGGTTGGCCTTCCAGAAGATCGAGAGCAGCGCGATGGTGACGGCGAGCAGTCCTTCGCCGAGCCAGACCCGCAGCCAGGCGAACGCGGAGGGCTGGCGGGCGGCAAACCAGGCGGCGCCGAGAGCGGTGAAGCCGAGAACTACCAATCCCCAACCGGAGACCGCGGTGAAAGCGGAGGAGCGCTCCATGGTGTCGCGGATGAAGCGCAGATCGTCGATAGGATCGGCGACAGGGTCGTCGGCAGCGCGCGCGGGCAAAGGCCGCGTTTCGCGGCGAAAATGGCGGAGCCGGTGCTGGCGGGGCTCAGGCACAAACCGAGAATAGCGGCCCGCGGGCACACGTGTCAAGTACTTTTCGATGCAAAGCTACTTGCCTTCTCACACGCCAGGCGGAGATGTTACGTCTCGTCCGCCATCAATTGCTGAACCGCGTCGCGGCCGGAGCGGACGCAGTCGGGCACGCCGATGCCGCGGTAGGCGTTGCCGGCAAGTGCAATGCCGGGGAGTTGCTGGCGCAAGCGATCGATGCGCTCGAGGCGATCGAGATGTCCCACGGTGTACTGTGCCATGGCCGACTTCCATTTGTAGACGCGGCTGAACAGCGGGTCGGCGCTGACGCCGAGAATCTGCCGAAGGTCGTTCTTCACAACGGCGACGATCTCCTCATCCGGCAAATCCCAAACGCTGGCAGCGCTGCTTCCGGCAAAAAAACAGCGCAGCAGGGCGCGGTCTGCGGGCGCGCGGTGAGGAAATTTGTTGTGCACGAACGTGGCGGCCAGCAGGCGCTTGCCTTCGCTGCGCGGAACCAGGAATCCGAAACCGGGCGGCAGTGACTGGCGTACGGCGCGATCGTAGCCCAGTGCAACGGTGATGGACGAACTGTATTCGATGCTAGCGAGCTCGGCGGAAAGTTCCGCACCACACATGCGAAGCAGGCCGGAGGCAGAGTAAGCGGGCACGGCCAGGATGACGCCGTCGAACTCGTCGGAATTGTATCCAGCGGAAACAATCCAGCTATCGCCTTCGCGCTGGATCGCTTCGACGGGTGCGTTGGTAAGCAACGAGGATGGCATAAGATGCGCGACCACGGCTTCCGTGAGTTGCTGCATGCCGTTCTTGAGTGAAGTAAAGAGCGAAGTCGGCTTTTTGCTGGGACCTAGCGCCATTTTTTTTCGCGCGGCGAGCATGGCGCGGCCCAGGCTTCCATGGGTGCGCTCCATTTCAGCGAATCGCGGCAAAACTGCACGGACACTGAGGTTCGCGGCTTCGCCGCCATAGACGCCGGAGAGCAGCGGATCGGCGAGCCGGTCGACCACTTCGGCGCCGTAGTGACGCTCGACGAACGAAGCGACACTCTCGTCGCCGTTGGCCGCACGGGGCGGATGAAACATTTCCTGCGCCATGCGCAGCTTGGTCTTCCAGGAAAAAAGCGGCGACGCGCCGGTGGGCATAATTTTTGTGGGGACCATGAACATCAGGCCGTCGGGCATGACGACAAGCTTCCCGTGGACCAGAATGTAGGTTTTGCGGTCAGCATCGTTCGAGCCGATGAGCTGATCGCCCAGTCCGACAGCGCGGCAGAGATCAGCAGCCCACGGCTTTTCGCTGAGGAAGGAATCGGGTCCGGCTTCGACTACGCAGCCGTCGATCTGTTCGGTGAAGAGGACGCCGCCGAGGCGGGGAGAGGCTTCGTAGAGAACGTATTCCACGGCCACACCGCCGCGGATGTGTTCTTCGAGCGCGAAGGCAGCGGAGAGTCCGGAAATGCCTCCGCCGACGATGGCAATCCGTTTCATGAGTGCGGGCTTCGGGCTTCGGGCTTCGGACTTTCGGAGGCCCGGCTTGGCAGCGGATTCTCCTGCACGAAGCGAGCCAGATTTTTCACGCTCTCGACCGGAGTTTCTGGGAGAATGCCGTGGCCGAGATTGAAGATGTGACCGGGTCGTCCGGCGGCGCGACGAAGAATATCTTCAGCGCGCGGCTGCAATTCCTTCCAGTCGGCGAAGAGCAGAACGGGATCGAGATTGCCTTGAACGCCACAGCTGTGGCCGAGAGTGCGCCAGCCGTCGTCGAGCGGGATGCGCCAATCGAGGCCAATCACTTCCGCTCCCGTTTCGTTCATCGCGGGCAGCAGCGTCGCGCTGTCGGTACCGAAATAAATGATGGGCGCTCCCGTCGCCTGCAAAGTTTTCACCAGGTTCGTGACGTGCGGCAGAACGTAGCGGCGATAGTCTTCCACGCTGAGACATCCCACCCAGCTGTCGAAAATCTGGATCACATCGGCGCCCGCGCGCACCTGCGCCGCCGAGTACGCGGCGGCAACGGCGACCAGCTTGGCCATCAACACATTCCAGTCGGCCAGCGAGTTGTACATCATCTTCTTGGCATGAACGTAGTTGCGCGAACCTCCGCCCTCGATCATGTAGCTGGCCAGGGTGAACGGTGCGCCGCAAAAACCGATGACGGGGACGCGGTTGGCGAAATGCTTTGCGACCAGGCTCACAGCTTCAGCGACGTAGCCGAGATCAGCGGCGCGATCCGTGCGCAAGTTGGCGATGTCTTCTGCGCTGCGGACCGGCTTTTCGATCACGGGGCCTTCGCCCGGAGAAAAATGGAACGGCAGGCCCATGACTTCGAGCGGCAGCAGAAGGTCGGCGAAGATGATGGCAGCGTCCACGCCCAGAGCTTCAGCGGCGGTGATGGTAACTTCGGCCGCGAGCGCGGGTTTTTTGCAAATCTCCAGCAGCGAATACTGCTTGCGCACGGCGCGGTATTCGGGCATGTAGCGCCCGGCCTGGCGCATAAACCAGACGGGCGTACGCTCGACCGGCTGCGATTTGCAGGCCCGTACGAAAATGGAATCAGGCGCAGACATGAACTCGCCAATGTAGCATTTTTAGAAGGCTCGTGTGGGGCGGGCACTCCTGCCCGCCAAGGCCGCGCCAGCGGCCGGCTTTTGACTCCGTCCCGAAAACCAGAACACCACCGAACCGCTAAGAGCGCGCATGTTCACGACGAGGTTCGCGGAAGATGGTCAACAGCATTTCCGCTGGCTCTAGTAGAATCGAACAGCGGGCTCCGCATTCTAAACCACCGGCGCCTGGCCCAGTCGAACATAAAGATGAGCGACGTACGCCGCGGTCTGATCATCGTGAACACCGGGCCGGGCAAGGGCAAGACCACTGCGGCCATGGGCACGGCTTTGCGGGCCGTGGGCCAGGGCATGCGGGTGCTGATGCTGCAGTTCCTGAAAGGCTCGTGGCATTACGGCGAACTCGACGCGGTAAAAGCGTTTGGCGACAAGTTCGTGATGAAGCAGATGGGGCGCGGTTTCGTGAAGGTGGGCGCAGAAAAACCAGACCCCGAAGACGTCCGGATGGTGGAAGAGGCCTGGGCCCAGGCGGAGAAGGCGATTCAATCGGGCGCGTGGGACCTGGTGGTGCTCGACGAGATCAATTACGCCATCAGCTATGGCATGCTCGATCCGGCGAAAGTGGTGGAGAGCCTGAAGAAGAAACCGGAAATGGTGCACGTGATCTTGACGGGCCGAAGCGCGCACCCCACAATTATCGAGATTGCGGACACGGTCACCGAAATGCGCCAGGTGAAACACGCGTACGAGAAGGGCGTGATGGCGCAGAGAGGAATCGAATACTAGTTCTCAGTAGTCCGTTCTCCGTTCTCAGTTCTCAGAAAATGCGCGGCGTGAGCTGGGGAGCGTGGTGTGAGTCGGGCTGACTGAGAACTGACAACCGAGAACTGAGAACTGCTTTTATGGCATGGTTTAAACGCGAATCCGGCGAACTGGACACCTCCGGCGAGAAAAAGGTGAAGACGGAAGGCCTGTGGGTGAAGTGTGAGGGCTGCCGGCAGATCATCTGGAAGAAAGATCTGGAAGATAATCTGAACGTGTGTCCGAAATGCGAAAAGCATTTCCGGATTGACGCGCGCACCCGGCTGGCCCAGCTCCTCGATGACGGCGCCTACGAAACCTTCGACGGAGATCTGGTGTCGACCGATCCGCTGAAATTTGTCGACCTCAAGGCTTACTCGCACCGCCTGCGTCAGGCGCAGAAAGATACGGGCCTGAAAGATGCAGTCATCAACGCGCAGGGCAAGCTGGCGGGGCGGACCGTAGTGGTGAGCGTGATGGAGTACGCGTTCATCGGCGGCAGCATGGGTGCGGTGGTGGGCGAGACCATCACGCGCGCGGTGGAACGCGCGGCCGACACGCGCACGCCGCTGATCATTGTTTCCGCCTCGGGCGGGGCGCGCATGATGGAAGGCGTGGTCAGCCTGATGCAACTGGCGAAAATTTCAGCGTCGCTGGCGCGGCTGGATGAAGAAAAAGTTCCTTACATTTCTTTGCTGACCGATCCCACCACGGGCGGGGTGACCGCGTCGTTCGCCATGCTGGGAGATTTGAACATCGCGGAGCCCGGCGCGCTGATTGGCTTTGCGGGCCCGCGCGTGATCGAGCAGACCATCCGGCAAAAACTTCCCCCAGGCTTTCAGCGCAGCGAATTCCTGCTGGAGCACGGCATGCTCGACGCCGTCGTCCCGCGCAAGCAGCTGAAACCTTATATTGCGCGCGCGCTGGAATTTATGGTGGCGTAAGGCCAGCTGCTAGCTCCTAAGCTTCCAGCTCTGCTGCCTCAGTCCTTTCTTCGTGATGAAGCAATGTCTCCCGATTCGATAACAATCTGGAGTCCGCTCGGCAAGCGATGATTCACTATCTGACATATTTAGGAGGCACAAGCTAGAAGCTAGTCGCTAGAAGCTAGCAGCTTTCTTATGTCCTACGAATCCGCAGTCTCCCGCATGTTCGCGCTCGGCCACGAGCTGGCGCAGACGCCTTCGCATAAGTTCGATCTGGCGCACATGCGCGTGCTGCTCGAGGCGATGCAGCATCCTGAGCGGCGATTTCCGAGCGTGCTGATTGCGGGGACGAACGGCAAAGGGTCGACGGCGGCGACGCTGGCTTCCATCCTGCGCGCGTCCGGGCTGAAGACCGGGCTTTACACATCGCCACATTTAATACGGATCAACGAACGCATCCGCGTGAATGGACAGGAAATCAGCGACGACGATTTCGCCCGGCTGCATGGCGAAGTCGATGCCGCGGCGGAAAAATTGGTGGCGCAAGCCGTGTTGCCGTGGCATCCCAGTTTTTTCGAGATGATGACGGCGATTGCGTTTGAATATTTCGCGCGCAATCAGGTAGAGATTGCCGTGCTTGAAGTGGGGATGGGCGGGCGGCTCGATGCGACCAATGTGGTCGAGCCGAGAATCAGCGTGATTACCGACATCTCGCTCGATCACCAGAAATTCCTGGGAAACACAGTAGGAGAAATTGCTCGCGAGAAGGTTGGGATCATCCGCGCAGGTGGGGTCGTGGTGACGCTGCCACAGCAGCCCGAGGCCAACGACGTGATCGGCAATACAATTCTCGAACTTGGCGCGCGGGGGGTCAGCGCTGTCCCTTATGTACCTCCGGTTTCGCCGGGCAGCGGCGATTATCTGGTCGCGCGCAGCGAGGAAGCATTGCGCGCTGACGGTGACGAAAAGCTTCTAACCGCGAATCACGCTAAGGAAGACGCGAACGACGCGAAGAAATACATTTATCGTTATCCATTGCGGGTAATGAAGCATCAGATTGTTGTGGAGACGGCGCTGGTAGGGCGACATCAGTTGCGGAATGTGGCGCTGGCAATCGCTACGGCCGAGGAGTTGAGCAAACAGGGATTCGCCACGATCACGTCGCACACGATCGAACGCGGAATCCGCGAAACGCGATGGCCTGGGCGGTTTCAAGTCCTGGCGCCGCGCCCGGGCTGGCCCGAGATTGTGCTGGATGTGGCGCACAATCCCGCGGGAGCGTGGGCGCTGCGTTCTGCCCTTTCGGAGCGCTATGCGGACCGTCCGCTGCTTTTTGTTTTCGGAGCGATGCGCGACAAGGCAATCTCGGAGATGACAGAGATTCTTTTTCCCCTGGCCGAGTTGGTGATCGCCACGCGGGCGGAGAATCCGCGATCGGCGACGCCGGAAGAAATTCAGCAAGCCGGCGCGCGGACGGGAACGGAAATCGCGCTGGCCGCTGATACCGCCTCGGCCTTGGACCAGGCGCGCAAGTGGGCTGAGGCAACACCCAGGACGGTGATCGTGGTGACGGGATCGATTTATCTTGTGGGCGAGGCAATGCAGGTGCTGGGAGCGCGAACCTGAGGCTTCGTCGAGCCGAAGGTTCGTCGAACTGGAAGTTTTCCCCTAGAATGGGAGTGTGCAGGAAGTGAATTCATCGGTCGATCAGATTGAAAGAAGGCAAGTCGAACAGCAGCGCGTTGAACAGTCGCAAATCGAGCCACTACAGGCTGAACCCGCCGGCACCGCGCCCCTGCATCCGACCCCACATGCGATTCCTGGGATGCGTCACGGCTGGCTGAGCCGCCTGCGATCGTATTTTATTCTCAATACTCTTATCTGGTTCTACACGCTGGCCATGGGAGTGATTGCCCTGCCCGGCGGAATGTTCGACCGCACCGGACGCCGCCTGCACTGGTTTTCGCGGACCTGGTCGTGGCTGATCATGAAGACGATTCTGTCGCCGGTGAAGGTTACCGGCCTCGACAAGATCGATACGACGAAAGCGCACGTCTACGCCCTGAACCACGCTTCAGCGCTCGACATTCCTGTGCTGTACGTGAACCTGCCCTTTCAGTTTCGTATCGTGTTTAAAAAAGAATTGCTGGCGTATCCGATTGTGGGCTGGCAGCTGCGGCGTTCGGGGCAGGTGTGCATCGACCAGCAGAAGCCGACGAATTCCATTGCCGCAATTCGCTCAGCGGTGAAGAGTCTGAAGGCAGGCATGCCGCTGGTAATTTTCCCCGAAGGCGGCCGCACTCCCGATGGCGACATCAAGCCGTTTCTACCGGGCGCGTTTTTTCTGGCGATCAAAGCGCAGGTAGATATTATCCCCGTGGCGCTGGTCGGTACTTACGAACTCCTGCCCATGAACACCTACCACATCAAATGCCGTCCGCTGGAGATGCGCGTCGGCGAGCCCATCTCAACCGCGGGCATGACCATGCGTGATCTGGAAGCGGTGTCGGCGAAGGTGATGCAGGAATTGCAGCGGCTTTACTACGCGTAGTCGTTTCCCGCAGCTCGGTCAGATCTTGTCCTTTACGCAGCTTTCCCGGCTTCATTGCAGCGCTGTTGATAGTGATCGCGCCCGCGCTGGTAGCCACGCGTAAAGGCTTCTTCCAGTTGCACGCCGGGATGCTGCCGCTGCGCATCTTCGAGCGCGGCGTTCATCTGGCCGGAGGCCTGGTCGAATTCCACGCACCGCCTTTTCGCATGCAGCGCGGCCTCAAAGCCGAGGCGATAATATTTTTCATCCTCCGTAAAGCTCTTGCCCGATTTTGTGTAGTGGCCCTCTTCGGAGTTGCGCAAGCCAAGCCACCATTGCTCGCGAGCCGCGTCCACCGATTCCGCCCCGTGCATTTTCAGCTGGTCGCGGACCAGCGTCGCCGATTCGCTATTCTCCGCCATCACAATCACCACACTCCGGCCCTGGCGCAGTGCATCTTCATAAACAAAAATTTCATCTTCCGGAAGTCCCGTAGTCGTGGATTTCTCGAGCGTATTACCGACAGTCGCGCCAATCGTGGCGCCTGCGGCGCCCAGAATCGCGGCGCCCAGCATGCCCACTGCCGTAATCGGCCCCACACCGGGCACCAGCGCCACCAGAAACGCACCTCCGACAATCCCGACGCCGCCGCCTGCCAGCGCGCCCAGTCCTTTCCCAATGCCGGGCTGCTCGGCGCTGTCCACCGGAACGGACTGCATTTCCTTATCGACCTGATCCACCGTGCCGGGAGTCAACAGCGTGATTTTGTCCGCGGCAATGCCCGACTTTCGCAGTTCCTCTACGGCATCCTCTGCGCTCTTTCGCGCTTTGAACACTCCACTAATCGCTTCCATGGCTCACCTCGCACGACATTATAGATGCAGGAAATGCCAAAGGGAACGCCTCGAAATATCCGGATTCTATTTTCCCGGCCCGTAACCTTTTCCCTTCCCCGCCGTTACCCTTGATGTAAGACTACTCCGCACGGAGAACTGGTTGAAGGCTCTGAGGCAAGAAGCGGATGAGCGGCTTCTAATCGAAGCAGCGCAGAAGGATCCCGCGCGCTTTGCCGAGCTTTACGAAAACCACTTCGAGCGTGTGTATGCCTACGTGGTTCGGCGAGTAGGAAACCGCGCCGAAACGGAGGACCTGACTGCCGAGGTGTTCCATCACGCGCTGGCGAATTTGAAGCGATTCGAGTGGCGCGGGATTCCGTTCGCGGCGTGGCTGTTTCGCATCGCCGCGAATCTGATCTCCGACCGCTGGCAGCGCGCGGGACGCGAAGTCACAGACGATGCGAAGCTGGCCGAGGCGCAGGCCAGCACTGCGGAAATGGAAGACGTCGAACGCCGGGCCACGCTGTTCCGGCTCGTCGATACTTTGCCGGCGGAACAGCGGCGCGTGGTGGTGCTGCGCTTCGTGGAAGAAAAAAGCATCAAGGAAGTCGCGCGGGAAATTCGCAAGACCGAAGGCGCGGTGAAGCAACTGCAATTCCGCGCACTGACCACTTTGCGGGCGCGCATGGAGGGTGCCGATGCCTAAGCGCTCTCTGAACCCGGGCAATGGCGGCCAGAAGAAGGACGCGCGCAGTGTCGAGCTCAAGCAGATCGATCAGCTGAACAATGCTGTCGAGGCGATGCTGTCCCGCAACGACGGCAACATCGGCAAAGTCGAGGCTGGAATCGAGCCACTGGTGCGCCTCGCCGCGGACCTGCGCGAACTGCCCCGCGAGAATTTCAAGTCACAACTCAAAGCACGACTGAAGTCACAACTTGAAGGGAGAAAAAATATGACCACCGTTGCTGAACCCGTAATCGCCGTACGCACAACCGCTACCCCAAGGTTGACTTTCAACGATGCGGCGAAGGCGATCGAATTCTACAAGCAAGCTCTTGGCGCAAAGGAACTGATGCGCTTTGATACCGGAGATAGCATCCCACACGCCGAGATCACGATCGGCGACTCGTCGATCTTGCTCTCCGAAGAGTGGCCGGATGGCGGACGCTTGAGCGCGGAAACGCTGGGCTCTTCGCCCGTGCAGTTGTCGCTTTCTGTGGCCGACGTGGATGCCTTCGCCAAGCGGGCCGTGGCTGCCGGAATGAAAGCCCTCGGACCGATTCGAGACCAGTTCTACGGCCGCCGCGAGGGCAGCTTCATCGATCCCTTCGGCTATACCTGGAACATTTCCACGATGACGGAAGAAATGTCCGTCGACGAAATGCACCGCCGCATGAAGGGGCTCACCAGGGGGCCTGAAGGTGGGCAGATGCCCGGGCTAGAGTCAGAGAAGCGGGTGAATCCCATCCGGCACGGCTTCCGCATGGTGACCCCATATCTGGTTGCCGCCGATGGTCTGGCGTTGCTCGAATTCGTCAAACAGGCATTCGGAGCGGAGGAAACGCTGCGCGCGGTCATGCCGACGGGCGTGCACGCCGAGGTGCGGCTGGGCGATTCGGTCCTGATGATGGGCGGCGGGATTCCGGGCAAAAAATTTCCTGGAACGCTGCAGCCCAACGCGCTGCACGTTTATGTCGAAGACTGCGACGCAGTGTGCGCAAAAGCCCTGGCCGCGGGTGCCACGCTGATCGACCAGCTTCGCGACCAGGAATATGGCGAGCGCTCGGCCAGCGTGCAAGATCCCGCGGGCAACTACTGGTACATCGCCACGGCGAAGGGCGCGAGCTACCTTCCCAAGGGTCTGCACAATGTGAATCCCTACCTGCACCCGCTGCGGGCCGAGCCGGTGATCAGCTTCCTGAAGCGCGCGTTCGGGGCGCAAGAAGAGGCCAGGTATGCATCGCCAGATGGCGTCGTGCACCACGCCGTAGTTCGCGTGGGCGACTCCGTGGTCGAAATGGGCGAGGCTCATGGCAAATACGCGCCCATGGAAGCCATGTTCTACGTCTACGTGCCGGATTGCGACGCCGCGCACCGCCGCGCGCTGGCGGCGGGCGCGACCTCGTTCCAGGAACCAACCGACCAGCCCTACGGCGACCGCAATGCCGGAGTGAAGGACGCGTTCGGAAACAAGTGGTACATCGCAACCCACGTGAAAGACGTGCAGATGTGAAACTCGACGGGGCCAGTGCCAGGGGGGAGCCTCGCCCACCTTTTGCGCAGTACCACGACTGAGGGTGCCCCACCCTTCGCGGTTTTCGAAGGGTGGGACAAGATGCTGCCCGCGCAATAGGCCTCTACGTTGTGGACTCCTGACAAAGGGCATCGTGCCATGTAGACCAAAACAGTCAAGGGCCGGATCGAAACCTCCGGCCCTACCAAGACTGCAACAAGTCGAAATCTTCCAGTCGGGAGAATCGCTTCACGCGCGACGCACCAGCCACACAACCACCAGAATCACAATAATTGTTCCCACCACACCCATACCTAACATAGAACCTCCACTCGAACCAGTAGGGCATCAACGTCACCCTAAAGAAACGATAGGCCGGATTCCGCCGTGCGTCTGAGCAAAACTAACCACCAAACAGCCGGGTCTTTTTGTTGTGGGTTGACAGTCCTTGGCTGAGAAGCTTCGATGGAACGCTGCAGGATGGAACGCTACAGGACGGACCGCCACAGAAGGCTCTAAATTCGGTCAACCCGCTTCTTGTCGTCAGCCCCCGGCGCTGATGTGAGCAATTCTGATCAGAATCCAAACAGGCGACTCCGTACGCTGATTCCGATGCGAAGGAAGCCAGAACGGACTCTCTCAAGGGTCATACGCCTGGTTCCTCTGGCGGCGTGCCTGTTCACCGGCTACGCCGCATCTTTTTGCGTAGAGAAGCGCGCCGGCCCACCTTTTCGCGCAGCACGACCGAGGTTGCCCCAGTCATGACAGGCCTGCACCATCACGTTTGTCACTTCGATGCTGTCACTTCGAGCGAAAGCTGAAGATTGCTGGGAACCGGAGTAAAGATGGGGTCATTGCTGGCCCAGGGCCTGCGGCAGGGCTTTTGATGTTCATACAGATCCAGATTCTGGCGCAGGAGTCGTGCCAGTTCAAATTTCCTGGATTCTTCGAGCTGGTGAATGATCGCTCGCTGCGTCTCGGCGGCTTCCTGAAATTGACCGGCCGCGGCCAGCGCCATGGCCAGAGTGACGCCCTCTTCAAAACCGTCTCCTTGCTCGCTTCGTACCAGCGACTCGATGATTTGCAGAGCGCGACGCTCGTCGCGAACGGCGGGGTCCGGTGCCGCGGCCAGCAACCGCGCCAAAGCGTTCGCGATGTCAGGATCCCGGGGCAGCGCCAGGGACGCGTCCTCCAAGAGCGAACGGGCCTGGGCGTATGCGCCGCTGCGTACCGACGCCATTGCCTGCATCAACCGCGCGAATCCATTCTGCGGCTCCAGCGTTGCCGCAATTCCATACTCCCGCCCGGCCTCCTCGTCCTTCTTGTGGCGCATCAGAAGATTGGCCAGCTGAAAGTGAGAGGCCGCGAGTCCGGGATCCAATCGAATCGCTTCCCGGAAATGCGCCATCGCCTCTTCCTCTTTTCCCGTGTCGATCAGCAGGATCCCCATGTTGTACTGAACCGGGGCGCTGCCCGGGGCCAACCGTTCGGCCTCCGCGTATTGCTCCAGTGCCTCGCCGCTCTTCCCCGCCTTCGCCAGCGCCACGCCCAGGTACATGTGGGCAATCGGGTCGGAGGGATACAGGCTGATCATCTGCCGGTAGGAGGCGACCGCGTCGGCAAACCGCTTTTCGTGAATGGCCGCGCTGCCCCGTTCCAACAATCCCACCTTGCCTTGCTTGAGCACTCCAATATCATCCAATAAAGGATCTTCTATGGTCGGTTCTACATCACCTCGTGCCTGCATGTTTTCCTGCATTTGGCGGAGATCGCCCAACCCGCGGTAAGTCATCGCCAGCTGGTAATGGATGCTGGACGCTTGCGGCTCTCGGGCCAACGCTTCCTGGAAATATTTCAGGGCCGCGGGATATTTCTGCTCAATCAATGCAACCTTGCCCAACCCTGTCAGAGCTGCGGCTGCCGAAGAATTCCGCAGCGCCAGCGCCTTTCCGAACCAGGCCCTCGCCGAGTCCAGATGATTGGCACTCAATTCCAGATTCCCCAACCGCAACATGGTGCTGGCGTTGCCAGGTTTCAGAGTCACTGCTCGCTGATACTCGCGCAAGGCTGACTCCGTATCGCCGCTCCGTTGGTGAAGATAACCGGCGTAGTACTCCCAACGAAACGACTGCGGCTCCAGCTTGGCGGCATTCGCGTAGCAAGCCAGCGCGGCATCGTCGAAGCCATAAGCCTGGTAGATCTCGCCCAGGCTCCCAAAGGCTCTGGCTTTCTCGACCGCCCTCGAAGAAGAAGACTTGGACCCGCCCAAGGCCGCCGTCAAGGCCGCTTGCGCCGCTCGAATCTGTTCCTGCACCGGCTGGTCCACTCCCGCCAGCTCAGGTCGCGGGATTTCCACTAGATCCGCTTTGCCGGCAGATCTACCGGCAGACGATCGCTCCGGCGATTCCTGCGCCGCGGCGGAAGAACTTGCCGCAACTCTTGCCGGCGCTACCGCAAGCAGCATCCCCAGGATCCAGTGGAAATTCTTCATTAGGATGACGCCGATTTTACGGTGCCGCTTCCTTCCCGGAGCGTAGTGTATTTGCCCAGCGGAAGCCCCGTCCATTCCTCCACGCGCCCGCTTACCCAATGAGCCTGCACTTTGGTGATTTCCGGCGCGTCGCCCAATCCAAACAGAATCCGCGGGTCGCTCGACGAGCAATAACTCCCGTCGCTGTGCACTCGCCGCCAAAGCGTGGAAGCGTTGCGGCGAAAAACCGCCACGCGTGTCCCCAGCATGTCGCGGTGATATTTCTCCCCCACCATGCGGAATCCGATCCACGGCTTCCGATGGCCGACATTATTCACCAGAAGTCTCGCCGGCCCGCTGTTATTTACGATCACCACATCGATATCTCCATCATTGTCGATATCCCCGAACGCTGCACCCCGGCCCACTTCCGGAAGTGAAAACGCAGCCCCCGCGCGGCTCGTAACATTCTCAAATTGTCCCTTGCCGTCGTTATGAAACAAAAGGTTGGATTGAGCCAGCGGATACAAGCTGCCCTTGCGCGCCTGTTCCTCAATCAACGTCACCGATCCATTCACCATTAACAGATCCAGCCATCCATCGTTATCGTAGTCGAACATCCCCAGCCCGAATCCCGTGTAGCGACGGGTCGCTAATGCGATCCCGGATTCGTAAGACCTGTCGTCGAACCACCCCTTCCCGTTATTGGCGTAGAGGTCGGCGTATTGCCCGGCCAGATTTAAAACCACCAGATCTTCCAGCCCTCGCCCCAGCAGATCACCAGCGTCCACCCCCATACTGGATTGCGGCCCGCCATCGCGATTGAGCGCGCAACCCGCAACCAGCGCTTCGTTCTTAAAAGTTCCATCCCGCTGGTTGACCCACAGTTGGTTGGGACGCATGTCATTGGTCACGTACAGATCCGTCCACCCATCGCCGTTGAAATCGGCGCAAACCACCCCCAGCGCGCCCTGGAACTCGCTGCCGATTTGTGACCGCAGAGAAACGTCTTCAAACGTTCCATCCCGCCGGTTCCGGAACAGGCGATTCGGCAGCGGAGTAAAAGACAGCGGTCCGCAATAATCCTCCGCTCCGCTGGGCGCAAGGCACTTTTTCTGGTTGGTAAACCGGAAGTCGACGTAGTTGCAGACAAATAGATCTAACCAGCCATCCCGGTCATAATCGACGAAGGCCGCACTCGTGCTCCAGCCCGGAACATCTGTGCCGCTTTCCGCCGTGACCTCCGTAAATGTGCCATTCCCGTTGTTCCGCCACATTTGATTGTGGCCAAAATTTGTGATGTAGAGGTCGACCCAGCCGTCATTATTGAAGTCTGCCGCCGCCACCCCCATGCCATACCCGCTGGCCCTGATCCCGCTTTCCTCGGTCACATCCACGAACTTCAGCGTGCAGCTGCCGTCTGCGTGACGGATCGAATCGTTGCGGTAAAGCCGGCCTCGCAGCGGCAACTGCGGCTGGAATACGCTCTGCCTCGCTTCGTTCTTCGGTCCAGCGTTCGATCCAAGGTTCGCTCCAACGTTCGGTCCCAGCTCCGCTCCCTGAACCAGGAAGATATCGAGATCGCCATCATTGTCATAATCGAAAAGCGCCACGCCCGATCCCATCACTTCCGGATAGTAACGGGCGCCCGACATCCCGTTGAAGTGAACAAAATCAATCCCCGCTTCTTTCGCCCGTTCCGAAAAAATCTCCTCTGCCTCAGGGGCAGCCCCGCGAGCCACGCCCTGACGAGCAGCCGCTGCAGCCATCGCGAGCCTGATGAACTCACGCCGGCTGATCATGATCCCTGAGCGGAGCCAGAAACCGTGCAACCAATAAGAGTGGAACCAATGAACATGGAGGCGACAAGCTGATCTGTATCCAGCGCAGTTGAGCCTTGGCGGCTCGCGTCCGAGAGCTTCATAGCAATGTCAGCCATCCCGAGGATTCTGCCAGTCTGCTGAGTCTTTCAGTCTAGTAAACAGATTCAGGAGGGTCAAACCACCTGGGCGTCGGCAGTGTGTCAGTTCGAGGACGGAAGACAAACGGAAGACAAAAAGACATGTACCACAAAGAGCGCGAAGTATCACCAAGGGCCTTGCTGGCTGAGTTTTCCGTCGTGTGACTTTGTGTCCTTAGTGGTAAACGCCGTCAAACTGACCCCTACCGGCCGGTTGGCCCAGGGCTTTGCCAGTGCTGGCATCGCAAATGCCCGGGCGCCACGGCAAAGACGTTCCGAAGGTGGACCACCGCCCCTAATCAAGTCGAGGCTCTGCGGGACTCAGAAAACAACAATCGGAAGGCGGAGGTTGCGGGACAGGTGTTGAGGCTCGATGCTTCGTCTATCTTCCGTCGAGCGGGCCGCTAGGCGCTCGACGGAAAAGTAATGCCCCAGAAATTGGTTCCGCCGCCCTCTTGCTCGACAAACTCGATGGCGTAGGTGGAAACTCCCTGGGACGCTTTCACCAGAGCGACGATCCGCGCAGAAGCCTGGCCGCCATTCTTATTTCGCAACTGCACCACGGAGCCCACCGCAAGGTCACGAGTCAACTGCACCGCCGCTCCGTGCTGGTTGAGATTGGTGGCGCGGGCGGGCATGGTGAATGAACACTTCAGGCGATCTTCTCCGGACAATCCGACCGAGGCGATGAGTCCCATCCGTTTGCTGCGACGCTGATTACGGACGATACCCGCCGCAGCCACGGCGGCGACAGGATGCGATTTGGCATGAGGGTGCGGGGAGTGAAGGCTCATTGACTAGCAGCCTAGCCCCGCGAAATATCCTCCGCAACGCACTCTGGTCGGTAGCGCCCCGTCACATTAGGACACCGCCCTCTTCAAATTTAGGACACCACCCTCCCGTTCCCCGGATTGGTTACCCGAAGAAGTCGTTGATTCTATTGGGGTGAGGGTGACGTCTGGAAGTCAGGGGCAGAGTTGGTTTCCGCAGTACTCTTCCCTGGCGACTCCAGTGCTTAAGGGCAGCCCTACCTCCGCCGCCATGGCCAGCGGATCCTCCATCGTCGCGGAGCGATCCTGTGGAGTCGCGTAGACGCTCAGGGTTGCCAGCCTGTCGTTTTCCCCAAGTCGACCGATCGCCAGGTAGCTGCGCAAATGGTTTACGCCATAAGGTGCCGGCCTTGCACTTACCTCGAATTCGTAGTCTGAGAAACTGTACTGATACTCGTACCCGTTCAGGCTGAATGTGTCCGCGGAATTGAAAACAGGGCCGCCGTAGATGCAATTCCTGATGTACTCATCCCGACTCGTGATTTTCATCGGCTCATTCCCCCCGCGGTAGAGGCGCACATGCGTGGGGTCGCGCTCCTGAACGCAGCGCAGAACGGCGGCGAAATCACCTCCAGGATAAAGCTGCTCAAGCTCGGCTTTGCCTGGCCCCGCGGGGGCTTCGAGCCGATACCAGACCAATCCCGATTCATCGCTGTAAATCGTGGTCCAGGTAGTGGCTTTTGGAGCAGTTTCCCACGCCCTCACGGAATACACGCCTATCGCTCCGCTCGTGCTGGGGGCGCCCGGCTCATATCGAACGGTAAATTTGTCGCTCGCGCCGCCGGCGAGATTGGGCGATAAGCACTGCGTTCCCTGGGGCCCGAGTTGCTCCAGGGATTCCGCATATCCTTTGTCCGGATGCGCGCGTGAAAAATCCTGGTTGCACCTGTGAACGGCAAGCAGATCGGTTGTCAGGGACATGGGATCGGCGGCCCGGGGATGCGTGTACTTCAAACTCTGCGCCCTTTCCGCCGCACCCGCCAGGACAAGACACGGGATGAACGCAGTAATCACCGCGCTGGCCGCCCATCCTGCGCCCACCCTTCGAGCGAACGAAATAGTCGCCGCCAGGGCGAAGATCCCGACCGGTATGATCAACTCCGAGTAGTAGACGGCGAGTAAGAACCCGCCTGCGCTTGCTCGCCTCGACGCCACGAAGAAGAGAAAAATGGCCGGCAGCCAGTACCAGGCCAGCACAATAACGGCACAGATCGACGCACCCGTCATCTGTCGCATCGCTCGCAAAACGATTCCGCACAGCGCAGGCAGCAGACCACTCAAGGCCAGGAGAATGAAGAAGAGATCGTGGGGCACACTGGCCCACAAGCCAAATGCGAAGAGCACGAGCGCGGGAACAAAAATCCAGTAGGCCGGACCGGGACTTGCCGAAGTTCGCAGGGCTGGCTCTTTTATGCTCATGTGCGCTCCGCCATAGCATATCGAGTTCCTCGAAAAGTGGAAGCTGCCGCTGGTAACCAACGCTCGATCCCTACTGCCGATCCGGTTGGCTGCCCCGCACAAACCGCTGTAACCAGACCATTACGCTCAAAACTTCAAGTCGTACGCACGCGCGGGAGCCCCGGCCAGAACTAACCCCAAACCCGACCCCCGCGCCGTTTGACCCTCCTGCATCCCTTCTTTAGACTGAAAGATTCAAACCACCCGCAGGTTTCCAAACTTATGGCAGACAACATTCATATCAAGCTTCCCGATGGAAGCGACAAGGAAGTTCCCAGGGGCACCACTGCGCTCGATATCGCGAAGGGCATCAGCCCCCGGCTGGCGGATGCCGCGTTGGCGGCGAAAACGAACGGCGACTTGATCGACCTCACGCGCCCGCTGGAAAAAGATACCGCTCTGCGCATCCTCACCGACCGCGATCCCGAGGCGCTCGAAGTTTACCGGCATTCGTCCGCGCATTTGCTGGCCGCGGCCGTGCTCGAACTCTTTCCCGAAACTAAGCTCGGCCACGGTCCGGCGACCGAGAGCGGATTCTTCTACGACTTTTACCGGCCCACGGCCTTCACTCCCGAGGATCTCGAAAAAATCGAGAAGAAGATGCAGGAGCTCGTCAAGCAGGACATTCCTTATGCGCGCGAGTTCGTGCCTCGCGACCAGGGCCTGGCCGACTTCAAAAAAGAAGGCGACTTCATGAAGTGCCATTTCGTCGAGCAGTTCACCAAGCCCGACGAAAAGATTTCTCTTTACCGCACCGGCAAGTTCACGGACTTCTGCCGCGGCCCGCACATTCCCTCGACTGGAAAGATCAAGGCATTCAAGTTGCTCAACATCGCCGGCGCGTATTGGCTGGGCGACGAAAAGAATCCGCAGCTGCAGCGTATTTACGGGACTTCGTTTTTTTCACAGAAAGATCTGGACAAGCATCTGCAGCAGGTGGAAGAGGCCAAGAAGCGCGACCACCGCGTGCTGGGCCAGCAGCTGGATTTATTTTCCATTCAGGAGCTGGCCGGGCCGGGGCTGATTTTCTGGCATCCCAAGGGCGGCATCATCCGCAAGCAGATGGAAGACTGGATGCGCGAGGAGTATCTGAAGCGCGGCTACTCGCTGGTCTACACCCCGCACGTGGCGCGGCGCCAGCTGTTCTTTACTTCCGGGCACGAAGGCTACTACTCGCAGAACATGTTCGACGCCATGGAACTCGACGACGCCGAATATCGGCTGAAGCCCATGAACTGTCCCGGGCATATTTTGATTTACAAAGATTCGCTGAAGTCGTATCGCGATCTGCCGGTGAGGCTCGGCGAGCTGGGCACGGTCTATCGCTACGAGCGCTCCGGCGTGATGCACGGCCTGTTGCGCGTGCGCGGCTTTACTCAAGATGACTCGCACATCTTCTGCACTCCGGAGCAGGTCGAAGACGAGATCACTGGTTGTCTCGACTTTGCCCTGGACGTGCTGAAAGATTTTGGCTTCGACAAATACCAGACCGAGCTCTCCACCTGGAATCCCGACGACCGCAAAAATTTTGTAGGCAGTGAAGAGCAATGGCTCCACGCCATCCAATCGCTCGAGAATGTGCTGAAGCGCAAGAATGTCGAGTACAAGACCATTCCCGGCGAGGCGGCGTTTTATGGACCGAAGATCGATATCAAGCTGGTGGATGCTATTGGCCGCTTGTGGCAACTCTCGACGATACAGGTCGACTTCAATCTTCCGCAGCGCTTCGGTTTGGAGTACGTCGCCGAGGATGGTTCGCGCAAACAGCCGGTGATGGTGCATCGCGCTTTATTCGGTTCGGTGGAGCGCTTCTTCGGAGTGCTGATTGAGCACTACGCGGGCGCGTTCCCGGTGTGGCTCTCGCCGGTGCAGGTGGCGATGATTCCCATCAGCGAGCGCCACGCGGAGTACGCCAACAAAGTGGCGGCGCAACTGAAGGCAATCGGAGTGCGCGTGCAAGTAGACGCCCGCAACGAAAAGATGAATGCGAAAATTCGCGAGCACGCCATGCAGAAAGTTCCGTTCCTGCTCGTAGTCGGAGATAAGGAGTCGGAGGCGGGCAAGGTAAACGTCCGCACCCGCGGCAAAGAGAAGACTGAGGATATGCCGGCGGCAGACTTCGTGGAGAAGATCAAAAAGCTGATCGCGGAGAAGGGCACGGGGCTGTAAAGCGTCTTCACCACGGAGACACCGAGCCACGGAGAAAAGCGACTAGCAAGAAAATCACATAGGGACAGCCGCCTCGGCTGTCCGGCGAGCGCCAGCTCGCCGGTTCTTCTTCCCGACAGCATCGATCCGCTATGACTTTCGGAAATAGTTGATTCCAAAGGAGCGGGATTTTTCGTTCGCTTGATTCTATTGGAGTTGCGCTTCGAGGATCGCTACATCGGGCAGGCGGGCTTCGCCGAGCATGCAGGACACTTGCTGGAATGGCCTCCAGGACGCTCAGGATGCCACGAGAATGGCTTTCTCCCGCGGGCGAAGGCTAAGGTCCGCCGGGAGGCAAAATGCCTCCAGCGGGCGGGAAAGTGGCCTGCTGTCAGTATATATCTTACAGCTATTGTGTTACTCAATCTGGATTTTGCAAGCCGTTGATTCTCTGAAGTTTGGGGCTTCCCTCTTTCCCTCCCTCGTAAGTTATTGATCCTGCGTCGACCCGCAAATCATCCAGCAAAGAATCGCTTTCGTTGACCGCATTTCCGCAAAACTTCGTTTCGCGCGCGCGTGCCTGACCGTTATTGTTGCGGGTCTGACGAGCCAGCATTTACCTCCCGGGCCGCCGATGCCGGGGTTTCGGGCGCGTGCGCGGAAGGTTGTACCATGTTGCCGTGCATGAACTCGCGGAACGCGTTCTGGCCCACATCCGGCGGCAGGAACTGCTGGGGCCCGGGGATCGTGTCGGCGCGGCCGTGTCCGGCGGGATTGATTCGGTGGCGCTGTTGCGGCTGCTGCTGGAGTTGCGGGGTGAGATCGGGATTGTGGTTTCTGTGGTTCACTTCGATCACAAGCTGCGCGGGGCTGAGTCGGAAGCGGACTTGGAGTTTGTCGCGAAGCTGGCTCGCGAGCATGGGTTGGAATTTTTCGTGGAGAGCGGAGATGTGGCGGCTTACGCGTCTGAAGAGCATGTCAGCCTAGAGGCGGCGGCGCGAGAGTTGCGGTATGGATTCTTTCGGCGGCTGTTGGGTTCGGGTGAGGAGAGAGAAAGTACCTCGGGGGCTGAAGCCCTCAATAACCTGGCTGATGATTGCAGCGCTGGAAGCCCTGCGCCACCGAAAAGCGGGCCTCAGGGGCTGAAGCCCGCGGCGGCAGTGAAGCTTCACGGCACGACTGAAGTCGTGCCCTTCCCGAATCTTTCCGCCAGTTCGACTCTTTCCAGCCCAGCTCCTCCCAGCGCAACTGCGGCGAATCGTCTCACCGTGATTGCTACCGGGCACACGCTGGATGATCAGGCGGAGACGGTTTTGATGCGGGTGATTCGGGGCACGGGGGTGAGCGGGCTCGGTGGAATCTACGAACGAATTGTGGTGGAGGATGGGGATGGCGAGGCTTGCGGGGAAATCATCCGGCCGCTGCTCGGGTTTCGGCGGCGCGAGCTGGAAGATTATCTGAAAGAGACCCGGCAGGACTGGCGCGAGGACTCGACGAACGCGGATGACAAGTTTACGCGTAACCGGGTGCGGCAGATGGTGCTTCCGATGATTGAGCGGGAGTTCAATCCCGCGGTGGCGGAGAACCTGGCGGAGTTGGCGGCGATTGCGCGCGGCGAAGAGGATTACTGGGAGAACGAAGTTTCGGGATGGCTGGGAACCGTGGTGCAGTGGTCGGAGCCGGAGTGGAGCCGCAATGCCGGCGGCACGTCACTGGTGCAGATTCAGCTGGGCGCGGCTGAGCTGGATGCTGCTGGGCCGCGCGTTGCTGGGGCGCTGCGCGAAGGGGAAGATGAGCAGCCGGAGCCGGTTGCCATGGACGCTTCGGTCGACCGGCGGTGGTTGCTGGGTGAGCCGGTTGCGGTGCAGCGGCGGCTGGTGAAGGCGGTTGGGGAGTATGCGGAGATTCCGCTTGAGTTCAAGCATGTGGAAGAAATTTTACGATTTGCAGCGGAGTCTGGGAGCGACGGAAAGAAATTATCTCTGCCTCGGGGCTGGACTGTGCTGGTCGAGCCAGAGGCGCTGGTTTTTCTGGCTCCTGATCCGCGGCGGGAGGAGAACGCTTCTCGAGACGCTTCGCAAGACGTTGCTCACAACATTCCCCAGAACGTCGCTCACGACTATGAATACGAGCTGAGGGTGCCGGGGCGGGTGCGGGTTCCGGAGATTGGGACGGTGATCGAAGCTTTGCGCGGCAAGGCCGCGGAGGCGGCGTATAATCCCGAGCATCTGCTCGATGGCGAGCTTTTGCGCGGGCCGCTGCGGGTGCGGAACTGGCGCGCTGGAGACAGGTTCTGGCCGGCGCATACCAAGGCTCCGAAGAAGATGAAGGAACTGCTGCAGGAGCTTCATGTGGGACAACCGGAGCACGGGTTATGGCCGGTGGTGGTGAGGGGAGATGAGATTGTCTGGGCGCGCGGTTTCGCGGTTCCGGCGAAGTTTCGGGCGAAAGCTGGGAGCGCGGGGGTTTTGATTCGCGAGACGCAAGCGGGTGGCGAGGGTGTTTAGTTCAGAGGCGCGAAAGCGAAGCTCGACTGTGGTGGCCCTCGAGTCGGGTGGTGGCGGCAGGGGTCCCTTCGACTTCGCTCAGGGCAGGCTCTTCGCTTCGCTCTGGATGACAAGAGTTTCTGGCGCAGGGCGACAGAGCCCAGGATTGACAAGCTTATGAACGGATCGAAATCTGGCGGGGCGCTGCGGCAGGTGATTACGTCCGAGCAAATACAGAAGCGCGTCAAGGAGTTGGGGCGGCAGATTTCGGACGACTACAAGGGACAGACGATTCAGGCGCTGGCGGTGCTTGAGAACAGTTTTATTTTTCTGGCGGATCTGGTACGGGCGCTCGATGTGCCCGTGGTGTGCCAGTTTATCAAGCCGAAATACACGCGGACGCAGGGCAGCAATGCCAGCGCCAGCGATGTGATGGAGATTTTCTTCAGCCACGAGCCGGACATCAGTGGGCAGCACATTCTGCTGGTGGAGGGGTTGGTGCATTCGGGAGTGACCAGCGAATTTCTGATGAGCGATTTGCGGGCGCGGGGAGCGGCTTCGGTGAAGCTGGTGACGCTGCTGGACCGGCAATCGGCGCGGCGGGTGCTGCTGCAGCCGGATTATTTCGGGTTTCTGGTGGATGAGACGTTTCTGGTGGGTTACGGGCTGGGGGCGGTGGAGCAGACGAACCGCAATTTGCCATACCTGGCGGCCGCAGGAGCATAGACCTTATCGATGGCTTTTCGCCGGCTTCTCGTCGAAGCGCCCGGTGAGGAGGGACGGTTGTGAATAAGTCTGTCAAGTCAGTTGTGTTTTGGGCGGTGATCGTTATTTCTGCGATGCTGCTTTTTCAGGTGGTCAAAGCGAAGCCCGCAGAGCAAGTCACTTCGGAAATCAGCTACTCGCAGTTCATGGCGGCGGTGGAGTCCGGCGACGTGGCCAGGGTGACAATTGCTGGGAACCGCATCCAAGGGCAGTATCGGAACAACAGCGCGTTCTGGCTGTTCGCACCAGCGAATCAATCGTTGTTCCTGGATTCGCTCCGAGACAAGGGCGTTGAGATTTGGTTCAAGGAATCCTCGGCGGAAGGCTTTTCTATGCAGCTGCTGGGAACTTGGGCTCCCTTGCTGCTGCTGGGGGCTCTTTGGTTTTTCATGATCCGGCAGATGCGGCGGAGGGCTGCGGGTGTGCCGATGGGAGGAAGCGCTAACCCGGACAATGGCCCGCAGTAGGGGCGCCCCGGCTTCTGGCGGCAGGTAAGGGCGGAGCCAAGTTGAGTGGGGACAGGCAGTTAGGTGGTGCCTTTTTTTGGTGCCGGCTGTGGGGAAGGGTTCCGGCCGAGCTTCGCTCTGGCCGGGACAGCCGAGGCGGCTGTCTCTACATGGTAAAATGCAAGGAGCCGGCAATTAGCCGATCCGAAAGCTAGCGGAGTGGCATCTAATCAGGTTGGCGGGAGCCTTGGGCTGCTGCTGTACTCGGCCCTCATTCGTAGCATCGTGTTTCAGGCAGGAGTGACTCGGTGAACTCGACAGTGAAGACGGTGGTGTTCTGGGTGGTGATTGGGCTGTCTGCCCTGCTGTTGTGGCAGGTGATTAAACAAGGCCGCGACGGGCAAAAAGACAAAGAGATTCAGTTCACGCAGTTCATGAGCGACGTGGACCAGCAGGGGCACGTGCGCGAGTTGACAGTGGACGGGATGCAGGTGCACGGCAAGTACAGCGACGGGTCGTTGTTCCATACCGCGGCGCCGCTGACCTATTTCACGCCGGAAGTGCTGAAGAACCTGCACGAGCAGAAGGGGATCAACGTTACCTTCCGCGACATCAACAGCGGGAGCTGGTCGCTGCAACTGCTGGGGACGTGGGCTCCGCTGATTCTTCTGGGGGCGCTGTGGTTTTTCATGATCCGGCAGATGCAGACGGGCGGGAACAAGGCGTTGTCGTTTGGCAAGAGCCGGGCGCGGCTGCTTTCGATGCAGCAGAAGAAAGTCACGTTCAAAGACGTGGCGGGCGTGGAAGAAGCCAAGGAAGAGCTGAAAGAGATTATCGAGTTCCTGCGCGAGGCGCAGAAGTTCCAGAAGCTGGGCGGACGCATTCCCAAGGGCGTGCTGCTGGTGGGGCCTCCGGGAACGGGCAAGACTTTGCTGGCGCGGGCAGTGGCGGGCGAGGCGAACGTGCCGTTCTTCTCGATTTCGGGTTCTGATTTTGTGGAGATGTTTGTGGGCGTGGGCGCGAGCCGGGTGCGCGATCTGTTTGAGCAGGGCAAGAAGAATGCTCCCTGCATTATTTTTATCGACGAGATTGACGCGGTGGGGCGGCATCGCGGCGCTGGTTTAGGCGGCGGACACGATGAGCGCGAGCAGACTTTGAACCAGTTGCTGGTGGAGATGGACGGGTTCGAGTCGAATGAAGGCGTGATTCTGATGGCGGCGACGAACCGGCCGGATGTGCTGGATCCGGCGCTGCTGCGCCCGGGAAGATTTGACCGGCGGGTGGTGGTGAGCCGTCCGGATGTGCGGGGACGGGAAGAGATTCTGCGGGTGCATACGCGGAAAAAGCCTCTCGCGGAAGATGTCGATTTGCAGGTTCTGGCGCGGGGCACACCGGGGTTCTCAGGAGCTGATCTGGAGAACATGGTAAACGAGGCGGCATTGGCGGCGGCGCGGCAAAACCGCAAGGCTGTGCTGATGTATGACTTCGAAGTGGCCAAAGATAAAGTGCTGATGGGCGTGGAACGCAAGTCGATGATTCTTTCCGATGGGGAAAAGAAAGTCACGGCGTACCACGAAGCGGGGCACGCGCTGGTGGCGGCCAGGCTGCCGGGGTCTGATCCGGTGCACAAAGTCACAATTATTCCGCGGGGCATGGCGCTGGGCGTTACGCAGCAACTGCCCGTGGATGACCGGCACAACTACACCAAGGAATATCTGGAGACCGACATCGCGATTCTGATGGGCGGGCGGCTGGCGGAAGAATTATTCCTGAGCCAGATGAGTACCGGCGCGGGCAACGACATTGAGCGAGCCACGGAACTGGCGCGCAAGATGGTTTGCGAGTGGGGCATGAGCGACCTGGGTCCGCTGACGTTTGGCAAGAAGGAAGAGCAGATATTCCTGGGACGCGAGATTGCGCAGCATCGCGACTACAGCGAAGATACGGCGATCAAGATCGATGGAGAAGTGCGGAAGCTGGTGAGCAAGGGTTACGACACGGCGAAGCATATTCTCGATGAAAACCGCGAGACGCTGCAGAAGATTGCCAGCGCGCTGCTGGTGCGGGAAGTGCTGGATGCTTCAGAGATCGGGTTGCTGGTAGAGGGGAAAGAGCTTCCTCCGTTCAAGTCTCCGCCGAAGCCTGAGGATGGTGTGCAGCAGGTTTTGAAGCCGGAGCCGGGGCGGCCGGGGATTGCTAAGGGTGGAGAGAGTCCGGCTCGGGCTTAAGGGCAGTGGGCAGGGGCCAGGGATTAGTGGATAGTTTTTTGGGCGGCCTTGCGGCCGCCCTTTACTTTTGGGTTAGCGATTGACTGCGCTCATCATGTGCTCGGGATAGCGGGGACCGGAGGCTGCGTCGACGGGGAAAAATTCGTTGATGCGGCTGATTTCTTCGGCGGTTAGTTTCACATCGAACGCGGCTGTATTTTCTTCGAGATATTTACGGCGCTTGGTGCCGGGGATGGGAACTATGTCTTTTCCCTGCGCGAGGACCCAGGCTAGCGCTAATTGGGACGGTGTGCAGTTTTTCTTTTTCGCTAGTTCTTCCACGTGGTGCAGCAGATCGAGATTTTTCTGAAAGTTTTCGCCTTGAAAGCGGGGAGAGTTGCGACGGTAGTCGTCGGCGGCTAAGTCTTCGAAGCGCTGGAATTGTCCGGTGAGGAACCCGCGGCCGAGGGGGCTGTAGGCGACGAAGCCGATGCCGAGTTCGCGGCAGGTGCCGAGGATTTGATCCTCGGGATCGCGCGTCCAGAGGGAGTATTCGGTTTGCAATGCGGTGATGGGGTGAACTTTGGCGGCGCGACGGAGGGTTTGCGGGCCGGCTTCGGAGAGTCCGAGATAACGGACTTTGCCTTCTTTCACGAGCTGGGCCATGGCTCCGACGGTGTCTTCGATGGGAGTGTTGGGGTCGACGCGATGCTGGTAGTAGAGGTCGATAGTGTTGACGCCGAGGCGCTTCAGGCTGCCTTCGCAGGATTGGCGGACGTATTCCGGCTTGCCACTTATGCCACGGACCATGGGGTTGGCGGGATCGCGGACGATGCCGAATTTTGTGGCCAGTATGAGTTGATCGCGTTTGCCTTTGATGGCGCGGGCGACGAGTTCTTCGTTCTTGTAGGGGCCGTAGACGTCGGCGGTGTCGAGGAAGTTGATGCCGAGTTCGAGAGCGCGGTGGATGGTGGCGATGGACTCGGCGTCGTCGCGTCCGCTGTAAAACTCTGACATGCCCATGCAGCCGAGGCCGAGGGCGGAAACTTTGGGGCCGGTGTGGCCGAGCTGGCGGGTTTCCATGATGAATTAATAGATGCGGATGAGCGGCTTCTGGGATGCAGAAACGTTTCCGATGCGGCGGGCGGCGATTCCGAGATCGCGGGCTTGGGAAATAAATCTTTCGCACGTGGTCTCGGAGATGGAGATGAGGAGTCCGCCGGCGGTTTGCGGATCGAAGAGCAAGGCTTTGAGGTCGGGACTGATTTCGGATTCGTAGCCGACCACGCATTCGGCGAAGTCGCGGTTGGCGTTGAGGCCGCCGGGGATGTAGCCCGCGCGAATGCATTCGAGCGCTCCTGGGAGGGCTTCGAGCTTATCTGAAAAAATTTCCAGCGAGACATTGCTTGCGAGGGCTAGCTCGCGGGCGTGGCCGATCAGGCCGAAGCCGGTTACATCCGTCATGCCGTGAACTTCGAAACCTTGACTGTTGAAACCGTGGGCGTTGTGGTTGTGGCCGACGATGAGCTCGGCGGCTTTCTTGTTGAGCGTGGTCATCGACTGGATTGCGGCATCGATCCAGGCTGGTTCCGCTTTGCCTCTCTTGATGGCGGTGGAGATCACGCCGGTGCCGAGGGGCTTGGTGAAGACCAGAGCGTCCCCTGCCTTGGCGCCGCTGTTGGCGAGAACTTTTCGGGGATGGACGAGGCCGGTGACGGCGTATCCGAATTTGGTTTCGTCGTCGCGAATGCTGTGGCCGCCGACTACGGTGCAGTTGGCTTCGATCATTTTCGAGAGGCCGCCGGCGAGGATGCGCTCGAGAATTTCGAGATCGGCTTTTTCGGGGAAGCACACCAGGGCGAGCGATGTGATGGGGCGGCTGCCCATGGCGTAGACGTCGCTGAGGGCGTTGGTGGCGGCGATCTGGCCGAAGGTGTAGGGATCGTCGACGACGGGAGTAAAAAAATCGACGGTCTGGACCAGGGCTTGATCGGGGGCGATTTGATACACTCCGGCGTCGTCGGCGTGATCGAAGCCGACCAGAACGTTGGGGTCGTGTTGCCGGGCTAATTTCCCAAGCACCGTGTCCAGCGCCGCTGGACTCAGCTTGGACGCTCAACCCGCGGCTTTTACGGACTCCGTGAGGCGGAATGGCTTTGGTTCGGACATGGAGCCATTCTACTGGAGTGGGGCGCGTTGTCTGGCGCTGAAGCGCACGCCCTAGGGCTGAAGCCCCCGCTGATTCCGCAGACTTTGCGCGGCGCTTGAAGCGCCGCTCATCCACGGTAGTAACTGGCATTCATCAGTTCTTCCGGACGGCGTCCAGCGGCGCGCGTTCGTGGCAGGGCCCGACCGGCGATCATGCTGCTGCGTGCGCATCGTAGGGCCCCTCGCCGGGCCTTCGGCCTGGCTCGGGATGACATCTCCGTAGTTTTATTTGGTGATGACGTCAGTTTTATTTGGTGGTGACGTCGGTGATCTGGATTTCGGGATACTGGTGGTTCCATTGCGCGGAGATGCTTTCGAAGGTCAGGCGGAAGGGCTGGCTTTGGCCGGGGGCGAGCGGGGAGACGGTGAGGTCGACGGCATCGGGGTAGGGGCCGGTGGTTTTCAGGGCGCGCAGGGGGACACTGTCTTCTTTTTGCGCGACCTGGCCCATGTCGTCTTTGAAGATGACTTGCACGGCGGCGTGAGTTACGGTTTTCGAGCCGGCGTTCGTGAGCGTGCCGTCGATGTAGCTGACGGTGGCGCCGACGAAGTTTTCGGCGGCGCTCATTTTGAAGTCGGAGAGCTTCAGGTTGGCGGCGTAGGCGGGCGGGAGTCCGGTGGCGGCTTTTGGTTCGTTGCGGAGGAGCAGGGCTGCGACTACGGCGATGATCAGGACGACTGCCACGGTCAGAAAAATAATCCGGCGGCTGGAGTCGCGTTCTTCGGTGATTGGAGATTGCGGGGTGAGGCCGCCCATGCGGGAATTGTAGATGGTTGATTTTGGAATGTCGATTGTGGAGAGTGGGCTAGAAAATTCATTTACCACTAAGGACACTAAGGAAATCCTTCAAGTGCGCGAGGCCAGCAGCTTGGCGGCGGTGGTGTGATAGACCTGTTGCAGGATTGGATCTGGAAGGGCGAATCCGTTCAGGGGCCAGTGGTAGTTGAACTGGTCGATTTCGTAGAAGTGTTCGTCTTGGGTTTCGAGGATGCGGAAGGTGGTGCGGTACATGGACTTGTCGAAACCCATGTCGGTGCCGTAGACGAGACGATCGGCGTGCTTGGCATAGAACTGCGAGGCGAAGCGCGGGATGGGGGCGGTTTCGGCGTAGCGCGCGGAAATGTCGGCGTAGAGATTCGGGTTGCGAGCGAACATGTCGCCGAGGCGTGCGAGATCGTAGTCGAGGTTGGCGAAGTGGCAGGCGACGAACGTTGTTTTGGGATGGCGCTGGGCGGTGCGCTCGAGAATATCGACCATTCCGGAGAGGCCGACGATGTTCGGCTGGTTGTCGAGACGCCATTCGTAGGCGTTCATCAGGCCGTCGTTGGTTTTGTCCATCTTCTGGTACATCCAGATGGGGTCGGCGACGTGGAGGCTGATGGGCATGCCGAGTTCGGCGGCTTTCTCCCAGATGGGGGAGACGCGAGGATCGTCGGGGTGTACGCCCTGCGCGGTGGATTTGCCGGAGCGAAGCCCTTGGCCCTTGTCGTGAATTTCGCCGATGCCGCGAGCGCCAGCGTCGTGGCAGCGTCCGAGCTCCTTCACGGCCATTTCAGGGAATCCAGGCTCCTTGTACAGGTACTGGCTGAAATCGAGGCCGCACCATAGTTCGTAGCGGTCGGGATATTTTGAGTAGTTGCGGTTGATGGCGTCGAACTCCGCGCCGGTCGCCATGGTCAGGATGATTGTTTTTTCTACGCCGACTTCGTCCATGGTTCGTACCCACTCGGCGATTTGTTCGGGAGTCTTGGCGTAGGGGTGGGAGTGCATGTCGATGATGGGGAATTTTGCTTTTGCGACTTCGGTGACGGGAATTTTGTAGAGCGATTTCGGGCGGTAGTCTTTCAGGAGAATTCTTTCGGGGGAGTCGGGGGGTATCACTTTTTTCTGCGGCGTTCCCGGAGGCAACGCGGGCTCTTGCGCGCGGGCGAAGGCGGCTGCGGAAGGGATGCCACACGCTAGTCCTGCTGCGCTGGTTGTTTTCAGGAATGATCTTCGATTCGTGAGATCGCGATTCATGAGGCCTCCGGAGACGCTTGTATTCCGAGTCAGAGAATTTTAAGTTGTGCGCGTGGCTGGAATACTACGGAGCGGTTTTGAAGAATGCAACCGGGAGGAGGATTCGGCAGTTGGCTCGTCTGACTCTTGGTAATCGCCAATCTTAGCGTACTGACACAGAGCTCATTTAATTATCTCTGGATACGCTCTTCCAATACCACTTTGACGGTTTCCCCCACATTTCTCCCGATCGCGCGCCGAAGGTCTGCTTTTACAGGGAGCTTATGTGTGCCGTTACCGAGGGCCATAAACGAGCTTCGAAATGGATGACCATCAATTGTTCCTCTGACCTTAACCAGGCCGCGGGTTCCAAAAAACTCAACGGAGTTGGGCCAGACGACATAGGTCCAGCCACCTTTCTTGGGGCTTTTCTGCAGTTTGGCAGTAAATGTTTTCTTTAACATCGTTACCTCATTTTGTTCAAGACCAGCGCGGAATACTACGGAGCGGTTTTGAAGAATGCAACCAGGAAGAGGATTCCGAGGAGGAGATCGATTGCGGCGAACGTCAAGTCTGTGGGATGGAGGCGATGCTGGAGGTAGAGAACGATCAGGGCTGCGGCGTAGGTGAACTTTTCGAAGGTCGAGGGGATCATCATGGGACGGAAGCGCACGGGGTCGCGAGCGATTACGAAGAAGGCGAATTGCCAGGCGAGGCCTGCGCCCACGAAACCGTAGTAGAACGCGGGGTGCGTGATGGGCGGGGGATCCTGGCGGGCGATTGCGTTGAACATGAAGTAGAGGGGCGCGAGGATTAGAACGCCCCAGATCGCGGCGATATAGAAGATGATTTTGGAGAAGGTCATTTGCTTCCTCGGGATCAACGAAAATCGACCACCGGGGCTGAAGCCCAGCGCTTCATAATAGCTTACGCGGCCCTAAAGGGCCGCTCTTCCACGCCCGCACTCCCGCAGCCGATCTTTCACGGAAGTTAAAAACTATTCGCCGCCGACGGTCAGGCCGTCGATGCGGATTGTGGGGGCGGCTACGGAGCCGCGGAATTCGAGGTCGTTGGCGATTTCGGAAATGTTGAAGAACATTTCTTTCAGGTTGCCGGCGACGGTGATCTCTTCGACGGGATAAGAAAGTTCTCCGCCGGAAATCCAGAGGCCGGAAGCGCCGCGGGAATAGTCTCCGGTTACGAGATTTGCGCCGTGGCCGAGAAATTCCGTGACGTAGAGGCCTTCTTTGATTTCCGCGATCAGTTCCTGCGGAGTTTTCTTGCCGGGCTCGAGGAAATAATTTCCGGGGCCGATGCCGGGAGTGCCGGCGAGTCCGCGGGAAGCGTTGGCGGTGGTCTGCAGGCCGAGTTTTTTAGCAGTGTAAGTGTTGAGCAGATAAGACTTCAGCACGCCGTTTTCGATCACGATGGTGCGGCGCGTGGGGACGCCTTCGCCGTCGAAGGGGCTGGTGCCGAATCCGCCGCGCAGAGTGCCATCGTCGATTACGCTAACGTTGTCGCCGGCGATTTTTTCGCCTAGTTTGCCGGCGAGGAAGGACGCGCCGCGGTAGACGGAGTCTCCGTTCACGCCTTCGAAAATGTGCTCGATGATCGACCTTGCGACCATGGGATCGAACACGATGGGGACGTGCGCGGTTTTCGCTTTGCGAGCTCCAAGACGGCGCAGGGTGCGTTCGGCGGCCACTTTGCCGACCTGCTCGGGGGATTCGAGTTTGCTCAGCGTGTTCGCGACTGAGTACCAGAAATCGCGCTGCATTGCGCCGGTTTCGGTTTGCGCGATCGGCACGGCTGCGACTGAGCAATAAGACCGGCGATATTCGCCGACGAAGCCGTGAGAGTTGGCGAGAACTTTGTGGCCGGTGGCGGCGTCGAACGATCCGCCGTCGGAATTTTTGATGCGGGGGTCGAAATCGAGCGCGGCTTTTTCCGCGCGGCGGGCGTAGTCGATGCGATCTGGGCCGGGAAGCGAGTAGACGTCTTCGTGGTAGAGATCGAGATCGCCGGTGAGCGCGCCAAGTTGGGAGGCTTCGGGGATGCCGCCGAAGGGATCTTCGGAGGTGATCTTCGCCAGCTCCAGAGCGGACTTGACCATGCGGTCGAGACTGTCACGGGAGAAGTCACTGGAATAGGTGCTGGCGGCACGCTGGCCATTGAAAACGCGGACGCCGATGGAGCGTGAGCCAGACTCTTTCAGGGTTTCGACCTGGCCGAGGCGGACCAGCGTGGAGAATTCGTCGCCTTCTCTCACGACGCATTCGGCGGCGGTGGCTCCGCCGGTGATGGCGCGGGCGACGATGTCCTGAGCCAGGTTGCGCAGGTCGGTTTCCAGTTTCGGGTTTTTGGTTTCTGTTTCAATTGTTGGCATTGCGACTCTTTAATTACAGAATTGGGGCGGAGCCTTTATTGGTGACTCAAATCTGGTCGTCGGGGACACTCCCTGCTGGGCCGCTGGTTGTGCGGTGTTGCAAGGGGTCCTTCGACTGCGTGAAATCTTCGCGCTTTGGCGCGAAGATCTCACTTCGCTCAGGATGACAAATGGTCAAAATCGAGACGCAGCCTCGGGGGCTAAAGCCCACAGCTATGGCTCGCTAACGCGGCGCTAAAGCGCCGCTCTTCCACACTTACTGCATGAAGCCGCCGGGATCTTTTCTGGCGGTGCCGCCGACGGTGAGGCGATCGATCTTTATCGTCGGGATGCCGACGCCTACGGGGACGGCCTGGCCATCTTTGCCGCAGGTGCCTACGCCTTCGTCGAGCTTCAAGTCGTTGCCCACCATGGAGACTCGAGTCAGAACGTCGGGGCCGTTGCCGATTAAGGTTGCGCCTTTGATGGGGGCGGTGATTTGGCCGTCTTCGATCAAGTAGGCTTCCGAGGCTCCGAACACGAACTTGCCGTTGGTGATGTCGACCTGGCCGCCGCCGAAATTGACGGCGTAGATGCCGTGCTTCACGGAGCGAATAATGTCTTCGGGATTATCCTGGCCGGCCAGCATGTAGGTGTTGGTCATGCGCGGCATGGGGATGTGCTCGTAGCTTTCGCGGCGTCCGTTGCCGGTGTCGGCGATACCCATGAGGCGCGAAGAAAGTTTGTCGCTGAGATAGCCTTTGAGGATTCCGTTTTCGATGAGCACGGTTTCCTGCGTGGGCTCGCCTTCATCGTCGACGTTGAGGGAACCGCGGCGCCAGGGCATGGTGCCGTTGTCGACGACGGTGCATTTTTCGCTGGCTACGCGCTTGCCGATCAGGCCGGCGAAAGCGGAAGTCTTTTTGCGATTGAAGTCAGCTTCGAGACCGTGGCCGACGGCTTCGTGAAGAAGCACACCGGGCCAGCCGGGGCCGAGGACTACTTCCATTTCGCCGGCAGGGGCTTCGCGGGCGTCGAGTTGCAGGATGGCCTGGCGCGCCGATTCCTTGGCGAAGAATTCGGGATTCTTGTCGCTGAAGAAGAAGTCGAGGGCGACGCGGCCTCCGCCTCCGGAACTGCCGCGGGCGGAATTTGTTTCGGTTTTGGCGATGCAGGAAACGTTCATGCGCGCGAGCGGCTGGGAATCTTCGGCGAAGGTGCCGTCGGAACCGACGACCAGAATGTTCCGCAATTCATCGACGTAGCTGGCGCGGACTTCCTTGATGCGCGGGTCGTAGGCGCGAGCGGCCTTGTCGGCGCGCATCACGAGTTCGACTTTGGCGGTGATTTCGGCGTCGACAGAAGGCAATGTGACCGGATAGAGGCTGCGGGCAGCGGTCTTCCGGAAACCGGCGACCGGCGTTTTCGCGGGCGCGCTGGCGATGAGTGCCGCAGTGCGCGCGGCGTGCAGAATGCGCGCGGAGGAAAGATCGTCGGTATAGGCGTAGCCGGTGCGCTCGCCGGAAACCACGCGGATGCCGCAGCCGGCGGAGATCCCCTGCGAGGCCGACTTGACCATGGATTCATCCACCATCAGCGAGGTGGAGGAAAGATATTCAAAATAGAGGTCGGCATAATCGCCGCCTGCCGATAGAGCGGCGGCGAGATAGTGTTCGAGGTCACGTTCGGCGAGACCGTAGTGATCGAAGAAGAATCTTTGCTTGTTCAAATTTTGTTGGTCCAAAGTTTGTTTGTCCACAGGAATTAGATGCGGGCCAGGTCCGACACGACTCGGCAAGGCCCTTTGCCATTATCCCACATGGGGGAAACTCGGCAGATGGTTTGGCGAAGAATCCACAGGGTCGCGGTGACGATGGTCATTCGTCACAGACAGGCCTTTCCCGAAGTTAGAGAATGCTTACATGACGCCGGACGCACTTACGCGAGCAGTACAGGATTTTCTTGGGGAAGCGGTGGGAGCGGTCGTGCTGGAAGATGGCGCGGTCACTTTTGATTTGGCGCGCGCCAAGTACTCGATTTCTGGCGAATACAACAAGTGTCTTCTGCATCTGTGGTCGCAGGAGCGGAATACCGTGCGTCGCGTGCTGGACGCGGAAGTGAAAAGCGGGACGCTGCGGTTGTTCGTGCAGAAGCTGGGGCAGTCGCGGCCCAGCAGGCTGGAAATTTGCCGGGAACGCGACCGGCGCACGCCCACGGCTAAGCGAGCTTTGCGGCTGGCGTATGAGCACACGCTGCGACGCGCGCTGGAACGGCACTTTGCGGGGTTCGCGATCGCACGTCTTACCACGGCGGTGAATCTGGAGAAATCGTTTGGTCCGATTTACACGCGAGGGCTGCTGCGGCACGGGCAATCTGGGGTAGCGGTGTTGGGCGTGAATGCTGGGGAGACTCAGAGTTCGATCGATGCGGCGCTTACGTTTGGCATGCTCTGGCTGCATGAGTGCCGGGAAGCGCAGGCGGAGAAGATGCTGGTCGAGGGCCTGATGTTGTTTGTGCCTCCGGGGAGTTCGGGGCTGGTGCGGGAGAGGATGGCGAATCTCGACCGAAGCGCGGCGAAGTGGAGATTGTTTGAGCTGGAGGAACGCCACGACGCGCTGGTGGAGATCGACTGTGCCGACCGCGGGAATGTGGCGACGCGGCTGGTGCATGCCACGGATGAAAGCGCGGCGCGGGAACGATTTTCGGAATCGATCGCTCGGATGCGGGAGCTATTGCCGAACTGCGAAGTTGCGGTGTTGTCTGCTGCGGAGATTGCATTCCGCTGGCGTGGGTTGGAGTTTGCGCGGGAGGCGGAATCGTTTCGCAGCAAGCAGGAAATTGTGTTTGGGGTGGGGGCGGAGGAGCGAGTTCTGGACGAGCGCAACCAGAATATTTTTATCGAGCTGGTGACGGTGTTGCGAGATGTGCGGCATCCTTATGGAGCGCGGGGGCATGCACTATGGCGGATGCATCCGGAACGGTGGCTGGAGTCGCTAGTGGCCGCCGACGTGAGTGTTGTCGACGGACGGCTGGACGCGGCGTGTGCATATTCCCAGGTGCCGGCGTTTTCTGCGGCGGATCGCGCCATGATTGACGTGCTCACGACCACCCGCGAAGGGCGGCTGGCGGTGGTGGAGCTCAAGGCGGACGAGGATATTCATTTGCCATTGCAGGGACTGGATTACTGGGCGCGGGTTGCGTGGCATCACGAGCGTGGGGAGTTTCAACGATTTGGATATTTTGATGGGCGGGAACTGTCGAGTGAGAAGCCGCTGCTGTTTCTGGTGGCTCCGGCTTTGCATGTGCATCCTACGACCGATATTTTGTTGCGCTATATTTCGCCCGAGATTGAGTGGGAGTTTGCTGGGATTGATGAACGGTGGAGGGAGGGGGTTAAGGTGATTTTTCGGAAGCGGGCGGAGAGCGGGATTCACCACGGAGGCACGGAGACACGGAGATAGAACCGGGCTTCGGGCTTCGGGCTTCGGGCTTCGGGCTTCGGGCTTCGGGCTTCGGGCTTCGGGCTTCGGGCTTCGGGCTTCGGGCTTCGGGCTTCGGGCAGCTGCGGTTACTTGGGATCGGACTTCAAGATCAAAATCCCCACTTCTCGCGCACAGAACGCGCAAGAAATGGGGCACCCACCCACCCGCGCGGGCTCTGCACTCGTTACGTTTTCCAGGCGCCGAGCAGGCGGCGCAGGTCTACCAACTGAGCTGTGTGATAGGCGTTGTGGTCGGCGACCAGCAGGGCTTCCCGCAGGATGGTCTGGCCGTCGCCCCAGCGGATGCGGGCGAATAGATTTGTCTTGGGATCTGCGACTAGTTGCTGCATGTACTTCAAGTCGCGGAGGAATTGCTGGATGCTTTTGCTCCAGGCCGCGTCGCTGGGCGGGGCTTCGGTTTGGGGCCAGTAGCCTTTGGGCCACTCGGGAGAGACGTGCCTGGCGTTGCGGCTGAACTCGAGGATGTCCCATTGCGCCAGGCGCAGGTGTTCGAGCAGCATCCACGCCGTGTGGGGGAATTTGTCGGGCTTGACGCCGCGGAGGCTCGGGGGCAGGTCTTCTATGACGTCGTCAAACTTCGCGTGCGCGCCTCCGCCTTCGAGGAGGTAAACGACGTGCTCGCGGAGAGATTCGTCGTTTGATTTCTTCGCAACCTTTTTCGGGGCTTTCGGATTTCTATTCTTCGCTGCCTTCATTTGTGAATTTCCTGGGATGCCGGACTTACACACGAGGAACATCCTAAACTACCCTTCGACTTCGCTCAGGTCACAGGGTACGGCCGGGCAGTTGTGCGTTAGTTCCGAAGGCATCTACCACCAAGGACACCTAAGGTACACGAAGGAAGTCCTCTCCATACTGGCCCGGCCCGCAGTCAGAGTTTTTCTGGTTGTTGTCGCAGGTTCACCTGCAGGTGGCTCGATTGGGCGACGCCGGCTTCGACCTCTGACGTCTCACCTCGATAGACACGCGAAATGCCGCGCACCACGCGGCGCATGGGCAGGTCGCCTTTTTCGTCGCCGAAGAAAATTTCCCCTACGCGGCTGCCCTGGTAATACCAGCGTTTGAGCAGGGCGAGATGCTCCATGGTTTCGAGCGCGGGCTTCGGCTTGTTTGGCGGAAAAGATTCCAGAACTTCCTGAATGCGCGACTCCATGGACTGCGACTTTGCGTGATCGGCTGGCTGGATGCAGAACGGGATCGGTCCTGAAATCACGCCTCGTTCTACGCGAAAGAAAGTTACGGAATCGCCGAGGCGCGCCGGTTGAATGATCAGCGCGGAAAGGCAGTCGAGGCGATGGATTATCTCAGGAAGCGGGCTGAGGATGGGCTTCAGTTTCTCCAGGCGGGCGTGAATGGCGGCGGCGTCTTCGAAGGCGAGGCTGGTCGAGGCGGCGTCGCGCTGGGCGGAGAATTCACGGAAGAGAGACTCGCCGTTCGAATCGAAGTAGGACTGAACGCGGTTCACTTCGGTCGCGTAATCTTCATCGGTGCAGCCTTTGAAACACGGCGCGAGGCACATTTTCATTTCAGAATAGATGCAGCCGGGGAATTTGGGGTCGGGATGCAAGTCGTCGACGCAGCGGCGCATTTTGAAGAAGTCGAGTGAATCGTTCATGAACTTTTCGGCGGCCGTGCGCGAAGGGAAGGGGCCGTAATAGAGATTGCGTCCGTTGAGGCGTCCGAGGCGCGTGGTGATGGAGGCGCGCGGGTATTCGTTTTCGAGATGCAGTTTGACCAAGGGCGCGAAGCGGAAGCGAAGGCGGTCGGCATAGGTCTTGGGGAAGGCTGCGCGGAGCGTGGTGTAGAGAACGAGGCCGGATTCGAAGTCGGAACCCGTGGGCGTGTATTCGATGGTGCGGACACGGGCTCGCAGGTTGAGTTTCTTCGTGCGCTCTTCAACGGGGCCGAGCAGGCGCTGCAGGCGACGCCGGAGATTGGCGGTCTTGCTGACGTAGGGCTCGGATTGGGGATCGGCTCCGCGCAAGAGGAACACGGCTGGAGCCGCGGAGACGGCGGCGAAGATCTCGGAGTCCCGCTCGGGGGCGAATTCCAGGCGCTCGGTCAGCACGGAATCATTGTAATGACCTCTTCATCGCGGAGTCACAGAGACACGGAGAATTCAAACCTACGTCAGACTTTCGTGGATACTCACCGGAAACTGGCGCTGCGGTATTTCAGGCGGAAGTCGGTGCCGTCGAGGGTGATGACGCGGCACATTTCGTGCAGACGGGAGCGCATGCGCTCGCCAATGCGGTCGCCGAGGGTCTCGGCCCGCGCGGCGGCCTTGGCAGCAGAATAGGAACCGGCCACACTCGCCGCGGGCTGATCTTCGAAGTTCGTGGTGATGATGGTTGTGCGGTTGTCGTTGTAGCGGGTGTTGAGGATGAGGCTGACCGTGTCCCAGACCCATTCCGTGGGCTTCACGGCACCGAGTTCGTCGAGGACGAGCACTTCCGTGTCGAAAACGGGGCGGAGTACGTCTAACTCCGTGGTTTGAACGGCGGCGTTGTAGGAGTTCTGGATTTGCTTCAAGAGTTCGCGATAGTCGTAGAACAGGCAGGGGACGCCTTTGTTCAGAATCAATTTCTTGATGATGCCGACGCCAAGGTGAGTTTTGCCGGTGCCGATTTTTCCGATGATGAGCAGGCCCCGATCGCCGTGGGGATCGTATTTCTCGGCGAACGCGGAAGCCATGAAGTGGGCTTCCGCGAGGGACGGACTCGCTCCAGGGAAGTCGGTGTCGTAGTTGGCGAGCTCGCAGTGCTCGTAGCGTTTGGGGATGCGGGCGGCGGCCAGGAGAGTTTGCTTTCGCGCTTCCAACTGGCAGTCGCAGCGGGTGACGCGGCGGTCTTTGATCATTGCAACGGGTGCGTTGGGACCGACAGCGGCCGTCTTCCAGCCGCTGCCGCCGCACAATGGGCAGGATTCAGGGGCGGCCTGGCGTGACGAAGTGTGGGAGGGCGCGGTCCTGATCGCGGATGCATCGCTCACTGAAATCCTTCTCACGGAATTCCTGTTCACTCATACCCTTTCGCGAAGTCGGCGGCTTATTAGACTTTGCACCGTTGGCCTGACATCGCGCAAGTCTTAAACCTGTGGCGCCTGTGCACATCCTGTGTAGCGACGGCGGGGGCTGTGGATAGCGGAGGAAAACCGGGCCCGGCTGGCTTCTCCACCGGATTGGCGTGCCGGGCAGGGCGAAAGTCGGCCTCCAAAGCCCCAATTCGGGCGTCGACGGTGCAAAACAGGCTTCCGGTGCGGATTTTCACAGTTGACAATCTGCCGGGAGGGAGGAAAATACAAACCGTCAGGTTTCCCAACTCAGGCACAGCTTATTCCTCCCCAGTGTGCGCTGGGCACGAAAGAGACCTGCGAGGAGAGACTATGAACAAAGCCGATCTGGTTGACAGAATCGCAGGCGCTTGTGAGATCAGCAAAGCGTCGGCTACGACTGCGATTGATACCGCTGTGGACAGCATCACGTCTGCGCTGCGGAAAGGCGATCGGGTAGCACTGATTGGGTTCGGAACATTTTCTGTGTCGCAGAGAAAAGCCCGGAACGGGCGCAATCCGCAGACCGGCGCTACGATCAAGATCGCTGCCCGGAAAGTGGCGAAGTTTACTCCAGGGGCCGAACTGAAGAAGGCGGTCAACAAGAAGTAAGCCCGGATTTGGAAGTGTCGATGGAAGAAGACGGCAGGGGGTCGGCCCTGCCGTTTTTGTTGGCGTGGAGAGCGCGCCTCGCTTGACCCGCAGACGAGTGAACCCTAACATTCCAGCTTGGTCACGCCATTGAAGAGCGTTCGTTCCCCGTTCTTGTGCCGAGTTCGCCGCGCACTGGACTTTGTTGCGTCTCTGTTGCTCGTTGCCGTGATTCTCGTGGCTTTGTGTTCCGGTCAGAGTAAGCGTGCTTCGGCACTTTCCAACCCATCCATTCCAGCCGCGCCAATCGCCAACTTCGTCGATGTCGCCGGAAAAACTGGTTTGACCATGCAAGATATTTTTGGCGGCGTGGATACGAAGAAGTACATCATTGAAACCACGGGAACGGGCGTTGCGATTTTTGATTACGACAACGATGGCTGGCCGGATATTTTTCTGGTGAATGGAACGCGCCTTGAGGCCTTGGCTTCCGGGCAGACGCCGAGCAATCACCTCTATCGCAATAATCATGATGGAACGTTCACCGACGTGACCGTGAAAGCCGGACTGGTCGCGACCGGCTGGGGACAGGGCGTTTGCGTTGGCGATTACGACAACGATGGCTGGCAGGATCTTTACGTTACGTATTATGGGAATAACCGGCTGTATCACAATCAGGGTGGGGTGTTCAGCGAGGTCGCGGGAAAGGCGGGCGTGGCAGGGTCGGGGAAGGCATGGGGAACGGGATGCGCGTTTGTGGACTACGACCGCGACGGGCGGCTTGACCTGATGGTGGCGAATTATGTGGACTTCGATTTGACGACGGCTCCAGCGCCCGGCGAGAGGCCGACTTGCATCTGGAAGGGTGTGCCGGTGATGTGCGGTCCGCGCGGACTGCCGGGCGCGAAAAATATTCTGTATCACAATCGCGGCGACGGGACTTTTGAAGACGTCACGGTGAAGGCGCACATCGACCGCACGGACGGTCACTATGCGTTCAGCGTTTCCACGCTCGACTTCGATGAAGATGGCTGGCCTGATATTTTCGTGGCGTGCGACAGCACTCCGAGCATTCTCTATCGCAACAATCACGACGGAACTTTCACAGACGTCGCCGTTACCGCGGGCGCGGCCTTCAACGAGGATGGACGCGAGCAGGCGGGTATGGGTTCGACCGTCGGGGATTACAACGGGGACGGGCATCTCGACATTTTCAAGACGAACTTTTCGGACGATACTTCCACTCTTTACCGCAACGATGGTGACGGAACGTTTACGGATGCTACGTCAGCTGCGGGGCTTGGGCTTTACACGCAGTATCTGGGCTGGGGCACGATGTTTTTTGATTTCGATAACGATGGCTGGCCTGACCTGATTCTGGTGAACGGGCATGTGTATCCGGAAGTCGATAGCCAGCATTTGGGCAGCAGCTATAAAGAACCGCGGATTCTGTTTCATAACAACGGAGACGGGACGTTCAGCGACATTTCTGCGGCGGCGGGTGCGGGGGTTACGAGTGCGTCTTCGTCACGGGGCCTGGCGGTCGGCGATTTTTGGAATGACGGCAGGTTGTCGATTCTGATCAGTAACATGAATGCACCGCCCAGCTTGCTGGTCAACCAGATTCGAAATGCGAACCACTGGATCGCAATTCGCACAGTGGGAACGAAATCGAATCGTGATGGCATTGGGGCGCGGGTGCGAGTGAAGACTGCGGCGCGCATTTTAGTGGACGAAGTGCGCAGTGGGTCGAGCTACATTTCAAGCAGCGATATGAGGGTTCACTTTGGTTTGGGCTCGGCGACTAAGGTGGAGTGGGTGGAGATTCGTTGGCCGAGCGGGCTGGCGGAGCGGTTTGCGGAGCTTGCGGTGGATCAGATTCACTCAATGAAGGAAGGCTCAGGCACGGCGGTGGCGGTTGAGATTAAGAAGCCGTGAGGTCGCTGTGCTAACGCGATCCAGCTCACTTCTGCTTTGGAAATTGCATGGCGCGAATCACGCCTTCGCCTTCTCTCACGAAGATCAGTTGATTTGCCTTCACGTCTTTGATGGTGTCCACTTGGCCGCTGGGCCAGCGGATTTCGAGCAGATCGACTCGCTCGGCCTTCCCTATGCCGAAATGAATTCTCAGGTCGTTTTGCGAAATGTAGCTGCCGCCGCTGCGGACTTCGTCAATCTGGCGGTGAGGTTTCGATTCACCCGGGACGCGAGTTACGCAGGCAACGCGGGCGCCGATGCCGCTGCGGTTGGACTTTGTGCCGATGGTCCGGACTTTAATCCAGTTGTTGGCGAGTTTGGAATCGCAGCGAAGGAGTTGCGGAAAATCGTTCATCGTGTTGACGACAACGTCGATGTCGCCATCGTTATCGAAGTCGCCGAAGGCGCAGCCGCGGCATGGGGCGGGGTCGGAAATTCCTGGACCAGCCTGTAGAGAGATGTCCGCGAAGTGGCCGTTGCGCAGGTTGCGATAGAGAAGCTTGCGCTGGGCGTATCCGGCTTCGGTCTTCAGTTGCTCGACTTCGGGATAGACGTGGCCGTTGCAGATCAGAATGTCAGGCCAGCCGTCGTTGTCGAAATCGAAGAAACCGCAGCCCCAGCCCAGGAACTGAGTGTGCGCTCCGAGACCGGCGGTGAAAGTGGCGTCTTCGAAATTGCCGCCGCCGAGATTGTGGTAGAGCGACGGAGTATCGCCGGCGAAGTTTGTTTTGACGATATCGAGATTGCCGTCGAGATCGTAGTCGCCGGCGGCGATGCCCATTCCGGCCTGGGGTTTGCCATCGGGACTGAGCGCGCATCCGGCTTCGATGGCAACGTCTTCGAACTTGCCGTTTTTTTTATTCTGGTAGAGGGCGCTGGCAGTCGAATCGTTAGCCACGTAAATGTCGGGCCAGCCGTCGTTGTCGAAGTCCGCGGTGAGCACGCCGAGGCCGTAAGTGCCATTCGCGCGGAAAATTCCCGCGGATTCGGAAACGTCGGCGAACGTGCCGTCGCCGTTGTTGTGGTAGAGAATGTTTTTGCCGCCTTGCAAGCCGGGCGGTCCGCAGGCCACTAGCACGCCTTTGTAGAGACACGGGCCGGATTCCGGCACGGGAGCGGTCGCCAGATCCATGTCGATGTAGTTGGCGACGAACAGATCGAGGTGGCTGTCGCGGTCGTAGTCGAGGAAGGCGCAGCCGGTGTTCCATCGCGTGCCTTTGCCCGCCACACCTGCCTTTTGGCTGACGTCGGTGAAGGTGCCATCGCCGTTGTTGTGGTAGAGGACATTCTTTCCGTAATACGTCACGAAAAGATCGTCCCAGCCGTCGTTGTCATAGTCGCCGATGCAGACGCCCTGTCCCCAACCGGAGTGCGCGACTCCAGCTTTTACGGTGACGTCGGTGAAAGTGCCGTCGCGGTTGTTGCGGAACAGATGCGAGGTGGGCTCGGTGCCCGCGGGAAAACCTTCGAGACGGGAGCCGTTCACCAGGAAAATGTCGAGCCAGCCGTCGTTATCGTAATCGTAAAAGGCGACGCCGCAACCGGTGGTTTCGAGGAGATACTTGTTCTTATGTTCGCCTCCGAAGATAGTTTTCACGTTCAAGCCGGATTCCCGAGCTACGTTGAGGAAGCTGACACCGAAATCGTCGGACTGCGGGCCAGGATTCTTTGGCGGGAAGGCTTCTTGATCCGGTTGAGAACTCGCCCACAACCAGCGTGGGCGGGCCAGGGCTAGGACGCTCTCCAACTGCAGCACCAGGGCTGACCGGCTCAGGGATTTCAAGAATGCGCGGCGTGAAGGGAACAAGAGGTGGGTACCCGGTCCACTTGGATGTGTTGCGATTTGTTCTGTACCTCTTATATGCAGGGGCGCGGGACTTTGCAAGCAGCGGTTCCAGAGAGTCCGATATAGAATGCTGGCTGCATTCCGCGCCATGCATGAACTTTCAATCGCGATGAGCATTGTAGAAACTGCGCAGGAAGAGGCCGAGCGGCGCGGCGTACAGGTGACTGCCGTTCATCTGAGGTTGGGAGCGCTTTCTGGCGTAGTGAAAGACGCGCTGTTTTTTTCTTATCAGATAGCTTGCCAGGATACGCCACTGGCAGGTTCGCGCCTGATCGTGGAAGATTTGCCTGTGATCGTGTTTTGCCCGCGATGCCAGGCAAAGCGTACGCTGAGTTCGGTGCAGTGTTTCGAGTGTCCGGAATGCCGCATGCCGACGGGAGACATTGTGCAAGGCAAGGAGCTTGAAGTGTTCGCGCTGGAGGTAGAGGAATGAGCGAGCCGCGCCTGGTGGAAGTGCGCAAGAACGTGTTGAAGCAGAATGATGTGATCGCTCGTGGCTTGCGTGACCGGTTTCGCGCCGCTGGCGTTTTCGTGGTAAGCCTGGTGTCGAGCCCGGGGTCCGGTAAGACGACGTTTCTGGAAAAGACGCTCACTTGGTTGCAGCCGCGCTATCGAGTGGCGGCGCTGGTCGGCGATCTGGCGACGGAGAATGATGCCAAGCGGCTGGCGCGCAGCAACGCTCCGGTGAAGCAGATCACCACTGGAACGCTGTGCCATCTTGAGGCTGCGATGGTGCAGCGGGCGCTGGAGGGCTGGAACCTGCAGGAACTGGATTTTCTTTTCATCGAAAATGTGGGAAATCTGGTCTGCCCGTCATCCTATGACCTGGGTGAGAATCTTCGCTTTGTGCTTCTGTCGGTGACTGAGGGCGAAGATAAGCCGTTGAAGTATCCTACGATTTTTAACAGCGCCGACGTTGCGATTGTGACCAAGATCGAGTTAGCGGCAGCGGTGGAGTTCGACTGGGAAGCGGCGCGGAAGAGCATCCAGTCCGTGCGCCCGGGTATGCAGGTGTTTCGTCTCTCCGCGAAGACGGGCCAGGGAATGGAAGAATATTTTGGTTTTCTGGCGGAGCGACTGGAGGAATTGAGGGTGAAGGTGCAGGTCTAGGGGCTTTCACTTCCGGCTGCAGCAGTTCGGTACGCCAAAGGAACGGGCGTTCGGCTGACGAGTTAGGAGAACGATTTTCTAGGGCAGAAGCGCCGCCTTCCCTCCCAAGAAAACCCCAACACTGAACGCCAGCGATGCTATGATGCCGAGCGCACACTCTTCGAAGGGTGGACCTTGAATCTATGGCGATCGCAGCCCCCAATAGTGCATCTGGTTCCACGTCGGTTTCTCAGAACGCGTCTTCCTCCTATGCGGGACCACTGGCGGTCGTGACCACGCTGTTTTTCATGTGGGGATTTCTGACTTGTCTGAATGACATTCTTGTTCCACACCTGAAATCGATTTTCGATTTGAATTACAAACAGTCTCAGTTCATACAGCTTGCATTTTTTGGAGCGTATTTCGTTTTCTCCTTTCCTGCATCTAAAATTGTTGACTGGATCGGATATCAGAGGTCGATGGTAGTGGGCCTGCTCACTGCGGGCTTGGGAGCGTTTCTCTTTGTGCCGGCGGCCAGCGTTCCGTCGTACCCACTCTTTCTGGGCGCACTCATTGTTCTAGCCGCTGGTATCACGTGCCTGCAGGTGGCGGCAAATCCCTACGTTACGGTGTTGGGCAAACCGGAGACCGCCTCGAGCCGCCTCAATCTGACGCAGGCATTCAACTCACTGGGAACTTTTCTAGCACCTTCCTTCGGTGGTCTATTTATCCTGAGTGTGGCCCCCAAGGCCATCGAAGAGATCCGCGCATTGGCGCCTGACGCTCTGCAGGCTTATCGCTTGCATGAAGCCGCAACGGTAAAGACGCCCTATGTGGGCCTGGGAGTCGCGCTCGTGGTGCTTGCGGTTGCGATCGGCAGTTTCAAGTTGCCGAAGATCCCCCAGGCGCAGCACCAGATCGGCGAAAAAGTAAACGACTCGATCTGGAAGCACCCAAATTTGATCTTCGGCGCGATCGGCATCTTCGTCTACGTCGGCGCCGAGGTTTCCATCGGAAGCTTTCTGGTGAACTACTTTACCCAGCCTGAAATTGGCGGTCTGACGGAGCAACTCGCGGCCGGTTTCGTCGCACTGTACTGGGGTGGTGCGATGGTCGGCCGCTTCTTCGGTTCCGCGCTGCTGAGCGGCGCAAAAGCGGCGTACATGGGCCTGGCATCGGTTGGAGGCGTTCTGCTCTTTCTTGTTTCGTCGTGGGTTGCCAACACCTGGGCTGACAAGCTCGTCGCCCCGGTTGGGCATTTCGGCCTTGTGGCTCTCCTGTGGGTGATTGTCTCGATCCTGGTACATGCGCGCCCTCTGTTTGCTTTGGTCGCTGTAGTGGCCGCCATCCTTGGACTCGCCACGGCTGCTCGCGGCGGTCGTCTCGCGCCGACAACGGGACTGCTGCTTGGCATTTGTGCCGTGTGCGCTGCCGCCCTCGTCGCAATCTCCATGCTCACGACGGGGCATACCGCCATGTACAGCATTATCCTGGTCGGGTTTTTCAATTCCATCATGTTCCCGAGCATTTTCACCCTGGGTGTGGCTGAGCTTGGGCCTCTTACCGGGGACGGTTCAGGAGTGATGATCATGGCGATCGTGGGCGGAGCGCTGATTCCGGTCGCGCAGGGCGCGATCGCGGATCGGATCGGGATTCATCATGCTTTTTTTCTGCCCGTCATTTGCTACCTTTACATTCTGTTTTTCGCGCTGAGCGGATCGAAGCCTAACAGCGAGCGGTATGCGAAAGCGTGAGAAATCGAGAAAGGCCTGAGAGGAGCCACGGTAATGTCACCTTCTCGGGAGTTTACTGAGACCAGTCGTTGCGGCTTTCACGACGCGCGGCTTGTGAAATCTGAAACTGACTCATGGCCCAAAGCAAGAGACCCGGCTCTACATCGACGGTGGTGACGCTCAAGGCCGTGGCTGCGCATGTGGGCCTGACTCCGGGCACGGTATCCGCCGTGCTCAACGATTCACCATCCGCCCGTTCGATTCCGCGTGAGACTAAGAACCGCATCCATGCCGCGGCGAAGGAACTGAACTACCGTCCCAATTTTTTTGCGCGAACCCTGCGCAACAAGCGAACCTACACAATCGGAGTGATTGCCGAGGAGATCGGCGATTCCTACGGTTCCATGGTGATCAGCGGGATAGAGGCGCACCTGAGGAAGATGGATTACTTTTTCCTGACGGTGGCCCACCGGCATGATCAGAATTTGCTGAGCCGGTATTCCGAGCTTCTGCTGCAGAGGGGAGTGGAGGGTTTCATCACGGTGGACACGACCGTTCTTGAAGCTCCTTCCCTGCCGACGGTTGCAGTGGCGGGGCACCAGAAAGTAAAAGGCGTCACGAATGTAGTGTTGGATCATGTGCAGGCGGCTACGCTGGCCCTTAGTCATCTGGCGGCCCTTGGGCATCGCCGAATTGCATTTATGAAAGGCAATCCGTTGAGTTCAGACTCCACGGACCGGTGGAAAGCGATCTGTGAGGTCGCGAGGAAAATCGGCGTGACGATTGACGCGGAATTGACGGTTCAGATTGACATTGACGATCCGACACCGCAGCTTGGGTATCCTTTCGCGAAACAGTTATTGGCGCGCAAGAAGCCATTTACGGCCCTGTTTGCTTACAATGACATTTCAGCGATCGGAGCGATTCGCGCATTGCAGGAGCAAAATTTGCGGGTGCCGCAGGATGTTTCGGTGATGGGCTTCGACGATATTCCCGGCGCGGCTTTCAATACGCCGACTCTCACAACAGTGCGGCAACCTCTCGCCCGCATGGGACAAGTGGCAGCGCAGACGCTGCTGGAGCGAATCGCAGGAAAAGACGATTACCCTGCGGAGATCGCGATTGAACCCGAGCTCGTGGTGCGCGAATCCACTGCGACAGCTTCCAGCGCCTAGGAGAACGGCGGCGCGCGATTTCAAAGGTTTTGAATGTAGCGCCGAGCGCCCTTCATGAGTGTCTCTCAGATATCGCAAGCGGCAGATTCGTCGCGAGCGCTCACCGTCGCGGCACATGCCGCATTTGTTCCCATCGGAATCGTAACCGTGCTGCTGGGACCCTTGTTGCCGATGCTCTCGGCGAGATGGTCCCTGAACTACACACAGGCAGGATCGCTCTTCACGGTGCAGTTTCTGTCATCGACCGTGGGTGTGGCGCTCTCAGGATTTTGCGTAGAGCGGTGGGGATTTCGCTTTGCAATCAAAGCCGGGCTGCTGGCGATGGGAGTCGGAGTCGCGAGTTTGCCCTATAGTTCGCGGGTTTTGGGATCGGCTTGCATTGGGCTTTACGGCTTGGGTTTTGGAATTGCGGTGCCGGCCGCGAACTTGCTGGTCGCCGAGGTGCACCAGTTCCAGCGCAGTGCGGCTCTGAACCTGTTGAATTTCTCATGGAGCGTGGGGGCGGTGGCGTGCCCGTTCCTGGTGGCCGCGGCAGTGCGTGCGCACCATGTGCCGTTTCTGCTTGCCGCCTTCGCTGGACTCCTGTTTATTGTGACGCTCGGTATTGCGGCCATGCCTTCGCGCATCGTGGAACCGCGCCCTAATCGCCGGAATGATGTGCAGAGGGTTGCGTCTGTCGATCTGAGTACGTCTGATCTAAGTAGATCTGACTTAAGTAGATCTGACTTAAGTAGATCTGATTCAGGTAAATCCTGGAGAAACAACTCTGTCGTGCTGCTCGCTTCACTTTTCTTCCTCTATGTGGGGGTGGAGAACTCCTGCGGCGGCTGGATTGCCTCCTATGCCAAGAGTCTGGGCACGTTGTCACTGGGACTCGCCTTGATGAGTTCATCGTTTTTTTATTCGGCGCTGATGGTGGGAAGATGGCTGGCGTCACTGGTGCTGAAAAAAGTGGAGGAGGTCACACTGGCGCGCGCCGGACTCTTGACGGCTTGTGCGGGAATGGCGTGTTTACTGCTGTCTCATACTGCGCTTGGAGTTTTGGCGGGCGCCAGCGTATCTGGACTCGGGCTGGCGGCGGTTTATCCTATTACGATTTCGTTGTTGTCTCGAGAATTCGGGGATACCGCTTCGCAGATGGGCTCCATCATGTTCACTATGGCGAACCTTGGAGGAGCATTTTTGCCGTGGCTGGTGGGCTACTTCTCCAGTCGATTCGGCAGCGTTCGAGCCGGCATGGTGGTTCCGTTGATCGCCGGAGGGGTGATGTGCTCTTTATATCTGATGAACTGGAGAACGAAGCCAAGGCAGGTTACGCTTTAGCGAGCCTCGTGGCCAGACGCCATAGACGTACCAACCGGTACAACGGAAACAACGGCGCGGGCAGACGAACCGATTCCCATTCCCCGGGCCCGGGAGTGAATGCCAGCCGTCGCAGGAATCGAATGCGATCTGCCCTCCGCTCGCGCAGGCGCATCATGAGGCGGAAGTAGGACAGGGACTCTACGTTGTGCGGCGTCGCGCGGCCGAGGTGCGAAGCAATCTCATCGGCCAGCGCGAGGGCAGCGGAATCGACGGACAAAGCCTTTTCGGCAGCGGCGGGAATCGCGGTCTCCAGCAGTCGTCTGGTCAAGACCAGCGTGACTTGCAGGATGCGTACGATGCCGAGCGATTGCGCGGTCTCCACGATCCAATCCCAATTGAGAGCAGGCAATTTCAGAAGCTGGGCGATATCGCAGAGCCAGATCAACCGCCCCCAGACGTGCTTGGCCGCATGCAATGACAGGATGAGGAACAGATCCTCCGGAGAGGGCGTTTTCATGTTGCGTCCCGCGACGCTTACTGTGATGGCGCGGCGAAACATGGCTTCCATTTCGAAATCAACGGCATAGAAACGCGGCTGCAGCGCCCACTGCACTTCCAGCAGATTACTCCCCAGGGCGCTGTCGAAAGCGCGCTCGTAGCCGGAGGCGAGATAAGCTCGATCTTTGGCCTCATTGAGCAGGAGATGAGGTGAATATCCCAAGTCCTTCAGTGCGGCTTTGATGCGCGACAAGTCTCGCGAATGAATCAGCAGATCAATGTCGCCGGCCTGGCGTAGCGCTATGTCGCCATAGAGCGTCTCCGCCACGGCCAAGCCTTTGTAGGGTAGGACGTCGATTCCAAGCGCGTCGAAATGATCGAGGATGCGGATCAGTTCTCGAGCTAGAAACAAAGTCCGGAGCAGATTGTTTTCGTAACGCTGTCTCAATGGAGCCAGGCTCGCGGGTGGCACTTCGCTGGCAAGTGACGATAGGGCCTGATAAAGGATGGGCACAACACCGTGGTGCTCGGCCATCTGAAGCAAAGACGCCCAGTTCAGCGGCCTTCGCAGGGACTGACGAAAAAATTCATGGCTTGAATCTGAGCGGCCGGAACTCAGGCGACACGCAGCCAGCAGCAGCGACCATTCAGGCTCGACTGAATGGATGGTTGCAGGCATGGTCTCGGGCAGACCCAATGTCAGATCCTCGGGATGCAGTCTACCTGAACGGGTGGGGGAACGATTCGGCGACCCTTGCGAAAGACTCTCAGTCGATTCAAGCGGAGATTGCTGCGCTTGTCGGTTGCACTCGAATCTGTATCAGGTTCCTGACGGAAGGCTTCTTCGACTGCAGGTTCACCGAGGGGACTCCAGTTCTGGCGAAGGACTTTTCGCAGTCTTGTGTGGAAGGTCCGCGCATGTTGCCTTCCATGTAAGCCAGGCCGGGACAGCGGGTGCAGTTCGTAACATGGGTACATTGGGAACAGCCGGTCAGGTCTTTGACGCGGATCGAGCGCACTTCCTTCAGCTGTTCGGAATTTCGCCAGATGTCGAGGAACCCCTGTTGCCTCACGTTGCCGCACGTGAGCGGAAACTGGACGCAGGGATAGAAGTCGCCGTAAGGCGAGACGTAGCAGGCAGTGTGCCCAGCACTGCATGGCAGGGATTGCAGTTCATCTTCGCCCGGCCGCGGCGGCACCGCGCAGAATTCCTCCACGTCGCCCACCAGGGATTCATTCCGAAACAGGCTTTGGAGCGCCGTGTTGTCAACGCCGAGGTTCAGCGTAGACCGGTCGCCATCCATCATGGGAGAGACGGTTGGATCCAGCGTGGACGGGACGCCGAGCTCGTCGGCCAGAGCACGCACGCCTTCATAGTCTTGCATGTTCTGGACCATCAGGACGTTCGCAATGATCACCTTCAAGCCTTGCGACTTGAGGAAACGAATGGCGTCGAGAGAGCGCTTCAGTGAGCCGGGAACCAGGGTGATGGCATCGTGCACTTCCGGTCGGTGGGAGTAAATACTGATCTGGATCGACTCGACGCCCAAATCGCGGATGCGGGCCGCCTCGCGCTCGCGGATCATTACGGCGTTGGTCTTGAGCTTGACGCAGAACGTGAGGCGGCGCGCGTGCTCGAGAATCTCAAAGAAATCCTTGCGCAGAAAAATCTCGCCGCCACTCAGGGTCAGGATAAAGACACCGGCCTCGGCCATTTCATCGAGCAGATGCTTGATCTCGGCAGTGGTCATCTCGCCATGGTCGTCATGATCGAGATAGCAATGCACGCACCGCTCGTTGCAGCGGTAGGTGAGGTCCAGCTGGACACTCATCGGAACGCTGAGGGAGAGCGCTTTGGCGTTCAACTCCTGCATCAACACGCTCATCGCGACTCTCCGGTGGGGGGACTCGCGGTTTGCGAGTTTGCAGGTTGCGAGTTTATCGAGATGATCGGAGCCTCGGAGACGTCCAGGATGCCATGCGCCGCGAGTTCGCGAGCCAGGGTTTCGGCATCCTGCAACGCGGCGGCGGGTTCCACCCGGTACTCGGGACAAATCCGACGCTCGACAATTTCATCGAGAGGCGTGGCGCCGTCCGCAGCCTGCCAAATGATGGTGGCGGTCTTGTTGAGCGTGAAAAGAGTCGAATCCTTGCCGGACATGATCATCATTTCGCCGTCGAGGTTTCGCGCCGCTACCCGCGTATTGCGCGCTACATAAAGCCTGGTCATCCTATCATCTCCCACACTCGGGCATCAGGAATGAAGGTGAGCCTGGAAACCGGCACACGGCTCACAAACTCGCAAGCGGCATGAAAGGCTTGCCGCACCAACTCCTGGTCCTCGGCAAAGAAAAGTACGTTGGCCAGCAACTCCCGGACGGCCGGGCCGGGTGCGACGGGATCAATCCGGTTCTCCGGGCCTTGGGCCAGAAGATAGAGCGCTGAAATCGGAGCGGAAACGTTTTCGCCCAGCTTGGCGAGCTCTCCGGTAAATGGAGTCCCATGAGCGACGTAACCGGTGTGTTGCGTTCGCGCGTCCTGCCGGGCGAACTGCAAATCCTTCCGTACGTCCTTCCGCACCTCCTTCCGAATATAGGAAATTTCGTCGGTAAGGAGTGTTGCATCAGAAGGCGCGAGCCTTGAAATCGTCGTCTTCCCTGCCCCAGAAACTCCTGCGAACAAGAACGCCTTTCCATTGCGGATGGCGCTGGCGGCATGCATAAGAAAGCCGCCTTCCTGAGCCAGCACGAGCGTGTGGACGATGCGGAGAACCGCATCGATCGAATAGGGGTTGGCGGACTGGCGAATCGTGCCAGTGCTCCGGGCCGGTTCCCACTCGGCGCGAAAGTCTCCGCGTTCCAGAGCCCACTTTCCCGCACGCTGGGTTACTCGCACATCGGCGTCTGGGTCAACAAAGCCAGGCGTGACCAGATCAACGTCGAACTCGACTGTGGCATGTTCGGACGAACCCACGAACCCCGCATAGCGATTCTGCAGCATGCCAAGAAAATCTGCGTCCGTGGTATTGACGCGGATGGGCATTCCTCCAATTTCGATGGTGAGGTGCAGGCAATCGACGGGACTAGTCAACCCTGGCAAAGCGGCTCCTGTGGACCCTGACCCATCTTGTGAACTCCCACCAGCACGCGAGCGGCCGAAGAGGAACGCCGCACCATAGCCGCGGCGGCGCGCATGGGAAAATTGGGAGTCTTTGCCGGCTCCAGGCAGCGTCCGTCCCGGATCACGAAAGAGACTTTGCCCAGCAATTGGGAGCCGGAAACCGGAGGATCTGGATTTCGCATTCCGTCGCCTTGGGTCACGATCTGCAAGTCGCGAGCGCTTCCAGACTTCGCCGAAACCCGATGCACGAACATCCGGCGATCCCGGTGAAACAGCACGATATCCCCTTTGCCGACACTTTCGCTGCTGGCGCGCTCAATCACCAGAGTGTCGCCGGGGAAGATTGCGGGCAACATGCTCCATCCCGTCACGCGGAGGCGCAACCGTCCCGACGAGCGCAAAACCTCGCCAGCCAGTTCACACTTCAGGGCGTGCAATTCGGTCGAAGAGCATTCTCGCATCGGGTCACGACGCCTTGGGGTTCATGTGGCACGTGGCCTGGGTAGGGTCGATCTTGCCGCAGGACAAGGCTGTGGTGACAAAAACCTGCTCGTAGCGGAAGGCCGGCTTCTCGTACGGCTTTTTATGGTCGGCCGCTGTGAGCGGCTGTTCGGAGGATGAATGATCCATAGGCATTTTTGACTAACCCCACTTATTTTAACGCCGATTGCGACGCTTGTACCGCACAGCCAACGTTGGTCGCTGTTCCGCACGTCGCCTGATTACCCTGCGTTGAAAAATAGATCTGGGATCCCGACACCCCAGTCTCAACGGTATTGTCGAAAATCACGCCGCTCGTCCCACCGGCTGCAGCAAGAGCGCCTGGGGCAGGGCCCGCGTTGGTCCAGGTCACGTGGAGATCAGCCGTGGGCTGCCCCACATTGGTACCCCAGGTCGGCTCCGCGCCTCCGGACTTGCGGTTTCCCGCCGTGGTGGTTACCACCTGAATATTGAAGTTGCCATCTTCGATGAAGTCGCCCACGGTGTAGGCATGGTTCGCTACCCAGGCTACCGGCGTGGCTGCAGTTGTAACGCCCAGGTTCAACCACTTGACGGCGGTGGGCCCTGTCCCGTCGGTGGTGGTTCCACCCACTCCAGTGCTCCAAGTCGGTGGAGAGCCTCCCGAAGTTCCGGCCGTGGATACCATCTGCACCTGAAAGTTACTGTCCACAACCTCCTGGCCCAGGGTGTAGGCGGTCGAAGGCTGCCAGGGTGTGTCTTTGAAGTTCATGAGGCAACCAGCGGCGGCGCACGGAGTGGACGTGCCCCTGTTTTGGACGCTGGCGAAGATGAATTCCGTCGAACCGCCGGCTGCATTCGAGTTCAGCACGTCGGTTACCGGGGAGCAGCCAGTCGCGGCTCCCGTGGCGAGAACAGGACCTGTAACCACTGTACTCAGAACGGCGCCGGACGTGATCTGCACTTGGTATAGCGTGGGATGGCCGCCCGTGTGTCCGCAGACATAAAGATTTCCCGCGGCGTTGCTTGAATTCTCATAAGCGCTATCTAGCGAGCCTTCATAAAGTGACTTGGGAGCGGCGGCGCTGGCTCCAACCGTAACCTCTGCACCTGCAGTTCCCGCGGCGAAACCTGCGGCGAAGCGATAGACCGCTGCACAAGGAGTAGCACCCGTGCAGGCGGTGCTGCCATCGCTTGAGGAAAATACATAGGCTACCTCCGCGGTGGAATCCACCAGTGGGCCAGCCACGATGCCCGTCCCATGATCCAGTTGACTCGACTTGGTCACCGCGCCGGTAGACGCGTTTACGCTGTAGAAATACCCGCCCGCATCTCCCACAAACACATTTCCGGAACCGTGGTCGTAAACCGGGCTGGCCAGCGCCGTCGCGTCGGTGGGGAAGAGCTGCACAGGCCAAGGCGATCCTACCTCCGCCAGGGTCCCCGAAAAAACGGGATTAAACCGATGCAGCCAGTTGCGGCTGTCGCCTACCCAAATCGTATCGCCGGTATAGTCGTAAAAGACCGACGACGTGATGTCGTTGGTGGGAACGTGGCTTGTATCCTGAAGAATGATCGACGTCATGCAAGGCGCGACGCACGTTGCGTAGGAAGCCGCAGCCACGCTCGTTGGAACTCCGGGGCCGCCTACTGTTTCGCTGGCCGAAGCCGCCCATTTCAACAGGACAAGGCTTCCGATGCCGCCGGAGGTCTGCACAAACGCCAATTGCGTACCGTCGAGGGACAACACCGGAGAAGTCATTATCTGGCCGCCCGTGTTATACGCCCAATAGACCGTGGGCACAGTTCCACTGCAGCCGGTATAGAGATTGTCGTAGGCAATCAGGCTCGCCTGCGTTCCGGAACCAATCAGGCCTGTGCTGTAGACGACAAAATCCGGCGTTGCCGCGCTGGCGCAGTTCGCGACCCCGCTGTTGAAGGAAAATTTCGCTGGAAAGTTAACCGCTCCAACCGTTGCAGTGGCACCCAGACTCTCGCCCCAAAGGCCATTCGACTTCAAGGGGCGGAATGGGGACTGCAGCTGTGAACCAACACCGCCGCGTTCTGTCTGAGCAGCAGGCAGCCTCAGGGGCTGGCCACGGCGGTACAATTGTTGCTCAAATCGCGGATCCTGTTGCAGGCGCATCGCCTGCTCGACCGTTCCCGGCTGCGAAAAGATCAGATGGCTGTGAGTCCAGTCGGTTGGAAGACCCATTCCGCGCCGAGCAGGCTTGGCCGCCGCTCCGGTCAGCACACATCCCAAAGCCAGCAGTCCAACGAAGCCCCCACCGAGCCGGAAGAAACGTGTCGCATTTCCGTTCATTTTCAGACTCCAAAGATCGCAAGCAACGCACGACTCGTAGTCATGCTTCCTGGTAAGAACACTACTCCGGATAATTTCAACGCGGGATCTTCGCGAACCAATCATACCTCTTTTTCAGAACAGATATCGCTAGACTCCGCACGATACGGCTGGACGCGGTACTCCCATGCTGGGGCTGGATTGCGCGCGATTTTACTCCTTCCCGAGGCGCCCGTGCAAACCTGGAAAAAATTTCTTCGCAGACAGCCTGAGGAGTACTGAGCCTGCCCAGTTCAAGGCGAAATGTCAGCCGCGCAAAACTGAAAGCAAGGCGCCGGTCTCCCCTACTAGTTGAATCGGGTTGCTCTCCATAAGCAAATCACCGTGGCAGCAAACAACGCCAGCCCGATTCCGGACAGAGCAACGGCAGTCGCCCAATTCAAGTCTCTGGAAGGCCACCGGGCTGCCATTCCGGTCCACACAAAGGCTGCAGTCGCCGCCGCAACCAGGAACCAGTCGAACCAACTTCTTGCCTGGGCAGGCACGGCCGATTTTCCTTCCAGTCCGGAATTGACGAACTGTGCGTCGAGGCCATAGCGCTTGCGTTCCCGCGCCGCAGCCTGCCGCCACTGCTCATGTTCAGACGGGCCTGCGATCGAGCACGAGATCGCTGCCAATCCTCCCGCCATCAAGATTGATCCATAAATCGCACTCGCCACCGCCGAGTGCCCCCATCCCTTAAGTTCGCCAAACGCGAGCGCACCCCACAGCAACCCCCACAGCTGATTCGAATTGGAGAGTGGTATCCCCCGGCTCACGCCGATATATTTCACGGCATACTGCTGAAAGATGTCGCCAATCACCCACACGAAACCTGCGGCGAGCAGCCAGAACAACAGATGGCGCGCCTCCTTTAGCTGTTGCCAGAGGGTCATGACACCCCCGATGTAGTGTGCGGACAAAACCGCCATCATGCCCAGTTCGCCGATCGTGAAAAACGAAACGAACGAGAGCGGATTCATGCCCGACAGGTATGCCTTGCGATACGGGATGTACATTGTGCCCCACAGAACACCCGCTCCTAACGCAGCGGCAATGCCCTGAGTCGCTGCCTGAGATGACGCGTGGCTTGCGGAGACGCGCGCCAGGATGAGTCCGCCGCAAAACATGAGAACCGCACCGCCGCTTACTGCCGTCCAACGCACCCAACCTGCATTTTTCAGTTCCCCAAAAAAGAGCACGCCCCAGGCAATGCCAATGATCGCGTTGGTATTCCACAAAGGAAAGGCAATGCTCAGGCCGAGGTCCCGAATAGCGAAAATCGTGAGTGTGTTCGCTACAGCCCACAAACACCCAGCGAGAATCGCCCAAATCACCAGGTGCGGTGCTTGCAGAAAATCGGATCGCGTCTGAGAAGTGCCGCGAGCCATCGCCGGGAGCGTCCATCGGCCGAGAAAGACACCCAGCACCATCACCAGAGAAACCAGAACGGGGGAAAGTCCGGAGGAGACCAGTTTAGCCGGGACCTCAGCCGCCCCCAGCCACGCGCCTGCGGCTACGCCGCAGAGCACGCCCAAACGCTGCAATACACGCACGCGTTCCTCAGCCACGGGCCCTGAGGCCACGGTGGGAACATCCGCAGCGGTCAGCGGATCCACCCCAGGAGCATGAGGCCGGCAGTCAGCACTAGAGTGGGAACCCAAAAGTGTGAATCCGTGGCCACGGCTGCCAGCACCTTAGCGAGCGCGTGTGAAGGCTGCGCGCGGGAGTGCTCGTTAAAGTTGTTGCTCAGAATTGCGACCTCGTCAGGCTTAGCTTAATCAGGAACGTTGGCCATGTTACGCACTTCAGGTGCGGCCCGGCAAGCCCAGACCAAACGCTATCCCAGCGCCTGAGCTCCGTTCTCGGCTCCGCAGATATAGGTCTGCGGTTCAATGCCCGTGGCCTGCCGGTAGCGCTCGGAAATTTGCGCGGCGAAGTTTTCCGCCTTGTCGTCGCGCACCAGGTTCACCGTGCAGCCACCGAAGCCTCCTCCGGTCATGCGGCCACCGCAATAACCGGGCAAGCCCTCCGCCGCTTCCACCATGATGTCCAGTTCGCGACAGCTGACCTCGAACAGATCCCGAAGGCTATTGTGCGAAGCTCGCATCAGTTCTCCGAGACGGACCAGGTCGCCCGTCTGCAGGCAGCGCACGGCATCGAGGACGCGCTGGTCCTCCTGCACAACATGCAGGCATCGTTTGCGGATGGATTCCGGCAGTTCGAGAGCGTGGCGCTCCAGCAGTTCCATTGAAACGTCGCGCAACGCTCGGACATTGGGATCCCATTTCGCGAACATTTTTGTGCCCTGCTCGCACTCCTCGCGACGCTGGTTGTAGCCGCCACTCGCCAGTTCGTGTTTGACCATGGTGTTACAGATGACGAACTTGAGATTCGAAGGAACCGGGACTAGTTGGAATTCCAAAGAACGGCAGTCGAGAAAGAGAGCATGCCCGGCCGTACCCAGGCAGGAAACGTACTGATCCATAATGCCGACACGCGCGCCCACAAATTCGTTCTCCGATTTCTGGCACAGCTTTGCGACTTCGGTGAAAGGAAGGTTCGGGCCGCCCAGGCTCACCAGCGCGAGCGCCGTGGCAACTTCCACAGCGGCGGAGGAACTGAGGCCGGAACCCATGGGAACTTCGCCGCGCACCAGAAGGCTGGCCGGGGGAACAGAATGCCCCGTCCGCTGCAGGGTTACGGCCACACCCAGCACGTAGTCGTACCACTCCCGCTGCCGGCCCTGGGGCAGATGGTTTACCTCAAAGGCAAACTCTCCGGGAAAGTTTTCGGAACAAATCACCAGCCTGCCATCGGAACGCGGAGCCGCAGCCACGAACGTGGAAAAACCGATGGCAGCCGGCATTACGAAACCGTCGTTATAGTCGGTATGCTCGCCGATCAGGTTGACCCGGCCGGGTGCGCGAAATATTGCGGGCTCGGCGCGGAAAATTTCCGTGAATTTCTGCGCCAGACTTTTCCGCGCCAGACTCACTTGCTCTGAGCTTGGCCGCGTCGAGCCGGGTTGCGTCGAGTTTTCCCGCGCCAAGTCTCGAGCGGTCATCTTGAAAAAGCCTGCCCCGCGGTGCCTTGCCGAGCACGCTCCAGATTGGACTGTAATAGTTTGCGTGCGGGCCGTCCATAGTCTGGACTCGTAATGTCCTGCAAAGGAAGAGCCTGCCCGAAAATTCGGCGTAACTTTATCGTTGCGGCGGCCGTTCTAAGTTGTTATGCGCAGAGAAAATCAATCGCATCCCGGTTGTCGATGTCGAGCTGCTTCGTCTATTCTTAGGGAACTGGGATGTGCTACTTGCCTCTGGCTTCTGGCTCTCCCCGGAGTTTGCCCATGACCCTGACCCGGTTTGTCACCAAGAACGCCTTTCGCAACAAACGCCGCAGCGTTCTGACCGTGTTGAGCCTGGCATTCTCTCTGCTTCTGCTCACTCTGATGATGACGATCTGGCGCGGCTTCTATTTGAGCCAGGGCAGCGCTGAGTCCGCGCAACGGCTCGTGGTCCGGCATCGTGTTTCTCTGACTTTCAGCTTGCCCAGCTTTTATCGGGAGAAGATTCGCGCGCTGCCTGGAGTGCTGGCGGTTGTGCCTCTTTCCTGGTTCGGCGGGATTTACAAAGATCAGAAGCCGGAGAATTTTTTCGCCCAGTTCGGCACCGATCCCGACGAATTCTTCAAGGTCTACCGGGATATACAAATACCGCCGGAACAATTCACAGCCTGGCAGCGCGATCGCCAGGGAGTAATCGTCGACGACACTCTGGCCAAGAAATACGGCTGGAAACTGGGCGATCGCTTCGTTCTTCAGGGAACGATCTATCCCGTCAATCTGGAGTTGTACGTTCGCGGCATTTTCCACTCCAACCCGGATAACAAGGCGGTCTATTTCAATACCAAGTATGTTGAAGAAGCGGTGCCGACGTTCAAAGGACAGGCAGGCACTTTCACGATTCTCGCGGCGACTCCCGCGGACGTAAGCAAAGTTGCCAGCGAAGTAGATGACATGTTCCGCAACTCTCCTCAACCTACGAAGGCCGAGAGCGAGCAAGCGTTCGGCCTCGAATTCGTAGCCATGATGGGCAATGTGAAGGCATTCATCCTGAGCATCTGCTCGGCTGTGCTGTTTGCCACGTTGCTGGTTTCGGCCAATACCATGGCGATGTCGATTCGCGAGCGAACGCGGGAAGTGGCTGTGCTGAAAACGCTGGGCTTCACCAAGCGCGGCGTCCTGGGCTTGTTCGTGAGCGAGGCAGTGGCGCTGTCGCTGGGCGGAGGACTGATTGGGGTTGGCCTGGGTTGGCTTCTGGTTTTTGGCATAACCCATTCGCCGCAGTTCGTAAGCTTCTTCCCCTTGCAGGTAACGCCGGGCATTGGAGTTGCGGCCGTGCTGGTCGCGGGACTGGTGGGGCTGATCAGCGCCGCGCTGCCTTCCTATCATGCTTCGCAAGTGAACATCGTAGACGGACTACGCCACATCGGATGAAGTATTCATGACCCTGAGCGGTTTCATCGTGCGCAACACCTTCCGCAACAAGCGGCGCAGTGTGCTGACCTTGATCAGCATCAGCTTCTCACTGCTGCTGCTTACGCTCATGATTTCCATCTGGCGCTCTTTCTATGTGGATCAAGTCGCGCCGGAAGCGGCGCGGCGCTTAATCATTCGCGACCGCGTCTCGCTCGCGTTTTTTCTGCCCGCATATTATCGCGAGAAGATTCGCAGCATCCCCGGGGTGGTTGCGGTTGCGCCGCTCACTTGGTTCGGAGGCCGGTACATCGATGACCGGCCGGTGCACTTCTTCGCGCAGCTGGCCACCGATCCGGACGAATATCTGAAGGTGGCGTCGGACAAGATCGTCCCGCCGGATCAATTGAAAGCCTGGCAACAAGATCGGGCCGGGGCGTTGGTCGATGTGACGCTGGCGAAGAAATACGGATGGAAAATTGGCGACCACATCACGTTGCAGGGAACGATTTTCGAAGTCAACCCGGAATTGACGATTCGCGCCATCTATCACCGCGATCCGCCCCAGAACGCGTTATATTTTAACGCCAAGTATCTGGAAGAAGCGGTGCCCTGGTTCAAGGGGCAGGCGGGCTGGTATTCCACCCAGATCGGTTCATCGGGCGATGTAGCGCGGGTTTCAGCGGAAATCGACGATATGTTCCGCAACTCGCCGCTGCAGACGAAAACCGAAAGCGAAAAGGCGTTTCAGCTCGGCTTTGTCGCTTCTCTGGGGAACGTGAAGGCGTTCATCCTGGGCATTTGCGGCGCGGTGGTGTTTACCATCATGCTGGTTTCCGCTAACACCATGGCGATGTCGGTGCGAAGCCGGACGCGCGAAGTGGCCTTGCTGAAAACTCTCGGTTTCACCCGCCAGCGTGTGCTGTCGATTTTTGTCAGCGAATCTGTAGCTTTGTCCGTCGCAGGTGGCTTGCTCGGGATTCTGGTGGCGATCCCGGTGATCTGGTGGCTGACGCGCAGTTTCATTGCGCTGGGAGTTCCACTCGCCATGAAAGTGAATTATCAAACTGCAGGGTTGTCATTGCTGGTCGCGCTGACTCTGGGATTGGTGAGCGGCTACCTGCCGGCTTTCAATGCTTCGCGCATGAACATTGTGGATGGCCTGCGGCACATTGGGTGAGTGGTAGAGAGTTCGATTTAGAGATCATTTATGGCGATACCGATCAGCTACAACATCCGCAACCTGAAGCTGCGCAAAGGGCTCACCATCATGACCGCGTTGGGCATTGCGCTCACGGTCACGACCGCGATTTTTCTGATGGCTCTGCTGGCCGGACTGCAGCGCGCGTTTGTGAGCAGCGGCAATCCGAATAACGTGCTGGTGCTGCGCAAGGGATCGGAAGCGGAACTCTCTGGCGGTTTCGATGCTTCGCTCTTTCCGACTCTCACGACGCTTCCTGGAATCGCCAAAGACAGCCACGGCCTGCCCATGGCTTCCGGTGAGTTAGTGGTGGTGATCATTCTTCCCCGGAAGGATGGCACGGGCGAGGTCAACGTCACCGTGCGCGGCATGATGCCCGACGGCCTGGAAATGCGGCCCAGCGCGAAACTGGTCGAAGGGCGCTGGTTCCGGACCGGGCAGCGTGAAGTGGTGGTGAGCAAGTCCATTCGCGACCGCTTTTCTCACGCCAGCATCGGCGACACCATGGAGTTCGGCAAAGGTTCGTGGAAAGTGGTGGGTGTTTTTGACGCGGGAGGCTCGGCCTACGAATCGGAAGTTTGGGGAGACGTGAACCAGATGGCCTCCGACTTCGATCGCCAGGGAGGTTACTCCTCGGCATACTTGCGCGCCACCGATCCCGCCGCGGCTGAAGCGCTCACCAACCGGGTCAGCGACGATCAGCGGCTCAAGCTCGAAGGCGTGCTCGAAACCGCTTACTACGCCAAGCAGACAAGTTCCGGAGCGCCTATAAAATACATCGGGATCGTTGTTGCCATCATCATGGCAATCGGATCGAGCTTCGCAGCCATGAATACGATGTACGCGGCCGTAGCATATCGGGGGCGCGAGATCGCAACCCTGCGCGTGATAGGCTTTTCGCGGCCGGCGATCTTAACGTCGTTCGTGCTGGAATCTCTGCTGCTGGCGTTGCTGGGCGCGGCCGCGGGAATTCTGCTGATGCTGCCGTTCAACGGAATGGAAACTGGCACGTCCAACGCAGTGACGTTCAGCGAAGTGGTGTTCGCCCTGCGTATCACGCCGGAGGTCGCGGGCGCTGCAATTGTATTCGCCTTAATTATGGGGCTCGTGGGCGGGTTCGCTCCCGCCTGGCATGCGGCGCGACAGAATATTCTTAGTGCGCTGCGCGGCTGACGAGGTTTCGGGAAGGGCACGGCTTCAGCCGTGCCGTCCAGTCGTCACGGAATTCGGGCTTCAGCCGCTGAGGTTTCGCTTTGGGTCAGGCGCTGAACGAAGTATGACGCTGCGACCGTCTCTAGCCGCGATTGTGAACTAAACTGGACGAACTAGTTCGGGACGCTGTTCGTACTTGTTGTTATGCCAATTGACGCCAAACACGAAGACCTGCAGAGCCTGCGTATCGACCGCACGCAGCGCGCGGATTCGAGCGGAGAGCCGCCCTCGTGGGCGCGCCGTTACATCCTGAGCGGAATCGCGATTGTCGTTCTGCTCAGCCTGACCGCTCTTGTCTACCGTGCGCTTTCCGCGAACGTTCCGGAAGTTGAAGTAGTTCGCGCATCAGCGCAGAACAGCGACAGCGGCTCAACCGTGCTGTCGGCCACCGGCTACATCGTGGCCCATCACACCATCAACGTGAATTCCAAGGTAACCGGACGCCTGGCCTGGATTGGCGTGGAAAAGGGCGACAAAGTGAATGAAGGCCAGGTTCTGGTGCGGCTCGAAGACCAGGAATTTCGCGCGTCCTATGAGCAAGCCAAAGGTGCGCTGGACAATGCTCGCGCCTATTTTGAAGAACTGCAGCATGGATCGAGGCCTGAGGAAATCCAGGAGGCGCAGCACAACCTGGATGAGGCCCGCGCCACGCTGGCCGATGACAAGTTGACTCTCGACCGCACCAAACAGCTCGCCGGCGCAGGAGTAGTTTCCCGCCAGTCCCTGGATGATGCCACGGCCAAATTTGAAGCCGATCAGCAGCGCGCGAATTCTCTGGAACGAGCCTTTCAGCTGATGAAAATCGGGCCAAGACAGGAGGAAATTGCACGCGCCCAGGGTGCGTTGGCGCAAGCGCAAGGCCAACTGGATTACGCCAAGTCGCAGCTTGATGCTACCGTAATCCGTGCCCCCGTTACGGGCACAATTCTCGACCGCACCGCCGAAAAAGGAGAACTGATCACCGCGCAATTCGCCAGCGCCGCGGCCGGCGGTCCGCAGGGATCGGTAGTTTCTCTCGCCGACTTGAACGATCTACAGGTCGAACTCGACATTGCGCAAGCCGACTTCGCGCGTCTTAGTCCGAACCAGAAGGGGATTGTCACCACGGACGCCTATCCCGACAAGCAATATGATGGCGTCATCGCGCAGATTTCCCCGGAAGCTAATCGGCAGAAAGCCACGGTACAGGTCAAGGTCCAGGTCTTGAACCCGAGCAAATATCCCAACGTTCAACTGCGGCCCGAAATGAACGCGACGGTAAAGTTCATCGCCAACGAGCCCGCCAAAGGCGCAACCCAGCCCACCGGAGTGTTCGTTCCCTCCGCCGGAATTCGCGACATCGACGGCAAGAAAGTTGTGCTAATCGCGTTCGACGGAAAGGCTCTCGCGCGGCCCGTCCACATTTTGGGTCAGCGGAGCGACGGAGCTTTGGTCGACGGGCTGGTTGGCGGAGAGAACGTGATTACCAACGCTCCGCCGACTTTGAAAGATGGAGACAAAATTAAAATCAAGGGGCAAGCATGAGCACAGTGGTCGCACCCAACGTTGCCACAGGAACCAAAGTTGTTCAGGCGCGTAATGTCAGCAAGATTTTCAAACGCGAAACCTTCGAGGTAAGGGCTCTTGACGACGTCTCCATTGACATTGCGACTGGGGAATTTCTCGCGCTCATGGGACCCTCCGGCTCCGGCAAGACCACGCTGCTGAACATGATCGCGGCCATCGACCATCCTACCTCCGGCGAATTGCTGGTGCAGGGCCAGGACATTTTCCGGTTCAACGACTCGCAAATTGCCCGCTGGCGCAACGAACACATTGGCTACGTGTTTCAGACTTTCAATCTGATTCCGGTTCTCACGGCCTTCGAAAACGTGGAATTGCCGTTATTGCTCACCAAGCTCAATCCCCAGCAGCGCCGCGAGCATGTAATGACATCTCTGAAACTCGTGGGGCTCGAGGACCGCGTGAACCATCTGCCCAAGCAGCTTTCGGGCGGACAGGAGCAGCGAGTCGCCATCGCGCGCGCCATTGTCAGCGATCCAACGCTTCTCCTCGCCGACGAGCCCACTGGCGACCTGGACAGTCATTCCGCAACCGAAGTGCTCGAGATACTAAAGCGCCTGAACGAAGACTTCCATAAGACCATCGTGATGGTGACCCACGATCCGCATGCCGCCTCGTACGCCCACACGACAAGACATCTCGAAAAGGGGATGCTGCTGCCAACCACTTAGCCACGTACTCGACAATGCAGTAACGAGCAAATGCTCGCGACCTGATTTGAACGGCAAGACCAATCTTCACGGACATACTAAGCGGGCCTACCAAACGGTCAGGCCGACCAGACATGGTAAAATGAAGCTCCGCACGCCGGAGAGGTGGCAGAGTGGCCGAATGCGGCGGTTTGCTAAACCGTTGTACGGGCTAACACCTGTACCGAGGGTTCGAATCCCTCCCTCTCCGCCAGATTACTTCTAAGTTCCATCCAGCAAAGAGAGTTGCAAAGCATCGGGCTCGTCATTACATGATCCCCTTCGTGCCCGGCCTGGGCGGCCTGGGTGTCACGTAGGTGTCATTTAAGGCCGTTTCGAGTCTCTGCATTGCGGCTTTGGCGTCTTCGCTGACCGTCTTGATGTAGCAGGCTTGGGTGACGGCAACATTGCTGTGCCGCAGGATTCGCTGGATCACTAAATCATCCACGCCCAGGCGATTAAGGTTGGTCGCTAGCCCGCGGCGGAAAGCATGCCATCCGCGCCACGCCGGCAGTACCTTGTTGCGTTCGTATTCGTGTATGGCTCTCCCGTGC